>Ga0213872_10001758_pt1 | contig 13576 bp, 10 predicted proteins | sample VelepicomBERX_R2_FD_160071 | JGI IMG/M metagenome (GOLD analysis project Ga0213872, IMG submission 160071) | Rhizosphere microbial communities from Vellozia epidendroides in rupestrian grasslands, the National Park of Serra do Cipo, Brazil - RX_R2 | ecosystem: Host-associated > Plants > Roots >...
TAGTCGATCGCCCAGTACTGCAAACCAGGGATTAGGGAACAGGGATTAGGGATTAGAAAGACCTGCTGGTGACACACGAGCCTGTTCCCTTTTCGCTGCTGCTCATAATCCCTAACCACTAATAATTAATAATCCCTAATCACTAATCCCCTCGATCAGGGAACGCCAATACCTCTCTCGCGGCATGGTCTCCGTCAGTAACGACCGGACCCCCATCCCGTCGAGCCGCGCCACCGCTGACGCTGCTGCATCCTGCGATCCGTACAGGCCGAACAGGGCCGATCCGGAACCCGACAGCGACACATAGAGAGCCGCAACCTCCGGGTCTTCCGGACCTGCGAGCACACGCTTGATTTCACCAAACAGGGGATTCTGGGGAAAGACAACTTCTTCGAAGTCGTTTTCAATCCCGGTTCGGACAAGCGCATGAAGCGGATTTGCCCCGGCGAATAAGCCCGCCGGTCTTACCGTCTTCGCGGCCAGGTCTTCCTGGAAGACACCGGAGGAGTACGGGTCGCACAAAGCAGAGGCGAGAGCCCGACTCAACACATTAAGTCTATCGGAGCCCGTAGCTTCGGTCAATCCACCGCCCTGCGAAGAATCATGCCGCGCATCCCAGTCGCGAAAGGCCTGCGGCGTAGACACCCCGATCTCCGGAAGCGCCACCACGCACAACGTAACCGGCAGATCCGGCATGGGATACACCTCTTCGCCGCGCCCCACCCCCAGCACCGCGCCGCCAATCAAGAACAGCGGCACATCCGAACCGACCTGCGCGGCGATCCGGAGACGCTCCGGCCCTGAAAGCGGAGTCACGCAATGAGCCCTCAGCTCCCGCTCGAGGCCAATAAGCGCCGCCACTGCATTGGCCGAGCCGGCGCCCAGCCCGCCCTGCACCGGCAGCCTCTTATTAATATGGATACGAACCTCGGCGCCGACGCCCTTTACGCCGGCCCTTTTCGACTCCAGCGCCAGCTTCACCGACTTGAATGCCGTGTTCCGCTCGTCGAGGGGTACCCGGCCGTCGTCGCTCGTCAACACGATCGAAGCCGCTCCCGCCGGACGCGCCTCGACCGTCACCAGGTCATGGACCGCAATTGTTTGATACAGCGTGGTCAGCGAATGAAATCCGTCCGGCCGCCCCGGTCCGATGGCCAGGCCTAAGTTGATCTTTGCAAACGAGCGGACAGTGGTGGACATGCAGATTCGATTGTAGCGAGACGATTGTTGTCACTCGTCAGCCGCTCTGACCTGCGACCGAAGGCTTGACCTGGCGGAGATAGATCCTTCTTGGGGGGATTGACATAACGCTTATGCTGTTTGCCAATTAGTGGACAGGCAGGTCGGCTAGAACGTGAGATCGGAAATTCTGGAAATCATTAAGAAATGGGAAACTTTAATCGATGGCTTAACTGTCACCGGTGTTTGCCTGGGTGTTTCCAAGACCTTCGAGTGGTTCGACGGCATGGTGAGCGACAAGGCGCGTCAGGATCTTTCGAACTGGCTGCTGAGTAGTCCGAAGTACACAAGCACCGAATCGTGGTCCGCAATATTTCCAGCCCTTCTGGATCGAATATTTGGCCGGAAGCCGTTCTCTTTGCGATTTCTTTTTACCTCGTGCCTCGCATCCTTCGTCGCGGTGGGAGCGTGTACCTTTGGCTATATCAGGATTCACCACCGTGATTGGGAGGGCCTCGAGTTCGGTCCCACCTTACTGGTGTTTATTGCAATCAGTTTGATTCTCAATTGCATCCCGGACTATCTGTCGCTTCTGATTAGTAGAGCGATCGTACGACGCATGCGAAAGGCACAAACTTCGCTCAAGATTTTCCTGTTATTCCTGCTGGATCTTGGTTTGACAGCATTCCTATCCTTTTGTGTGGTGTCTTACCCCCTTCGCCACGCGGATTTGGTGGATATGGGCGTGCGCGTGCTCATTGATGCAGGTCTTGATCCGGAAGGGAAATTCGCTAACCGCTCGTTAGACGTGATAGCCCACAATTTTGCAGCAACAGGCGTAATTTCGGGCAGGTCGGCCCGATCCGTATTCTTCTACAGCGCATTCTTCACCTCAATTTGGGTATGGCTCTATCTCTCATCTGCCATGTCGATTCGCTTAATACAAAAGGTCCGTTTTCTTTGGATGAAGATTGTGCCGTTTCTTGACGTCGAAAAAAAGCCACTAATAGCAATCGGACGGGTTGCTGGATTAGTTGCCGGGGCGGGCTATGTAATCCTCCTCGGAACCTTCTGGGTGGTTCGTCACTGGTTCCTGCAATGACCCCGACCGCATAAGATCCGAGCTGCCGAGGATTGAATTCAGCACGCAGGAAAAGCCCTTTTTGGCCACTCCGCAGATCCTGCGCAGCTTCATCGAGCCGAATTCGAATCCCTGAACATTCTGCGAGGCTCACTTGCTTGCGCTTTCGGCCTGATACGCCGAACTTAGCGTTCCTTTCGCTTTCGCTACGCCGATCAGCGTCGGATAGAACTGTACGAACGTCGTATCCACGGCCCCGTGCTGCTGATGGCACGAATAGCAGTCGGCCGTCTTGGGAATCAGCGTGCCCCGCTTCTCGTCCAGATCATAGAAGGCCCATCCACCGCGGGATTCGTCTTTCACGTGCACGTCGGTGCCCATCGTTTCCGGGCTCTGGAAGTGTCCGGCTTTGTTGATGGACCCGGCACTCTCCGCCATGCGCGCTTCGAGCACAAACATGGTCTTGTCGGGCCACTTACCTGTCTGCTGGAACGCTCGATAGGCCTCCGGATTGACGAAGACGTTATCGAACATCGAATGGTCCGGAGCCTTGTCCCGCATGGAGTAGCTCATATCGAAGCCGCTCGTAAGGTAAATCCATTCCCGGTAATTCTTCGGAGCGATCAGCTTCCCATCAGCGTCGTATGCGGGAAGGTTTGCCGACGGAGTCGGCGGCGGATTAGGGCCCCCGAACAGCAACGCAAGAAACAGGAAAACGGCACTGGCCATGCCCATAGAGCCTCCCTTGAAAGCTACTCGGTCAGGTGCATTCTACGCATTAGCAACAAGAAAAGTTCGGGGCGACTGACCGGGGCCCCGAAAGCTGATCGCTAAATGCTGCACTCCGGCTCCCTCCGCGGAACCAAATCCATTCGCCTTGCGTACTCCCACTCACAAGCGGTCCAGGCAGAAGCTGTGCGCGACAGCGTCCGCCTGTCACAAATTACGCAGTGCTCGCCATTGGCATTGCTAGACTTGTGTTGCCGCCCCCCGATCGACGTAGAAATTGATCGACATGGAACTCAAAGAAGCATTTAAAGTCGCGCTCCAGTCCCTCTGGGCAAACAAGCTCCGCTCTATCCTGACGCTGATCGGCGTGGTCATCGGAGTTTCCTCCGTCATCGCCGTCATTACCCTCACCAACGGCGTCAACCGCTACGTCGCCACCAAGGTCTACGGGTACGGCGCCGACGTCTTCACGCTCTCCAAGCAGTCGCCCGTCATCTTCAACTACGAGCAGTGGCAGAAATTCCAGAAGCGCAAAAACGTCAAGATCGAGGATTATTACGCGATCCGCGATAACTGCAAGACCTGCCAGTCGACCGGCGCGCTCCTCAACACCACCGGCAAGGTCGTGGTCTCGAATCACTCGAGCGACAACACCGACATCCGCGGCTGGACCTGGAACATGCCCGCCATCACCAACCTCAACGTGGTGCTTGGCCGCAGCTTCGTTCCCGCCGACGACCAGTATGCCGCCCGTGTGGCCATCATCGGTTACGACATCGTCGACAAGCTGCTGCCCACCGTCGATCCCATTGGGCAAGAGGTCCGCGTCGACGGCGTGCCCTACACCGTCATTGGAGTCGGCGAGCGCCAGGGTCAGACCCTCGGCGTCAGCCAGGATAATTACGTCGCCGTCCCCATTACTGCCTTCCAGCACACCTACGGCACCAACGACACCGTCACCATCTACGTGAAGGCCGGCTCCGTCGGGCCCATCCTCGACCGCGCCGCCGATGAAGCCCGTTCGCTGCTGCGCTCGCGTCGCCACGACGCTCCCGGAGCCGAAGATAGCTTCGAGGTCTCCACCAACGAGACTTTCGTCGGTCTCTGGAAGAGCATCAGCCAGACCTTTCTCTTCGTCGTCATCGGCATTGCCTGCATTTCTCTCGTGGTCGGCGGCATCGTCATCATGAACATCATGCTGGTCTCCGTCACCGAGCGCACACGCGAGATCGGTGTCCGCAAGGCCCTCGGCGCCCGCTACCAGGACATCCTGCTGCAGTTCCTCATCGAATCCGCCTCCATGTCGCTCGTGGGCGGCATCATCGGGATCCTTGCCGGTGCGGGGGTGGCCAAACTCGTCACCCTGGCTGTCGGCTTCCCATCCGATATCGCCATCTGGTCGGTGCTGGTCGCCATCTTTGTCTCAGCGGGAATCGGCATCTTCTTCGGCGTTTACCCGGCCCGGCAGGCGGCCATGCTCGACCCTATCGTCGCCCTGCGGTCGGAGTTATAAAGGAGGTCCGCGATGAAACTCGGCAGTTCCGGCGAATCCATCCGAATGGCCCTTGAGACCGTGCGCGCTAACAAGCTGCGCTCCGGCCTCACCATCCTCGGCATCGTGATTGGCGTCGCCACTGTCATTACCATCTCTTCGATCATCGGTGGCCTCAATGCCAACATCCAGGACTGGGTCAACTCCATCGGCTCAAATGTCCTCTGGATCTTCCACATGCCGGTCATCGGCGTGCGTCCCACCACCGAGATGCTTGCCCGCAAGCGCCTTACTTTCGAGGACGCTATCGCCATGCGCAGCCTGCCGCATGTCGTTGCTGCCGATGCCTCCCTTCGTCATGTGAACAAGATCTTCCAGGTCGGCATCATCGGCGTGAAATTCGGCAACAGAAAGGCGCAGGGCACCATGGAGGAGGGCAGCAGTCCCGCTGCTCGCGATATCTACGACATCCCCCTCATCCAGGGTCGGCTCTTTACTGACGATGAAGATCAAAATCGCGCCAACGTTGTCATCCTCGGCCACGACACCGCCGAAAAGCTCTTCGGCAACGAGAGTGCCACTGGCAAAGAGGTCAATATCGAAGGCGACCTCTTTACTGTCGTTGGCGTCTGGGACAAGCGCAAACAGATCTTCGGCGGCGGGGATAATCCTGAAGACAACAAGGCCAGCTTCCCGCTGCACACCTTCCTCAAGCTGCATCCCGAAGAGAAGGACTACTGGCTCAGCGTCAAGTACGACGATCCGCGCAACCGCAGCCTCGTCGAAGACGAGATCCGCGAGCTGCTGCGCCGCCGCCGCAAGGTGACTGCCTGGCAGAAGGACAACTTTGAAATCTTCGCGCCGGACTCCCTTACCCGCCTCTGGAACCAGCTCACCGGCGGCCTCGCCATCTTCATGGTTGCCGTCTCGAGCGTCGGACTCATGGTCGGCGGCGTGGGCGTCATGAATATCATGCTGGTTTCCGTCACCGAGCGCACCCGCGAGATTGGCGTGCGCAAGGCCATGGGCGCGACCAAGCGCAACATCCTCGTCCAGTTCACCACCGAGGCCATCACTCTTTGCGCCATCGGCGGCATCATCGGCATCCTCGTCGGCGGAGCCATCACACTGCTCATCCGCACCCTCGTCGCCGCGCTGCCTGCGTCCATGTCGCCCGTCTGGGCCGTCATTGGATTTACCGTCTCCTGCGCCATCGGCCTGATCTTCGGCATCTACCCGGCCTACAAAGCCGCCACCCTCGACCCGATTGAGGCTTTGCGGTACGAATGAGGACTGGCAACCCTCGTCTGCCGAGCGCTTCGCTCTGCGTATCAGTGATCCCGTACACAGCGCTTCATCCGAGCGTGTGAATCTCTCGCGAATCGATGCTGCGTGGCTCGTGTGAAGGGATAGCCGATGCGGGCCAGAAGATGTCTCGGACGAGATACAGCTTCAATGAGATAAGAAACCGACTCGGTCGCAAGATCGAAGTCAATGACAAACCGCTCCTGCCCCTCCTCTACGTGTACGGCAGTAGTGGTGTACATGAAGCCGAAGCGAGTCGGGCTGTCCACAACTTCCTCAACGCGGCTGAAATTTATCGACCAAAGGCAGGCTGTGTGAGCTTCTACAGCTACTAGCTCCCCCAATGCGATCTTGGGTATCGAGTTCACGACACGCACCCATCCCAAATCGAACTGTTCCCATCGCCGGAACGCTTCGCGGGCGACTTCGAAAACGTGCAGCCCTCTACCAATCTCGCTACGGGAGAGATCATGCACAAAACCCTTTGGTGGGGTTCCAAGCGAGCCGCCTGCTACCGTCGGCAGTTGAGGACTGGAAGGTGTGGCTTCCCGTGCGGCCGCCAGGAGCTTTCTCTTCTCATCTTCGCTTGCTCGGAATGGCCTCAACACTTGTCCAGTATGTCAGGGGCCGTCATTCGATTTATGTGTTCCGTTACCGCTGGCCCCCTGTTAACAAAGCACCCCTCCGCTCCACGCATCCAACCTCTCGGATCGACTATTCTGCTAGCGGATAGTTGAAGGAGAACGGCTCTCGATGCCCACCCCCGGCAAGTACGTCTGCATTCACGGCCACTTCTACCAGCCCCCACGCGAGAACCCCTGGCTTGAAGTCGTCGAAACGCAGAGCTCCGCCGCGCCTTACCACGACTGGAACGAGCGCATCACCGCCGAGTGCTATGCGCCCAACGGCGCGGCCCGCATTGTCAACGGCCAGAACAAGATCATCCGCATCCTCAACAATTACAGCCGCATCAGCTTCAACGTCGGCCCAACCCTGCTCTCCTGGCTCAAGGACAACGCCCACCGCGTCTACCAGATGATCCTCGACGCCGACCTCCGCAGCCAGCAGCGCTTCAGCGGACACGGCTCGGCGATGGCGCAGGTCTACAACCACGTCATCATGCCGCTGGCCTCGACCCGCGACAAGATCACGCAGGTGCGCTGGGGCATCGCCGACTTCGAATCCCGCTTCGGCCGCAGGCCCGAAGGCATGTGGCTATCGGAAACCGCCGTCGACTCCGAGACTCTCGACATCCTGGCCGCGCACGGCATCCATTTTGTCGTGTTGGCCCCGCACCAGTGCGCCCGAGTGCGCAAGCTGCAGAGCGCCAAAGCCATGAAAGGCGGAGGAAAAGGCCGGGCAGCAAAGCATGCTGCAAAGGAACACGTTGCGCCCGCAGCTTCCACACCGGACGGAGCCTCGCCCCCCGCTCCGGATGCAGCAGCCGAGCTTGTCTGGGAGGAAACGCCGAACGCCAGCGTTCACACCACCCGCCCCTACCTCGTACATCTCAGCGAGGGCCGGTCCATTGCCGTCTTCTTCTATGACGGGCCCCGCTCGCGTGCTATCGCCTTCGAAGGACTGCTGCACGACGGCGAAACCTTCGCCAAGCGGCTGCTCAGCGGCTTCTCCGAAAAGAGCGATCGCGCCCAGATCGTCCACGTCGCCACCGACGGCGAGAGCTACGGGCACCACCACAAATACGGCGAGATGGCCCTCGCATGGGCGCTCAAATTCATCGAAGAGCAAAAAGGCGTAAAGCTCACCAACTACGGCGAGTTCCTCGAGAAGTTTCCGCCCACATGGGAGGCCCAGATCGTCGAGGACACCTCATGGAGCTGCTCGCACGGTGTCGAACGCTGGCGCTCCGACTGCGGCTGCAGCAGCGGCCGCCCCGGCTGGAACCAGCAATGGCGGCAGCCGCTCCGTCAAAGCCTCGACTGGCTGCGCGACACCGTAGCCCCCATGGTCCACGAACTCGGCTCCCAGCTCTTCAAAGACGTCGATGAGGCCCGCAACAGCTACATCTCCGTCGTGCTCGACCGCAGCCCGGAGAACATCGACGCCTTCTTCGCGATCCACGGCGCACGCGAGCTCGATTCCGCCGAAACCACCCGCGCCCTCGGACTCATGGAACTCGAGCGGCACGCCCAGCTCATGTACACCAGCTGCGGCTGGTTTTTCGACGAGATATCCGGCATCGAGACCGTCCAGGTGATCGCTTACGCCGCGCGCGTGCTGCAGCTGGCCCGCTGCCTCTTCGGCGACCCGGCTGCCGGCCTCGAGGACGAGTTCAAGCGCCGCCTCAGCGCTGCCCGCAGCAACATCCCCGAATGGACTGACGGAGCTCACATCTACGACATATTGGCCCGGAGCCTGGAGGTGGGACTCGAGCAGGTCGGCGCTCATTACGCCATAAGCTCCGTCTTCACGAGCTACCCCGACCAGACCGAACTCTTCTGCTATACCGTGCGCCGACTCGAGTACGGCGTCGAAACCTCTGGCCGAGGTCGCCTCGCCATCGGCAAGGCCCACATCTGTTCGAAAATCACGGAGGAGCAGGAGACCGTTGTCTTTGCCGTCCTCCACTTCGGCGACCAGAACATCTCCGCCGCCGTCAAGCGCCACAAGCCGGAGGACGAAGGTCTCTACGAGGAATTCGCTCGGGCGGCGCGCGCCGCCGTGATTGAGGCCGACTTCCCCGAGGTGATCCGCGGCTTCGACCGCTACTTCGGTGAAACTAGCTACTCCATCCGCTCGCTCTTCCGCGACGAGCAGCAGCGCATCCTGGAGCTGATCCTCAAGCCACGGCTGCAGCGCGTCGAAGCCAGCCTTGCCTCCATCTACGAAGACCAGGCCTCGCTGCTGCATTTCCTCGGCCAGACCGGACTGCAGCGCCCTGCGGCTCTTACCCTGGCCGCCACCTACGCCATCAACGCCGGGCTGCGCCGCGCTCTTGAAGCCGAGCCCATCGACGCCATTCAGTTCAGGGTCTACCTCGGTCTCGCGGAATCCGACAAGGTCGAGCTCGACAAGCCGCTCCTCAGATACATCGCCGACCGCCAGATGAAGCAGATGATGGTGGAGCTCCAGAACGAAGTAGTGAAGCGCGGCGAGCATCAGACCACGGCTCTCGAAAACGCGCTCTTCGTCGCGCGCACGCTCTCCGAACTCCCCTTCGAGCGCAATCTGTGGCAGGCCCAGAACATCTGGTACCAGGTCTATCGCCACCTCCACGAAGTGGCCTGCCAGGCCGCCGCCACCGGACCCCAAACCAACGGAGACAGGCCCAACGGAAACACAGGCCCCGACGCCGAAGCCAGCCGTGCTGCCGCCTGGGAGGAAAAATTCAAGGAGATCGGCCAGCTCATGGGCATCTCCGTCGATGAGCTCGTGATTGAAGAGCCAACGCCCGAGCCCGAAGCGGCGCCGGCTTCCCACGCATAACCGCGCGTGAAAGAATGCGCCTCAGATGAAACAAGTCGAAATTACTGCTGAAATCATTCAGCTTACCCGCCTTGGTCTCGTCAATTGCTATCTCGTCCGCGAGGACGACGGCGTCACGCTCATCGACACCATGATTTCCGGCTCAGCCGGCGTCATCCTCGACGCCGCGCAAGCCCTCAACCGCAGGCTGCGCCGCATCGCGCTCACGCATGTGCACGGCGACCACGTCGGCTCTCTCGACGGCCTGGCGAACGCGCTGGCCGGCATCGAGGTCGCTGTTGGCCGCCGTGAGTCCCGTCTGCTGCAGCGCGACTTTCAGACCGAGCCAGATGAGCCCCACAGGAAAATCAGGGGCAGCTTCCCCAGGGTGAAGACCATTCCCTCCGTGCTGCTCAACGATGGCGAGATGTACGGCTCGCTCCGCGTCGTCGCGTCGCCCGGCCATACCCCCGGCCACATCGCCTTCTTCGATGTGCGCTCCGGCACGCTGATCGCCGGCGATGCTCTCGTCACTGTCGGCGGATTGCGCGTCTCCGGCGATGCCTCAGCCGCTTTTCCCATCATCAACTGGGCTACGTGGCACAAGCCGACCGCCGTCGCCAGCGCCCGTCGCCTGCTTGAGCTCCAGCCGAAGACAATCGCCGTCGGCCACGGCAAGCCAATCACGCAGAACGCATCTGCGGCCCTCCAGAGAGCGATTCGCCACGCCGAATAAAAAATGAGGGCCGGAGTCGATCTCTCAACCCCGGCCCTATTTGTAACTCGTGCTGATCGTTGTTACAGATGATTCGGTTACTGATTATTTGGGAAGTCGAACAGGCCGAACAGGTCGTCTAGCGCCGGGCTGTTCACCGGAACATACTGGTTGCTCGGATCCGTCACCGGGTTGGGGAAGTTGTCGCGGCTGCGGGCGGTCACCGTCTCCAGGCCCCAGTTCCGCTCGATGAACTTCAGAATCGAAACGTGATCCGCATAGTCATGTGAAATGTGGCCTGCCGTGGTGTAGGGAGATACCACGATCAGCGGAATGCGCGTGCCGTCGCCGAAGAAGTCCAGCGCCTGCACGTAGCCCGAATCATAGTAGCCTCCGCCCTCGTCGAAGGTGATGAAGATGGCCGTGTCCTTCCACAGCGTGGGGTTCGCCTTCACCGCGTCCACAATCTTCTTCGAGAACCCTTCAAATAGGTTCAGCTTTGAAGACGATGGATGTCCATCTACCAGTCCGCTCGGCTTCACGAACGAAACTGCCGGCAGCGTTCCGTTCTTGATGTCGTTATACAGATCGGCGGTGTCCTGAATATGGGCGTTACGAACCGTCGCGTTATTCATGATTGAGGTGTCGTACTGGAACGGATTGCAGATATTGCAGTATTCATCCGAATCATTGCCCATCGCCGCGTAGTTGAGCTGATACTTGTCCTTCAGATAGTTGTTCCACTGGTCGCCGTAGTACTTCCACGAGATATGCTTCGCGAGCATCTCGTCTCCGATGCTGCGTACCGACGACGGCGGAATCGTGAACACTGTGTTGTTGGCATTGGTATCGGTGTAGGCGTTGCTGCCGTCGCCGAAATACCCTGGGTTGTAATTGTTCAAAAGATAGTAGTGGCCCTTCTCGCAGTTCGGATCGATCGGGGTCGGCAGCGCCTGCAGATAGTTCACGATCTGGGCAACGCCCGGCTGCTTGAGGTCCGAGCAGTTCGAGTACGAACCGCCGCCGTACGAAGCAGATCCAAACGAACCGCCGCCGTAACCGTCCTCCGTGTACCAGTTATTTGTGCCCTTCTGCGGATTCGGGTTCTCAACCTCATCCACCACGCCGGCATTAGCCGTGCCCTTCGCGACCATCACGTTGTGCGGCGGCACAGCCGAATTCCCCTTGCCGTCGCTGAACCAGATCGCGTCGCCATGGCCCAGCATGATGTGATTCGCGCCCGTTCCACCATTCACCGACTGGTGGAAGTTGTCGCTCATCGCATAGTTATCGGCCAGTTGCTTGAAGTAAGGAGCGTCGCCCTGTTGCATGTTGTAGAAGCCCAGGGCGGTCGAGCCCTCGCCTGTCGTCTTCGAGCCCGGAATGAATTCCGTGCTGAAGTTGGCCGGCTGCTTGAGTCCATTGGTGCCGGCGCCCACAGTCACTTCCACCCAGGCAAACAGTGAGGCATCGCAGCCCGAAGCATTGCTCGTACTGGTCTTGCTGGCGTCGCAGTTAAACTGCTGCCACATCTGATAAAAGCGGTGCACCGGGCTTGCAGCGTAGGAGTTATAGGTAAAGTCCTTGCCGTTGGTCAGCTGGAAAGGTCCTGCAGGAAGGTTGTCCACGTTGCTGATGCGCTGGTCGGGTACCTTCCCTGTTAGACCCGATCCGCCGGAGATCAGGTACTGGTAATAGTCATCCGGAAGACCGTTCTCAGAGGCCTTCGCCATGCTAAGACTGTCGTTCGGAACATAAGAGTCGGTCGGGCCGCCCACCAGCGGAGCAGGGAGAACATTTCCCGGAAAGGTGGTTTTTCCCGGGCTCAGCAGAAATGCGTCCGGCGCCTCATTAGACGCGGCCTTTTGTTCGGCCTTCGAGAAGTTCGGGCCGGGTGTTCCGTCAGCCTTGACGATGCCTTCTGAAAGAAGATTCCACACCGTCTCGCCCTTCTTCGGAACGTAGGTTGCAAAAACATGATCGAACGTGCGGTTTTCGCCGATGATGACGATCACGTGCTTGATCGGCGAACTGGTGTCATTGTCACGGGAACTGCTCGGAGACTGGGCCTGAAGTAGAGAGTTACCAATTGCAAACTGGAACACAGCCGCGGAAATTACGCCCGCGCGCACGGTTCGCACAACGCTCGATGCGAGTCGCTTCACGGTCATTCAACTGCCTCCTGGGTTGAGCCTCAAAGGGTCAACCCGTCGAGAATATTCCCGCGAAAATTGCAGGGACATGTCCAGGTGTTGAACAGGGAGTAAATATTGCTTTTATTTCCGGTTACTCATTTACGAACGGTTAACCCCTCGTTCACAACTCGGAGAAAGGGGGTCACTGCGCCGTACGGGACGACGCGGGTAGCGCAGTATGGTGCCCCTCCGCCGACATTCTTTGCCCCGCATGGGGCCCGGGCGCAGGCTCGACCAGGATGGTCCCCATCATGCCCTTGTCCTCGTGTTCCAGCAGATGGCAGTGGTAAGGAAATGTCCCGACGGTGTTGGGATCGCGAAAATCCACACGCACGCGAATGCTCGGATACGTGAGCAGCCGCCCGCCGTAATACGGCACATTCACCGTATCGCGCACAAAGTTCTCGTTGACCTGCCTGCCCATGTATTCCAGGAGCAGAAAATGCAGCTGATGGATATGAAACGCGTGCAATTCGCGCGTGCGGTTCTCGATGATCCAGTCCTCGACCGTCCCCTGCTGCGCCACCATATCCGGCGGAGCATTCATGTCAAACATCTTCGGCGTCTTGCCCTCTTCGGTCAGATAAAACTCGATCGCGCTCGCAGGATCGTTCGGATCGGCCAGCTTCTCCGAGAAATAAAGCCGCCGCACGCGCACCGGGGCCACATCTCCCAGCCACTTCTCCGTTGACGCAGCCAGCGGCTGGGGTGAGATCTGCAGTCTCGACGGCGGCTCTGGAGCGGTCGCCGACCCCACAATCTTCGCCAGCGCCCGGTTCGTGTCGTTCTCGCCGCCCGGCCCTGTGTCGACCGTCCGAGTGACCAGCAGCGCATCCTGCCCCGCCGGAGGCCCCTGCACAATAAACTCCACGCGCGCTCCCGGCGGGATGCCGAGATGCGTCTGCCAGTTCACTGAATCGGCAGCATCCTGGCTCCCCGTCCCAAGCCCGATCGGCACGCCATCCATCGCGATCAGCCCCAGCTGCTGTGGCGTATGTCCGAACAGCACCTGAAGATTCAGGTATGTAATCGCCGAAGCATTCAGCACGCGCCACAGCTGCTTTTCTCCCGGCTTCATCTCGATCGTCGCCGGCTGATAATCCGGATACGGCGCCGGCACGTAGTTGATCGACAGATCCTTCGCCGGCTTGCCCCATCCCGTCCCGTTGTTTGCCGAGTCTCCGTCCTTGTCGATCATGAACTTCGGCACGACCGGCTCCGATTTCGACGGCGGGGAGTTGGGATTCACAAGATCCTGGTCGCGAATGATCAGCACGCGCTCGGGCAATCCCGCCACTTCCTTCTTCGCGCGCTCGATGCCCTCGACAATCAGCGCTCCCGACGCGCCGCCCAGCAGCTGCGGCTTGCCGAACCCATGAATATGCGGGTGATACCAGTAAAGCCCTGGGGCCTCGTCCTCTGGAATGCGAAAACGGTAATCGAACGTATCGCCG
>Ga0213872_10001759_pt1 | contig 13568 bp, 11 predicted proteins | sample VelepicomBERX_R2_FD_160071 | JGI IMG/M metagenome (GOLD analysis project Ga0213872, IMG submission 160071) | Rhizosphere microbial communities from Vellozia epidendroides in rupestrian grasslands, the National Park of Serra do Cipo, Brazil - RX_R2 | ecosystem: Host-associated > Plants > Roots >...
TGCTGGCCAGCCAGATGGCGGCGCCGACCTTCCCGGTGCCGCTGGCGGCGCTGAAGGCCGACATGGATTATATCGATTTCCGCAGCGGCGACACGCTGACCGATCTCTATCCCGGCCTGGTGGTGCGGACCTGCCCGCTCAAGCATCCCGACGGCGCCACTGGCTATCGCCTCGAATGGGACGGCAAGGCCATCTGCTACGTCACCGACACCGAGCATCAGCCCGGCGAACTCGACCAGACCGTGCTGGGTCTGATCGAGGGCGCCGATCTGGTGATCTACGATTGCACCTATAGCGACGAACGATTCGCCCCGAAGATCGGTTGGGGCCATTCGACCTGGCAGGAGGGCATCCGCCTCTGCCAGGCCGCCGGGGCGCGTCAGCTCGCCATCTTCCATCACGATCCGGAGAATACCGATCCGGCGATGGCGGCCATCGAGGCGGAGGCGACGAAAGCCTGGTCAGGCTGCCTCGTCGCCCGTGACGAGATGACGCTGGTTCTCTAGCCCCTCAGTACGTTCACTTCACTCAGGAACGTCGCCACCGTCTCGCGCAGGCGATCGGCGCGCTGCGCCGTCGCTTCCGCTTCGGTCAGCATGACCTGGGCGGCCTTGCCCATGTCGGTGGCCTGCTGCGCGGCGAAGCTGATCTTGCCGGCCACTTCGGCAGCACCCCCCGCCGCCAGGCCGGCATTCTGCGCGATTTCGCGGGTGGCGGCTTCCTGGCTGCCCACCGCTTCGGCGATGCTGTCGGCGTTGGCTTTGATGCGGCCGGTGGTCGAGACGATCTTCTCGATCGAGGCAACGGCTTCGGCGGTCTTGGACTGGATGGCGCCGATATGCTTCGAGATCGAGCCGGTGGCGTTGGAGGTCTGCGACGACAGCGCCTTGACCTCGTTGGCGACCACCGCGAAGCCCTTGCCGGCCTCGCCGGCGCGCACCGCTTCGATGGTGGCGTTCAGGGCCAGCATGTTGGTCTTGCCGGCGATCGAGGTGATCAGCGCCACCACTTCGCCGATGGAATCCGCGGCTTCCGACAGGCTGGCGATCAGGCGGTCGGTATTGGCGGCGGCGGCGGCGGCCTCGTTGGTGACGGCGGTGGATTCGCCGACGCGTTCGGTGATGGTGTGGACCTGGGCGGCCAGTTCCTCGGCGGCGGCGGCGATGGTGTTGACGCCGTCGGTCGCTTGGCGGCTCGACTGGTCGACCAGCACCATCTGCTCCGAGGTGTGGCCGGCCATGGCGGTGATCGCCTCGGCGCGCTCATGCAGCGCTTCCATCGAGGAGGCGACGCCCTGCATGATCTCGGCGACCTGGCGGTCGAACTCGGCGGTCAGGGCGTCGAGGCGCCGGCCGCGCTCGGCCACCGCTTCGCTCTGGCGGGCGCGTTCGGCCTGCATGCGCTCGACCGCGCCCATATTGTCCTTGAACACCTGCACTTCCTTGGCCATGGCGCCGATCTCGTCGCCGCGGCCCTGGCCGGGAATCTCGACGCCCTGGCGGCCGGCGGCCACCTCGCGCATGGCATGCTCCATCTCGGCGATGGGCAGGGTGATCGAGCGGCGGAACACCGCGGCGGCGACCTGGAAGGCCGCGGCCGAGACCAGGCCGATCAGCATGGTGGTCCACAGCACGATGCGGCGGATGAAGATGCCGTCCAGCGTGGCGCGCTCGCTGGCGGCCTGGGCATGGTCGAACAGGGCGTCGACCTTGGGCTGCAGCTCGCGGGCGACCTTCTGGATATCGGCCGAGCCGGCATTGACCGCCAGGCTGTTCTCGCCGAAGGCGCCCCAATCGGTCAGGTAATTGGTCAAGAGGGAGTGGAACTTGGCTTGGGTGGCCGGATCCAGCCCGCCGCTGTCGATCTTGAGGTCGACCTCGTTCGACCAGCGCCGGTGCAGGCGGATGCGGCCCGGCTCCTTGGTCAGGATGAAGTCCTTTTCGGCCAGGCGCATCTGCAGGATGCGGGCGGCCAGGGCATCCTGGTTCGGCCACAGATCGATTTCCGACTGCATCGCCTTGGCCGAGGTGTTCAATTTCGCGCGGATGCCGTCATTGTCGGTCATGCCCAGGGTTTCCTGGGCGGTCACGATCTTGGCGAAGTCGGAATCGATGGCGGCGACGCCGGCGGCCATCGCCTCCAGCGTTTCCTTGTCCTCGTCGGCGCCGCCGAGTTCCTTCATCTTGGCCAGCGCGGTGGCGGCGCGCTCGGCGGTGCGCTTCATCTGATCCTTGGCGGCGGCGTCGCGCAGATCGACATAGGCGGTCAGGCCGGTCTGCAGGGCCAGCAGATCGGCGCGGAAATCGGACGCGCGGTCGCGCAATTCACCGAATTCCGCCTGGTTGCGGGCGGCGGCGGAAATTCGCCATTCGCCGACGCCATAGGCCAGGGCGAAGGCCAGCAGCGAGGCCAGGCCCAGGGCCGACAGCGCGTAAAAGCGCCAGCCGATCGGCCTGTCGGACAGGATCGGAATGTCGCCGGTGGTCCAGATCTTCAGTGCGTCGGCGCGCAGGCGGCCGAGGCGAGTCTTCGGCGCCGCCTTGCGTGCAGCCAAAGACAAAGCGTCCTCCGCAGGGGCGGAGGACGCGACGGGGCGTTGGTGCATCGGGCTTTTCCCTCTCGAATCGCCGATTACATTTTGGCGATACGTACTCCGGCTGCCAGTGCACAAGCAAATAAGTTTCGATGACTCTTAGGCGATCATTTTCATAAAATTTTATGTAACTCCGAGGTCAGCCAGGAATCATCCAAGGCACGACATAGGCCTGGATCACCGTCAAAATGCCGATCAGCACGACAAAAAACAGGCTGTGCTTGATGGTGAAGCGGAACAAATCCGATTCCTGCCCGACCATGCCCGTGGCGGCGCAGGCCACCGCGACCGATTGCGGCGAGATCATCTTGCCGGTCACGCCGCCGGTGGTGTTGGCGGCCACCATCAACACGTCCGACGATCCTAGCACATGCGCGGTATTCGCCTGTAGTCCGCAGAACAAGGCGTTGCTCGAGGTGTCCGACCCGGTCAGGAACACGCCCAGCCAGCCCAGCAGCGGCGAGAAGAAGGGATAAGCCACGCCGGTTCCCGCCAGCGCCAGAGCCAGGGTGGAGGAGGCGCCGGAATAATTGGCGATATAGGCGAAGGCCAGCACGCAGCCGATCAGGTAGATCGGCCAGCGCAGTTCCTTCAGGGTGGCGCCGAACAGTTTGACGAAATCCGCAGCCCCGATGCGCAGCACGAAGCTGGACAGGATCGCGGTGATCAGGATGGCGGTGCCGGAGGCGGCCAGCGGCGAGAAATTGTAGACCGCGCCATAGGGCGTGGGGGCGGCGACGATCGGGGCGGCCTTGATGACCAGCTTGTCGAGGCCCGGCACCGGGATGTTGAAATTGATGCCGTTGAGCGCGCCATTCTTGCCGAACAGGTCCTTGAACATCGGCAGGCTCCAGATCGTCACCAGCACGGTCAGGATCAGGAAGGGCGACCAGGCCTTGAGCACCTGTCCGGCGCTGTAGTGATGCTGGGTGCGGGCGGCCTGGCCAGCGCCGCCGCCATTGAAGCGAAACACCTCCTTGGGCGACCACACTTTCAGGAACAGCGCGGTGGAGATCAGGCTGGCCAGGGCGGAGAGGATGTCCGGCAACTCCGGCCCGACGAAGTTGGACACCAGGAACTGGCAGATCGCGAAGCTGCCGCCCGCCACCAGGATCGCCGGCCAGGTCTGCTTGATGCCTTTGATGCCGTCCATCGTGCCGACCAGCCAGAAGGGCAGGAACAGCGACAGGAAGGGCAATTGCCGCCCGGCCATGGCGCCGACCAGCATGGGATCGATGCCGCCGATCTTGCCGGCGGTGATGATCGGAATGCCCAGCGCGCCGAACGCGACCGGGGCGGTGTTGGCGATCAAACACAGACCCGCCGCGTAGATCGGGCTGAAGCCCAGTCCCACCAGGATGGCGGCGGTGATGGCGACGGGGGTGCTGAACCCGGCGGCACCTTCGAGGAAGGCGCCGAAGGAGAAGCCGATCATCAGCATCTGCAGGCGCTGATCCTCGGTGATCGAGGTGACCGAAGCGCGGATGACCTCGAACTGGCCGCTTTTCACCGTCAGCTTGTATAGGAAGACGGCGGTGATGACGATCCAGGCGATCGGCCATTCGCCGAACAGGAAGCCATCCACCGCCGAAGCGATGGCCATCGACGCCGGCATCCCATAAAACAAAATCGCCACGGCAAGAGCGGTGGCGACGGTAAGGGTGGCGGCGATGTGACCCTTCAAGCGAAGGAGCGCCAAGGTGACGAAAAACACCAGGATCGGCAACGCGGCGATGACTGCCGACGCCCAAAACTGGTTCAGCGGGTCGTAAATCTGGGTCCAGTTCGGCATTATGGCTCCCCCGTGAAAGGCTCTGTTGGCCTATTTACTTACGATCATGATGGTATGGTTATTCCCGACACCCTGTAAAGCTATCTGAGTATACAATCCCCATGGAAATCACCTCTCTTGTCGACCGTATTTTATACCGCGATGCAATAATGCTGATCATCGACAAGCCGGCTGGTCTTGCGGTGCATGAAGGCGGGCAGGGCGGCCCCAGCCTGCGCCCGATGCTCGACGAACTGCGCTTCGGCCTGCCTCGCGCCCCGGAACTGGCGCATCGCCTGGACCGCGACACCTCCGGCTGCCTGGTTCTCGGGCGCCACCGCAAGGCTTTGGCCGATCTCGGCGCCCTGTTCGCCGAGGGCAAGATCAAGAAGACCTATTGGGCGCTGACCGTCGGCGCGCCCCAGGAAGATGAAGGCCTGATCGACAAGCCTCTCAAAAAGATCGACAACCGCCGCGGCAAGATGGCCGTCGCCAAGGACAACGACAAAGCCGGCCAGCCTTCCCAGACGAAATGGAAGGTGCTGGGCCGCCACGACCGCATCACCTGGCTCGAACTCTCTCCGCTGACCGGCCGCACCCATCAAATCCGCGTGCACCTCGCCTCGATCGGCTGCCCGATCCTGGGCGACCGGATCTACGGCGCCGGTACCGCCGATCTATTGGCGCCGCAGCTTTGCCTGCATGCCAGGGCGGTCAGCGTGCCGATCTACAAGAACAAGCCGGCGGTCACCGCCGAGGCGGAGCCGCCGGAGCATATGCGGGAAGGATTGGGAAAGTGCGGGCTATAGCTGCTCGCCGTCCGGGACCTGCCATCCATCATTCATCAGAATGAGCGCGGCAACTGCGTCGCCATTCTGTGTCATCGTATAGTGTTTCTTCAAAAAGGCTTCCGATGCCCATTTGGCCGGTGTGAATTTCCGTTGGTAGCTGACGCGGCTAGCCGTCATCCCGTTGAACGAAGATGGCTCGCTCCAATGGGTGACCTTGTCCACGCTGTAAGTGCCGTAACAGAAGCCCCGCTTATCTTGCCACATGCCATTGTTCAGGATGGTGACGGTATGCCACGGCTCTTTACTCAAGGAGTAGACGGTGTTGGGGGCGGGAATCTCCTTGATTTCAATTGCCCCGGCTGCCTGCAGATCGACCCATGTGGGGTCATAAGAGGCAGGAGCCACTGTAACGGTCTCTCCAACTCTGGCGTCGCCCATCATTCCCACGGTGCATGCTTGATGGGAACTAAAATAGGCATTGATGGCTTTGCGAAAATTCTCTTCCTTCGGCGCCTTGGGGTCTGAGCAACTCGCAATAGTAAAAACGCCTGCGAGAATGAAAAGGGGGCGTATGATAGAGTGCATGCTTGTCTCCAGGCTGTCTTAATTGTTCATCGATCTGACGCGACTTTGCGCGCGCGGACATCGGCGACCAGTTTCTTGAGGGCGTCGAGCGACAGGGCACCTCCTTGCATCTGATCTTCGATGATCAGGCCGGGCGTGCCGCTGATGCCCAGCTTGGCGGCGAGGGCTCGGTTATCGGCGATCCGTTTAGTCACAGCGGGATCGGCGGCGTCCCCCCTCAAGCGCGCGACGTCTAAGCCGGCCGCAACGGCAAATCCCTGTATCTTGCCTTCGTCGAGTTGATGCTCGGGCAGCTTGGACGCCAGGACGGCCTCGTGGAATTCGGTATATTTACCCTGTTTCATCGCAGCCAGCGCGTAGCGCGCGGCGAGTTCCGAGCCGGGACCGAGAATGGGATAATCCTTCAGGACTAGGCGCACGCCATGATCCTCCTCGATCAGTTGCCGAAGGGACGGTGCGAGCGCGCGGCAGAAGGGGCAGTCGAGATCGTAGAACTCGACGATGGTGACATCGCCCTTGGGGTTGCCGATCACCGGATCGGCCGGATCGGCGAATACCGCATCATGACTGTCGGCCAACACCCTCTTCGCCTGAACTTGCCGCTCCGCCGCCTGCCGCGTCGCCAAACTCCGCTGCGCCTCGGCGATGATCTCCGGATGGGCCAGGATGTAGTCATGAATCTGCTGGCTGACGTCGACGGCCACCCGCGGTAGGGTTCCGGTCATGGCGTTATGGTCGGCGACGGAGCATCCGTTGGATCCGCCGGGGCAGTCAGCGGCGGATTGCGACGATGGGCTGGGGGTGATGGTGACGGTGCAGGCGCTCAGGGCGATCGCGAAAGCCGCGACACCTAAAGTGGAAGAAAGGCGAGGCATTCTTCGGACTCACTTATGGTAAAAGGTGGCCGTCGAAATGGACGATGCAGAGACACCGACGAGGATGACGCCGCCAGCGAACTCGTTGGCATCGACTTGGTGATTACCGTTCGAGTCAGCGCTGGAGGGCGCTCCGGTAACATCGACCCAATCAAAGATCGCCGTGCCGCCGGAATTGGCGCCGCTGGTGATCTGGCCGAAGAAGACGATCTGCTCGCCGGCGGCGTCGGACGGCACATAGACCTTGTTGGCGGCGGCGGCGACTTCCGCGGCCGTGCCCGAGCCAACAGTGCCAACATTGACGATGTATTCGTTGCTGATTGTTGTGCCGAAGCCGAAATGACTGAGACTGGCTCCTTGAATAGGGCTTGCAGCCGTCGGAGTCAGCAGGATGTAGGTGCCGGATGCTCGGCCGTAGCTCGGGTCGCCGATGGTCGGATTGATCAGGCTATCGCCAGCACCAAACCCGGTCGCGGTGATAACCGGGGTAACGCTGAAGGGCTGGACGCCGTAGCTTTCCTGATAAATGACATTGCCGGTGCTATGAAGATTTACCGTGCCGGCGGGGGTGTTGATAAAGCTGCCACCAGCCGCGCTTCCGTTGACCGTGAAAGTCGCGCTGTTCTGATTGCTGATAAAGTCAGGGACGGTAGGCGACAGAGTGTAGGTGCCCGTCGTTTGCGCCGCACTAACACCTTCAGCTGGAGTTAAAGCTCCTGGAGCTGTGATGGACACGTTGCCGACGGTCGTATTGCCCTGAAGCGACGAGGGATTAATGAGGTTTGTATCGATCACGCCGCTTGTCTCGCCCTGTGTAAGAACGGTTGTGACGCTCTCGCTACCCGATGTCGGTGTGGAGTAGACGAGTCCGTTCGTCGGGGTGGAGGCCGTGTTGATAACAAACGGAGCCACATCCGCCTGATTCTCTGGCGAATTAGTAAAGTTGAGGAGTTCCTGCCCGCGGGTCCAAAGCGCCGGATTGACTGTGTTGACGACGGAGCCCGCTTCGTAATTGGCGAGTGCCGACGTGTAGTAGGTCAATTCGGTGGCGGAAGCCGCCCGATGTAGGACGTTCTGGTAGAGATTGGTAACGAACTGCGCGTCGGAGACATTCGCGCCGTAGCGAGCCTGGAATTCGGGCGAGGCCATGAATTCGGTGGCGATCTGCTGGAACGAATAGCCGCTGTTCAGCTGGTGTGCGTAGTACTCGACACCGCCAAGATCGGGTTGCCGACCAAAGGCAGCATTGTAAAGCTCGGTAACCTGGGTTTGGCTGGCGTTCCCGATGAAAAACATCTGCTGATAGTCGGGATTGCCATTGGCGTCGGTTCCCGCGGCAGCGCCGTTGAAGATCAGGTTGGACACACCCGAAACCTGCTGGGTCTTGCCGGTGGTCGTGTCGGTCAGCGTCACCAAGCCAGTCGCATCTACGGTGAACGAGAAATTGTCGGCTGCTCCCGACGCGGCAGTGCTAGGCGAGTTGTAGCCGTCGATCACCACGGTATTGAACCCGCTTCCCAGGGAAATCGGCGAAGAACCGGACGCGGACAGGGCGGCAAAGCCGATCACATTGTTCGTCGTGCTGCCGGCGATGCCATTGTTCAGGAGGGCAGGCGCGAATTGCGCAGTGCCGCCGCGACCGTCAGGCCCGGTGTTTTGGCTGGAAATGAAAGACAGAACCGATGTATCGGTCGATGCGTAATTGTTACCCATAAACAGAACTCCAGGACTGAAATGATTTTGTGCGATAAGGACTACGGTTCCAGCGATGAGCGTTGAAACAATGCTTTCTGAACCGAGCCAATGACGCATTTTGTAGGAACGTATGGTTTTGTTCATTTAATTGCAGATCGAGCAAGTAGCCTGCCCGGTCCAGGCCGGGCAGCCGCCATGAGTGCCGGTCGTGCAGGCGCACGTAGGGAGGGTGAAGGTGCCGTTAGCGTCCGGCCAGGTGCTGGGGGCCCCCCCGGTCTCTCCAGGAAGCGTCTGACATTCGCCACCGCAATCAGAGTAGATTGTGGGCAGTAAATTTCCGCTAAGGTCTTTGCACTGATACGCCGGCCACACCGAGCATTTCGACATAATAGTTTCTGGCGCACAGGCCGTCGGGCCCGTTGGCCCGCTCGGCGGCACATACACGCAAAACTGGGACGTTTTGTTTCCACAACTGTCGGTCACGATCTGCGTGTTATTAGGTGCACAGTCCGTGACGTCCACTGGATTTCCGGTCGGCACGCATTGTCCTGGGCCGCAGGTGGCGCCAGGGGCGATGGTCCAGGTTCCGTCGACGTTGCAGGTCGCCTGGGCTTTGCCGCCGATGAAGGATGCGGGTGGGGTTGAGCCTGGGGTTCCGTCTGCGTTCAGGTTCTCGTCATAAAGCATCGCCGTTTGCGGCGTGTATTGCATCGCGCCTGTCGGATCGAAATAGAGGGCGGGCGGGTTCTCGCTGGCGGCTTGGGCCGGGGAGCCGTAAACCTCGTTGGCGGTGCAGGTATAACTCCCCACGGTCCAGGATGGGGCGCCCGGGCAGACGGATTGGGTGCAGGTGACCGTTGGTTGGCTCCAAAGATAGGCGTCCGCGGCCGGCCGGTATTTGCATTGGGCGGTTCCCGTGCCACCCCACCAATTGTTGGCGGCGGTCGGGGTGATCGTCACGGTGACCGTTGCCGGCGCGGGCGTGGCGGGGAGATTGACCGGGCACCATTGGGAATTAAGGCCGGTGCCATAGAGGGTCTCCGCATCGCATCCCGGGAGAGGTGGGGTGCCCGTGTCGGAGGCCTCGCTCCAAGCCGCCTGGCCGTCGGGGCCGTTATCGCCCGAGCAGGAGAACGTCATGGTTTCGGTATAGGCAACCCCGTCGCTGGCGACGCAATTGCCCGAAACGGTGTCGACCTCGCCCAGCTTGCCATATTCGCGGCTCACCGATTGAGGGTTCGTGGCGCCGGAGCATATGGTCGCTATGTTGTTCTGGGGCCGGCAGCAGGTCGTCAGCGTGAGTTGGCCGTCATAGCGGCTCGGGGCGGAGGTGCGGTAATTCTCCCATTGGGTAGCGGGCCCGGGGATGAAGACCGGCACGCCCTTGGCATTCGGCGCGATGGTGGAGAGGTCGCCCACATCCACTACCTTGCAAAAGCCGCCGACGTCGAACCAGCCCTCGCTGTGGACATCGACTCCCGGGTAGGTTCCGCCGGGGGCGATGGGCTGGGTGTGCACCGCGGCGGCGGGGGTGTCGCCGCGGGCCGGCATGGCGGGCACGTTTGCCGCTAGCATCGCCGCCACCATCACCAGACCACCATATCTCGGGAGAAGCATGGCACGGCGCTTAATAGGTGAAGACCGAGGCCTGGACGGTGCCGGTCACCGTCACATTGCCCGAGGCGGCCAGATTGTTGATCTGGGAATTGCCGGCCGGCGTGATTTGGTCGGTGCCGCCGGGATCGGCCAGGGTCGGGGAGACCACCTTCTGTGTCGCCGTCACCGTGCCGGCGGCATTGACGTTGCCGCCCGCCATCTCGATGTTGCCGCCGCCGGTCGCGGCGCCGGGCGCGCCCAGATAGAGGCTGTTGCCGTCCATATATTGCGCGGTATGCATCGTGTTGTCGTCGAGATTGCCGGTGGCGTAGCGGTTGAGGAACGGCGCCTCGGCCTGATAGATCGCCGGCAGGATATGCGCGCCGATATGGCCGGCCGCGATCGGATAGGCCCCCGACTGGAAGGGCAGCGCCGGCACGGTTTCGCCGCCCGCCGCGCCCTCGAAATTGGCGATGTCGCTGGCCAGCAGCACCGTCGCGTTGGGCGGGCCGGCCTGCGCCACGCGGATCGCGACATTGTCGGCGATCTGGTCGCCGCCATAGGTATAGACCATGCCCTCGAGCTGTCCCGCCGTGGCTTGGCTGATCACCAGCACATGCTTTTGGCCGAACACGTTGAAATCATTGAAACTGGTCGCCAGATCGCCGTCCGCCACCAGCTGCGCCGGGGTCACCGCCTGGTTGGCGCCCACCGCGATCCCGGCGGTCAGGCCAGCGAAGTGGTTGCGGATATAAGCGGCGCCCGCCGCCTGCATCACGGCGAGCTGGTTGCCGGCGTCGTTCTGGGCCGGTTGCGTCTGCGCGTCGAGCAGCAACGGCAGGCCCACCGACAAGGCCGTCGCGCCGATCACCAAGGCGAACAAAGCCTGGAGCAAGGGGTTCACGGCAGGACCCGGGTCTGCATCGCCGGCAATCCGGCGGTGACGGGACAGGCGGCGGGCAGGGCGACGGCACCGAAGCCGGTCTGGAGCTGGGTGCCGTCGGATAAGCCGATGCCGGGGACGCCCCCTCCAGGCGCTACTACCCCGGTCTGGCCCGAGGACACGGACTGGCGCAGCAATTCGCCGGCGATCTGCTGGTCGCGCGCGGTGCCGTAGGATTGGTCGATGGTGGTCACCACGGTCTTGGCGTCGGCACAGGAGATGAAGCCTGTCATGCCGGCCTCGCCCGCGACGATCGTCTGGGTTGTGGCGGGATTGGCCAGCTTGAAAGAGACCGCCGCGCTGTGATGGCTGCGCAGCAGATAGGCGATCTGGCGCGCCGGGGCGGGGCCGCCATGGCTGGCGATCGCCAGGCGCTGCTGCGAGGCCAGGGCGAAGGCGGCCAGGATCAGCGCCGCGAGCATCATTTGAGGAAACGGACCCATGAACCTCGACATCCCGTCGCTAGAACGACGGAAGCGAGGTTACATCAGTAACATATAATTTCCAATCTGGAAAATACGCGCTATGCGAGCATCTTTCTTATGCGCTCGGCTACCATACCCGTATCGTCGAAGGTGGGGTAGCTCCAGCTTTCCAGCGTGCCGTGGAACGGCCGGGTGATGCCATCCTCGACCAGCCCGTCATGGAAGCGGCGGAACTTGTCGGAGCCGCCGTCCAGCGGCACCACATGTACCGGTTTGCCGGTGCTGGCGGCCTCGCACGCCATATTGACGCTGTCGGCGGTCACCACGATGTGGTCGGCATAGGCGAGATAGGCGAGATAGGGATTGTCGCCGCTGCCGTCCCAGAACTCGCCGGCCACGCCGGCCAGCTTTTCCTTGAAGATCGCCTCGATCGCCGCACCGGTGCGGCGCGACGGCGTCACCATCACCGAGCCGTGGCTGCCGCGCGCCAGGGTGGAGAGGCATTGCGCCAGGTTTTCCGCCGCCGATCGGGTCAGTTTGTAGACGCCATTGTCGCCGCCCAGCAGCAGCGTGATGCGCGGCCGCGGCAGATGGGCGAGGCGAGGGGCGAATTTCTCGCGCGCGGCCTCAAGGGCGGCGGCGGTGACGCCATGCGGGGCGCCGCGCGTCACCAGAACATTCGATCCGGAAAGACGGTCATGGCGCGGCACCACCACCAGGTCGAAATTTTTCGGATCGATGCCGGGGTTCTGGATCTGCACCCGGACGCATTTGCCCTTTGTGAGGTCTCGGATCGCCAGCGAAGAGGTGACGCTGTGGCGTCCGGTGGCGATCAGCAGATCGGGCAGGGGGCCGTCGAGCTGGTCGCCGTCGGGAGAGAGGGACCAGCGGTTGCCGAGGCGCAGACCCCAGGGGCTGAGCTGCTTCCAGGGTGCCCGCATCTTGACCCGCTTGACCACGGGATCGAGCCCCAGGCGCCGGGCGATCGCCAGGCACTGGTTTTCCATCCCGACCTTGCCGTCGGTCACAACCCAACAGATCAGGGACATCAGGCGGAAATCTGGTGGCGGCGGCGCGCGGTGGCGATGCGGGTGAGGCCCGAGGGGCGGCCGGACGACAGGCTCATCAGCGAGGGCGCGAAATAGCGCATCACCTGGCGATAGGCGGGCTGTTTGAAGGGCACCGCCTCGTCGATGATCTCGGCCGGCGTGCTCCACCGCCATTCGGAGAATTCGCCATTGGCGCCGTCGATGTCGATGTCGCGGTCGGTCCCGTCGAGGCGCAGCAGATACCAGAGATGGCGTTGGCCGCGATAGAGCGTGGCGCGGCGCGAAGAGTCCGGCGCCGGATAATCGTAGCAGAGCCAGTCGGGGCGGAATTCCAGGATGGAGACGGCGTCGGTGCCCAATTCCTCGCGCACTTCGCGGAAGACCGCCTGGCGTGGGGTTTCGCCCTCCTGCAGGCCGCCTTGCGGCATCTGCCAGGGATGGTCGCGATTGTCGCGGCGACGGCCGGAAAACACCAAACCGTGGGAATTGACGAGGACGATCCCGACGCCGGCGCGATAGTCGGAGGGGCTGAGCACGATGTCCCTCGATCTGATGGGCGGAGGCGAACTTTATACCCGCCTATGTAAAAAATTTCAAACTGGATGGGGTCTTTATGCCGGAATAACGATTCCTTTACGCCGCCTTTACGCGCGCTTGGGCAAATCCGCATGGATGCCTGACGCTTTTCTGGCCTAAAAGAGCGACTTACGGCAAATCTGCCGGGGAGTAATCATGTTAGATGTGATTTTCGTCGCTGGCGCGATCGTCTTTTTCGCGCTCGGCGTATTGTTCGTCCGTGGCTGCGAGGCGATGTGATGGGCTTCGATTTCCTCTTGGGCGCCATCGTGTCCGGCCTGCTGCTGGCCTATCTCGGCTATGCCCTCATCAATCCTGAGAAATTCTGATGAATGCTGCCGGTATTTCGCAGATCGTCCTTTATTGCGCCGTTCTGCTCGCCACCGCCCTGCCGCTGGGCCTCTATCTCGCCCGCGTCTATGACGGTCAAAAGACCTTTCTGACGCCGATCGAGAACGCCATCCTGACCGTCTGCGGCGTGCGCCGCGACCAGGAGCAGCATTGGACCGCTTATGCGATCTCGCTGCTGATGTTCAATCTGGTGACGCTGCTGGCGCTCTACGCCATCCTGCGCCTGCAGGCCTATCTGCCGTTCAATCCCGCCGGACAGGCGGCGATGACGCCGGATCTGGCCTTCAACACGGCGGTCAGCTTCACCACCAACACCAA
>Ga0213872_10001760_pt1 | contig 13565 bp, 12 predicted proteins | sample VelepicomBERX_R2_FD_160071 | JGI IMG/M metagenome (GOLD analysis project Ga0213872, IMG submission 160071) | Rhizosphere microbial communities from Vellozia epidendroides in rupestrian grasslands, the National Park of Serra do Cipo, Brazil - RX_R2 | ecosystem: Host-associated > Plants > Roots >...
GACCACTTTTTCCATGCCGGCAGTCTCTTCTTTCACTAGGGTTCCTGGCTGATCGTTAAAGCTGCTACGAACTTCGAAAATTACGCCAAACTTTTTTGCAAACTCGACCGATCGAGACTGCATGACCCTCGATCCGAGGCTGGCCATCTCAAGCATCTCGTCATAGGAAATCTCTGTGATCTTTCGGGCGTTCCTGACAATTCGCGGGTCGCAGGTGTAGACGCCATCGACGTCGGTAAAGATTTGGCAAAGGTCGGCTTTTATGGCCGCAGCCAGAGCGATGGCGGTGAGATCGGAGCCGCCGCGCCCGAGGGTGGTGATTTGACCCTCCAGGCTCTCGCCTTGAAAACCTGCGACGATGACGATGCTGCGGGCGTCAAGGAAGGTGTGAATGCGTTTTGGCGTGATGTTGGCAATTTTCGCTTTGGTGTGAACCCCGTCAGTCACAATTCCGGCTTGAGCACCCGTCAATGACACCGCGTGCCCACCCAGGCTGTTGATCGCCATCGCCGTAAGCGCGATCGTGGTCTGTTCCCCGGTGGCCAGCAGGACGTCCATCTCACGTTCAGTCGGCTGCGGTGCCACTTGGCCGGCAAGCCTGATCAGATTGTCAGTCACTCCGGACATTGCCGAAACCACGGCGACAACCTGGTTGCCGTTCTGCTGGGCTTGCAAGATGCGTCGAGCAACGTTCAGGATACGATCCGGAGTCCCGACGGAAGTCCCGCCGTATTTTTGTACGATCAAACTCATCTTGCTCTCTCTAGAACCGACATAATTGCGGCTTTGTCAGGACGGGCAGATACCGGCTTCACACGATCATTCAGCACGGAAGCGACATCTTTCAAACCATGGCCGGTCAGCGTGCAGACGATCGTGGCGTTGTCCGGGATGCTTGGCAGCGGACACTGGGTGCAGGCTGTCTGGCTGCAGCATTTCATCAGCCCCGCTATTGATGAGGCGCTGGCCGGCTCCACAAACACGCCTTCGTGCGACGCGAGCCAGCTTTGGGCCGCAAAAATTTCCTCGTCGGAAACGATCTCGATGGCTCCGCCCGATTCCTGGAATGCCCTTTTGGCCTGTTGCCAGCTCGCCGGATTTCCGATCCGGATGGCGGACGCAGCGGTCTCAGGGTGTTCGATAACGCGATCATAATAGATGGGCGCAGCGCCGGCGGCTTGGAATCCGAGCATTCGCGGAAGGCGTGTCGCGCGCTTGAGGCCGTGGTATTGGACATACCCCTTCCAGTATGCGGTCGTGTTGCCGGCGTTGCCGACCGGTAACAGATGAAGATGCGGCGCGTCGCCCAGTGCATCGACGATTTCAAACGCTGCTGTCTTCTGTCCCTCAAGGCGATAGGGATTAATAGAATTAACGACGGCAATCCCGGGTTCCGTCGAAAGGTCGCGTACCAGTTTCAGGCATTGATCAAAGTTGCTTTCGAGGCCGATCACGACCGCGCCATAGACAAATGCTTGAGCAAGCTTGCCCATGGCGATCTTTCCCGCCGGCAAGAGGACCGCGCATCTGATCCCGGAACGGGCAGCGTATGCTGCTGCCGAGGCCGAAGTATTTCCGGTGGAAGCACAAACAATGAGGTTCGCACCTGCTTCAACGGCTTTGCTGACGGCGACGGTCATTCCCCGGTCTTTAAACGAGCCAGTCGGATTCAATCCCTCATATTTGAGATAGACCCGGCAACCACGGCCGACGATTGCGCTCAAGCGTGGCGATGGGATTAAGGGTGTGGATCCTTCCAGCAACGATATGATAGGGGTCCGATCCGACACCGGAAGATACTCTCGGTACCGTTCGATCACGCCAATCGAAGCTCCCATAGCCGATAAGGAATCGTTCATGAGAGAACCCATAACAGCATTGGCGGCGCCTTAACGCACGCCAAGCTCTGGATGCGCTGAACCGCAGTCCACATTTTACCGAACGGCGCATCGTGGATGATCAGGACCAGGGGCACAGCATCACCCTCATGCCCCTCGGGCTGGATGACCGATGAGATTCCGATCTGATGCGATCCGAGGATGCTTGCCACCTGAGCGAGGACGCCCGGCTGATCCACCACCGACAACCGAAGGTAATATCCGGAAGAGACTCTTTCGATCGGCAGGCATTTTCCGTATAAACCGTGCGGGGTGAATCCGAAGGCTTTACCGCCGGAATCATACCAGATGGCCGCTTGGGCCAAGTCGCTGATCACCGAACTCGTTGTCGGATCCTGGCCTGCGCCGCGTCCGTAAAACAAGGTATCGCCAACGATATCGCCGCGAACCATCAGAGCGTTAAAAACTCCGTTCACCGAAGCCAGCACGTGATGCTTTGGCACCAGAGTCGGATGCACGTGTGCTTCCACCAGACTGTCTCGATTGGTCCGGATAGTGGCGACCAATTTGATCCGGTATCCCAGCCGGTCCGCAAAGCGAATATCGGACGCAGTGATCTGGTCGATGCCCGCGACATGGATTTGACTGGTACCTACCCAAAATCCGTAGGCGAGCGACGCCAGGATGATCGCTTTATGCGCTGCGTCCCAGCCATTCACGTCGAGCGTCGGGTCCGCCTCCGCGTATCCATGCTCCTGGGCTTCGCGCAACGCTTCCGGAAAATCCATGCTTTCTTCGGTCATCCGAGACAAAATGTAGTTGCTCGTGCCGTTCAGAATGGCGTGGATGGATTCGATGTGGTTCCCAATGAAACCTTCCCTGATCGATTTAATAATCGGGATACCACCAGCGACTGCGGCTTCAAAAAAGATCGGCATACCTTTATCGGCAGCTTTTTCAAAAATTTCGAATCCGCGCTCGGCCAGCAAAGCTTTGTTTCCGGTGACCACCGCCTTCCCGGCGTCCAAGGCCCGCATCATGAACTGGTAAGGAGTATCGATGCCTCCCATCAACTCGACCAGGATGTTTATGGCCGGGTCTTCGATGAGCTCCTCCCAACGGCCGGTCACAATCTCCCTCGGAGGATGTACAGTCCTGGCCATATCCGGATTTCTGACCGCAATCCGTCGCACGGCAAGCTCGAGGCCAACCCGTTCGCTGATGAGGACGCGATTCTGGAGCAGGTGCTTGTACACACCTGCTCCGACCGTGCCCAGGCCTGCTAATCCGATGCCGATCTGCTCCATTTTTTGAGGAGGCGAACTATCGCGAAAGTAGAATGAACAGTAAAGTCCTGAGTTTTTCGTTCAGATAGGGTCCCTTGTGTAGCCCGGGCCACACAAGGGACCCTACCGGAACGAAAAACTCAGGACTTTATTTATGCGAGACTCAATTGAGCGCTTTAGCGACCGAGCGGACAACTATGCGAAGTTCCGGCCGAGTTATCCGGATGTCATGGTCCGGTTCCTCCGGAACATCGTTGCGCCACCCGCAATTGTCGCGGATATCGGCTCCGGGACGGGAATTCTGACCCGTCAATTGTTGGAGAGCGGATACGAGCTCTTTGCAGTCGAGCCGAATGACCTGATGCGGGCCGAAGCGGAACGCATTTTGGGTGATCGTCCTTGTTTTCGCAGCGTCCGTGGCACCGCGGAGGAGACCACTTTGCTCGATCGATCTGTCGACCTCATTACTTGCGCACAAGCTTTTCATTGGTTCGACCGCGTGAAGGCGAAGTTGGAGTTTTGTCGAATTCTGAAAGAAACCGGCAGCGTAGCCCTCGTTTGGAATGAACGGCTGGACGACGCTTCAGAGCTCAACCGGAAGTATGACGACATCCTGAGGCGTTGGGCTCCCGAATATCCGAATCTTAGCCCCCGTCGAGTGGGTCTGGAAGAGATGCGGACCTTTTTTGCGCCTGGTGAGTTTGAACTCTACACGTTTCCTAACGATCAGAGCCTGGATCGTGAGACATTTCTTGGCCGGCTCCTTTCCTCCTCCTATGTGCCCAATGTGGGTCAACCGGGCCACCGTGAAATCGTCGATGCCGCCGGGCACGTTTTCGACGAGTACGAAGCCGAAGGCAAAGTGATCTTCGCCTATGAGACGAGGCTGTACCTTGGACGGTTTAGGCCACGGTAGGGGCGCAAACCGCATCCCGCGAAATCGTGCTCGTGCTCGTAATCGAGAAAACAGCCGCTCCGCTACTACGCTGGCCGGAACAGGACAATTGCGGAAAGATCGAGTCCTCTTCTCGGCGCGGATGGCCAACAGATCGAGCACGAGCACGAGGACGAGCACGAGCACGATGTCTCTAACCTCGGAGTTTGGGATTAATGGTAGGCCAAAAGCCTATGGTACCTTTGCCAGCACCCCCAACACGCGGTCTACCTCCGCTTGGGTGTTGTAGAAATGCGGGCTGAAACGAATGTATCGCCGGCCTTGGCGATCTTGCCGTGACGAACACACAATCTGCTCGGATGCCAGCCGGTCGAATAGTGCCGGCATGTCTGTTCCGGGGCGCGACACCGTGATAATCCCTGAGGCGTTAGATTCCCCTGTTGGTCCGAGAACATCGAATCCGAACCGGCGCACACCGTCAATGAGCCGGGCTCTGATAGCGAGAATCCGTTCAGCGATATGGCCGATACCGATTTCAAGCAACAAATCGATGGCAGCCTTCATACCGGAGATGCCGATCAAGTTCAAAGCGCCGGGTTCATAGCGTTGCGCAGTAGGGTGAAACTCGATTTCCTGCTGGGCGACAAAGTCCGGCGCCTTGACATTCCAGGACCCGAGAAGAGTCGGCCGACAAAGCTCAAAGCACTCCTTGCGCACGTAGACAATTCCGATGGCTAGCGGACCGAGTAGCCATTTGTGCGCATCAGCGCTTAGAAAATCCACATATGCCACCGTCGTAGGAAAAGCACCCAAGGTTTGAATTGCATCAACAGAGAACAGAATGCCCTTTTCCCTGAGCAGTTTGCCGATGGCGTCCAAATCGATCCGGTATCCAGAAACGAAATTGCAAGACGCGAGAGCCACCAAACGAGTCTTTGGGGTTAGTGCCTCGGCGACAAGCTCTGGAGTTAGCGCTCCTGGTTCGGCGGGCTCCAGCAAGCGAATGGTGACACCACGTGATCGAAGATTCAGCCAGGGATAGACGTTCGCCGGATAATCGTCCAAGTAGCAAACGACTTCGTCGCCCGGCTGCCATTCGATTCCGTTAGCAAACAAACTCAGCCCAAGAGATGTCGGACCGATCAACGCGACTTCGTCTGGACTGCTACCAATCAGTCTTGCGGCAGAGACCCGCGTTTCCTGGAGCAAATTCAGCGCCGAATTGAAACTCTCGAAATTAACGGCGCTTTGTTCGGTAAAGCGGATCACGGCGTCAGCTACGGTCCGCGGCAGTGTGGTTACCGCGGCGTGCGACATAAAAACTTTGTTCCGGCAGATCGGGAAGGCATCTATCCGGTTTTCTTCGTTATCAACAATGTCTTCTAACAGAACCATAAAATGTTTCAGGCGTTACTTTTTCTTTTGTTCGCCTTCTTCGATCAATTTCCAAAAGCCGGCGTTTTCCTGCAGTTGTTCATCTTCAGCCATCGGGAGCTTCGACCGAAAAAGAAAATCGCGGATCGTGTTTTTGTGCAGGACTCGGTGCACAAGGACACCCTCGGGACAACGTTCAAAGTAGATCCGATAATCGTTGGTTCGATAGCGGTAGAGGCGCTTACCCTCCCGCTCGATTACGCCAAAGGTCTTGGTATCCAGGCTATCGAGGTCTTCAGGTAAAAACTGGAATTCAGCGAGCAATTCCAGTTGAAGTTCCTTGGGGATGCGGGCCATCTCAGCCGCGCTGATTTCGTTGAAGACAATCTGGTACATAGAGCTTGTTCTCGCATCCATTCAGAGTAACACGTGAGATTCCGCGTTCCCACAGCCGTGGCACGCCCGGATGTTTGCAAATGAGCTGTGGAATCGGCATAATCTGTAGTTCTTCTTTTCTTATCAGGCTTTTCCGCGAAAATCGAAACACTCCTATGAGAACCTTGCTTTTTTTACTTTGGGCATTCGCCGGTTCCGCTTTTGGTCAGTTGGCGTGGGAAAATCCGGAACAAACGTTCAACTCCAAACCGCAGGACGCGTCGGTGGTGGCGAAGTACCGATTTACCAATAACGGCAAAGAATCCATAAAAATAGAGAACGTCAAAACATCTTGCGGTTGTACGACAGCTGCCTTGACGAAAACGGAATACGCGCCCGGTGAGTCCGGCGAGATCGAAGCTAAATTTATTTTCGCCGGCCGCACTGGCAGGCAAGAAAAAGCCATTATGGTGACAACATCGGTTGCGCCCAAGGAACCGACCGTCCTCCGGCTAGTTGTCAACATCGAAGAACCGGTTAAAATCCAGCCAGAGATTGTGTTTTGGCGGGTCGGTGACCAACCGGATCCGAAAACAATTCATATCGCGGTGGCTGATGATTCGCCGGCAAAGATTGCCTCTGTGGAGTCGGATAACCCTGCGGTTAAGGTTCAATTGAAAGAGGTGAAGCCTGGTAAAGAGTACGAAGTGCAGGTCACGCCTGCTAGCGTTACCCAACCTGGCGGAGCAACCCTCTTAATACGAACCGACGGCGATAACCCCCAGACGAAGTACGCTTACGTGCGAATTAAATGAGAGCGCTTCGCCAGGCGTTGTTGATTCTCCTGGCCGCGCTCGTTCCAGCGGGCTTGACGGCGGCATTCCATCCGCGGCGAGCGGCCTGGACCCAAGATAAACTGTTACCGGGAGAGGTAGAACTGCAAACGGTGCTGGCCTGGGGGTCGGACGTACTCTGGGTCGACGCAAGATCATTAAAAGATTATGAGGCAGAGCATGTTCCCGGCGCGATCCTCTTAAACCTCGAAGATTGGGAACAGTTGTTTCCTCGATTCGTCGATCAATGGCGTCCGGAGCAAAAGGTTGTTGTCTATTGCAGCTCGACGTCATGTGAATTGAGCCACGAGGTTGCGGAGCGCTTAAAGGCAAACGGCATTGCGCCGGTCTTCGTGTTGAAAGGGGGGTGGGAAGCGTGGAAGAACAGAAAGTGATTCCTGCCTCACGAGGCACTCGCTGGCCGAACATAGCCAAACTTGGTTGTGTATTGGTTCGAGTTACGGTGGGAGCTTTGTTTGTTTTTGCTGGAGCGACGAAGGCGTATGACCCGGGCGCGTTCGCAATCGAGATACAGCGGTACCAGCTGGTTCCGTGGATTGTGGCGGCGCTGATTTCTGTTTATCTGCCGTGGCTGGAGATGTTGACCGGCGCGCTTTTACTCCTGAAACGCTTTGAGCGCGGAGCATTGCTCTTGACGACACTCTTGTTGCTGATTTTCACTCTGGCTCTGGCCAGCGCAATGTTCAGAGGTCTCAGCATCGATTGCGGTTGTTTTGGCAAGGCGTTCACGGCCACCGGGACGACGGTTCCGTTGCTGCGAAATCTTCTCCTGCTCGTCTTCACGGGCATTCTTTGGATGGAACCCCGATGACAACTTCATTTCGTTGTTGGGCGGAGATCGACGTCGAAGCGCTGCGATACAATATCCAGGCCATTCGTTCGATCGTTGCCAATGGTGTCCGCCTCGTGGCGGTCGTAAAGGCGGATGCCTATGGCCATGGCCTTCCCGAAATCGCTCGCCGACTTGATCGTGATATAGACATGTTTGGAGTTGCGAACCTGGTCGAAGCCCAGGCTATTCGCTCCACTGGCGCTGAAGCACCGATTTTAATACTTGGCCCGGCACTGCCCGAAGAGCGGCGAAAGATAGTGGCAGAAGGATTCATTCCCACGGTTTCCACCCTTGAGGAGGCAGCAGGGTATGCCGGGTGTGTGGGCGCCGGCCAACAAATGCGTATCCATTTTGTCGTCGACACCGGTATGGGGCGTATCGGTTTGTGGGAGGACGAGGCAGACGATGTTTTTCGTGCGATCCGGGGGATGTCTCAACTCCAAGTGTCGGCACTATCCACGCATCTTCCGGTAGCCGATGAAGATGAAAAATATACGGCGCGACAGCTGCAGCGGTTTCGCGCGACGGCCAGCCGTTTGCTGCCTGGCGACGAACCGGCAACGGTATTGAACAGTGCCGGGGCCATGCGTTTTGGGAGCCACGCGAGACCTGGTGATCTGGTGCGTCTTGGATTAAGCCTTTATGGGGTGTCGCCGCTCCGCGACTTCCAACCGAGATTACGACCAGCAATGACTCTCAAAACCAGAGTCACACTGGTCCGGACATTGGGATCCGGGCGGAGTATCAGCTACGGAAGAACGTTCATTACGGCTGGCGAGATGATGGTAGCGACCCTCGGCGCCGGGTATGGCGACGGCATCGATCGACACTTGTCCGGCCGAGAGACGGATGTCTTGATCCGCGGCCGCCGATGCCGATTGTTAGGCAGGGTGACCATGGACCAGATCGTGGTCGACGTGAGCCACCTGGACCATGTTGAGCCGGGCGAGGAAGTCGTACTTATCGGTCGCCAGGGCGACGAAGAGATCCTGGCAACTGAACTGGCGACGAAAGCCGAGACAATCGCCTGGGAAATCTTTACCGGGATCACCAAGCGCGTCGTGCGAGTCTACAGGTGAACGCCGGGAACGCCGGCAACGCCGGCAACGCCGCGAACGCCGGGAACGCCGCGAACGCCGAGCGGTGAACGCCAAACGGCGAACTCCGAACTCCGAACTTATTCAGTTTCGTGCAGGGGAGAAGCGTGTTTTCTTGCCGTATGCCGCCAGAGCGCCAACCGAATCGGCTGATTCAAGAGAAGTCGCCTTATCTGCTCCAACATGCGCACAACCCGGTCGACTGGTACCCCTGGGGCCAGGAAGCCTTCCAGAAGGCCCGGACCGAGAACATGCCAATCTTTCTTTCGATAGGCTATTCCACGTGTCACTGGTGCCACGTCATGGAGCGCGAATCATTCGAGAATCCCGCTGTGGCAGACATTCTGAACCGGCACTACGTCAGCATTAAAGTCGATCGTGAGGAGAGACCGGACGTCGACCGGGTTTACATGACCTTCGTTCAAAGCACAACCGGATCAGGTGGGTGGCCGATGAGTGTTTTTCTCACGCCCGATCTTAAACCGTTTCTAGGCGGAACCTACTATCCGCCAGATGACCGTTATGGCCGACCCGGATTCGCGTCCTTACTCAATCGTATTGCTGAAATCTGGAGGGAGAGTCCGGGAAAGATCCTGGATCAAGGCGCGCAGTTTACACAGGCGATCGAGGACCGCATCCTAGAGGCGCAATCGATCGATTCCAGCCCGCTGAACCTCGATTGGCTGGAGAACGGATACCGCCAATTGGCATCCGGTTACGATCCCGAAGATGGAGGATTCACTTCTGCTCCGAAATTTCCGCGCCCGGCGGTCTTCAGTTTCCTGCTGCGTTACTGGCTGCGAAGCAAAAAAACGAACCCGCTCGAGATGGTTGAGTTCACGCTGCGCAAGATGGCGCGCGGCGGAATTTATGATCATCTGGGCGGTGGTTTTCACCGCTATTCGGTCGATGACCGATGGCACGTTCCGCACTTCGAGAAAATGTTGTATGACCAGGCGCAACTTGTCGTGGCGTATACCGAAATATTTCAGGTGACAGCGGATCCTGAGTTCGAACGTGTGATTCGAGAGACGCTTGACTATGTCTTGCGCGATCTGACCTCCCCTGAAGGCGGCTTTTATTCGGCAGAGGACGCCGACAGTTTCCCTGAGGCGGGCTCGACTGATAAACGAGAGGGCGCGTTTTACGTTTGGACGCACCAGGAGCTTGAGCGCGTGCTCACGCCGGAAGAGTCTTTGGCGTTTCGCAGGACGTACGGCGTTGAACGCGCCGGCAACGTGGCTGCGGCAAGCGATCCCCACCATGAACTGACCGGGCACAACGTGCTGTTCACGCAGAACGACGTTGAGTTGGTGGCAAAATTAACCGGCAAAAGCGAAGGAGAGGTCCGTGAACTACTCGCGTCGGCTCGTCGAAAACTCAAAGCCATCCGAGACCAGCGTCCACGTCCGCATCTTGACGATAAGATAGTAACGGCGTGGAACGGACTCATGATCTCCGGTCTTTCCAAATCGTTTCAAGTACTCGGAGAACAGCGCTATCTAGCTGCAGCGCAGCGAGCCAGCGACTTTCTGCAGGCAAATCTGTACCAGCGCCGCTTGCTGAGGAGTTATCGCGAAACGGCCGGCGCCACCCGCGGTTTTGCTGAAGACTATGCCTTTCTGATCCAAGGGCTGCTGGATTTGTATGAGGCCGATTTCGACGTCCGCTGGCTCCAATGGGCAGGCGAATTGCAAGTCCAAATGAACGCTCTTTTTGCCGATCCGAAGGGTGGATATTTCAGTACGGAAGAGGGTGCAGCCGACATTTTGTTCCGCATGAAGGAGGACCACGATGGTGCTGAACCGTCCGCGAACTCGGTTGCTGCGATGAACCTGGCCAGATTAGCCCGGATCTTCGACCGAAAAGAGTTTCAGCATTCGGCCGGGCGCATTGTCGGGGCGTTTCATCCGGCCCTCGAGCGGATGCCGGTGGCCTTGCCGCAAATGCTGGCTGCATTGGATGCGACGATCACCGAACCGGTGCAGATCGTGGTGGCGGGTCAAAAGGGAGAGCCGGAAACTGAAGAACTCCTGCGTACCGTCCGGAGACGCTACTTACCAAATAAAGTCGTTTTGCTCGCAGATGGCGGGGCCGGCCAGAAATGGCTGGCTGAGCATATTGAGGTGGTTGACCAAATGAAACCGGTAGATGGACGAGCGGCTGCCTACGTTTGCCGAAATTTCGCCTGCGAGCTTCCGGTTACGGAACAGGGGCAGTTGGCGACGCTGCTGGAAAGTTTGCAGGAATAGGACCTATAGGACCTATAGATCTAATAGGTCCTATGGGCTCTCGGCGAGCCCGCAAAAAGCAGCAGAATGGTCCGGCGTAGCCGGAGGATTCTGCTGCCAGAGCCTGCATCGCTCAAAAATCTTTAAAGATTTGTGAGCGATGCAGGCTAGCAACGTTCCAAAATGATCGCAATACCCTGGCCGACCCCGATGCACATTGTGCAAAGCGCATAACGCTCGCCAGTAACCTCCAGCTGGTTGATCGCAGTAGTGACCAGGCGCGCGCCGCTTGCTCCAAGAGGATGTCCGATGGCGATCGCACCTCCGTTCGGGTTCACGTGGTCGGCGTCATCCGGCAAACCCAGATCGCGAGTCACCGCCAGTGCTTGTGCGGCAAAGGCTTCGTTTAATTCAATAAAAGCGATATTCGAAAGCTTCAGACCGGTCTTCTCGAGAATCTTGTGCGAGGCGGGAGCGGGTGCGAACCCCATGATTCGCGGTGCGACTCCGGCAACGGTCCCCGCGACGACGCGAGCTCGCGGTCTGAGATGGTATTTCGTGAGAGCCTCTTCCGATGCCAACAAAAGAGCGCAGGCTCCGTCATTGATCCCAGAGGCGTTGCCCGCCGTCACGGTTCCGTCGGTTTTGACGACAGGTCGCAGCTTTGCCAGGGCGTCAAGTGTGGTGTCGGGTCGAGGATGTTCGTCGGAACAAAAGACCTTCGGCTCACCCTTCTTTTGGGGAACTTGCACCGCCACGGTTTCCCGAGCAAAGAACCCTGATTTGTGTGCGGCGGCCCAGCGGTGCTGGCTGCGGTACGCAAAGCCGTCCTGATCCCTTCGGCTAACTCGAAACTGTTCCGCAACGTTTTCGCCTGTCTCGGGCATGGAATCCGTGCCGAACATTTTTTGCATGAGCGGGTTAACGAAGCGCCAACCAATGGTCGTATCGAAAATTTCCGCGTTTCGGCCGAAGGCCGACTCTGATTTGGGGAAGACAAAGGGAGCTCTCGACATGCTTTCAACCCCGCCGGCAATGACCAGGTCAGCTTCCGCAGATTTGATTGCGCGCGCGGCGATGGCGATGGCGTCCATGCTTGATCCGCAGAGCCGGTTGACAGTTGTTCCCGGCACCTCCGGAGGTAAACCCGCCAGCAGCAGTGCCATTCGGCCGACGTTGCGGTTGTCTTCGCCGGCCTGATTAGCGCAGCCGTAAACCACGTCATCGACGGCGGACCAATCAACTTTCGGGTTGCGTTCCATGAGGGCGCGGATTGGGAGGCCGGCCAGGTCGTCGGCGCGCAGGGTAGCCAGAGTTCCGCCGTAGCGGCCGAATGGGGTGCGGAGAGCATCGCAAACGAAGGCATCTTTCATGGGGAAATGGTCTTGATATTAGGAACGCTCTTTTCCGGCCAAGGGAAGGGTGCGATATACGCACTTTTGTTCGCATAGAGAAGATGCTGTGCCGCTGCCCGGTGTCAAACGGGAAATCTGTGCGCACAAAACCGCTTGACGCCCAGGGCGAAAACCTGGATAGATAAAAGTCGCACATAAGTACGCTAATCGTACCAGGCCACCCAATTTGTTGCAGCCGCCGCCAACCCTGTTCCCCTTTGCTATCCACTAAAGTCGCTAGCCGGATTCCGCCAAATGCCTAAAACCCCTAAACCGCTGACTACCACCCTCGCGCAGGCGATTCATGAGTTCGTCCGCGACGGCGATGCTGTTGCGCTCGAAGGCTTCACTCATCTCATTCCATTTGCCGCGGGACACGAAATCATTCGACAGCGAAAGCGAAATCTGACGCTGATCCGCATGACTCCGGACCTTATTTATGACCAGTTGATCGGTGCCGGATGTGTTCGAAAACTGATTTTTTCCTGGGGTGGAAATCCCGGGGTCGGGTCTTTACATCGATTTCGCGACGCCATAGAGAATGACTGGCCGGCCCCGCTTCAGATCGAGGAACACAGTCATGCCGCCTTGGCTTCGGCCTACACCGCGGGCGCCTCCGGTTTACCGTTTTCGATTTTACGCGGGTATACCGGCACGGATTTGCCTCGGTACAATCCCAACATTCGTTTCGTGGAATGCCCGTTCACTGGGGAACGATTAGCGGCAGTGCCGGCTCTGCGGCCGCAAGTCACCATCATCCATGCGCAGAAAGCCGATCATCGTGGCAACGTTTTGATGTGGGGCATTGTTGGCGTTCAGAAAGAAGCGGCCCTTTCCGCTGAGCGAGTTGTTGTCACTGTCGAGGAGATAGTGGAAGATCTGGGCGCGAGCCCAAATGCCTCAATTCTGCCGTTCTGGACCGTAGATGCCGTCGTCAAAGTGCCAGGCGGCGCCTCGCCCTCTTATGCCATGGGCTACTACGACAGGGACAACGCTTTCTATAAACGTTGGGATGGGATCTCCCGGACGCGAGAGGGATTTCTCCAATGGTTAAAAGAAAATGTTTACTTGGAACAATCGGTGTCTGAATCGGTCTGACTTTCATTGAAAAGGTCGAATTCACTACCAGCGCGGGATTTTTAGACGGTTTGCCATGAGGCGCGGGCTAGCGCTGGAGGGCTGATATCAGCCCTCCAGCAACCAACCGCCAGACGCCGTACACCGCCGAAGATCACGGGCGAGACGCCCATGTCACACCGCGTCGCTTCGCCCTACCGAGCCGGCAGCTCCCTGAGTTCGTGATTCCGATAGGCTTCGATGAGGCGTTCCAATTGTGCGATCGTCGATTGGAGACGCCGGCCGCGTTGGCTCTCAGCTAAGCGCTTCGGC
>Ga0213872_10001761_pt1 | contig 13558 bp, 8 predicted proteins | sample VelepicomBERX_R2_FD_160071 | JGI IMG/M metagenome (GOLD analysis project Ga0213872, IMG submission 160071) | Rhizosphere microbial communities from Vellozia epidendroides in rupestrian grasslands, the National Park of Serra do Cipo, Brazil - RX_R2 | ecosystem: Host-associated > Plants > Roots >...
GACGTGGCCTGCGGCATGCTGCGCCGCGAACGGCATGGCGGCCTGGCGCTGCTGGCGCCGCCGCTGTTCCAGCTGCGCTACCGCCTGCTGGCGCGCGCCGGCGACGCCGTGGTGCTGCGCCGCTGGGAGCAGCTGCCGGCCCTGCCGGGCGGCGCCGTGGTGCTGTCGCTGCATGGCGCCGGCCAGACCGGCCAGCTGCGCGCCCTGGGCCGGCTGGCGGTCGACGCCGGCACCGCCGACGTGCAGCACAACCTGGACAAATTGCTGGCCGGGCGCGGGCGCTTCTTCTATGCGCCCTGGCCGAACCTGAACCCGCTGATCCAGCCCTATTGCCGGCGCGGCCAGCTGCGCCTGGTGCCCGGCCTGATGCACTGCGAGGCGGCCTACATGATGGTCGGGGCGCAGCTGCCGGCCGCCACCCGCGCGCGCCTGCAGGCCGCGCTGGGCCAGCTGAAGCGGCGCGGCGAACTGGATGCGCTGTTAAGGAAATGGCAAGTGGCCGGCGCCGCCGACCGTCCCTGCTGAGCGGCTTTTTTTTGTTCCATCCCCAAGGAGGTTTCCATGAGCACCCTGATGACGATCCGCCGGCGCCTGCTGGCCACCGTGGCCGCGCTCGGCCTGGTCATGCTGGGCGTCGGCCTGGCCGGCCTGTCCGGCATCCGCGCCGTCAACGCCGAGCTGCGCAGCGTGAACGAGGACAATATGCCGGCGGTGTTGGCGATCGGCAACTTCCAGCTGGCGCTGGCGCGCGCCCGCCTGGTGATGAACCGCATCATGTTCGACCCCGACGCGCCCGACCACAGCCAGAACCTGGCCTGGGCCGACGGCTTCATGCGCCAGGCCGATCAGCTGTGGCGCGAATACAGCGCCCTGCCGCAGAGCGGAGCGGAGGCGGCGCTGGCGCAGGAACTGGGGCAGTCGCGCGCGGCCTACCTGGCCAGCTACCAGCGCCTGGTGGCCAGCGTGCAGGCGCACCGCATCGCCGAGGCGCAGGAGCTGGTGCGCAGCGCGCTGCAGCCGCAATTCGTGCGCCTGACCGAGCAGGCCGAGCGGCTCAACGACTTCCAGCGCCAGGCCCTGCGGCGCGACTATGCCGCCAGCCAGGAGGCCTACCTGGTGCAGCGCAACGTGACCGTGGGCGCGCTGCTGCTGGCCCTGCTGCTGCTGGCGCTGTCGGCCGCCGCCCTGTTGCGCGCCATCCTGGGCCCGCTGGAGGCGGCGCTGGGCCACTGCGGCGCCATCGCCCGCGGCGAGCTGTGCCATCCGATCGTGGCCGCGCGCCAGGATGAGATGGGGCTGCTGCTGGGCGGCTTGCGCGGCATGCAGGAGCAGCTGGCCGGCACCGTGCGCGGCGTGCGCGGCGGCGCCGGCGCCATCGCCCTGGCCAGCGCCGAGATCGCCGCCGGCAACCTGGACCTGTCGCGCCGCACCGAACGCCAGGCGGCCGACCTGGAGGAGACCGCCGCCGCCCTGGCCGCCATGACCCACGCCGTGCAGGAGGGCGCCGGCCATGTGGCCAAGGCCAGCGCGCTGGCGGCCGACGCCGCCGGGGTGGCGGGGCGCGGCGGCGCGCTGGTGGCGCAGGTGGTCGACACCATCCACGACATCAGCGGCGCGGCCGAGCGCATCGGCGCGATCACCGGGGTGATCGACGGCATCGCCTTCCAGACCAATCTGCTGGCCCTGAACGCGGCGGTGGAGGCGGCCCGCGCCGGCGAGCACGGGCGCGGCTTCGCGGTGGTGGCGAGCGAGGTGCGCAAGCTGGCGCAGCACAGCGCGGCGGCGGCCGGCGACATCAAGCGCCTGGTGGGCGACACGCTGGGGCGCCTGCGCGCCGGCGACACCCTGGCCGGCGAGGCGGGCCACACCATGGCCGGCCTGGTGGGCAGCGTGCAGCAGGTGGCGCTGCTGATGGAGCAGCTCAGCGCGGCCAGCCGCGAGCAGGAAACCGGCATCGGCCAGATCAACAGCGCGGTGGCCGACATCGACGCCGCCACCCAGCAAAACGCCGCCCTGGTGGAGCAGGCGGCGGCCGCCGCCCAGGCCTTGCAGGAGCAGGCCGACCAGCTCAACGCCATGGTCGGCGCCTTCGTGCTGGAGCGGGCGGAGGGGCCCGCCGGCCGCCGCCTGCCTAAAATGTACGCTTTGTCACAATGAATTACACGTCATAATGACAAAAACGTCGTTATGGTGTATAGTGTCCTCACTTAACCTTTGGAGGATCTCTCAGTGAACCTGACCTATCGAACCACAGCACTCGCGATCAGCGCGGTTAGCCTCCTGGCCGCCTGCTCCAAAGCGCCGGTTGCTGAACATGAGGAGGTGCGCCCGGTGCGCACTATTGTAGTCGGCCAGAGCAATGGCACCGTGGGCGCCAGCTATTCTGGCGATATCCGCGCCCGCTATGAAAGCCAGCTGGGCTTCCGTACCAGTGGCAAGATTGTACAGCGCCTGGTCGACGTGGGCGCCCACGTCACCCGCGGCCAGCCGCTGATGCAGCTGGACGCCGCCCAGGAAAGCCTGCAGCTGGCCGCCTCCGGCGCCGACGTCGACGCCGCCCAGGCGCGCGTGGCCCAGGCCCGCGTGGACGTGACCCGCACCCAGGTGCTGCTGTCGCGCCAGTTCGCCTCGCAGGCCGAGCTGGACCACCAGCTGCTGGCGCTGCAGCAGGCCGAGGCCCAGCTGCGCGCCGCCAACGCGCACCAGCAGCTGAGCGCCAACCAGCGCGGCTACACCGTGCTGACCGCCGACCGCGACGGCGTGGTCAGCTCCATCCGCGCCGAAGCCGGCCAGGTGGTGGCCGCCGGCCAGCCGGTGGTGACCGTGGCCGCCGACGGCGAGCGCGAAGTGGCCGTCAGCATTCCCGAATCGCGCGTGGACGAGCTGCGCAAGTCGCAGAACCTGCAGGTCTCGGTGTGGGCCCATCCGGGCAAGAGCTGGTCCGGCAAGCTGCGCGAGCTGGCCCCCGATACCGACAGCGTGACGCGCACCTATTCGGCCCGCATCACCATTGAGAATCCCGATCCGGCCCTGCTGCGCCTGGGCATGACCGCCACCGTGCTGGCGCCCGACGTCGATGGCAAGAGCGCCATCCGCCTGCCGCTGACCGCCATCGTCGACCAGGACGGCAAGCGCCTGGTCTGGGTGGTGGACGGCAAATCGCAGCGCGTCTCGACCCGCCAGGTGCAGGTCGGCAGCGCCCAGGGCGACAACGTGCTGGTCACCGGCGGCCTGGCCGGCGGCGAGACCGTGGTGACGGCCGGCGTACACCAGCTGCAACCGAACCAGCTGGTGCGTGTGGCCGGAGGTGCCAAATGAAAGGCGTCAACCTGTCCGAATGGGCACTCAAGCACCAGCAGATGATTGCCTTCCTGCTGCTGCTGCTGTCGGTGGCCGGTTTCCTGGCCTACACCAGCCTGGGCCAGAAGGAAGATCCGGAATTCACCATCAAGACCATGGTGGTGCAGACCTATTGGCCGGGCAGCTCGGCCCAGCAGATGGCCGACCAGGTCACCGACCTGATGGAGCGCAAGCTGCAGGGCGTGGCCGAGATCGACTACATGTCGACCTACGTCAAGCCGGGCGAGACCCAGATCAAGATCAACCTGCGCGAAGCGGTGCCGCCTGCCAAGGTGCCGGACGTGTGGTACCAGGTGCGCAAGAAGCTGGGCGATATCCGCCAGAGCCTGCCGCAGGGCGTGCAGGGGCCGTTCTTCAACGATGAATTCGGCGACACCTTCGGCAATATGTACGCCATCACGGGCGACGGCTTCAGCTACGAAGACCTGCGCAAGATGGCCGACGCCGCGCGCAATGAATTCCTGCGCGTGTCCGACGTCAACAAGGTCGACATGGTCGGCAAGCAGGAAGAAAAGATCTACGTCGAAACCTCGACCGCCAAGCTGGCCTCGCTGGGTATCGACCCGTCCCTGATCGGCAGCACCCTGGCCCAGGCCAACGCGGTGGCCGCCGCCGGCACCGTGCAGACCACCTCGGAGCAGGTGCGCCTGACCGTCAGCGGTGAGTTTGATTCGGTCGAGAACATCCGCGCCATCGGCATCCGCGCCGGTGACCGCACCTTCCGCCTGGGCGACATCGCCGAGGTCAAACGCGGCTTCGTCGAACCGGCCGTGACCCGCATGCGCTATAACGGCCAGCCCGCGCTGGGCCTGGCCATCAGCATGCGCAAGGGTGGCGACGTGATCCACCTGGGCCAGCAACTGGACGAAGCCGTCAAACGCATCCAGTCCAACCTGCCGGTGGGCGTGCAGCTGCACGCCGTCAGCGACCAGCCGCGCGTGGTCGAGCACTCGGTGCATGAATTCAAGAAATCGCTGTTCGAAGCCGTGGTGATCGTGCTGGCGGTGAGCTTCTTCTCGCTGGGCGTGCGCACCGGCCTGGTGGTGGCGCTGTGCATCCCGCTGGTGCTGGCCATGACCTTCCTGGCCATGTACATCATGGGCATCGACCTGCAGCGTATCTCGCTGGGCGCCCTGATCATCGCGCTGGGCCTGCTGGTGGACGACGCCATCATCGCCGTCGAAATGATGGCCTTGAAGCTGGAGCAGGGCTGGGACAAGTTCCGCGCCGCCACCTACGCTTACACGGCGACCGCCTTCCCCATGCTGACCGGTACCCTGATCACCGCGGCCGGCTTCCTGCCGGTGGGCTTTGCCAAGTCGGGCACCGGCGAGTACGTGTATTCGCTGTTCCAGGTGGTCGGCATTTCGCTGCTGCTGTCGTGGGTGGTGGCGGTGCTGTTCACCCCTTACATCGGCTTCAAGCTGCTGAAGGAAGAGGCGCACGCCCATCACGACGAGGACGCGGTGTACCAGAAGGGCTTCTACCTCAAGTTCCGCAAGTTCATCAACTTCTGCCTGCATCACCGCTTCCTGGTGATCGGCATTACCTTCGCCGCCTTTGCCGGTTCGCTGGTGCTGTTCAAGGCCGTGCCGCAGCAGTTCTTCCCGGCTTCCGACCGTCCCGAGCTGATGGTCGACCTGTGGATGCCGCAAGCGTCCACCTTCGAGGCCAGCGAGCGTGAAGTGGCCGAGCTGGAAAAACTGCTCAAGAAGGATCCGGACATCGAGGCCGTGACCAGCTTCGTGGGCGAGGGCGCGCCGCGCTTCTACCTGCCGCTGGACGCGCAGACGCCCAACCTGAACCTGGGCGAGATGATGGTGATGACCAAGGGCGAGGAAGCGCGCGAACGCGCCGTCGAGAAGATCCGCAAGCTGCTGGACGAGCGCTTCGCCAATGTGCGTGGCCGCGTCAACCGCCTGGAGAACGGCCCGCCGGTCGGCTATCCGGTGCAGTTCCGCGTGTATGGCAACGATGAGGCCAAGGTGCGCGAAATCGCCGCCAAGGTGGGCACCGTGGTCCGCGCCAATCCGCATGTGCGTGCCGTGAACGAAGACTGGGGCGAGAAAGTCAAGCGCGTGCGCGTCGACGTCGACCAGGACAAGGCCCGCGCCCTGGGCGTGAGCTCGGTGCAGATCAAGGCCGCGCTGGAAGGTTCGCTGTCCGGCACCCCGATCACCCAGTACCGCGAGGAGGACCAGTCGATCACCGTGATGTCGCGCCTGGTGGCCAATGAGCGCACCGACCTGAACAACCTGAAGGACGCCAAGATCTATCTGCGCGACGGCAAGTTCGTGCCGGTATCGCAGGTGGCGCGCCTGACCCTGGACAGCGAGGAAAGCCAGCTGTGGCGCCGTAACCGTATCCCGACCCTGACCGTGCGTGCCGACATCGAAGGCGCCCAGGCGCCGGACGTGACCAACGCCGTGTGGGCCAAGCTGCAGCCGATCGCCAAGGATCTGCCGCTGGGCTATGGCATCGAGATCGGCGGCGCGTCCGAGTCCAGCGCCAAGGCGCAGAAATCGGTGTTCGCCGTGATGCCGGTGACCCTGGTCGTGGTGCTGGTGCTGCTGATGGTGCAGTTGCAGGACATGAAGAAGATGGGTCTGGTGCTGCTGACCGCGCCGCTGGGCCTGATCGGCGTGGCGCTGATCATGGCGGCCTTCCAGATTCCGTTTGGCTTCGTGGCGATGCTGGGCGTGATCGCGCTGGCCGGGATGATCATCCGTAACTCGGTGATCCTGGTGGTGCAGATCGACCAGGACGTGGCCAACGGCGTGCCGCTGTGGAACGCCATCGTGGAGTCGGCGGTGCGCCGCCTGCGCCCGATCGTGCTGACCGCGCTGGCCGCGATCCTGGCCATGATCCCGCTGACCGAGTCGGTGTTCTGGGGCCCGATGGCCTGGGCCATCATGGGCGGTCTGGCGGTGGCGACCCTGCTGACCCTGATCTTTTTGCCGGCCCTGTTCGCAGCGGCCTACCGCGCGCAGCCACCGGCTGCCGCATAAGGAGAACATTGTGTTGAAGACCTCTTTGAAAACCCTGCCGGCGGTGTTGAGTGCGCTGGGCCTGCTGCTGTCGCTGCACGGCGGCCAGGCAAGCGCCATGGACGTGGCCGACGCCTACCGCCAGTCGCTGGCGGTCGATCCCACCAGCCTGGCGGCCGACCAGGCCCTGCTGGCGGGCCGCGAGGCGGCGGTGCAGGGCGACGCCCTGCTCAAGCCGCAGGTCAACCTGCAGGCCGGTGTCAGCCGCATCCACAACCGCCAGACCGGCGAGCTGTCGGCGCCGGCCAACGAGCTGCTGGCTTCCACTAGCACCGGCACGGCGCGCCAGGCCGCCGTGACGATGGTGCAGCCGCTGTACAACGGCGGCCTGACGGCCAGCCGCCGCCAGCTGCGCGAGCAGAGCACCCTGGCCAAGACCCAGTTCTCGGCCTCGCGCCAGGAGCAGGCGCTGCGCGTGGCGCAGGCCTACTTCGGCGTGCTGGTGGCGGAAGAAACCCTGCGCGTGGTGCAGGCCGAGCGCGACGCCGTGCAGGCCCAGCGCGACCGCGCCCAGGCCCGCTTCGAGGTGGGCCAGGACCGCATCACCGACCTGCACGAGGCGCAGGCGCGCCTCGACGCGGTGAAGACCCGCGAGGTGGCCGCCACCTCCACGCTGGAGCTGCGCCGCGCGCAGTTCCACGAAACCGTGGGCGCCGAGCCGACCCAGCTGACCCCGCTGGCCGAGCACTTCGTGCCGCGCATGCCGGAACCGGCCGCGCTGGTCGACTGGCAGACCCTGGGCGAGAGCCAGAGCACCCAGGTGCTGGCCAAGAAGTCGGCGCTGGAGATCGCCAGCGCCGAACTGTCCAAGCACCGCCTGGACAGCCGTCCCACCCTCGACCTGGTGGGGCGCTACAGCGCCAGCAATGAACGCGGCAATCTGTCGCCCCTGGTGGCGCCCAGCGGCGACCGCACCAGCAGCCTGGGTGTGGTGCTGAACGTGCCGCTGTACGCCGGCGGCGGCCTCGACTCGCGCCAGCGCGAAGCGGTGGCGCGCCAGGGCCAGGCCGAGCAGGAACTGGCCGCCGCCAAGCGCGATGTGCGCCTGCAGGTGCAGGACGGCTACCTGGCCGTGACCACCGGCGTGTCGCGCGTGGCGGCGCAGGAGCAGGCCCTCAATTCGGCGCGCACCGCGCTGGCCGCGACCATGCAAGGGCGCGATGTCGGCACCCGCACCGCGCTGGACGTGCTGGATGCGCAGCAGCGCTACTTTAACGCCCAGCTGGAGCTGCTGCAGGGCCGCGTGGATTACCTGATGGGGCGCCTGCGCCTGGCCGCCGCGGCGGGCGAGCTGGATGAAGGCAGCTTGCGGGCCCTGAGCCCCTGGCTGGCGCACTAAGGAGAACCACATGGGGCAGCCCGTTGACAGTGCGGAATATCCGCTGGCGAGCGACAAGGTCATGGTCTTCAAGACCGACCTGCTGGAGCGTATCACTTGCGTTAATCATTATTTGGTTGAAGTCAGCGGTTACGATCAGAGCGAGCTGGTGGGCACTGGTCATCGGTTGCTGCACCACCCGGACCTGCCGCGCGGCGTGCTGCGCGATATCGAAAGCACCCAGCAGGCCGGGCTGGCCTGGACCGGTCTGCTGAAGTGCCGGCGCAAGGATGGCCGCTATTTTTTTGTGCGCGCCACCGCCGAGCCGCTGATGGAAGGGGATCAGCTGGCGGGCTATCTCTGGCTGTGCAGCAAGCCGCTGCCGCTGCCGATGGCCTACCCGGCGGCCATGTCGCAGCGCAAGTATCCCCTGTACCTGGCGGCCTGAGGGCCGCCTTGCGTCGTTTTCTCATAGACTGAAAGCCCCCATGCGAACCAATCTCCCCGTCACCGCCGTCGAATTTCCGCTGTCCGCTGACCATGCCCTGGTTTCCAAGACCGACTTACAGGGCCGGATCACCTACGTCAACCCCGATTTCGTCGAGGTGAGCGGCTTTAGCGAGGAGGAGTTGCTGGGCGCGCCGCATAACGTGGTGCGCCACCCCGACATGCCGCCGGAAGCCTTTGCCGACCTGTGGCGCAGCCTGCAGGCGGGCCAGCAGTGGACCGGGCTGGTCAAGAACCGCCGCAAAAATGGCGACCACTATTGGGTGCGCGCCAGCGTCACGCCGATCCTGGACGGCGGCGCGGTGAGCGGCTACCTGTCCATCCGCAGCAAGGCCGAGCGGGCGCAGGTCGAGCAAGCCGAGCTGGTCTATCGCAGCCTGCGCGAGGGCAATCCCCAGCGCCTGGCCCTGCAGCAGGGACAGGTGGTGCGCACCGGCCTGCTGGGGCGGCTCACCAGCCTGTCCCTGCGCACCCGCGCTCTAGCGGCGCTGGGCAGCCTGGCGGCCCTCTTCCTGGGCATGGGGACGGCGGGCTACCGCATGCTGGATGGCGCGGCGGGCCAGGGCTTTGCCGCCGCCGGCGTGATCGGCGCGCTGGCGGTCGTGCTGCTGGAGCGCAGCATTGCCCACTCGGTCGGGGCGCCGCTGGAGCAGGCCACCGCCGCCGCGCGCGCCATCGCGGGCGGCGACCTGAGCAATCCGATCGAGTCGGACCGGCGCGACGACATGGGCAAACTGCTGCGCTCGATGGAGCAGATGCGCGTGAACCTGGTGGCCATCATCGGCGACGTGCACCACAGCGTGGATGGCATCGCCCTGGCGACCCACGAGATCGCCACCGGCAATGCCGACCTGGCCCAGCGCACCCAGAGCCAGGCCGCGCGGCTGGAGGCCACCGCCGACAGCATGGGGCAACTGGCCGCCGCCGTCCAGCAGAACGCCGGCGGCGCCCAGGAGGTCAGCGGCCTGGTGCAGGACGCCACCGGCACCGCCCAGGCCGGCGGTGTGGCGGTCGACAAGGTCCGCGTCACCATGCAGGGCATCGGCGTGGTGGGCCGCCGCATCGAGGAGATCATCAGCATGATTGATGCGATCGCGTTCCAGACCAACCTGCTGGCCTTGAACGCCGCCGTGGAGGCGGCCAAGGCGGGCGAGGCGGGCCGGGGCTTCGCGGTGGTGGCGTCGGAAGTGCGCAGCCTGGCGCAGCGCTCGGCCCAGGCGGCCAAGGAGATCCGCAACCTGCTGCACGATACCATTGTCCAGCTGGAGCAGGGCAACCGCCAGGTGCTGGACGCCAACCAGACCATGCGCGCGATCGATGAAGCGGTGCAGCGGGTCAACGCCCTGATGGTGGAAATGGCCGAGGCCAGCCGCGAGCAAAGCCAGGGCATTGGCGAGGTCAACCGCGCCGTGGTCGAGATGGACGCCAATACCCAGCAGAACGCCGCCATGGTGGAGGAGGTGGCGGCGGCGGCCGGCAGCCTGGATGAGCAGGCGGTGCGGCTGACGCAGGCGGTCAGCATCTTCAAGCTGAAGCAGTCGCCGGCGGCGGGGCGCCGCCATGCCCCATCCCGGCAAGTGCCTGTCCGCGCGCTCGGGATGAACGCCCCTGCCGTCTAAGCCGGGGCGCGGCTGGCTCTAGTCAGAGAACGCCGCCCAGCTTGGCCAGCATGCCCAGGACGGCCATGAACATGCCGACCACGGCGATGAAGAGGGTGATCGTCAATCGGATCTGCCAGCGCAGTGACGTGACCATTTCTCCGTGCAAGGCGGCAAAGCCCTCATCGGTACGGACACGCAGCCGCACCAACTCTTGTTCGATGCGGTTCAACTGTTCCTTGTGCGACTCCACCACGGCCTCGAGCTTTGCAATACGTTCCCCATAGTCCATATGTCCTCCGCCTTAGATGGCATCTACTATGGCGGAGGCCAGCGCGGCCTATATTGAGCTTGGACAGGCATGGCAGCCGAAAGTGCGATGCTCACGCCTTCGGCTTCTGCCAGCCGCCGCCCAGCGCCTTGTACAGGCTGATGCGGTTCTGCAGTTCCGCCAGGCTGGTGCGGATGCTCTGCTGCTGCGCGCCGAACAGCGCGCGCTGCGCATCGAGATATTCCAGGTAGCTGGCTTCGCCGCCCTCGTAGCGCAGCTTGGCCAGCTTGTAGCGCACTTGCTCGGCCTGTTCCTGCGCCTGCACCGCGCGCAGTTCATCGCTCAGCGTGGCGCGGCCTGCCAGGGCGTCGGCCACTTCGCGGAAGGCCACCTGGATGGTCTTGCCGTACTGCGCGATGGCGATGTCCTTGTCGGTCTTGGCCACGTTCAGATTGGCGCGGTTGCGGCCGCCGTCGAAGATGGGCAGGGTAAGCTGCGGCAGGAAGCTCCAGGCGCGGCTGCCGGCATCGAACAGTCCGGACAGCTCGCTGCTGGAAGAGCCCAGCGCGCCAGTCAGCGTGATGCGCGGGAAGAAGGCGGCGCGGGCCACGCCGATATTGGCGTTGGCCGCGCGTAGCAGGGCTTCCTGGGCGCGGATGTCGGGGCGCGCGGTCAACAGCTCGGACGGCAGCCCGGCGGGCAGCTCGGCCATAAGGTCGGCCATAATTCGGCTGTCCCAGTTGGCGCCATGTGACGGCAGCAGATCCGCAGGCAGGCTGCGGCCGGTGAGCACCGTCAGCGCATTCTCGTCCAGCGCGCGCTGGCGCGTGGCCTGGGCCAGCGCCACCTTGGCCGCCTGCAGCAGTGATTCCGACTGGCGTAGATCATATTCGGAACTGGCGCCTTGCTCACGCAGCTGGATCTGGCGCTGATGCGATTCGCTGCGGCTGGCCAGGGTTTGCTCGCTCAGGGCCAGCAAGCGCTCGTCGGCCAGCACCGCTTCGTACACCGAGGCCACTTCCGCCACCAGGCTGATGTGCGCGGCGCGCTGGGCTTCCTCGGTGGCGGCGAAGCGTTCCAGCGCGGCCTGGCTCATGTTGCGTACGCTGCCGAACAGGTCCAGCTCGAAGGCGGTGACGCCGACACCGGCCGTGTAGGCGCTGGTCACGCCGCCTTTGCCGCCGGGCGCGAGCTGGTCGGGCACGCGCTGGCGCGCGCCGGACAGGCCTGCGTTCAGCGTCGGCAGCTGATTGGCCGACTGCACCTGGTACAGCGCGCGGGCCCGTTCGATGTTCAGCGTGGCCACGCGCAGGTCGCGGTTATGTTCCAGGGCGATGGCGATGACCTGCTTCAGTTGATCGTCCTGGAAGAAGTCCTGCCAGGCGATTTCGTGCGCGGCCTGGCCGCCTTTGTTGGCCGCTGCGTCCACCACGGCGGGCGGCGCAGGCCAGTCGCCCGCCACCGGCAGGGCGGGGCGCTCGTAGCTCGGCGCCAGGGAGCAGGCCGACAGCAGCAGGCCCGCCAGGATGACCGGAACGGTCTTGAGTTGGGTTGCGGTGTTCATGCTGCTTCCTTTTCGACGAGGTGAATGAGTTCGCTGCTGGCGTGAGGCTTGCTGACCTTGAACCACAGCGAGTACAGCGCGGGCAGGAACAGCAGGGTCAGCACGGTGCCGACACCGACGCCGCCAATCAGCACATAGGCCAGCGGACCCCAGAAGCTGGAATGGGTCAGCGGGATAAAGGCCAGCATGGCCGCCACCGCCGTCAGGATCACAGGACGGGCGCGGCGCACGGTCGATTCCACCACCGCCTCATACGGGCTGGCGCCATGGGCCAGGTCGTGCTGGATCTGGTCGACCAGGATCAGCGTATTGCGCATCAGGATGCCGGCCAGGCCGATCAAGCCGAGAATCGCGTTGAAACCGAAAGGCTTGTTAAACAGCAGCAGGGTAGGCACGGCGCCGACCAGGCCCAGTGGCGCGGTGGCGAACACCATCCACATGGTGGCGAACGAACGTACCTGCAGCATGATCACCAGCAGCATCAGGATGATCATCAGCGGGAACATCTTGGCCAGCGCGGCGTCGGCCTTGGCGCTTTCCTCCACGGCGCCGCCGGTGTCGATGTGGTAGCCGGCCGGCAGGCTGGATTTCAAACCGGCCAACTGCGGCAGGATGGCGTTGGTGACGTCAGGCGGTTGCGAGCCGTCGCGCACATCGGCCTGCACCGAGATGAAAGGCTCGCGGTTGTAGCGCTTCAGGATGGCGTCTTCCATGCGGGTTTCAAAGTGCGCCACCTGCGACAGCGGGATGGACGCGCCGCTGGCCGTGGTCAGGGTCAGGTTGGTGATGTCTTTCAGGCTGGCGCCTTCCTTGCGCGGGCTGCGGATCAGCACTTCCACCGAGCGCAGGCCTTCACGCACCTGGGTCGAAGGAATGCCGTTCAACAGGGCTTGCAGCTGGTTGGCGGCATCGCGCGGATTCAGGCCGACCTGGCGCAGGCGTTCCTGGTCCAGCACCAGATGTTCGGTCGGGGTCCGGTTGCCCCAGTCCAGATGCACGCCACGGGTGTTCGGATTCTTTTCCATGATGGCGCGGACCTGTTCAGCGATGGTGCGCACCTGGCCAACGTCCGGGCCGGCCACGCGGAACAGCACAGGGTAGGGCACAGGCGGGCCAAACACGAACTGGGTGGCGCGCACGCGCGCTTGCGGGAAGCGGCCGTCGGCGATCATCTTCTGCATCTTCGCCTTGAGCACATTGCGCTCGTGGGCGTTCTCGGTCAGCACGATCATCTGAGCGTAGGCGGGATTGGGCAGCTCGGGATTAATCGCCAGGAAGAAGCGCGGCGTACCCTGGCCGATGTAGCTCGACACGATTTTCGCTTCAGGTTCATTTTTCAACGCGTCTTCGATGCTGTGCACGACGGCGTCGGTGGCGCTGAAGGCGCTGCCGGGCGGCATATTGACTTCAATGGTCAGCTCGGGACGTTCGGAATCGGGGAAGAACTGCTTCTCCACCGCGCCCATGCCGACACCGGCCAGCAGGAACACGGCGCCGGTCACGCCAGCGGTAATCCATTTGTGGTCCACGCACCAACGCACCAGGGCGCGCAGACGCTGATAGTTCGGGGTGCTGTAGATGGCGTCATGGCCGCCGCTCTTCACTGGAATCTCCGGCAGCAGCTTCACGCCCATGTAAGGGATGAAGTAGACCGCCACCACCCAGGAGGTCAGCAGCGCAAAGGCCACCACCCAGAAGATATTGCCCGCGTATTCGCCAGCGGTCGACTTGGCAAAGCCCACCGGCAGGAAGCCGATGATGGTCAGCAGGGTACCGGACAGCATCGGTGCGGCGGTCGAGCTCCAGGCGTGGGTGGCGGCGGCGATGCGGTCCAGGCCTTCTTCCATTTTCACCACCATCATTTCGATGGCGATGATGGCGTCGTCCACCAGC
>Ga0213872_10001762_pt1 | contig 13555 bp, 18 predicted proteins | sample VelepicomBERX_R2_FD_160071 | JGI IMG/M metagenome (GOLD analysis project Ga0213872, IMG submission 160071) | Rhizosphere microbial communities from Vellozia epidendroides in rupestrian grasslands, the National Park of Serra do Cipo, Brazil - RX_R2 | ecosystem: Host-associated > Plants > Roots >...
ATGCGCGTGCATTGCGCCAAAGGTGTTAGTTGCCGGCGTCCACTACCGATGCGCCGTTCGCCGACGAGGCGTCTTGCGCTTGCGACACGGACGGGGTGTGGCGCGGCGCCGGGATATCTTTGTCATAGGCCATGGCGGTGGCGGAGACAGCCAACAGTGCTGCCGACAGCAGGGTATTCTTGATGATGTTCATGATGAATTTCCATTCTTGATTTGAATTGATCATATTTGGCGCGTTTGTCTTTAGCGCTAAAATGAAGGTTATTCCGGCTATTTCGCAGCAGATATGGGATAAATCCGAAACTTTTCCAAAGAAAACGCCCTCAGCGCAGGCTGAGGGCGTTTTCTTTGCCGAGGGGCGCTTAGCGACGGGTGTAGTTGTTGGCCTGGCCTTGTACATAGTTTGCCGCGGGAGCCGTTTGCGACGTGGTGGCGGTTTGCTGTGCCTGTGCGGCGCTCTGGTTTTCCGCCTGCTTAGAGGCATAGCTGCTTTCGGCCAGCGCGGCGGTCGAAACGGTCAACAGGGCGATCATCATGGTCAAGGTTTTCATTGTTTACTCCTTCGTTGTTCGATTGGCGTCACGGGGGTGACGTTTGATACGTACTGTACTTGTACTATTAAGAACAATAAATATGCCATTGATCGATAAATTGTTTACCAAAAGTAAATGAACTTGATGGCGAGATATTTGTCATTTTGAACTTGGTTGTATATAACCTATTGATTATTTTGCGATTGTTGTGTGTGAAAATAAGAACGTTCCTCTGTGTCGGCGTGCGGGTGGTGGCTAAGCTGGAGATGGGTCGAGTGCAACCTCGGAGGACGATTCATGCATACCGATACGCAGCAGACGCGATTGACCCCGTTGCTGACGGGATGGATGGCTGCGGCCTGTGGGCTGGCCGTGGCCAGCATCTATTACGCTCAGCCGCTGTTGCCGGCGATGGCGGTTGAATTTCACCTCGATACGGCCGGTGCCGGGGGGATCGTGACGGTGGCTCAGATCGGCTACGCGTTGGGCTTATTCTTGATCGTGCCGTTGGGCGACCTGTTGGAGCGGCGTCGGCTGATTGCCGCGCTGTCGGCGCTGACCGCGCTTGGCCTGTTGATCTGCGCATTGTCGACGTCAACGACGGTTTTCCTGCTCGGCACGTTGATGAGTGGCCTCTGCTCGGCGGTGGCACAGATATTGGTGCCATTTGCCGCGACGCTGGCCGATCCGGCACGGCGCGGCAAAGCGGTCGGCACGGTGATGAGTGGCCTTCTGCTGGGCATTTTGTTGGCACGCACCGCTGCCGGTTTACTGGCGAGCCTGTCGGGCTGGCGCACCATCTACTGGGTGGGTTTTGCCGTGTTGATGCTGATGACCGTGGTGTTGGCGCGCCAGTTGCCGCGCTACCGTTTGAGCGCCGGATTGACTTACCCCGGCTTGTTGCTTTCCGTGCTGAACTTGCTTGCCGGCGAGCGCCGCTTGCAGTTGCGCGCATCGCTCGGCATGGCGGCTTTTGGCGCTTTCAGCGTGTTTTGGACGTCGCTGGCCTTCTTGCTGTCCGCACCACCTTACACGATGTCGAGCGCGTCGATCGGCCTGTTCGGTCTGGTGGGCGCGGTTGGCGCCGCCTCCTCCTCATTGACCGGCCGCTTGGCGGATAAGGGCCATGGGAGCCGTGCCACCACATTGGCGCTCGCGGGTCTGGTGTTGTCGTGGCTGCCGCTAGCGTTTGCCGGCCATTCGCTGTGGGCGTTGTTGCTTGGCGTGTTGCTTCTCGATTGGGTGGTGCAGGCGGTGCACGTGAGCAATCAGAACGCGATCTATCGCTTGGCCGCCACCGCGCATAACCGGCTCAACGCCGCCTACATGACCTGCAACTTCATCGGCATGGCAGGCGGCTCGCTGCTGTCCGCCTGGGCCTTCGGCGCCGCAGGCTGGGGCGGCGTGGTGGCGGCCGGCGCCGCCGTCAGCGTGGCTGGGTTTGCCATTTGGGCGGCTGCGCGCCGTTTCGATGTGGCGCCTCGACTGGCGGAAGATTGATCCATTGCAGTACCTTGCCCGGCGCCGGCGGTAGAATGGCGGCGACACGATCCGTTGTCGCCGCTATTTTTGGAAAGTCCCAGCATGAAACAACCCGTCGCCACGCCGGCCGTTCCGGCGTTCCGTCCTTATTTCATCCGCCAGAGTCTGCTGCTGTCGCTGTTGTTCATCATCCTCAATAGCATGATGGTGATGCGCGGCGCAGAGGGCGTTCAAACCATGGATTGGGTGCGTTTGGTGATTTCGTCGGTGGTCGGCGGTTGTTTCGGCGCCACGGCGATGTGGTTCCTTCGCCGTAAGAAACGCTGATCACGCCCCGTCCTGCATCAGCACGCGGCGCACCTCGGCGCGCAGCACCGGCAGCAGATCGTCGGTAAACCACGGATGACGCTTGAGCCAAAGCTGGTTGCGTGGACTCGGGTGGGGTAGGGGAAACAGTGCCGGCGCCATGGTCCGCCAGTCGGCAATCGTGGCGGACAACGTTTCACCGGCGCGTTGCGGCAGGTGGTAGTCGCGCGCGTACTGACCGATGACCAGCGTCAGACGAAGATCGGGCAGCATCGGCAGCAGGCGCGGGTGCCAGGTTTGGCGGCACGCCGGCCGGGGTGGGAGATCGCCGCTGCGGCCGGTTCCCGGAAAGCAAAAACCCATCGGCACGATAGCGAATCGCGACGGGTCGTAGAATATTTCCGGCGTCACGCCAAGCCACTCGCGCAAGCGCTTGCCGCTGGCATCGTTCCAGGGAATGCCGCTGTCGTGAACCTTGCGCCCCGGCGCTTGGCCGGCAATGAGAATGCGCGCGCGCCGGTCGGCGACGACCACCGGGCGCGGCGTGTGCGGCAGCTGGTTGGCGCATAGGCGGCAGCCGGCAATCTCAGTGAGCAAAGACGGCAGCAGATCGGAATGACTCACTTCGTCTCCTGATTCAACGGCCGGCGTTCGGCGTATTGCGGCAGGCCGTCGGCAATGAGGTCCCACTCGGCTTTCGAATCGACAAAAGCGTGGTAGGCGTTGGCACAGGTAAACGGTGTTTCCACCGTGCCCAGGCGCAGGCGGATCACGCCGGGTAATCGGTCGTTGGCGCTGTAGATCGGGCTGCCACACTCGGAACAGAAGACCCGCGCTTTCTCTGGCACCGCGCGATAGGCCTTGAGTAGCGCCTGCCCCCGCAGGATACGAAAGCGGCCGGCTTCGATGGGGCTCACCGCCACGTAGGCCGAGCCCTGCGCCTTGCGGCACATCGAACAATGGCACAGCGAGATCTCCTCGATCTCGCCGTCATACTGGTAGCGCACCCCGCCACAAAGACAACCTCCGACGATCATGCACTCTCCCCTTTCATTGAACGCCGACCCGCGGCGGCTGCAACAGCGCTTGAATGCGCTCGGCGTCCTCCGCGGTGGCCGGGTTGAAAATCACCAGGCACAGATCGGGCCGGCCGTTGACGGCGAAGGCCGAGTATTCCAGGCCAATGAGCCCGGCCTGCGGGTGCACGATCTGTTTGGCGCGTTCGTCGTAAACGCTGCGCACGTCATGTTCGCGCCACATGGCATCGAATTCCGGGCTCGAACGGCTCAGTTCGTCGACCAATTCACGCACTTGGCCGCCGGCGCCGGCGCGCACCACGTCGCCGCGGAATGCCGCCACGACAAAGCGCGCCATGCTTTCCCAATCCCGTGGCTTGGTGCGGACGTGCGGGTGGCAGAACAGCAGGCGCAAGATATTGCGCTGCTTGGGTTCCAGTTGGCCGTAATCGGTCAGCACCAGGGCGGCGGTACGGTTCCAGGCCACCACGTCCCAGGTGTAAGTCATGATATAGGCCGGGCAGGCGCCCAGCGCGTCGAGCATGCGTTGCAGCCTCGGCGAGACGCCTTCGGCAGTCTGGTAGCGCACCTCGGGAGGACGGCCCAAGGCCAGCAGAAACAGATGCTCGCGCTCCGCCTCGGATAGCATCAGCGCGCGGGCGATGCGCTCCAATACCTCGGCGGACGGCGCGCCGCCGCGGCCCTGTTCCAGCCAGGTGTACCAAGTGGCGCTGACGTTGGCGCGTTGCGCCACTTCCTCGCGCCTAAGCCCTGGCGTGCGCCGGCGCGACGGCGGGTAGCCGAATGCCGCAGGATCGAGTTTTTCGCGCCGGTCGCGCAGGTAGGCGCCTAGCGGGTTGTCGTCGCAATGTTCCATCGTCTGCCTGTTAATCATTATACCCGTATAACGTCACGGCTTTACCTGGATAGATTAGGCGCCACAATGACAGGTGTCTATACCCAAGGAGAACGTTATGCGTATCTTTGTAACCGGCGCCTCCGGCTTTATCGGCACCGCCCTCGTGAAGGAATTGTTTGCCCATGGCCATCAGGTGTTGGGGCTCGCGCGCTCCGATGCGGCCGCGGCGACGGTGGCCGCCATGGGGGCCGCCGTGCTGCGCGGCTCGCTGGAAGACCTCGACAGCCTGCGCCGTGGCGCCGCCGATAGCGACGGTGTGGTGCACACCGCCTTCATCCACAATTTTGCCGATCTGGCGGCTTCCGGCGCCGCCGACCGTCACGCCATCACGGCGATCGGTGACGTGCTGGCCGGTTCGGGCCGGCCCTTGGTCATCACTTCCGGCACCGCCTTGCTCTCGCCAGGGCGCGTCAGCACTGAAGCCGACATGGCCACGCCGACCGGTGTCGCCGCCTTTCGCGCCCCGTCGGAAACCCTCGCCCTGGGCTTGGCCGAGCGTGGCGTGCGCGCCTCGGTGGTACGGCTGCCGCCCTCGGTGCATGGCGATGGCGATGTTCACGGATTCGTGCCGCGGCTGATCGCGCTGGCGCGCGACAAGGGTGCCGCGGCCTATGTCGGAGACGGGCAGAATCGTTGGGCGGCGGTACATCGCCTCGATGCCGCACGCTTGTTCCGTTTGGCGGTGGAGAAGGGTGTCGGTGGGCATTGTTACCATGGTGTGGGGGACGCGGGCGTGCCGGCGCGCGACATCGCCACGGTCATCGCCCAGAAGCTAGGCCTGCCGCTGGAGAGCAAAACCGGCGAACAGATCGACGACCATTTCGGCTGGATCGGCCACTTCTTCGCCCTCGATTGCCCCTCGTCGAGCGCGCGCACGCAGGCCGAGCTCGGTTGGCGGCCGGAAGAGGCTGGGCTACTGGACGATATGGCGCAGGGACACTACTTCATCGCGTGACGGGCTTCGTTTTTTGAGCGGGTGCTGAAGACTGGCAGCTCATGGATCCCGGGGACACAGGTTTGGCCGCCTGTCTATCTGAAGCCGCGGTGCTGTGACATTGCGGGGGCATTACAGGGCGATCCAATAACGGCGCTTAAGCCGTGGGCCGAAATCCGTATCGACCTCGATCTTGTTTTCCAGTACGCCGCCACAACGTTCGATGACCTTGTAGGAGCCGATATTGTCGTCGTCGCAGGTCAGCAGCACGCGGCCCAGGCCGAGTGCTCTGGCCCGCGGCAGGGTCTGCGTCAGCATGCTGCGCGCCACCCCTCGCTTGCGGTACTCGGGCAAGACGCTATAGCCGATATGCCCGCCAACCCGGTCGAACCGCGCATTGAGCCGGTGCCGGAGCGTGATGCGCCCAACGATGATCGAGCCGATAAATCCGAACAGCACGGTAAACGGTACCAAGCTCGGCGACAAGGCCTGCCCTTTCTCTTGCGCACCCAATAGATCGAGGTATGCCCCGAAAGCGAGCGTGGGCTCGTAGCCCGGCGCGAAGGGGGCGCTGCGCGCGCCTGTCCAACGTTCAACGGCCATGAGGAACGACTGCTCGTCTTCAGGCCTTAACCTGCGAATGCTGCACCCCGCTATGTCTTCCGTCATGTCGACCCTTTCGCAAGTGATTGAGTGACACATCCGTTTGATGTTATTGATCTATAAACGCCTATTATGCATCCATCGGTCATCCATGGGGAGGGTGAGCAACTGTGATTGGCGGCAGCGAAAGGTGTGTTTGGTATGCTGTTTCATAGCATTTGCTTATGAAGTGCTGTTCTATTTTTATGTTTTGATATAATATAAGTAAAGTGTTATTTGCTTATTGACTTGGGAAGTCATGATCACCTTGGGGGAAGGCGCGATACGGAATTAATTTATATATAAAAATTATTCGTTCAGGTACGTTATTAATAATAAATTTTCAAGTTGCCGGTAATAGAGAAATAAAATGAATTGTCGCTGTCCTGTTTGTGGTTGTTATTCTGGAAATTATCATTTATCTATTAAGAATTTTAATATTTATATATGTAACAACTGTGGCTTGGAATATACAAACCCAATGCCAAGCGATCAAGAGCTCGCTACGTTTTATCAGAAATATTCTGATTTCAAAGCGCCGGAGGATGTTACATATTTAAATGCTAAAAAAAATGTGGAGATTCTAAGAAAATTCGATTTCTCTGAAGATGAATATACGTTGGATTTCGGCACGGGGGGCGGCGAATTCGTCGAAGTCGCCGGAGAGAAGTGCTATGGGGTGGACTTCAAGGAAAACAGGTCCAGCCGGATCTTCAAAAGCATGGATGCTTTGCCTATCAAGAAATTTGGTTTCATCACTTTGTGGGGCGTGCTTGAACACCTAAAGAATCCGGCCTCATTGATAGAAGAGTTATCTAAAAAACTCAACAGTAAAGGCAAGATGGTCATTACCACCGTCGACGCCGAAAGCGTCATTCCCTATTATTATAAGCCTATTGAACATCTTACTTATTGGACAAGGAATGCGCTCAATCAGCTGTTTAATCAGTGCGGGTTGGATGTTATCTGTCATGAGCCTTACTTTATGTATCAGCGATCGGAAATTTATCTCGATCGGCTTTTGAGCCGCACGCCCGCCGCCTATCAGGCCGCATTCTCTCATGTCACTGACAATCTTCCTGAGTACGTTAAAGTACCTACCAACGAGACTTTCGTGGTGGCACAACTAAGGCATTGATTTGGTTTTTTGACGAGGGCGATGCCCCGCGGTGATGAGAGAGGCCGAGTCCCGAATGATGGGACTCGGCTTTTTTGATGGTGTGCTTGGTGTTCAGCGCGACGGCGTGTCGGCGCGCAGCCACGCCTGCGCCGCCTGCCCAGCCCACTGCCCGGTCGCAAAACACGCCGTTAGCAGGTAGCCGCCGGTCGGCGCCTCCCAGTCGATCATTTCGCCGGCGACAAACACACCTGGCAGCGCGGTCAGCATGAGGTTGGCGTCGAGATCGGAGAAATCCACGCCGCCCGCGCTGCTGATCGCTTCATCGATGGGGCGTGTCGCGCGCACCGTGATCGGCAAGGCCTTGATCGCGGCCGCCAGCTTGCCCGCGTCTGCCATGCCCGCCTTGCCCAATTGCTCGTACAACAAGGCTGTCTTGATACCGCCGAGCCCTAAACGGCTTTGCAGATGACTGGAGATCGAGCGCGATCCACGCGGATGAAGGACTTCGGCTTGCACGCGTTCTACATCGTAGCCGGGCGCCAGATCCAAGAAGAAGGTGGCGCTGCCTGTCGCCTTCAGCGTTTCGCGCAGTGGCCGCGAAAAAGCATAAATCAGGCTGCCTTCCACGCCATACGCGCTGATCACCATTTCGCCCTGGCGGCGCACGGTCTGACCATGCCGGTCGGTGAACGACAATGCCACCGATTTGAGTGGGGTGCCGGCGAATTTGTCGCGCAGATGCGCGCTCCATGGCAGCTCGAAACCGCAATTGGCGCTTTCCAGCGTAGCGACCGCCACGCCGCGCGCTTGTAGCCAGGGCACCCAGGCGCCATCCGATCCCAGTTTCGGCCAACTGGCGCCGCCCAGCGCCAATACGGTTGCGTGCGGCTTGAGCGTCAATTCGCCGTCTGGTCCGACCAAGCGCAAAGCGCCATGCTCATCCCAGCCCAGCCAGCGATGGCGGACATGGAGACGCACGCCGCGGCTGCGCAGACGATGCAGCCAGGCCCGTAACAACGGGGCGGCTTTCATTTCGCGTGGAAACACGCGCCCCGAACTGCCGACGAAGGTTTGGATGCCCAGAGCGTGTACCCACGCGCGCAGCGCCTGCGGCCCGAAACGGTCGAGCATCGGCTGCAAAGCGGGTTGACGGTCGCCATAGCGCGCGCAGAAGGCATCGAAGCCTTCGCTGTGGGTAATGTTCAAGCCGCCGATGCCGGCTAGCAGCAATTTGCGGCCGAGCGAAGGCATCGCGTCGTAAACGTCGACCTGCACGCCGGCAAGGCTGAGCGCATCAGCCGCCATGAGTCCGGCGGGGCCGCCGCCGATGATGACGACGGACGAGGGGGAATGATCAGACACGGGACGCGCCGAAAACGTAGTTGGGGGTGCGATTATACGCGTTCTCTGCCGATCGGGCCCATTTGGCAATGGTTGCGCGTTGCCATGCCGGGAGGCGGAGAAACAAAAAAGCCCTGATTTCTCAGGGCTTGGGGACTTAGGGGGAGTAAGGTCATCCCGCGTGCAGTTCGTGATCGATCGCACCGCGTACCCAATCGTTCAAACTCATGCCGGACGCTGCCGCCGCTTGGGCCGATTCCGCGTGCAATTCTGGCGGGATACGTACATTGAACTTGCCCGAGTAGGCCTTGTACGGCTCGATGCCCTGTGCCTTGCAGATATCCAGGAATACTTGCAGCGAAGCGCGGCCTTCCGCTTCCAGCCCTGCCACATCGGTGGCGTAGAAGTCGGCGCCGCCGTTCAGGCCGACGAATTCACCACGGAACAGCTGAATATCCGGATCGTAGGCAATGACGGCCTTATGGCCGTCGATGGTCATGATGTTGTTCATGGTCTCACTCCGTTTGCATCTAGCCATTTGCGAACGCTTTCCACTGCCCCCTTGTCGGTTTCCGGCGAGGGGTGGGGACGGTGGAACACCTTGACCTGACCAAATAAGACCACCGCGATGCGAGAACCCTCGCGCTCGATGATCTGGGCCCCTAGCTCTTGCATCAAGGCCTCGATCTCGCTCCAGCGAATGTTGCCGCTGACTGGCCGTTTGAAAAGCAGAGCGAGTGTGGCTTGGTGTTTGCGTTTCATTGTTTTATGGTACTAAATAATGGTACCACAAGCAAGCCATTGATGTGCGATGTTTTTGATTCAAAATCCAAAAACAAAAAAGCCCTGATTTCTCAGGGCTTTCATGTTGGTCACTGGCGGAGAGGGTGGGATTCGAACCCACGTAGGACTTGCATCCTCCACTGATTTCGAGTCAGGGCCGTTCGGCCTCTCCGGCACCTCTCCGCTGCTCAGTGAGAGACGCATTCTAAGGATTGGGACATTCATTGTCAATGTGTTTTTCGCTATGAAACACCTGGGAACCGGTGTTTTGCCCCATGGCGCGTGCCGGCAGCAAAAAATGCAAATGTAATGTATTGTCAAATAAGAATAAATTAAAGGATAGAAAAATGTTCGTGCCAGCGGGAAGCCAGGTATGGAGCCGCCAAAGCGGCGCGCTCGCCTGGTTGTATGTCGTGGGGCCTTGGGACGCGGAACGGGTGCGGGCGGCGCGCGAGTACTTCGAGGAGGCGCGTGCCGTGAAACCGTTACCGGAACCTTGGGGGCTGATCGTGGTGGCGTTGGCGTCCGCCGAATGCGTGCCGGAGGCGCTACTGGCGTTGCGCGCCGCCGCCTTGCGCGATATCCGCCGCGAAGGGCGGGCGGCAACGGCTTGGGTGATGTCGCCGGAGTTGGCGGGCCGAAGCGTGATGGGCGCCGTGCTGCACAGCGTCTATCAAGACATCGGTCCGATGGAGGTGTTCGATAACGAGGGCGCCGCCGAGACCTGGCTGCGCGCCCAGCTCTCGGGCCTCGCGCGCGGCTGAGTCTGTGTCCGTTGACATCCTCCCCCAGCTCTCGCTAACGCGCGCCGGTCTCGAGACCGGGAAGGAGGGGGATTCCTACGGCGCTATACGCTAGTCTGTATAGTCGCTTCGGTGGGTTCCTGGCCCGACGCCCTGACTTCAGGCGAAGTATCTGCACAGGCTAACCGGGAGTGTCCCGCCCTTAGTACATTGATCGCGCCAACTATGTCGGCGTTGTTTTCGTAGCCGCATTCCACGCACTCGAACTGGGCTTGTGTCTGCCGATTATCCGCTGAGACGTGACCACAACACGGGCAGGTGCGACTGGTATTGCGGGGCGGTACCGCAATGAGATGCCCGCCACGCCATGCCAGCTTGTAGTCCAGTTGACGGCGGAACTCGAACCAGCCCTGATCGAGAATGGCTTTGTTCAGGCCAGACTTGGCCCGGACGTTCTTTCCCGGCTTCTCGGTGCTGCCTGCCGCCGACCTGGACATGTTCCGCACCTTCAAATCCTCGATACAGACAATCGCGTGGTTTTGGCTGATTGTTGTCGTGGCTTTGTGCAGGTAGTCGCGGCGGGCATTGCCGATACGGGCATGAATACGCTGGACGCGGGCTTTTGCTTTCTTCCAGTTGTTGCTGAACTTGGTCTTGCGGCTCATGGCCTGCTGCGTCTTACGCAGCGCGCTTTCGTGCCGTTTAAAACTGTTGAGCGGCACAAGATAGCTGCCGTCGCTCAGGGTGGCGAAACGGGCAATGCCCATGTCGATGCCGACCGCGCCGCCGTTGGGGATCGGCTGCGCAACCTCACGCTCGGTCTGGATGCTGACGAACCACTTGCCGCACCACTGGCTGACGGTGATGTTCTTCGCTTCGCCCAGCACCTCGCGGCTGTTGCGATAGCGCAGCCAGCCCAACTTGGGCAGAAAGAGGCGGGAATTGACCTGATCGAGCTTGATCTGCTTCGGGTCGGGATAGCGAAAGCTGTCGGACTGGCCTTTCTTTTTGAAGCGCGGAAACTCAGCCCGCTTGGCGAAGAAGTTGGTGTAGGCCCGCGCCAAATCCTTGAGCGTCTGTTGCAGTGGATGCGTCGGCGCGTCCTTGAGCCACGGTGTTTCCGGGCCGTTGCGCCACTCGGTGAGCAGCTTGCACAACTCGGCGTAGCCGAGCCTCTTCTCACCTTGCTCGTAGCGTTCCTTCTGCAACGCGAGTGCCTTATTGAAGACGAACCTGCACGAACCCGCGAAGCGGCGCATGTCGCGCTGCTGGTCGCCGGTCGGCATCAGTTCGTATTTGAAGGCTTGGAGGCGTTGCATGCAGATAATATAGGCCTATGAGCGACGACAACGATATTCGGCACGGAAGACACTGTTTCTTTATGATGCATGTCCAGTTGGTCTTCGTGACAAAATACCGCCGAGAGGTGTTCACCAAGAACATCTTGGACGACCTTCGCAGCATCTTCACCAGCGTCTGTGCCGACTTCGAGGCGGAACGGGTGGAATTCAACAGGGAAGACGATCACGTTCACCTGCGGGTGAACTATCCGCCGAAAGTGGCCGTGTCGGCGCTGGTAAACAGCCTGAAAGGCGTCTCCAGCCGCATGATCCGCAAGAAGAACTCCCCGAGCCTCCGCAAGCAGCTGTGGGGTAGTGCGCTGTGGTCGCCGTCCTACTTCGCCGGGAGCTGTGGCGGAGCGCCCATTGAGATCATCCGACAGTACATCGAGCAACAGCAGATGCCACACTGACCGCCGCAAAGGACGCCTGCGGCGTCCGCGCTATCCTTCCCCCGGCCTGAAGGCCAAGGCTTGCCGCGCACCGGGTCAAAAAAAACGCCATGCCCCGAGGCATGGCGTATTCATGTCGGCTTGCCGAGCGATCAGCTCTTGAGCTCGTTCTCCCACTTGGCCACCACGGCGGTGGCGATCGAGTTGCCCATGACGTTGGTCGCGGAGCGGCCCATGTCGAGGAAGTGGTCGATGCCGAGGATCAACAGCAGGCCGGCTTCCGGGATGTTGAACTGCGGCAGCATGGCGGCGATCACCACCAGCGAGGCGCGCGGCACGCCGGCCATGCCCTTGGAGGTCACCATGAACATCAGCAGCATGGTGATTTCCTGGGTCAGCGTCAGCGGGATGTTGAATGCTTGTGCCAGGAAGATGGTGGCAAAGGTGCAATACATCATCGAGCCGTCGAGGTTGAACGAATAGCCCACCGGCAGCACGAAGCTGGCGATTTTGTTGGAAACGCCGAAGCGCTCCAGCTGCTCCAGGGTTTTCGGATAGGCGGCTTCCGAGCTGGCCGTGGAGAACGCGAGCAAGATCGGTTCGCGGATCGAGCGCACCAACGTCAACACGCGCGGCCCGACGAACAGACTGCCGATCACGATCAAGACCGTCCACAACAGTAGAATCGACAGGTAGAACTCGCCCAGGAACTTGCCGTAGGTGCCGAGGATCGCCAGGCCATCCTTGGCGACGGTGGCGGCCAGCGCGGCAAACACGGCGACCGGCGCAACCATCATCACGTAGCCGGTCACTTTCAGCATCACGTGGGCGGCCACGTCCATCAGATCGACCAAGAGCTTGGCGCGCTCACCGAGTGCGGCGCAGGCGCTGCCGAAGAACAGCGAGAACACCACGATCTGCAGGATCTCGTTGTTGGCCATGGCATCGAACACGCTCTTGGGGAAGGCGTGGGTGATGAAGTCCTTGACGCTCATGGCGCTGGCCTTGATGCCGGAATCGGCGTGCAGATCGGGCAGCGGCAGATTGACCGCTACGCCCGGCTTCAGCAGGTTGACCATGATCAGGCCGAGCGTCAGCGACAACAGCGAGGCGGAGATGAACCACATCAGCGTCTTGCCGCCGACACGGCCGACGCTCTTGGCGTCACCCATGCGAGCGATGCCGGCGACAAGCGTGGTGAAGACCAACGGCGCGATGATCATTTTGATCAAGCGCAGGAAGATGTCGGTCAACATGCTGATGTTGTCGACGAACGATTTAAGGCCGGCGGCGTCGGAGGTGCCGGAACGCACGATCAGGCCGGTGGCGATGCCCAGCACCATGCCGAGCAAGATGAACAGCGTGAGTTTTTTAGACTTCATGATAGTCGCGGGGTCCCTTGAGAAAGCGTATTCCATTTCCCGCCGTTGCCGTGATGCAGACTGTTATGGTTGTGGCGCCTGACGGCGCACGGGCAACGACGAACCGAGCCTCGCAAGTGTATTGATCTTGTTCTGAAACGAGGCGTGGAAAACTCTGAAAGAGTTAGGGGGCGATTATAGACACCCTACTGGCGGCTGTCTTTGTTTTGGGTATGGTTGCCATACTTTTTTGCATGACCTGCCGTTTTTTCGCCACTGCAGCATACTTTTCGGCAGAAAATTTATTTAAATGTCATTGAGCTGGCATTTTCTACCTTGCCGTTAAGGCAAGGTTTCCGCTGCTTCTGATCGAAATGAGTGGGTAAATTCGCTAGAACTCCGTTGTGTAGGGCGCAATCGACGCGCAACGCGCGGCATTGCGCCGAACATCTGACGGATGTCACCGGCGGCGGCTAAACAGCGCCGGCTGATTGACCGCCAGCGCGGCCGCAATCAGCACCAGCGCGAGCCAGGCATTGACGCCGATCTGCTCGCTGGCGATGACGGCGCCGATGAATACCCCGACCGGCGGCACCAGGTAGTTGGTCAGCGAGGTGAACACGGAGCCCGCCAATTGGATCAG
>Ga0213872_10001763_pt1 | contig 13554 bp, 12 predicted proteins | sample VelepicomBERX_R2_FD_160071 | JGI IMG/M metagenome (GOLD analysis project Ga0213872, IMG submission 160071) | Rhizosphere microbial communities from Vellozia epidendroides in rupestrian grasslands, the National Park of Serra do Cipo, Brazil - RX_R2 | ecosystem: Host-associated > Plants > Roots >...
GCCTACTACGGCCTTGATAGGCCACTTTGGGAACAATATTTGAGCTACCTGGGAAAGGTCGTCAGGTTCGACTTCGGCCCTTCGTATACCTACCAAAGCGAGTCGGTGAACGAGGTCATCGCCCGCGCCTTCCCGATTTCGCTGCAGATCGGAACGTTGGCCTTTTGTATAGCCTTAGTCATAGGTGTCACCGCCGGTGTGGTCGCAGCAGCCAACAAGAACAAGTTATGGGATTATTTCCCGATGTCGTTGTCAATGCTCGGGATCTGTCTTCCGACGTTTGTATTAGGGCCGATTCTGGCGCTGATATTTGGCTTGGTTCTGAAGCTCGCTCCCGTGAGTGGCTGGTATGGATTGAACTATGTGCCATTCCATCCGATGATTATGCCGGCGGTGACACTCGGACTGTTCTATGCCGCCTATATCGCCCGCCTGACGCGAGGTGGGATGCTTGATATCCTCAGTCAGGATTTTATTCGGACGGCTCGCGCAAAGGGAGTTCCAGACCACGAGATCCTGCTTAAACACGCGTTGCGTGGCGGGTTGCTCCCAGTCGTAGCATTCCTGGGGCCGGCGTTTGCGGGACTCATCAGCGGCTCTTTCGTCGTAGAGAAGGTCTTCAATGTACCGGGTCTCGGCCAGGAATTTATTAAGTCCGTATTCAACCGCGATTATCCGCTGATTCTGGGTACCGTGGCGTTTTTCGGAACTTTGATCGTCGTGTTTAATCTGGTATCGGACGTCATCCAGACGTTGCTCGATCCCAAATCGCGGAAATAGGAGAAAGAGCTGGATATGGCTACCGCGACAGCATCGATTGAGCCCACCCCAATTCGTGCAGACGAGTTGGTGCAAGGGACTTCACTTTGGAAAGACGCATGGTTCAGACTTAAGAAGAATCACGTCGCGTTGTTTGGTCTCTACACATTTTGCACAATTGCGCTCCTCTGTCTCGTGGTCCCGTTTTTTACCGGATACACCTACGAGCAAACCGAGATCAGCTTGAAGGCGAGCGCGCCGCTGGAACCGATCTTTTCGCGTAGCGAGGCTCGTAAGGTGGGAGAGCCAAAAAAAAGCTTCATCGCACTTTCGAATCTGGAAGATGAATTCCTGGAAAGACCTCAATCAGACCGTAAGGCGATCGTCGCAAAAATAGCCTCAGGGGAGGTCTACCAGGAAGGGAGGGACACTTACCAACGTTCTAATCAACGGCACGTATTCGGTACCGATCCGCTCGGACGCGATCTCTTGACGCGGGTCTTGGTTGGAGGTCGGATCTCGCTGGCGGTCGGCTTTGCGGCCACACTCGTCTCGGTTTGCATCGGGGTGTTGTGGGGTGCTACCGCAGGCTTTGCGGGGGGGAAAGTTGACACCGTGATGATGCGGTTCGCAGACATACTTTATGCTCTTCCATTCACGGTCATCGTCATTCTGCTGATGGTGATGTTCGGGCGGAACTTCATACTGCTCTTTGTTGCTATCGGAGCGGTTGAGTGGCTGAACATGGCCCGCATTGTTCGAGGTCAGATCATCTCTTTGAAAAATCAGGAATTTATCGAGGCCGCTATATCGCTGGGGCTGCCAAGCCACCGGATCCTCTTCCGGCATCTGATCCCCAATGTCATTGGGTCGATCATCATTTACGCTACGCTCACTGTTCCGAACGTGATGTTATTGGAGGCTGTCCTAAGCTTCCTCGGGCTTGGAGTTCAACCGCCGCTAAGTTCCTGGGGTGTTTTGATCGATGAAGGGTCTCGTACGATGGAGACTTCGATCTGGTTGCTGGTCTGTCCTGCAATATTCTTCTCGTTGACGCTTTTCTCCCTGAATTTTCTTGGAGACGGTTTGCGGGATGCACTCGACCCGAAATCTTCCAAAGATTAATGGCGCTGCTCGAAGTCGAAAATCTCCGGACCTACTTCTATACGCGTGGTGGCGTAGTTCGCGCGGTGGACAATGTCTCCTTTACGCTGGAACAGGGCGAAACGATGGGGATTGTCGGTGAATCAGGGTCGGGCAAGTCCGTCACCTGTTACTCTCTCCTCGGCCTGATTCCTCGACCACCTGGCAAGATCGTTTCAGGGTCCGCGCTCTTCGGTGGCGTGGACCTCTTGAATTGTTCCAAAGAACAGTTGCGCCGGATTCAGGGGAAGAGGATCTCGATGATTTTTCAAGATCCGATGACATCGCTGAACCCGTATATGCGGGTTTCGGATCAGCTCGTTGAGCCTTTGCTGGTGCACGATAGAATGAGCCGATCACAAGCGCTCACCAAGGCTATCGCGAGCCTGGAAGAAGTGGGTATTCAGGATGCAGCAAATCGGATTAACCTTTATCCACACCAGTTTTCTGGCGGTATGCGTCAGCGCGTGATGATTGCCATGGCACTGATCAGCCGGCCGGAGATCCTAATTGCTGATGAGCCCACCACCGCCCTGGATGTCACTGTCCAGGCACAGATTCTCGAGCTGATTAGACAGCGCCAGAAGGATTTGGGGACAGCGGTGATATTCATCACGCATGATCTGGGCGTCGTGGCCTCGTTTTGCAACCGGGTCAATGTCATGTACGCCGGCCGGATCGTCGAGTCCGCGCCCACGGACGAGATCTTCGCTCGTCCCATGCATCCCTATAACGCATCGCTCCAACAATCGATTCCGGCGCTGCATAAGAAAGGGCAGGCGCTGTTCACGATTCCTGGACTTCCACCGGATCTCACAATCGAATTCCGTGGATGCCCATTTGCGTCTCGCTGTGCTCACGCAGGCGAGATCTGCAAAGAACAAGATCCGGCGCTCAAGCAGATTGTACCCGGCCATAAAACCTCTTGCATCCGGTTTCAACGCGGTGAGATCGCGGATGTTCGCATCAAGAACTTCGTTTCCGCCGTATGAGTATCTTTCTCGAGCTCGAGAACGTGAAAACGCATTTCCCTATCTATAGGGGAACAATTTTTCGGCGACAGATCGGATCGGTGAAAGCGGTGGATGGGATCAATCTCCAGGTTAGAAAAGGTGAGATTCTTGGTCTTGTGGGCGAGTCGGGTTGCGGCAAATCGACTCTGGCCCGCACCATCGTGCAGCTCATCCCCACCACCCAAGGCGCCGTCATCTTGGAAGGACGAAATCTTTCGGAAATCTCCAAGGCCGCCGTGCGCGCAGAGCGCGTGAACTTCCAGATGATCTTCCAGGATCCGTACGCCTCCTTGAACCCTCGGATGACGGTTTACGACACCCTGGCCGAAGCGATTCAGACTAGACAACAGATCGACAAGAAGTTGCTGCTGGAGAAAGTGGGGCGGTTGATGAGAACAGTTGGTCTGCCGTCGAATCAAATGCGGCGATATCCGCACGAATTTTCTGGCGGCCAACGGCAGCGTATCGCTATCGCGAGGGCTTTGGCGCCGGAGCCTAGGCTGATCATCGCTGATGAACCCGTCTCAGCGTTGGATGTGTCGATCCAATCCCAGATTCTGAATCTGATCGCAAAGCTTTGTCGGGAGATGCAACTCACCATGATCTTCATCTCGCACGATATTTCGGTGGTGAAGTACATCTCCGATCGGATCGCGGTGATGTACCTGGGCCGCTTGGTTGAACTCGGGCCGGCCACCGAAGTTGTCGAGAAACCGCTGCATCCCTATACGAAAGCGCTGGTGTCGGCGATTCCGATTCCTGACCCGCAAGTGGAGCGCAGACGCCAGCGTATCATTTTGCAAGGGGACCCACCGTCGCCGATGAGCCCGCCGGCCGGATGCGCCTTTCATCCGCGCTGTCCGTACGCAATCGCCGCGTGTAAAGCGCAACGGCCCGAACTCGAACAGAAAGAGTCGAACCGGTTCGCAGCTTGCATCCGGGTCGGAGAGATTTAGCGGTCGGGTCGCGCAACCTCCAGAGCCAACGCGCGACGCCATGTGACCACACAAAAGCGGGTCCCATAGGTCCTATGGGTCGCATAGGTCCCATAGGTCCTATGGGGTAGGTCAATTTTCGTGCGCATCACCTCGACCGCGAGATATGCAGAATTCTCGAGGACGAGCACGAGCAGGAGCACGAGCACGACTTCTCAATAGGAATGCCCTAGGATCGGGTGCGGTTGATAAGGCGCCTCCAGAGCTTTCAGTTCTTCCTTGTCTAACTTAATTTCCAGCGCTTTTACCGCGTCATCAATGTGGTGCGATTTCGTGGCGCCAATGATCGGCGAGGTCACCCCGGGTTGTTGCAAGACCCATGCTAGCGCAATTTGGGCATTGGCTACTTCTCGCTTTTTTGCGATCTCGGTGACGCGTTCAACGACTTGAAAATCACCCGCCTGATAATAGAGGCCGTGAGCGTATTCGTCTGTCTTAGCTCGAACGGTCTCGCCCTTGTCTTCCGCTCGCCGATTCCCTGCCAGAAAGCCGCGCGCTAACGGGCTCCAGGGAATCAAACCTACGCCTTCGGCCCGGCAGAGCGGATTCATCTCACGTTCTTCCTCTCGGTAGACCAGGTTGTAATGGTTCTGCATGGTGACAAAGCGAGCGTAACCGTTCTGGTCGGCCAGATGCAAAAGTTTAGCGAATTGCCAAGCGTACATGCTGGAAGCACCAATATAAAGTGCCTTTCCTTGATTGATGACGTCTGTCAACGCCTCCAAAGTCTCCTCCATCGGCGTGGTCGAATCGAATCGATGAATCTGATAGAGATCGACGTAATCGACCCCAAGCCGTTTCAAGCTCGCATCGATTCCGTGCCGAATGTGCTTCTTCGAGGTGCCTCGCTCATTGGGGGTATCGCCCATGGGATTATAAACCTTGGTGGCGATTGCGATCTGTTCCCTTCTCGCCCCGAGTTTTTTCAGCGCGCGGCCGGTGACTTCCTCGCTCGCGCCGGAGGAGTACATATCGGCGGTATCAAAAAAATTGATTCCAGCATCAAGCGCTTGCCGAAAAAAGGGGATTGATTCCGACTCTTCCAAAACCCAATCGCGCCATTTTGCGGAGCCGTAGCTCATGCAGCCGAGACAAATGCGTGACACCTTCAATCCAGTATTTCCAAGGGATACGTATTCCATAATGTGTTCTCCGATCAGGACTCTTCGCTGAAGCCGGCCCGGCGTGCAACCTGGATGCCTCTCGTCCTCGTCCTCGATTTTCTGGAGGGGAGCCGCTTGGGCCCGCTTCAAGCCATGGCCGACGGATGCAGCTCAAGGCGTCGTAAACACCGCCGATCCGGAACCTCACAGCGGCTCCCTGGCGTTGCAAGCAACGCCCCTCCAGGCTCCATTTCTAGATCCAAACCGATTCCAGATTTAGTTGCGGCTACGTTGCCTTGTGAGCGATACAGGCGGAGAGGCGCTGCCATAAATCCATGGAACCATTTCACGACATACTGAGAAGATATCCGGAACTTGCGATCTTCTTAACGCTAGCGATTGGCTTTTACATCGGCCGGCTGAAGGTCCGCGGTTTCAGTATTGGATCGATGCCCGGTGTTTTGCTGACGGGGCTGGTGATCGGGCAGCTTGATATACCGATTTCACCGGCGATCAAATCGGTCTTCCTTCTTTTCTTCCTTTTTGCGGTTGGGTACGGAGTCGGGCCGCAGTTTTTCCACGGGCTGAAAACGGACGGCCTGGCGCAGGCATTCTTTACGGTGCTCGTTTGCATCCTTTCTCTCGCAGCGGCTTACCTTACCGCGCGAATGTTTGGGTTCGGCGTCGGTTATGGCGCAGGAGTTTTCGGCGGGGCTTCTACCGTTTCCTCTGTGCTCGGGGTCGCGACGGACGCAATCCATCAACTAGGCGGCTCATCGGAGGCACACCAGGAACAGATCAATCGGATGTCGATTGCGTTTGCGATAACCTACATTTTCGGTACGGTCGGAACCTCTGCCTTCCTGTCATTGCTTGGGCCGAAGATTCTGGGCGTAAATCTGGCTGCTGAGTGCAAGGCGTTGGAATCTGCGATGGGAGGGAACGAGCCGGATCCTTCTGTTCATTCTGCGTACCACATGATCAGCGTGCGCGCCTATCGATTGACCGATGCGGCGTTGGTCGGACGCACGGTTGCAGAGTTCGAGGCGCGTTTTCCGAACCAACGGCTTTTCGTCGAGCGGTTGCGGCAGGGGAACAAGATCGTCGAGAGCACTCCGGAAACCTTAATCGGACAGGGCGACATTCTAGCGATCGCCTCACATACAGAGACGCTAATTGAGGACGCGAGTCTGTTTGGAGTTGAAGTAGCCGATCCGGAGCTCCTCGATTATCCCAGCCAAACCCTGGAGGCGATGGTCACCCGGAAACAGATTGTTGGAAGCACGCTTGGTGAATTTGTGGAGATAGGCCATGACCGGCGATCGCGTGGCGTTTTTGTACGCGCCCTAATCCGCGGCGGGCATGAGCTGCCCTTCAACGCCGGAACGAAGATCGCCAAAGGCGACGTTTTGCGTGTGAGTGGCTCGCAACGCGATGTTGAACGGGTGGCGAAGTTCATTGGCTATACACTTCGCCCGGGCAACGAGAGCGATATTACACTCGTTGGCATCGGTGTTTTTCTTGGCGCCATTGTCGGATTGTTTGCCGTTCATGTGGGCGGAATTCCGATCAGCTTGAGCACAAGTGGAGGGACACTTTTAGCTGGGTTGGTATTTGGCTGGCTGCGATCCGTGCACCCGAACTTTGGGAACATCCCGGGCGCTGGGCTTTGGGTTTTCAACAATGTTGGGCTAACCATGTTTGCGGGTGTTGTGGGAATCCAAGCCGGCCCGCAATTCGTAACCGGTCTCCAGCAAGCCGGGGTGATTCTTTTCGTAGCGGGCGTTATCGTGACGATTGTGCCGATGTTGCTCGCGTTGTGGACGGGCAAGTACCTCTTTCGGATGCATCCTGGCATTTTACTCGGCGCATGCGCCGGAGCGCGTGCGTCGACCGCTGCATTGTCAGTGATACAGGACGCGGCGCAGAGTCGAGTGCCGGCGCTCGGGTTCACGGTTTGTTACGCGATTGCCAATACTTTACTGACCATTTGGGGCGTGGTCATCGTCTTATTGTTGAAGTAGGGAGGGGCCAAGATACGGTAGGGCCAAGTTTCACCTTGGCCTAGGCTTGGAGCCAAGACGCGACGAAGCGCGTCCCTACCGAACGCTGGGCCGAACGTACGGTAGGGCCAAGTTTCACCTTGGCTCTGGCTAGGCAGCCAGGACGCGGCGAAGGGGGAACCGGGGGCGAAGTCGGAAGCGGCTCGGCCCGCTTTGACGATTACATCGCCCGATTCATTGGGGTGGGCGATTGTTAGCAATGCGGGGTAGCCGCAAGCAAATCGTGCTCGTCCTCGAACTCGTCCTCGTCCTCGAATTCCTCGTCACGCCCCGCAGCTCGGGCGGAGCGGCTCGACTGAGCTCGCCGAAGTCCTCACCCTCCCGGACCTGTCCGCGAAGTCATTGGCGTTTCAAAAGATCGAGGACGAGGACGAGTTCGAGGACGAGCACGAGAAAAAAGATGCAACGCTACTCCAATGGCAACTCGACCCTTTCCTCTGATCGAGGGGTGAGCTGATGGCCAGTGATGAGACGGGCGCAGGTGTTCCAGTGCAGGAGAGCATCGTCGTTTTTTGGGGGACGAAGCGCTTCGGCTTTTTCGTACCAAGTCATGGCTTCACGCAGCAATTCGTAGGCATCGTGACCGGAGCCGGGATGACCCTGATGCAGTTGCGCCTTGGCCCGTCGCTCGCAGATGATACCGGCATAGTAGGCCCGCGCATAGCCATCGCGAAGACGAGACAGAACTTCCTGGGCCTCTAAGAGGCCACCGACCGCATAACCCTTCCCGAACCGGTCGGTCAAGGCGAGCAGCAGTAGTACCAGCGCCTCCTGGTTCTCGGGATCGATGCGCAACACATCGTGACAAATACTCTCGGCCTCAGCCGGTTCGTTGAGCAGGCGGTAGCGCAGGGCCTTTTCAAGCGCGGCAGGGATGGCTTCTTCGGAAAGTCGCTTGAGCTCAAACATCATTTTTTCCTTTCGGGTTTTTGGGGCGAAACAGCTTCAACAAGGCCGCAAACGGATCGTAAAATTCATCGACTACGCGCTCCTTCAGCGGAATAATCGCGTTATCGGTGATCGTGATGTTTTCCGGACAAACTTTGGTGCAGCACTTGGTGATGTTGCAATAGCCGATGCCAGCTGCACGTTTCAATTCCGACAATCGATCTTCTGTATCAAGCGGGTGCATTTCCAACGCAGCGGCAAAAACGAAAAATCGAGGGCCGACGAATTCCTCGTGCTTTTGGTGGTCGCGCAACACATGGCAAACATCCTGGCAAAGAAAGCACTCGATGCATTTGCGAAATTCCTGAACGCGGTCAATGTCCGCTTGCGCTATCCGCCAGGTACCATCCGGAGCATCGGGTGGGCGCGGCTTAAACTTCTTGATCTTTTTCTTTGCGCGATAATTCCATGAAACATCTGTCGCCAAATCGCGGATGTGCGGAAAGGCCTTCATTGGCTCGATGGTGACGGGTTTGTCGAGTGGCAACTGGTCGAGTCGTGTCATGCACATGAGCTTCGGCATCCCATTGATTTCCGCCGAACAGGAACCGCACTTGCCGGCCTTGCAATTCCATCGCACGGCGAGGTCGTTGGCCTGTTTGGCTTGAATTTCATGGACGGCGTCGAGCACGACCATGCCTTCGGCAACTTCTGTGTTGTAGGCCACGAAACTTCCGCTGTCTGGGGCGCCGCGCCAGATTTTGAAAATCGCCTTGTTCATTTCATCTCATCGATGACCTGCTGCAAATGCTCCGGCATTTCGGGAATCGGCTCGGGTCGCACTTGCATCGAGCCGTCCGCATCCTTGCGCACAACGATGTTAATTTTTCCGTCCGCTCCGTTTTTGTTAGGAAAATCGTCGCGGAAATGTCCGCCCCGGCTCTCCTTGCGTTCAATGGCCGAACGCGTGATGGCTTCCGACACGGTAAGCAGATGTTTCAAATCAAGGGCGGTGTGCCAGCCGGGATTGTATTCGCGATGTCCGTGGACAGAGACGTTTTGCGAGCGCTTCCAAAGTTTGGCCAGTCCGTCCAGCGCGCGCTCCATTTCTTCCTGACGGCGCACGATGCCGACCAAGCTCTGCATCATTTCCTGCAGATCGGCTTGCACCTGGTAAGGCCCTTCGGCGTCGCCGGCTGCCTGTGACGCTCGATCGAATGGTTCCAACGCTTCTCTCTCGGCGGTTTCAATTTCGACCTCGTCGATGTGACCGGTGTCGTGTTCCCTGGCAAATTTTGCCGCAAACTCGCCCGCGCGTTTGCCGAACACCAGCAGGTCGGACAATGAATTTCCGCCGAGACGGTTCGATCCATGCAACCCGGCGGCTACTTCACCTGCAGCAAACATTCCGGGCACGCTGGACATCTGAGTTTCGGCATTCACCCGTACGCCGCCCATGATGTAATGCGTCGTAGGTCCGACCTCCATCGGCTCCTGAGTGATATCAAGGTTGGCGAGCTGCATAAATTGATGATACATGCTCGGCAGCTTCCTCTTAATATGTTCCGCCGCTTTCGGGATTTTCTCCTTGATCCAGGAAATGTCGAGAAATACGCCTCCATGCGGAGAGCCGCGGCCGGCCTTAACCTCGTTCATGATGCAACGTGAGACGTGATCACGGGTGAGAAGTTCGGGTGGCCGGCGAGCATTTTTATCGCCCTGGGTATAACGCCACCCTTCTTCAGGGTCGTTGGCGGTCTGTGACTTGTAGGCCTCCGGGATCTCGGCGAACATGAACCGCTGGCCCTCCCGATTGCGCAAAATGCCGCCTTCGCCGCGCACGCCTTCAGTGACGAGAATCCCGATGACGCTGGGTGGCCAAATCATTCCGGTCGGGTGAAATTGGACGAACTCCATGTCAATCAATTCCGCCCCGGCATGGTAAGCCAGCGACTGGCCGTCGCCTGTGTATTCCCATGAGTTGCTAGTGATTCTGTAGGCACGACCAATGCCGCCGGTGGCAAGCACAACGGCTCTTGTTTTAAATACCTTGAATCGGCCACGCTCGCGATCGTAGCCAAAAGCGCCCACCACGCGGTCTCCGTCCTTGAGCAACTTGACGATCGTGTGCTCCATGTACACGTCGATACCGAGATGGATGCCGTGGTCCTGGAGCGTGCGAATCATCTCCAATCCGGTGCGATCGCCGACGTGCGCGAGTCGCGGGTAGCGGTGCCCGCCGAAATTGCGCTGAAGAATTCTCCCATCGGAAGTCCGATCAAATACCGCGCCCCAGGCTTCAAGCTCGCGCACGCGATCGGGCGCTTCCTTCGCGTGTAATTCGGCCATGCGCCAGTTGTTGACGTATTGGCCCCCGCGCATCGTGTCGGCGAAGTGGACTTTCCAATTGTCACGGTCATCCACGTTTGCGAGCGCTGCAGCCACGCCGCCTTCCGCCATCACCGTATGCGCCTTGCCTAGGAGCGACTTGCAAACCAGGCCGACCTTGACACCGGCCGCTGAAGCTTCGATGGCCGCTCGCAGCCCTGCGCCACCCGCGCCGATGATGAGCACGTCGTATTCGAGAGTTTCGTAATTGGCCACTGATACTAGTTTCGCCGAAGATTAAAAGATCTTCCAATCGTGCCAGATGCCCATCGAGCACAAACGCACGTACAGGTCGCTAAAACCGACCCAGAACAAACTCATCCACGCCCAGAGCATGTGGCGGCGATTCAGGCAACTCGCGCACGAGTAACCTTTGGCGCAAACCGGCACTTTTGAAATCTCATCCAAGAATCCACCGATCAAATGGCGCATGGAGTGACAGCCAAATGTGTAGCCACCCAGTAAGACGACATTCAACGTGAGCACAATCGTCCCAACGCCGACGCCGAAATGCTTTGAGCCGGAAGCATCCGAAAACCACATGGCTTTCCAAGCGTCATGCGCGAGGACCAGAATGAAAAGTAGTGCGAGGTAAAGAAAGTAGCGGTGAATGTTTTGCACGATAAGCGGAAAGGAATTTTCGCCTGGGTATCCCTTGCGCGGCTCGCCGACGGCACAGGCGGGTGGGTCAGCCCAAAAGGCCTTGTAGTAGGCGCCTCGGTAGTAGTAGCAGGTCAACCGAAAGCCCGCCGGCGCCCACAAAACCAAAAGGGCGGGTGAGAATAGCAGCCAAGACGGCCACCAGCCTGGCTTCGGTCCGAAGATCGCGTGCGGCGATCTGCCGAAGAGTTCAGGCGAATAAAATGGCGAAAGGTAATCTGCGCCATTTTGGTCCAGCCAATAATGAGTTCCCTGAAATGCGGCCCAAGTTGAGTACACCAGGAAACATGAAAGGCCGAGAAAGACAAACAACGGTTGTACCCACCAGGCATCGCGCCGCATAGTCTCGCCAAATAAGCGTTGTTTTGATGACACATTCGCGTAAGGCATATCGGCTGCGGTTTGCTTTCGCATGGGGTACAGCTGCAGCTTTACATATAGACGGGGTTGCACCATTTCAAGCTCATTGCTCGATTATCGTTCGCCGTTCACCGCTCGCCGTTCACCGTTCAGCGTTCGTGGTGCGATGTGTCCGTTTAACGGCGAACGGCAAACGGTGAACGCCAAACGCCGAACGTTCAATAGGTAGCGCGCCCGCCGGTGAGGTCGAAAGTGAATCCGGTGGTGAAGCTGCAACTTGGAGAAACGATGAATTCCACCATGGCCACGAGTTCATCCAACGATCCGCAGCGGCCCATGGGGATCTTATCGGTCATGTATTTCACCTGCTGGTCAGGCAGCGCGTGTACCATCGGGGTTTCAATTACCGCGGGCGCCAGCGCATTCACGGTAACGCCCGTGCCGGCAACTTCTTTGCCTTGAACCTTGGTCATTCCAATTACGGCAGCCTTCGAGGCGGAATAAGCGATCATCCCAGCATTCCCCTCTTTGCCGGCGATTGACGCGATGTGGAGCAGCCGGCCATACCCATTTGCCAACATCTGCGGCAGCACAACCTTGGAAGTGTGGTAAGAACCAAAAAAATTCACCCGGAAGACCCGTTCCACCTCTGCGGGCTCGGTTTCGTGGCTTTTGATATTCGTTTGTCCGGTTATTCCGGCACAATTGACCAGAACGTCGGCCGGCGGAAACCGGCTGAATACCTGAACGACTTGGTCCCAATTTGCGACATCACAAATTTCCGGGGCAAACTTCTTCCCCAGAACGGCTTGCATTTCCTGCAACTGGTCCTTGTTAATATCGATTCCTCGCACGCTTGCGCCCAGGCTTACGAAGCGTGCGCAGATGGCACGACCCAGCCCTGATGCGGCACCGGTTACGATGATATGCTGGGTCTTCCAGTCCTGATGCATTGTTCGGAGTCGCGATCGTAGCGGGGGATTGACCCGGATGCTACGACGAATTGTAGCTACCGCAAGGCCAAGGTGAACGACTCGACTGTATGTTCGCCCAATGTTCGGTAGGGACGCGCTTCGTCGCGTCCTGGCTGCTTGCCATAGGCCAAGGTGAAACGGCTCGACTGAGCTCGTCGAAGTCCTTGGCCCTACCAGATCGTTTGGTAGAGACGCGCTCGACGATACACCGGCTTGCCGCAATGCGGTCACGGAACAAAAAAATTCCGCGGCGTCTTGCGGTCCCTCCGACCGTATCCCCGAGCGCTGTTGGACGGCTACAGGACAGCGGAGCTCGTGGCAAATTCGTCCGCGAGGTACTGCTCTGCTTCGGTGAGATCGAATTGATGGATCACGAAAAACTTGCGCCGGCGTCCTTGCTTAACCTCGCCGATCAGAAGCGGATCCAGGGCACGAGGCCTAGGATCCGGGAGAAGAGCGCTCTTCCACCGATTCTGCTGATCCACTATCAGGTAGAGGTTGTCGAAATGCTCTTTGGCCGCGCGTGCTTTTTCCCGAACTTCTCTGGGAAGAATCCCATCGAACTCTGCGCTGATCACCAATTTCTTCCAGGGACAAATGCGATTAAGCACGAACAGGCTTAGTACGTATGCGAGGAATGCGCCAAGGATCCAGCCTCCCACGAGGACATAGGGTACTGCAGCGCCGGCCCTTATCGTGGTATGGGAAAAAAGGCAAGCAAACGCAGTGAAGATTCCCAGGATCACGGCGAACGGCGTGACCGCCCGTTCGGCCTTCATCCGGCGTTCGTTGATCTTTCTGACGAATGCCTGCGTCTTCTGAAACGGAATATAGGCCGGAAGGCTGTTAGGCCGGTCGGCTGCAGGGACCGAATCCGTAGTGATTTCGAAGGTGGTTTGGTGATTGCCTTCGAGATCAAACACGGCGAAGACGGGTAGTTCCGCACCGGTACCTTCGTCTCGATAAGTCTGTTGAAGTCCGTATGGATCCAACTCCTGTAGGTTAAGCAGCGTTTTTGGCGCTTTCGCAAGGAGCGTTTTCCCCTCCTCGCACTCTTTCTCTAAGGGAAAGAGGTTATGGGTTGCCTTGCCACTGAGCGTGGCGGGCCGGCAATAGTTCTGCCGGAGCAGGCTAAGATTCTGGCTCATTTAATTTCCACGCGTTTAAGTTTTCCTGTTCCCTGCAGATCCTGGATCTGCGGCGTTGTT
>Ga0213872_10001764_pt1 | contig 13549 bp, 13 predicted proteins | sample VelepicomBERX_R2_FD_160071 | JGI IMG/M metagenome (GOLD analysis project Ga0213872, IMG submission 160071) | Rhizosphere microbial communities from Vellozia epidendroides in rupestrian grasslands, the National Park of Serra do Cipo, Brazil - RX_R2 | ecosystem: Host-associated > Plants > Roots >...
CGCTCCCTCGCCGGGCTGATCGACTTTGAATGCGCGGCGCGCTGGGGCAGCTTCAAACTGGCGGCGCAGGAGCTGCACAAGACCCCGGCCGCCATCAGCCTGCAGATCAAGCAGCTGGAACAGGCGCTGGGCTTCGAGCTGTTCGTGCGCCATCCGCGCCACATCACCCTGAGCGAAAAAGGCGAGGAGCTGGCCGTCACCGTGCGCCGCACCCTGACCGAGCTGCAGGCCAAGGTCACCGCCCTGCAGGAAAGCGACGAGGAAAAGGTGCTGCGCATCTCTACCACCTATTCGATGGCGCTGAAATAGCTGGTGCCGCGCATCGGCAATTTCACCAAGCGCTATCCGGAGATCGACATCCGCATCGAATCCAGCGACAAGCTGGCCAACCTGGAAGACGGCAGCACCGACATCGCCCTGCGCGTGGTGGACTCCATGCCCAACGCCCCGGAGACGCTGTTCGAGGGCATGCTGGTGCCGATCTACAGCCCGGCCCTGATTCCGCCCGGCCGCAGCGAACTGACGCTGGAAGACCTGTCCAGCTATCCGCTGCTGTACGAATATCCGCCGGATGCCTGGACCCGGCTGCTGCGCGCCAATGGCGTGAACAAGGGGAACTTCGACTTCTCCCGCAGCTACAGCAACTTCGCCGTGCTGGTGCAGGCCGCGCTGGCGGGACAGGGCATCGGGCTGGTGTCGCACTTCCTTGCCTACGACGACATCCAGCGCGGCGCGCTGAAGATGATCGCCTGCCAGCCGGTGCGCTACCGGCGCAGCTACCGCATGCTGGTCGGCCGGGGCAAGGAAGGCATGAGCAAAATTGCACGCTTTCGCGCCTGGCTGGACGAAGAAATCGCCGAGATGCAGCGTGCACTTGATTGACGGCGCATCACGATTGCACTACCGTGTGACATCAACTCGTACCGCCCCGCATGAAACCATCCGCCCTCCTCGCACCGCTGCTCCTGCCGCTGCTCGCCACTCCGCCTGGCGTGGTCCGCGCCGAACCGGCGGAATTGCGCTTCGTGGTGAAGAACGAGGATCTGCCCATGCCCAATCCGGCCGCCGTGCAGCGTTTTCAGGAGCTGCTTGGCACGGCGCTGGCGCATAACCTGGGCCGCAAGGTGCGCTTCATCGGCCTGCCGCGCAAGCGTATGGCGGCGGCCCTGGCGGCGGGCGAAGGCGATATCCTGTGCGGCTACACGCCGGACTGGATGCCCGGCGCGCTGGAATGGAGCCATCCCTTCATCCCGGTGGGCGATGTGCTGCTGTCGTCTCCCGGCGTGCCCGCGCCTGCGCATCTCGAGGAACTCAAGGGCAAGCGCATCGGCACGGTGCTGGGCTTCAGCTATCCGGACGTGGAGAAAAAACTGGGCGCCGATTTCCTGCGCGACGACGCTCCCAGCTCGCCGCTGTCGCTGCGCAAATGGCAGCTGGGCCGCTCGGACTATGTGCTGGCGCCGCGCTCCACGGTGGACAAGCTGATCGCCGCTGGCAGCATGCCACCCGGCGCCCACCTGTTGCCGGTGAATGAGATCAAGACCATGTGCGCGGTGCCGCAGCACGGCAGCCTCAGTCTGAAAGACCTGAACGGCGCCATCGACGCGCTGGAAAAAAGCGGCGAAATGGCGCGTCTGCTGAAAGCGCGCTAGATTTTATTCATCCGGCAGCTGCAGCACGCCGGAGCCGATTTCAATCACTCGCCCACCCACGCGAATCTGCCCCTGCTGCACGCTCAGCGTCAGCAGATTGGGGCGGTTGATCGCCGTCGCCTGGCGCACCAGCGCATTCAAGGGCTGATCGCCCTGGGTGGTCAGCCACCAGCCGCCCAGGTTGGCGCAGGCCGAACCTGTTCCCGGATCTTCGCTGATGCTGGTCGGGCCGGTCATCCAGAAGTAGCGCGACTCGAATCCTTCCGCCGTGCGCGCGAATACATAGGCCTTGGCCTGGCCGCTGCTATTGACGCTGTGCTGGGCCAGCAGCAGCGGATCGGGGCGGCAGGCATGCACATACTCCACCGAGGTGAGAGGAATCATCGACTGCTCGGTGCCGCAATTGAGCCACAGAGCCGGCTCGCCGATGGCTTCCGGCGGAAGGCCCAGCATGGCCGCCAGCAGCGCCTTGTCGGCCGCCATCGGGCGCCAGGTGGGGGCGTTGGCGGACAGGGTCCAGCGGCCGTCGCGGCGCTGCACGGGAATCACGCCCGCCGCCATTTCCAGCGCAAAGTCGTCGCCCGCGTTGAACAGGGTGCTGACCACCTGCGATGAACCCAGCGTCGGGTGGCCGGCAAACGGCATCTCATAAGTTGGCGTGAAGATGCGGATGCGCGCCGCCGCCTTGTCCGAGGGCAGGAGGAACACCGTCTCGGACAGGTTGAACTGACGCGCGATCAGCTGCATCTGGACCTCGCTCAGGGCGCTGCCATCCTCGATCACGGCGAGCGGATTGCCGCCGAAAGTGGTTTCGGCAAACACGTTCAGCAAGCGGAATTTCACTGCGGGCATGCGGGCTCCGTGGGCAAAAACACCGATGCTAGCATGACATTTGCGCAAGATTCAGGATTAGTGCTGCCGTCATGGTAAGCTTCGACCCCGCGCCACTTCCGGCGCCCCCCTGAAACCTGTTAAAGCAAAGCAATACATGGACATTATTCTCGCGCTGAAAACCCTGATCATGGGCGTGGTTGAAGGTTTGACCGAGTTCCTGCCGATTTCCTCCACTGGCCACCTGATCCTGACGGAACACCTGCTCGGCTTCGAGGGCATGGAAGAAAAAATGAAAGTGTTTGAAATCGTCATCCAGGCCGGCGCCATCTTCGCCGTGTGCTGGGAATACCGCACCCGCATCATGGCGGTGCTGGCGGGCCTGTTCAGCGACCGCAAGCAGCAGCGCTTTGCCATGAACGTGGTGATCGCCTTCCTGCCGGCCGCCGTGCTGGGTGTGCTGTTCATCAAAGCCATCAAGTCGGTGCTGTTTGCGCCGGTGCCGGTGGCGCTGGCCTTCATCATCGGCGCCTTCGTGATCCTGTGGGTGGAAAAGCGCGAGAAAGCCAATCCGGGCATGGCCCGCATCAATTCGATCGACGACGTCACTCCGGTCGATGCGCTGAAAATCGGCCTGGCCCAGTCCTTCGGCCTGATCCCCGGCACCAGCCGCTCCGGCGCCACCATCATGGGCGCGATGATCTTCGGCCTGTCGCGCAAAGTGGCCACCGAGTTCTCCTTCTTCCTGGCGATTCCAACCCTGCTGGGCGCCACCGTGTTCTCGCTGTACAAGGAGCGCGCGCTGCTGTCGGCCGCCGACCTGCCGCTGTTCTCGCTGGGCAGCGTGGCCGCGTTCATCTCGGCCTTCCTGTGCGTGCGCTGGCTGCTGCGCTACATCAGCACCCACACCTTCACCGCCTTTGCGTGGTATCGCATCGCCTTCGGCCTGGTGGTTCTGATCACCGGCTACACTGGCATGGTCACCTGGGCAGCATAAAGGAAGTTCTGCAGTAATGAGTAACACCGACATCAGCGCGCGCGCGCTTCACCTGCTGGAATCCGTGTTTGGCTATTCGGCCTTCCGCGGACAGCAGGCCGCCATCGTGGAACATGTGGGCGGCGGCGGCGACGCGCTGGTGCTGATGCCGACCGGCGGCGGCAAGTCGCTGTGCTACCAGATCCCCGCCCTGCTGCGCGACGGCGTGGGCGTGGTGGTCTCGCCGCTGATCGCGCTGATGCAGGACCAGGTCGACGCGCTGGCCGAAGTGGGCGTGCGCGCGGCCTTCCTCAACTCGACCCAAAGCTACGAGGAAGTGGTGCGCATCGAACGGCTGGTGCGCACCGGGCAGATCGACCTGGTCTACGTCGCGCCCGAGCGGCTGATGACGGACCGCTGCCTCAACCTGTTCGCCGATTCGCCTATCTCCCTGTTCGCCATCGACGAGGCGCACTGCGTTTCGCAATGGGGACACGACTTCCGGCCGGAGTACATCAAGCTGTCGGTGCTGCACGAGCAGTTCCCGCACGTGCCACGCATCGCACTGACCGCTACCGCCGACCAGCAGACCCGGGCCGAGATCGTGCACCGGCTGCAGCTGGAAGACGCCATGCAGTTCGTCTCTTCCTTCGACCGTCCCAATATCCGCTACCAGATCGTGGAGAAGACCAATGGCCGCAAGCAGCTGCTGGACTTCATCACCACCGAGCATGGCGGCGACTGCGGCATCGTCTACTGCCTGTCGCGCAAGAAGGTCGAAGAAACAGCCGAATTCCTGAACGAGAACGGCGTCCGTGCGATGGCCTATCACGCCGGCATGGAGCACGGCGTGCGCGCCGCCAACCAGGCGCGCTTCCTGCGCGAAGAGAATATCGTCATGTGCGCCACCATCGCCTTCGGCATGGGGATCGACAAACCGGACGTGCGCTTTGTCTGCCACCTGGATCTGCCCAAGAGTATCGAGGGCTACTACCAGGAGACCGGACGCGCGGGACGCGACGGCGAATCGGCCAGCGCCTGGATGGCCTACGGCCTGCAGGACGTGGTGTTGCAGCGGCGCATGATCGACGAATCGGAAGCCGACGACGGCTTCAAGCGCGTGCTGAGCACCAAGCTGGACGCCATGCTAGGCCTGTGCGAGACGCTGAGCTGCCGCCGTATGCGCCTGCTGGAGTACTTCGGCGAACCGTCCACGCCTTGCGGCAATTGCGACACCTGCCTGATTCCGCCGGTGTCCTTCGACGGCACGGTGCCGGTGCAGAAGCTGCTGTCGACCGTGTACCGGGTCGACCAGCGCTTTGCGGCGGGCCATGTGATCGAGGTGCTGCGTGGGGTGGAAACGGACCGCATCAAGAGCTGGCATCACAATTCGCTGTCCGTGTTCGGCATCGGCGCCGACCGCAGCGAGCAGGAATGGCGGGCGATCCTGCGCCAGGTGATCGCGCTGGGACTGATCACGGTGGACCATGAACAATTCAGTTCGCTCAAACTGACCGAGGCCGCGCGTCCGGTGCTCAAGGGCGGACAGAAGGTGCAGCTGCGCCAGTACCAGAAGCCGGTCAAGGCCAAGGCGCCCAGCCGCACCGCCAAGGGTTATGTCGAGATGGACCTGTCGCCGCGCGAGCAGGCGGTGTTCGACAAGCTGCGCTGGTGGCGCGTGGAGACGGCGCGCGCGCACAATGTGCCCGCATACGTGATCTTCGTCGACGCCACCCTGCGCGAGATCGCCAAGGCCCGTCCGACTTCGTTGTCCGAGCTGCGCGGCGTCTCCGGCGTCGGCGAGAAAAAGCTGGCGTCCTATGGCGAGGAGATCGTCAACCTGATTGGTGAGATGGGCTGAGCTTGCTTGACCGCTCACCAGGACGGACTTAGACTGGTCCTATTCTCAGGAGGAGTCATGTCCGTCACCGCCACGACACTAAGTGACCTTGAAATCGCCCTGCAAGCTGTCAGCGCGACGAAGGAAGTCATGGATGGCGTGGCCGTCTTCCGTGGCACACGCGTACCTATCGACAATATCCTTGGTTCCCTGGATGAAGGAACATCTCTCGCCCGTATCAAAGACTCGTACCCGTATTTAACAGAAGAGCTGATTTCAGCAGCTAGGATTTATGCCCGACTTTTCCCCAACCGGAAACGTGGCCGCTCCATCGCGGAACGATACCCGAACTGGAAAGAGAGGTCGAGGAAGATTCTTCACACTGCTGGAAATGACGATCCGCCTCTTCATTGATGAATGTCTTTCGCCAGAACTCGTGAAGTTAGCTAATGACGTGGGCTACGAATGTACCTGTTCACGCGATCGTGGCCTGCTAGGGGTAGCGGACTGGCACCTGATTGTCTACCTCATTAGCGGTGAATTCACCTTCGTAACAAATAACGCTAATGACTTTCGTGGAGAAGGTGTTACCAACCCTGGCGGCCTATATGCACGGCATGAAATCCATCCGGGCCTGATCTGCCTGCGCTCCGCATTCCAGATGACATTCGAAAGGCAATGCTCTTTGTTCGGTCGCGCTTTATTGGAGCTGCAGCACTATCCAGATTTAATCAACACGGCAATGGAGATCATTGAGGACAAGCACGGTAAAACTCATAGCATCGTCTATGATATTTCAGCCGTTCACTAACGGACTCTCAGCTACGTAGAACGCTGCGGAAGCGGCTGGGGGCGGCGCCGGTGCTGTCGCGGAAGCGGTGACTAAAGTGGCTTAGGTCGGCGTAGCCGCAGGCGTCGGCGACTTGCTGCAAGGGCAGGTCGGTGGTCTTGAGCAGTTGGCGCGCACGCTCCACGCGTCGCGCGGCGATCCAGGCGGACGGCGGCATGCCGAACGAGGCGCGGAACATGCGCGCCATGTGGAACTCCGACAGGCAGGCCAGCTGCGCCAGATCGCCCAGCGTGATTTCTTTATCCAGATGATGCTCGATGTAGTCGGCCAGGCGTCGCCGCACTGCAGGCGCAAGGCCGCCGCGTTGGCGGGCTTCGATGCGCGGCATCGCCTGTGCATGCAGCAGCTGGTTCAGCGCTTCATGCGTCAGCTCATTGGCGCGCAGCAGCGCATCTGGGCCTTCCCACGACATGCCCGCCAGAGTACGGCATAGCTGGCCGATGCCGGCGTGCTCAAAGTACGTGCGGTCGGCCAGCGTCAATGCGCGCGGCTCGCGGTCCAGCTCCACCACGGCGCGGCGGGTGAAATGTTCGGGCAGGAAGTAGATGTGCAGGAAGCGCAGCGGGCCGCGCACGGTCCAGCGGGACTCGTGCCAGTCGGGTAGCGTGCACAGTCGCTCCGGCGCGCCGAAGCGGCCAGGCAGGTCGTCGCGCTCGGTGCGGTAGCCGCCGCCCAGGTAATAGGACAGGGTGTGGTGGCCGGGCTGGCTGTAGCTGGTTTCAGCGATCTCAGTGTTGCGGTGCCAGACTGCCAGTACCAGTTCGTCGCCCAGAAAGGCCAGGCGCTCCAGCTCCGCGTCGGTGGACGCCATGGTGTTGAACACCGCGTGCGAAATCACGCCTGCTGGCACGGCGGCGGGGTCGACTGCGGCAGGAACAGGCGGGCGTGGCATGGCGTGGCGAATCGCTGAGAGTGGAGAAAAAGTCTAGCACGAAGCGCACTCCGCTGCCGGCTGAGGGCTAGAAATGCGCAAGATCAGACAAGCCGCTGCGGCGGCAACGGAGCGATAGCACGGGCACGCAGCGGCGGGCGGCGGGCGGCGGGCGGCGGGCGGCGGCAGCTTGGCAGAGATGCGCAAGTTTGGACAAGTGCAGCAGCGCCAAGCCGAGCATGCTGTCTACTCCAACGACTCGCCCTGCCTCGTCATGAATATCGTTCTCTACCTGCTCACCGTCCTGATCTGGGGCACCACCTGGATCGCCATCAGCTTCCAGATCGGCGTAGTACCCGCGCCGGTGTCGATCGCCTACCGCTTCTGGATTGCGGCGGCGGTGCTGCTGCTCTCGCTGATCATCGCCCGCAAACCTCTGCAGCCGCCGCGCCAGGCCTGGCGCTATCTGCTGGCGCAGGGGATCGCGCTGTTCTGCCTGAACTTCCTGTGCTTCTACTACGCCAGCCAGTGGGTCACCAGCGGGCTGGAAGCAGTGGTGTTCTCCACCGCGCCGCTCTGGAACGCGATCAACGGACGCCTGTTCCTGAAACGCCCGATCCGCCGCCAGGTGATGCTGGGCGCCTTGCTAGGATTGGGCGGTATCGTGCTGCTGTTCGCACCGCAGATGGCCGGACACTGGCACGACAACAAGGCGCTGGCCGGATTGGGCCTGACCTTGTGTGGCACGCTGTGCTTCTCCTGCGGGAACCTGCTCTCGAGCCGCATGCAGTCGCTGGGCCTGACGCCCTGGCTGACCAACACCTGGGCCATGCTGATCGGCTCCACCACCCTGGGCGCGGCGGCGCTGGCGCTGGGCATGCCGTTCGCGCTGGAGCCCACCACGCGCTATGTGGGCGCCCTGCTCTACCTGGCGATCCCCGGCTCGGTGGTTGGCTTTACCGCCTACCTGATGCTGGTGGGCCGTATCGGCGCCGACCGTGCGGCCTACTCCACCGTACTGTTCCCGATTGTCGCGCTGACGGTGTCCACTTTCTACGAAAGCTATCACTGGACGCCGCTGGCCTTCGCCGGGCTTGCCCTGGTCCTGAGTGGCAATCTGCTGGCGTTCCTGCCCACGCTGAACGGCATACGCTGGCGTCAATACGTGGGGTAAGATAGCCCGTCATCACAGCTGACGGGAACCGCCACATGCAACGCCACTGGAAACGCCATGCCCTCGCCGCCTGCGCTTTGCTCGCGGCGCTCCCCCCCGCCATCGCGGCGCGCAAGGAGGCGGATACCGTCTACCGCAACGGCTACGTCTATACCGTCGACACCAAAGACAGCATGCAGCAGGCGCTGGCCGTGCGCGATGGGCGCATCGTCTACGTGGGCGATGACAAGGGCGTGGAAGCGTTCAGCGGCAAGCGCACCAAGGTCATCGACCTGCAAGGCCGCATGCTGATGCCGGGGCTGGTCGATGGCCATATGCACCCGCAATCCGGCGGCAGGCGCCTGATGAGCTGCAGCCTGAATTACGAGAAGCTGAGCGTCGCCGAATTCCAGGCGCGCATACAGGCCTGCCTGAATCAGGATCCCAAAAAAGGGCCGCAGGACTGGATGCTGGTGGTGAACTGGTTCGAGCAAGGCCTACAGCTGAACGGTGCGGAACCCACGGCCGCCCTGCTGGATCAGTTGAAGACGGAGCGTCCCATCATCGTTCGCTCCTCCTTTGGCCACTCGGTGCTGCTCAACTCCATCGCCCTAAAGGAGGCGGCCATTCAGGAACAAAAGGATCCGGAAGGCGGCAAGATCATGCGCGACGCCAGCGGCCAGGCCACCGGCCTGCTGGAAGACGCCGCGCAAGACTACGCCATGGACAAGCTGCCGCCGCTCACGCCCGAGGAGAATCTGCAGGCCACCAGGAGCGCGCTGAAAGCCATGCGCGAGCAAGGCATCACCAGCTTCCTCGATGCCTACACCGATCCGGAGACGATGGATGCCTACACCATCGTGCAGAAGAAGCGGGAGCTGAGCGCCCGCGCCCACTTTGCGGTACTGATCGATCTGGATAAGCCGGGCATGACGGTGGCGGAACTGCTCAAGCAGCGCAAGCAATACGACCAGGGAGAAACCCGGGTCACGCCATCGATGCAGGTCCGCCACGCCAAGCTGTTCATGGACGGCGTGATCAACGCGCCAGCCTTTACCGGCGCGATGCTGCAACCCTATCTGGTCAACAAAGGCACGCCGGACAAGCCGGACTGGCAGCCGGGCGACAACATCGGCCCGAAAGACTATATCGCGCCCGAGGCGCTGCGCGACACGCTGAGCAAGCTGGCCAAGGCGCACGTCGATCCGCACATTCACGTCGATGGCGACCGCGCCGTGCGCCACTCGCTGGACGCTATCGAATGGCTGCGCGCCCAGCCCGAGGGCAAGGGCATCCGGCCCGCGCTGGCCCACGATGAATATGTCGATCCGGCGGACTATCCCCGCTTCGCCAGGCTGAACGTGACGCCGGTGTTGTCCTTCCAATGGGCCAAGCCGGCGCCGGACACGGTGGAGGGACTGAAAGACTACTTTGGTCCGCAGCGTTACGCGCTGGTGGAACCCGAGGCGGTACTGCTCAATGCCGGCGCCCGCGTCGCCTATGGCAGCGACTGGCCTGTCGATCCGCTCGATGCATGGTTCGCGCTGAAGGTCGGCGTTACCCGCACCGCCGCGCCGGATTCAGGCTACAGCGGTGCGCTAACCGATCAACCGGTGCTGCCACGCGCCGCAGCGCTGCGCGCCATCACCATGAACGCGGCCTATACCCTGCGCGCGGAAAAGGATGTCGGCTCGCTGGAAGTCGGCAAGCTGGCGGACATGATTATCCTGGACCGTAATTTCTTCACCATCCCCGCCGAAGATATCGCCAACATCAAGGTGCTGCAGACCATGGTGGGCGGGAAAATCGTCTACGCGGCCGAAGGCATGCGTTAAGATGGCGCTATGGAACTTCTGATTTCTCTGCTCATCATCGCCGGCACGGCCGCCGCAGCCTACGCCATCATCCGCAGCAAACCGCCAGCACCGCAGCGCGAGTGGAAGGCCGCGCCTTACGCGCCGCAGCCGCCCGCCGCGCCGCCCGCCCTGCACTGGCAGGACGAAGGCCGCTTCATGGTGGAGGTGGTGAATGAATCGAAGTTCCAGCCGCTGCTGAAAGAGCTGGCCGGTGCGCATGGCGATGCGCCTGCCGACGCGCGCTACGTCGCCACGCTGATGCCGGACGACGCCAATCCCTACGAGGACAAGGCGGTGACGGTGTTTGTGGATGGCCGCTTTGCGGGCCAGCTGGGTACTAAAGATGCAGTGGTATTCCGCCAGCGCCTGGCGCTGAAAGAGGCCGAGGGCCAGCCCACGACCTGCGACGCCGTCATCAAGGGCGGCGGCATGTTTGAGGGCCGCCGCATGTCCTACGTGCTGGTGCTCGACGTCGAGCCCCTGGCGTGATTACTTCTTGGTGAAGACCAGATCCCACACGCCGTGGCCCAGCTTGAGGCCGCGGTTTTCAAACTTGGTCAGCGGACGATAGGCCGGCTGCGGCGCGTAGCCGTCGGCGGTGTTCTGCAGGCCTTCTTCGGCGCTCAGCACTTCCAGCATCTGCACCGCGTAGTCTTCCCAGTCGGTGGCCAGGTGGATGTAGCCGCCCGGCGCCAGCTTCTGCACCAGCTGCTTTACAAAGGCCGGCTGGATCAGGCGGCGCTTGTTGTGGCGCGCCTTGTGCCACGGGTCGGGGAAGTAGATATGCACGCCGTGCAGCGAGCCGTCCGGGATCATATCGCGCAGCACTTCCACCGCATCGTGCTGGATCGCCTTCAGGTTGCTCAGATTCTGCTCGCCGATCAGCTTGAGCAGGCTGCCCACGCCTGGCGTATGCACTTCCACGCCGATGAAGTCCTTCTCCGGCATCACGCCGGCGATGTGCGCGGTGGTGCCGCCCATGCCAAAGCCGATTTCCAGCACCACCGGCGCCTTGCGGCCGAAGGTCTGTTCATAGTCCAGCGGCGCCTTGGCGTACTGGATCAGGAACTTGGGGCCCTGCTCCTCCAGCGCGCGCGCCTGCGCGGTCGACAGGCGGCCGGCGCGGGTGACGAAGCTGCGGATGCGGTGTTCGGTCGGGTCGTAGAGCATGGACCGTTCAGGGCTCTTGGCTGGGGTATCGGAAGACATGGGGGGAAAGTTCGTAAAAATCGGGCAAGGCGGCATTATATCAGCCACTGCGCAGGCCGCACCGGCCATTCCTGCGTAAAAGATTGACACCGTAAGGGTCTTGAGGTCTAATCGAGCCATATGCTTGAAATCGTTTTCAAGCCTTCGGTAAATTCCACTAAGACAAGAGAGACATGAGCGACCTCAAGCAATTCCCGTCCACATTCACCTGGGGCGTTGCCACCAGTGCATTCCAAATCGAAGGCGGCGCCACGGCGGACGGCAAGGGCCCGTCGATCTGGGACACCTTCAGCCATACCCCCGGCAAGGTCATCGATGGCAGCAATGGCGATATCGCCTGCGACCACTATCACCGCTACCCCGAGGACGTGACCCTGATGGCCGGCCTGGGCGTGGACGCCTACCGCTTTTCCATGGCCTGGGCGCGCGTGCAGCCGCAGGGCAAAGGCGCCTGGAACGAGGCCGGCTTCGCCTTCTACGACCGCCTGCTGAGCGAGCTGGAAGCCAAGGGCATCGCCGCCCACGTCACCCTGTACCACTGGGATCTGCCGCAGGGCCTGCAGGACGAAGGCGGCTGGCTGAACCGCAACACCGCGTACCACTTTGCCGAGTACGCCGCCGAAGTGGCGCGCCGTTTCGGCAATCGCGTGAAAACGATTGCAACGCACAATGAGCCATGGTGCACCGCCAACCTGGGCTACGGTAACGCCCAGTTCGCCCCGGGCGTGGCCGATGCGCGCCAGGCCATCCAGGTCTCGCACCACCTGCTGCTGTCGCACGGCCTGGCCATGAGCGCCATGCGCGCGGTGGGCGGCAAGGCCCAGCTGGGCATCGTGCTGAACCAGTGGACCGCCGACCCGGCCACCGACAGCGCCGCCGACATCGAGCTGGCCAAGTTCGAGTACGCCCGCTCGGTGCAGTGGTTCATGGACCCGATCTTCAAGGGCCGCTACCCGGCATTCGCCCTGCAAAAACACGGCGAGCTTGCTCCGGTCGTTGATGACAACGATTTCAAGGTTATCCACCAGCCAATCGACTTCCTCGGCGTGAACTACTACTTCCGCGCCTTCTGCAGCGCCGAAGTGCCGCCGCGCCAGCCGGAGTTCAAACTGGGCAAGACCGACATGGGCTGGGAAATCTACCCGCAAGGCCTGACCGAGCTGCTGCTCAAGCTGAACGAGGAATACGAACTGCCGCCGATCTACATCACCGAGAACGGCATGGCCAGCCCGGACAGCGTGGTGGACGGCGAAGTGCCGGACCTGGCGCGCATCGACTTCGTCAAGCGCCACCTGGCCGCGCTGCAGGATGCGCAGGCGCAGGGCGTCAACGTGCAGGGCTATTTCCTCTGGAGCCTGCTGGATAACTTCGAGTGGAATTCCGGCTACGCCAAGCGCTTCGGCATTGTCCACGTGGATTACGCCACCCAGCAGCGCACCCTGAAGCACAGTGCGCTGTGGTACCGTGACTTCCTCTCGGTGCAGAAAGCACGCTAAATAAGCAGTTTCAACGGCCGCGCAGACGGCCGTTTACAATTCCACGGAATACGAGGACGACACATGCAATCAGCACAAGCCGCCACCCAGGCATCCAGCCCACCACCCGCATCCGCCGCGCAGCCGTCGCTGCTGCGCGCCATGTTCACACGCGGTACGCCCATGCTGTGGGTGCCGAGCGGCTACTTCACCATGGCGCTGGCCTATGTGATGCTGACCAGCGTCACCGCCATCATGTTCAAGAACCTGGGCATGGACAACGGGCAGGCGGCGCAATACGCCAGCTACCTGATCCTGGCCTATACCATCAAGCCGCTGTTCGCGCCCTTCGTGGAAATGTACCGCACCAAGAAGTTCTTCGTGCTGTGCACCCAGCTCACGCTGGCGCTGGGCTTTGCCGGCGTGGGACTGGCGATGGCGCTGCCGGATTACATGGTGATCCTGGTGTTCCTGTTTGGCCTGCTGTCGCTGGTGGGCGCGACTCAGGATATCGCCTCCGACGGCGTGTACGTCACGGCGCTGGATACGCGCACGCAGTCGCTGTTCTGCGGCATCCAGAGCCTGAGCTGGAACATCGGCCCGATCGTCGCCTCCGGCGGCATGGTCTACCTGAGCGGCTGGCTGCACACCCACTACTTCCACCACACCGCCGGCGTGTTCGGACCGGAGTGGATCGAAGCCTGGCGCGTCATCTTCTTCATCGTCGCCGGCATCACCGTGCTGATGGCGCTGTGGCACGCGCGCGTGATGCCGGACGGCGCCAAGGTGGAGAACGCGCCTGCCTCGGTAGCGGAAGCGGCCTTTATCCTCAAGGA
>Ga0213872_10001765_pt1 | contig 13544 bp, 12 predicted proteins | sample VelepicomBERX_R2_FD_160071 | JGI IMG/M metagenome (GOLD analysis project Ga0213872, IMG submission 160071) | Rhizosphere microbial communities from Vellozia epidendroides in rupestrian grasslands, the National Park of Serra do Cipo, Brazil - RX_R2 | ecosystem: Host-associated > Plants > Roots >...
ATCTCGCGCGGGTGCACGACGGCCTGGTCTATGGTGCCCTCGAACAGCACTTCGGCTGCCAGCATGCAATGCTGGGAGTCGAGGAACAGCACGCCGAAGGTTTCGCGCGGCTCGCGCCCCAGCCATAAGCGCAGATAGTCGCTGACGGCGCGCGGCGATGTGAATGCCGCACGTTCGCTGATCTCTTCCTTCAATGCACGCTTGGCCATCTCCAGCACGGCCTGCAACTGCGCGTACTTGGCGTTGCCCATGCCAGGCACGGCGGTGAAAGATTCGAGACTGGCTTGGAACAGGGCGGTGAGTGAACCAAAGTGCTGCAGCAGCTCGCGCGCCAGGTCTACGGCGCTCTTGCCGGGCAGGCCGACGCGTAGAAAGATGGCCAGCAGTTCGGCGTCCGATAGTGCGTTTGCACCGCGTTGTAGCAGTTTTTCCCGCGGGCGGTCTTCGGCGGGCCAGTCGGTGATGGGCATGGTAGGCGATCAACAGTTATCAAATAGGCGTAGGCCGGCCGCGATTACAGCATGCATGGTGTTCCCTAGGCCGACAAAGTCGCGAGTGGACGCGAAATTGCCATTACACTGTCGTATTGTTGGCAGTATGCACGTTGCAAAGGATCAAGCCAGTGTCTGAATCTCCTTCCAATCGGCCCAAGCGCCTTCTCTTGGGCGTCACGGGTGGTGTCGCTGCCTATAAGTCGGCCGAATTGACCCGCCTGTTCGTCAAGGCCGGCTACGACGTACAGGTGGTGATGTCGGAAGCGGCCACGCGTTTCGTTGCGCCCGCTACCTTCCAGGCCCTGTCTGGCCGCCCCGTGTTTACCGACCTGTGGGACAACCGCATCGACAACCATATGGCGCATATCGACCTGCCACGCGGGGCCGATGCCATCCTGGTAGCACCCGCTTCGGCCGACTTTCTGTTCAAGCTGGCGCATGGCGCCGCGAACGATCTGCTGTCCACCCTGTGCAGTGCGCGCGATTGTCCCGTGTTGGTGGCACCCGCCATGAACCGCCAGATGTGGGAGAACCCGCCCAATCTGCGCAATGTGGCGCTGCTGCGCCAGGACGGTGTGCACATCCTGGGCCCGGACGAGGGCGACCAGGCCTGTGGTGAGACGGGGCTTGGCCGCATGTTGGAGCCGGAAGCCCTGTTCGCCCTGGTCGATGCCTTCTTCCAGCCCAAGCTGCTCAAGGGTCTCAAGGTGCTGCTCACGGCAGGCCCGACCTTCGAGCGCATCGATGCCGTGCGCGGCATCACGAATTCCAGCTCGGGCAAGATGGGTTTTGCACTGGCGCAGGCTGCTTTCGAGGCTGGTGCTGATGTAACGCTGGTCGCCGGCCCAACGTCGCTGCCGACGCCTGTGGGAGCTAAGCGCATCGATGTGGTCAGCACCCAGGATATGCTGACGGCTGTGAACGGCATGGTGTCGAAGACGGATATTTTCATCAGTGTGGCGGCCGTAGCCGACTACTATGTATTGAATCCGTCCGAACAGAAGATCAAGAAGGACGCCCATATCCTGACGCTGGAATTGGCGCCCAATCCGGATATCCTGGCCAATGTGGCCGGCTTGGCCGCGCCGCCGTTCTGCGTCGGCTTTGCTGCCGAGAGCGAGAACCTGCTCGAGTATGGCGAACAGAAGCGCCGCCGCAAGAAACTGCCGCTCCTGGTCGCTAACCAGGTGCAGTCGGCCATCGGTGCCGACGACAACGAGGTCATCCTGCTGGACGACCATGGTCAGCACAAGCTGGAGCGTGCGGGCAAGCTGGATATCGCGCGCGCCATCGTCAACCATACCGCGAAGCTCTACCGGGAATACCACACGAAATCATGAAAAAGACGATCGACGTACGCCTGCTCGACGACCGCCTCAAGACGCAGCCGCCTGCCTATGCCACCGCAGGTTCGGCCGGCCTGGACCTTCGTGCCTGCATCGATGCGCCGCTGACGTTGGCGCCCGGCGCGACGGCGCTGATTCCCACCGGTATGGCTATCCATATCGCCGACCATCACTTGGCAGCCATGATCCTGCCCCGTTCCGGCCTCGGCCATAAGCACGGCATCGTGCTGGGCAATCTGGTGGGCCTGATCGACTCGGACTACCAGGGGCAGATTTTCGTGTCGGTGTGGAACCGCGGCACGGAGACCTTTGTCGTGCAGCCGCTGGAGCGTATTGCGCAACTGGTCGTCGTGCCCGTCGTGCAGGTGGGCTTCAATGTCGTGGAGTCGTTCGAGGCGTCAGAACGCGGCGAGGGTGGCTTCGGCAGCACGGGCAAGCACTAGATCGCGCACTCTTACGGCGACCTGAGACCGTACAGCTAGCCCTACCATAGCCGCCGACCAAAACAAAAGAGAGCACCGCGGTGCTCTCTTTTGTTTGATACATACCGTTGGGATCAGACGCCTAGCTCTTCCACCCAGGCCAGCGCCGAGACGTGTGCCTTGTTCAGCATATCCGGACCAATCTGCAGCTGTTCGCTCAGGCGCGGTACATCGGCCATTTCCGGGTCTTCGCAGGCTTCTGCCAGCTCGAGGAAGGGGCCGTACATACCCGTGCGCGACAGCAGGGCTTCCGAGACGCTGTCAGGCAGCAGCAGCGTTTCCAGAATCTTGTCCATCGGCATGTCGAGCATGACGTCGAGCAGCGAGAACACGCCGACGATGAACAGATTGTCGCGATCCGTACCGTCGAGCAGGCTGGAGCCAAGCAGTTCGACCAGGCGGCCACGCGTCACGGCCGTCTTCATCAGCGCGGGCGGCGTGCCGGCGTCCGAGCTGGCCGTGACCAGCAACAGGGTCAGCCAGCGGTACAGCTTCTGGTAGCCCAAGATGGTGACGGCGTGGCGGAAGGAGTGGATCTCGCACGACAGGCCGAAGCCGGCGGAATTGATGTAGCGCAGCAGCTTGAAGGACAGGGCGACGTCGCGCTTCAGCGCATTCTCGATCTCGCTGATTTCTGCGTTGTTGCGCAGCATGTTCAGCAAGCTGAGGATGTTGGCGTAGGCCGGGTTGATGACCTTGGCCGACAGCGTTTCCGGGTGCGCAAAGTAGTAGCCTTGGAAGCAGTCGAGGCCTACGTCCAGGCAGTACTTGAACTCGTCCTTCGTCTCGACCTTTTCCGCCACCTGCAGCACGGGGAACTTGCGCAGTTCCTTGGACAGGCTCTTGACGTTCTCCAAGCCCAGTTGCTGGATGTCCAGCTTCACGTAGTTGGCGAACTCGAGGAAGGGAGCCGTCTGCGGCGTATAGGTGAAGTCGTCCAGCGCGATGCCGAAGCCCTGTGCACGCAGTTCCTTGGCTCGTACCAGCAGTTCCGGCGTGGCGTTGACGGACTCGACAATTTCCAGCACGACACGTTGCGGGTGCAGCAGTTCGAGGAAGTTGCTTTCCAGCATCGAGGTGGCCACGTTCACGAAGGCCAGCTTGCTGCCTACGAGCCAGTCGGCGCCCATGTTCGACAGCGTGTTCACCAGGATATTGGTGCCCGCTTGCATATCGCTGGAGAAGTCGGCGCTCAGCGCAGCTTCGTCCAGGCGGAACAGCAGTTCATAACCGATGATCTGCTGTTGGCGATTCAGAATCGGCTGGCGACCGATAAAAGCATTGTTCTGCATATTTCCTCGCGGAAAGGCGTCGAGCCTGTTCAATGTCTTGTTCGCAGGCGCTCAGGCCTTGAAGCTAATCGTCTGACCCCATTATGCAGGGGACATATCAGGTTGGCAATTTGCCGACTCCGCCTTCGTCAGCTCTTGTGTGTCAGCAGCTCCAGAAATTGCGAAGTCCTGATCGCAGACTGGTCCGACTGGTGATCTTCGAGCAGGCTTTCCATATCTAGCACGAGCACGACCGAGCCGTCGCCTGACAAGGTGGCACCGGCGACGCCGCGCGGGCGGATGTTCTGCAGCGGCTTGATCACCACGTCATCGCGGCCGACGAAGCTGTCCACGGCGAGGATAAAGGAGTTCTCGCCCGTCTGCATCAGTACGCCGAACTGCGGCGTCTGCGTTTCCGTCCAGCCGATCAGGCGCGCCAGCGAGCGCACGGATAGAATCTCGTCGCGTACCACGATGGTAGCGCGGCCGGACACTTCCTGAATCTGGTCGGCACGGATCGGGATGATTTCGCGCACCATGGCGAGCGGCACGGCAAAGGGCTGGTCGCACACGCGCACCACGAGCACGGGCAGGATGGCCAGCGTCAGTGGCAGCGAGATCGAGAAGCGCGTGCCTTCACCGACCACCGACTGGATATCGATGCGGCCGTTGAGCTTCTGGATATTGGTCTTCACCACATCCATGCCCACGCCACGGCCGGAGATGCTGGAGATCTGGTCCTTGGTGGAGAAGCCCGGCATGAAGACGAGTTGCAGGGCCTGCTTGTCGTCCATACTGTTGGCCGTCTCGAGGTCGATCAGGCCTTTTTCCACGGCTTTGCGGCGCAGGACGTCTGGGCGCATGCCCTTACCGTCGTCCGTGATCTCGATCAGGATATGGTCGCCCACCTGGGTGGCGGATAGCTGCACGATGCTCTTGGGCGGCTTGCCGATCGCCACGCGCTCTTCGATCGTTTCCACGCCGTGGTCCACGGCATTGCGCACCAGGTGCACGAGCGGGTCGTTGAGGTCTTCGAGCATGGTCTTGTCCAGCTCGGTTTCCTCGCCCGTCAGCACCAGCTCCACGTCCTTGCCCAATTGGCGGGCCAGGTCGCGCGCCAAGCGCGGGTACTTCTGGAACAGGCGGCCGATGGGCTGCATGCGCGTCTTCATCACCGCGTTCTGCAGGTCGCTCACCAAGAGGTCAAGCTGGCCGATGGCCTCGTCCAGCGCCTTGAGCGTCGTCGGGTCCGTTTTGCCACCCAGGATGTCGGTGCGTAGCGTGGTCAGGCGGTTCTTGGTCAAGCCGATTTCGCCGGACAGGTTCAGCACCTGATCCAGGCGATTCGTATCAATACGGATCGTCGTTTCCTGCGCGGCCAACTGCTGGCCGCCGGGCGGCGCCTTGGGTGCTGCGGCGGGAACGGCAGGCTTCAGCGCCGGTGCCGCGGGTGCCGTATTGGTTGGCACGGGCGGCTTGGCGGCAGGTACGGCGGCCGGCAGCGGTGCGGCAGCAGCTTGGGCGGTGGCTGGCGCGGACTTGGCTGCGGCGGCGGCGGCGGCCGGCGCTGCGCTAGCGGTCGCTTTGCCACCAGTGATCGCGTTGAACAGCGCAACCCAATCGGGTCCGTCACCCGTGTGCTGGGCGGCAGGTGCAGCTGCAGGGGCTGGTGCCGGCGCGGCGGCGGTCGGTGCCGCAGGTGTACGGCCTTCCAGTGCGGCATCGAGTTGTGCCAGCAGCGTGGCATCGGCCGGCGCCGGCTGGCGCGCCTGCGCCAGGTAGCCGAACATATCGCGCACCACGCCTGTGGCCGCCAGGATGACGTCCATTAATTCCGGCGACAGCGTCAGTTCGGCATTGCGCAGCTTGTCGAACAGGTTTTCCGTACGGTGGCAGAGGTTGACGAGCGCATCGACGTTCAGGAAACCCGCACCACCCTTGATCGTGTGGAAACCACGGAAGATATCGTTCAACAGGTGCTTGTCACCCGGGCGCTTTTCCAGCTCGACCAGCTTGTTGTCCACATCCGACAACAGTTCCGAGGATTCCGTCAGGAAATCCTGCAGAAGGTCGTCCATTCCGGCGAATTCGCTCATCTTCGCTTCCTTTTACTTCTACTAACGGACGCCTCAGAAACCCAGGCTGGCGAGCAAGTCGTCGACCTGTTCCTGGCTGGTGACCACATCGGTCTGGCCATCCTTGTACACGGGGCCTGCCAACATATCTGGATCGACTTCGCCGATGGGCGTGGCCTTGGGCGACGCACCGCTGGGCGAGAACTGCACCAGAAATTCCAGTAGGCCGGATTCCATTTCCTTGGCCATTTCGACGATCTTCTTGATCACCTGGCCCGTCAGGTCCTGGAAGTCCTGCGCCATCATGATTTCCAGCAACTGCTCGTTGGTCGCGCGGGCGTGGCCGGAAGTGGCCTTCAGGTGCTCGCGTGTACGCTGCGCCAGGGCCTTGAACTCTTCCACGTTCATCTGGTTGGCAAACAGGCGTTCCCAATCGGCCGATAGTGCTTCCGTCTCGGCTTCGATCTTGTTTTGCAGCGGCTGCGCCACGTCGACGGCATTCAGCGTGCGGTTGGCGGCCTGCTCGGTCAGCGTGGCCACGTAGGCGAGGCGGTCGCGTGCATCGGGGATGGTGGATGCGGCGCGTTCCAGCGACTTATCGAAGCCCAGCTCGCGCAGCGCGTCGTGCACCTTGCGCGTCAGTTGGCCGATGCTGGTGAACATGGAACGGGCCGGCTCTTCCATGGGCATGCCTGCCATGGCCGGCACCGCGGCTGCTTCTGCGGCGCTCGGTTCCGCTGCGGCGACAGGTTCGGGGGCTGTCGGGGGTTCGGCTGGGCTGCTCGGCGTAGTTGCGTTGGCATTGACGATGCTGTCGAACAATGCCTGCAACTCGTCGTTGTCGCCGCTGTTGATGGCTTTATCGCTCACGTTGCGCTCCTGCGAATCTGTCGTTTACTTGCTCATGTTCTGGAAAATCTTGCCAAGCTTTTCGTCCAGCGTGGCAGCCGTGAACGGCTTGACGATGTAGCCACTGGCGCCGGCCTGCGCGGCTTCGACAATGTTTTCCTTCTTCGCTTCGGCAGTAATCATCAGTACCGGCAAGTGTTTCAGCGTGGGGTCGGCACGCACGGCCTTCAGGAGCTCGATGCCGGTCATGTTCGGCATATTCCAATCGGTGACGAGAAAATCGAAACTGGAGGATTTGAGCTTGTGCAATGCGACCTGGCCGTCTTCGGCCTCTTCGACATTGCTATAGCCCAGTTCCTTCAACAGGTTTCGAACGATTCGGCGCATGGTCGAAAAATCGTCCACAACCAGGAATCGGATATTTTTGTCGGTCATAACACGCTCCGTTAAACCGCCGCCTCAAAACCGGCTGCGGACATTTGCATTCTGAAGTCAGGCCTGCAGGAAGGGAGAAATCGTTTCCGCCAGTACGAATGGGTCGAACTTTGCCACATAAGCGTCTACGCCGACACTACTCCCCATCGCACGGTTGGCGTTCGACGACAGTGACGAGTGCATCACGACCGGGATGCCCTGGAAGCGCAGGTCGGACTTGATGTGCTTCGTGAGCACGTAGCCGTCCATTTCCGGCATTTCCGCATCGACCAGGATCAGCTTCAGCACGTCGCTCAGGCCTTGGCCTTCGTTCTGGTAGCGCGTCGCCAGGTTCTGTAGCTTTTCCCACGCTTCGGCGCCATTGGTGGCCTGGTGGTATTTCACTGCAAGCTTGTCGAGCACGCTGATGATTTCGCGCCGGGCGACCATGGAGTCGTCGACGAAGAACATGAACTTTTCCTGGTCCACGGCCACAGCGGGGATGTCGGGCACCACGCTTTCGCCGATCACGCTCGACAGGATTTGTTCCACGTCGAGGATGGACACGAGCTTGCCGTCTTCCAGTTCGGTAATGGCCGTGATGAGCGCCTGGTTGCCCGCCAGCATCGATTCCGGAGCGCGCACGCGGTTCCAGTCCACGCGGATGATGCGGTCGACCGAATGCACCAGAAAGCCCTGCGTGTGCTTGGAGAACTCGGTGACGATCATCGTCTCTTCATTTCCCGGGTTGTCACCCGTACAGACGAAACGGGCGAGCGAGATGACCGGGATGATATTGCCGCGCAGCGAGATCACGCCCTCCACGCCAGGGGGCATGTTGGGCGTCTTGGTGATCTTCGGGGTCTGCGAGACTTCACGGACCTTGAACACGTTGATGCCGAAGGTCTCGCGGGTGCCGAGCGAGAACAAGAGGATTTCCATCTTGTTCGAGCCGGCCAGCTTGGTGCGGGCGTCGACGCTGTCGAGTAGGGTGGAATTCGTCATGTAGGAGTCCCTTGTTGCCGCACTTATTTTGTCGCTGCGTTACGCAGCATGTTGACGACGGCTTCCGTCAGCTTCTGCGGCTCGAATTTCGATACATAGGCGTCCACACCGACCGACTGCCCCAGTTTCTGGTTCGAACCGCCGGAAAGCGATGAATGCATCAACACGGGGATGCCTGCGAAGCGCGGGTCGCCCTTGACCGACTTGGTGAGTATATAGCCGTCCATCTCAGGCATCTCGACATCAGTCAGGATCATCTGCACCAGGTCGCGCATGGGCTTGCCCATGGCGTCGGCCTGCGCGGCCAGGCGCTGCAGCTCGTCCCAGGCACGCTTGCCGTTGATGGCTTCGATATAGTTGAGTTGAAGCGCATCCAGCGTGCGCGTGATCTGCTTGCGCGCCACGGCCGAATCGTCGGCGAAGAACACGGTCTTGCCGACCAGGTCCGGCTGCGGCTGGATTGCCTTGAAATCGGCGGAGTCGTCGTAGTCGTTCGTCTCGGCCAGCACCTTTTCCACATCGAGCATCATCACCAGCTTGCCGCTGTCGAGCTCGGTGACGGCCGTGACCAGGCCGCGCATATTGTTGTTCAGCATCTCCGGCGGCACACGCATCTGCGACCAGTCGAGCCGCAGGATGGTATCGACCGCTTCGACCAGGAAGCCCTGGGTGTGGCCGTTGTATTCCGACACGATCATGATGTCGGACTTCGATTCGGTCTGTACGCCCACGTACTTGGCGAGGTCAATGACGGGAATCAACGTGCCGCGCAGGCTGACCATGCCTTCCACGGCAGGCGGCATTTCGGGTGCCTGGGTGATCTCAGGTGTCCGCATGACTTCGCGCACCTTGAAAACATTGATCCCGAAATTCTCCCGTCGGCCGGAACGCTGGTCGAGGCCAAGCGTAAAGAGCAGGATTTCAAGCTTGTTCGTACCGGCAAGCTTGGTGCGGGCGTCAATTTTCTTCAGCAAATCAGACACAGTACGGCTCCCTCGGGGTATGTGGGGTCTGAGCAGGGGCGCATTCGGCAATCCAACCGCCTGTATCGGCCAGCATGCTAAATCCGACGTTCATCGCGATTCTACCTGTCGCTGCGCTTTATGGGCAGCTACTTGCGCGCTCGATTTGATCTGCGTCAACTTTCCTGGCGTGGACGGCAAGCTTTGGGTGCTGGAATTGTCGGACATCGTCGCGCTGGCGCAAGTCCTGCTTAGAAATGTACTGAAGTTTTTATAATGCATAACGATACGCCCAACAAGGAAACACTTTGGACTTGCCAGCGCCCCCTTCCGCAGACGCAACAGGAAAGATCGACGCGAACGATCTGGAACAGGCGTTTTCGCTTTTTACCGAGGCCTCGCGCCAACTGGTCGAGTCCTACCAGGAGCTTGAACAGAAGGTGGGCTCGCTCACGCACGAGTTGGCCTTGGCCAACGGTGCGCTGCGCCAGCAGTTCGAGGAAAAGGCGGCGCTATCGCAACGCCTGGAGACGCTGCTATCTGCGCTGCCCGGTGGTGTGGTCGAACTCGATGCCGCAGGCAAGGTAGTGACGATGAACCCAGCAGCGGTCTCCATACTGTCCTGCGAGCCCATCGGCCAGCCTTGGGCGGGCGCGGTTGAGCCGCGGCTATCGGCCTCGGCCGTGGCGGGGGAGTGGCAATACCTGGCGTCGGACGACGTGGAAAAGCGCCTGGGTATCGTCGACAGCGATTTGGCGGGTGGTGGCCGCATCCTGCTGATCCACGACGTGAGCGAAAGCTGGCGTCTGCGCGTACAGCTTGAGCAGCACAAGCGCCTGGCCGCCATGGGCGAGATGGCGGCGGGCCTGGCGCATCAGTTGCGTACGCCGCTTGCCACGGCTCTGCTGTACACGGCCAACCTGGCCAAGCCGCAATTGGGCGAGGCGGATCGGCTCAAATTCGGCGAAAAATCGCTGGCGCGGCTGCGTTACCTGGAAACGCTGATCAAGAATATGTTGCAGTTCGTGCGCGGAGAACAGGCTGAATTGGATATCGTCGACCTGATCGCTGCCGTCGAGGAGGCGTTGCAGACCGTGCAGCCCCATACGACCGGCCAGGAGCGCGACTGGGACATCGTGCTACCCGATGGCGAGGCACTCGTGTCGGCCAACCGCAAGGAGCTGACGGGCGCGTTGATCAATCTGCTGGAAAATGCTGTGCAGGCAACTCGCGCCGGTGACCGCATCGGTATCGACCTCGAATGCGCCGACGCTACCTGGCAGCTGCAAATATCGGACAGCGGTGTGGGCATGAGCGAGACGGTCAAGGAGCGCCTGTTCGAGCCCTTCTTCACCACGCGTAAAGAAGGGACGGGCCTGGGTCTCGCCATCGTGGCCAATATGATGGCGGCCTACGGTGGGACGATCGACGTGGAATCGACAGTCGGGGAAGGGGCAGTTTTTACGATACGGTTGCCAGTCGCTCGCTGAGTCTCCTATCGTGATATAGCGCTGCTATATGAGACAGCAATTGCTCCGGCAAATATCGTTTGCCTGGCGACACATTGGCTCACGATATGGATCGCGCGGATTCGTTGCGGTACCACGAATATATTAAATAGCGGGCTGTTCCCCATACGGCCTGCTTGCATGGGCTCCATGCCGGTACACAGGAGGCGGAAACGGAATTTCGATTGCTTCGTCGCCTATTTGCCCGATCTGGCAATGTAATTGCGTCTGCGCTATGCAGCGCGAGCTAAAACGGCGACAATCGATTTCAGCATTTCCGACGTACACTTAACTGCATCACATTGAGAATACCCTGCATATGACTGCCTTAGTCGAGATTGACGGCCAAACGGGCCGGTTGCTCCTCACCGGCCAATTCGATTTCAGCGCACACCGCGATTTCCGCCAGGCCAGCGATGAATTGCTGGGCGCTGCTGCCGTTCACGACATCCTCGTGGACTTCCAGCAGGTCGACTACCTGGATAGCTCGGCTCTGGGCATGTTGTTGTTGCTGAAGGAGAAATCCGCTGCGGCAGGCAAGACGCTCGCGCTGGTCAACTGTCGCGACACGGTGCGACAGGTCCTTGAAATCGCCTGTTTCGGCAAGATCTTCACGATCCGTTGATTTGCCGGCGCAGGGGGCTGCGATGAAAATCCTGCTCGCTGACGATGCGGAAGTAGTCCGCTTGATGATAGGGCGATTCGTCGAATCGCTCGGTCACCAGCTCGTGCTGGCCAACGATGGGGTTGAAGCCGTTGAGCGCTGCATGGCGGAGCGGCCTGACATCGTCCTGATGGACATGCTGATGCCGCGCATGGACGGCTGCGAAGCTGCGCGCCGCATCAAGCAGGCCATGGGTTCGCAGTGGGTGCCGGTGGTCATGGTCACCGCCGTCGAAGAAGTCAGCAAACTGGCCGATGCGATGGAGACGGCCGTTGACGACTACGTTCTCAAGCCGGTCAATTTTCGCATCCTCGAAGCCAAGATCACCGCCATCGAGCGCACCGTGCAGCTGCATCGCAAGGTGCGCGAACAGTCCGACGCCCTCGCTGAATACTACGACCGCGCCGAAGAAGAGAAGCGCGTCGCCCAGCACCTGATGGAGCAGCTCGTCAACCGCGAGCGGCTTTCCGACCCGCAACTGCACTGCTGGATTGCCCCGGCCGCCAGTCTGTCGGGCGACCTGATCGCGGCTGCGCGTACGCCCGGGCGCGTGCTGCACCTGATGCTGGCCGACGGCATCGGCCATGGCCTGACGGCCGCACTCAACGTTCTGCCGCTGACTCAGCCGTTCTATGCGATGACTGAGCGTGGCTTCATGCTGCCCGACATCCTCGTTGAAATGCACCGCAAGGTGCGGCAGGTTTTGCCGGTCGGTCGCTTCGTGGCGCTGGCCTTCGTGTCGGTTGACTTCGTCAATCGGCGCGTCGAGGTATGGAATGGCGGCATTCCCGACATCCGCCTGTTCGATGCGCAGGGCGGGTTGCTCAAGCGCTGGAAGTCCCGCCATCTGCCACTGGGCATCCTGCCACCCAGTCAATTGGACCTGAGTACCGAGCGTTTCGTGTTCGGCCGCCGCAGTAATCTCGTCATTTGTTCGGACGGGCTTCTGGAAGCCCGCAACACCGCCGGCGAAACCTTCGGCGCCGCGCGCTTGAGCTTGGCCTGCTCCAACCTTCCGGCCAACGAAGCGCTGGCGCGCACGATAGGCGACCTGTCTACCTTCCTGGATGGCGCGAGTTGCCACGACGACGTTTCGCTGGCCATCATCGATATCGACCCGAGTGCCGTTTTGCCGCTGCCCGAGCGCGGTGAGGATGGCGATGAACTGCCTGAGTTCGAGGGCGAGCCGAACTGGCGCTATGTGCTCTCGCTCGGGGCGATGCAGCTGCGCAGCTTGCAGGTCGTGCCGCTCATCATGGGGTTCATCGCGCAGACGAAGTCACTTAGCCACGCGCATGCCGATATCTTCCTCATTCTGACGGAATTGTTCGTCAACGCACTCGACCATGGCGTGCTCGAGCTGTCGTCCGACATGAAGCAGGGCACGGACGGCATGGAGCACTATTTGCTAGAGCGTGCAGCGCGGCTGGCTGCGCTCAAGGAAGGGCGTATCGAAATCGAGCTGGCTGGCCACGAGCTTGCTGGCCGCACCATGCTGCGGGTACGCGTCACCGACAGCGGGCACGGCTTCGATCGCAGCTGGCTCGATCATGGTGACGACGCGAAACCCAGCGGCCGCGGCATCTCATTGGTGCGAGCGCTGTCGGCCTCGTTGCATTTCTTCGGTAACGGGAATACGGTAGAGGCGTGCTACCTGCCGCGTGGCGATTCATGACGCAACCCAATTCCAAACGACCCCGCAGGGATATCTCCCCCGAAGCCCTCGACATTCCCCCGAGCCACCATGTAGACGTTATTCTGCCTGCCGTTCCCAACCCACCCAGTGGCCCGGCCGAGCCAGTGATTGTCGTGGGCGCCTCGACGGGCGGTACGGAAGCGCTTAAACAATTCCTCATGCCGATGCCGGCAGACGCACCGCCCATCCTGGTGGCGCAGCATATGCCGGAAATGTTCACCGGACCTTTTGCCGCCCGGCTCAACACCTTGTGCAGCATCACAGTCAAGGAAGCTGAGCACGGTGAAGTCGTGAGGCCGGGTGTCGCCTATATCGCGCCGGGGCATTCTCACCTGCTGCTGGTAGTGCGCGGCGGACGTTATGTGTGCGAGCTGTCGCAGGGGCAGCCGGTAAACCGGCACAAGCCTTCCGTCGACGTGCTGTTTCGCTCCGCTGCCAACTGCGGCAGCAAGCATATGGTGGGGGTGATGCTGACGGGCATGGGGCGGGACGGCGCACTGGGCATGCTGGAAATGAGGCAGGCTGGCGCCCACAATATCGCCCAAGATGAGGCGACCTGCGTCGTGTTCGGCATGCCCAAAGAGGCGATTGCACTGGGTGCCGTGGACGAGGTCGGGCCACTCCAGGCGCTGGCCGGATTGGCGCTCGATCATATCAAGACGCTCCCCAAAGCCGGCCGGCGCGTGTAAGCTCGCCGCCGAGTCTGTTTTCAGCCCGAGTTAGGATTCATGCCATTACTGCCCATTCTGATCGTCGAAGACGACAACGACCTGCGCGA
>Ga0213872_10001766_pt1 | contig 13542 bp, 9 predicted proteins | sample VelepicomBERX_R2_FD_160071 | JGI IMG/M metagenome (GOLD analysis project Ga0213872, IMG submission 160071) | Rhizosphere microbial communities from Vellozia epidendroides in rupestrian grasslands, the National Park of Serra do Cipo, Brazil - RX_R2 | ecosystem: Host-associated > Plants > Roots >...
TTCCAGATGATGGATCTTGCAGCCATAGCGGAAGCTCACGCCCTGGGCCGCGGCGCGCTCGGCCAAGGCTTGCGTGAATTTGAAGGCGTCGCCCGATTCGTCGTCCGGCGTATGGATGCCGCCCAGAAGCGCCGGCCCCATCGCGGCCAGAGCCGGCTCGAGCTCGATCACTTCGGCGGCGGTCAGGCGCTTTCTGACCAGACCCAGACGCTGGGTGGCCTCGATGCCTTCGGCGGCATGATCGAATTCCTTGGCGTCGCGGAAGAAATGCAGGATTCCTTTATCGACCAGATCGTAATCCAGCTCGATCTCCTTGCGCAGCGCCTGCAGGCAGCTGCGCGAATAAAGGGCGACGCGAACGATGCGGTCGGTGTTGGTCTTGGCTCTGGCATGGTTGCAGTTCAGCAGGAAGCGGATCAGCCAGCGCCACAGGGCGGGATCCCAGCGCTTCCAGCGCAGGATCAGCGGGGCATCCTCCTGCCCCAGCCAACCGAGTGCCTTTTTCAGCACCGCCGGATGGGCCCAGGGTTCGTTGTGGCAGGCGGAAATCTGCGCGCCATTGGCGAAGCTGGTCTCGAGACCGGCGGCAGGCTGGCGGTCGACGACCTCGACCTCGACCCCGGATTTGGCGAGATACCAAGCCGTAGCTGTGCCCACGACACCGGCGCCGAGAACCAGAACTTTCAAGACCGCCTCGCTTTAACGCATCTAATTGCGGCCTCTGTATAGCGCGCGGTTGAGTGAAAGGCCAAGAATGGTTAGCGCGCGCTGTCCGAAAGCCATCGCAATACTCAGCGCGCGCGGAGGAGTAAAACGACGACCCCGAGGGTGCGGGGGCGCAGGTCCCAAGGTTCCGGGCGACGGCATCGCCGGCGTCTGGAAAGGACCGGAGGGAGGCTACCCCGCAGCGGCGGGTTGCACTTCTAGTGTAGCCCGCATTATTTTGTGCACTGCATTAAAAGAAGGGCTCAGACGTGACCAAAGACGATGTCGAGATCGTTGAGAAAACCGCCTCTTTCCAAGGTTATTTCCGCGTCGACCGCTATGTGTTGAAAATCCGCCAGTTCGACGGCAGCTGGACGCACCCTTTTTCCCGCGAAATCTTCGAGCGCGGCCATGCGGCGTCGCTCATCCTCTATGATCCGGTGCGCGACGAGGTCGGTCTGATCGAACAGTTCCGCCCCGGTGCACTGGCCGCCGGGTGGGAGCCTTGGCTGATCGAAATCCCCGCCGGCATCATCGATGACGGCCAGACGGCGGAAGAGGTCGCCATCCGCGAAGCCAAGGAAGAGACCGGCATGACCATCTCGGACCCGATCCTGGCGCGGCACTATCTGGTCACGCCCGGCGGCTCGTCCGAGACCCACCAGATTTTCGCCGCCCGAATCGACGCGACCCAGCTGGACGGCGTCCATGGGCTGGAAGAAGAAGCCGAGGATATCCGCGTTTTCGCCCTTCCCGCCGAGGAGGCCTTTCAATGGGTCGAGTCAGGCCGTATATGCAACGGCATGACGATCATCGCCATGGAGTGGCTGGCGAAAAACCGCGAGTTTTTGCGCCAGCGTTGGATCAAATAGGAAAAATCATGGCCAATATTCGCAGCGGCTTTGTCGGCAGCATCGGCAACACCCCGCTGATTCTCCTGAAGAAAGCTTCCGAATTGACCGGCTGCACCATTTTGGGCAAGGCGGAGTTCCTCAATCCCGGCGGCTCGGTCAAGGACCGCGCGGCGCTGGCCATCATCGAGGATGCCGAAGAGAGGGGTTTGCTGCGCCCCGGCGGGGTGATCGTTGAAGGCACCGCCGGCAATACCGGGATCGGCCTCGCTTTGGTCGCCAATGCGCGCGGCTATCGCACGGTGATCGTCATGCCGGAGACGCAGAGCCAGGAAAAGAAGGACATGCTGCGGCTGTGCGGCGCCGATCTCCGCCTCGTGCCGGCCGTTCCCTACGCCAATCCGGGCAATTATGTGCGCTATTCCGGCCGGTTGGCCGAAGATCTGGCCAAGACCGAGCCGAATGGCGCAGTCTGGGCCAACCAGTTCGACAATGTCGCCAACCGTATGGGCCATTACCGCACGACGGGTCCGGAGATCTGGGAACAGACCGATGGCAAGGTCGACGGCTTCACTTGCGCGGTCGGATCGGGCGGCACACTGGCCGGAGTGGCCATGGCCCTGAAGGAACGTAATCCCGATATCCGCATCGCCCTGGCCGACCCGATGGGTTCTGCCCTCTACAATTGGGTGGCGCATGGCGAGCTGAAGGCCGAGGGCAATTCGATCACCGAAGGCATCGGCCAAGGCCGCGTCACCGCCAATCTCGACGGCGCGCCGATCGACGAGGCCTATCAGGTCACCGACGAGGAGGCCCTGCCGGTGGTCTTCGATCTTCTGGCACATGAAGGCTTGTGCGTCGGCGGCTCGACCGGCATCAATATCGCCGGCGCGATCAAGATGGCTTTGGCCATGGGCCCGGGCCACACTATCGTCACCATCCTCGCGGATGGCGGCACCCGCTACCAGAGCAAACTCTTCAATCCGGCCTTTCTGCGCGAACGGAATTTGCCGGTGCCAGGATGGATGTCATGAGCGAATTCCGTTCCCTGGTCAGCACCGACTGGCTGGCCGATCATCTCGACGCCCCCGACGTCCGCGTGGTCGAAGCCACCTGGTTCATGCCGGCCACCGGCAAGTCGGGCCGCGGCGAGTACGATGCCGGCCACATTCCCGGCGCCGTCTTTTTCGATCTCGACGAGATCGCCGACAGCGCAAACCCGCTGCCGCACATGCTTCCGGACGCCGCCAAATTCGCAAGCAAAGTCAGGAAGCTGGGCTTAGGGAATGGCAATCGCATCATCGTCTATGACCGCGCCTCGGGCAGTTCGGCGGCGGCGCGCGTCTGGTGGATGTTCCGTCAATTCGGCCATGACGAGATCTCGCTGCTCGATGGCGGCATGGGCAAGTGGCTGGCCGAACATCGCCCGACCGAAGACCAGCCGCCGGTGACGCGCGAACGTCATTTCCTGCCGCATGTCCGGGATCTGGTGCGCAGCAAGGCCCAGATGCTGGAGAATATCCGCTCGCGCCGCGAAACGGTGATCGACGCCCGCAGTGTTGGCCGGTTCAAGGGACAGGAAAAGGAACCCTGGCCGCATATCAAGGTCGGACATATTCCCGGCGCCCTCAACCTGCCTTGGCCCGAATTGATCGACCCCGAGAGCAAGACCTTCCTGCCGGTCGAGCAGTTGCGCGCCCAATTCGCCGCCGCCGGCATCACGGGCGACAGGCCGATCGTGGCGAGCTGCGGCTCCGGAGTCACCGCCTGCATGCTGGCCTTCGGCCTGCATCTCACCGGCCGCGACGACGTGGCGATCTATGACGGTTCCTGGGCCGAATGGGGCCTTGCCGAGGACACACCAGCAGAACAATGAGCGACGAAATCTCCCGCAAACCCGATACGATCCTCACCCACGCCGGCAGCCATCCCGAGCAAAATCAGGGCGCCGTCAATCCGCCGGTCTATCGCGTTTCCACCGTGGTGTTTCCGACCGTCGCGGCGATGAAAGGCGGCGAGAACAAGCCGTTCGACTCGATGCGTTACGGCCGCACCGGCACGCCGACCAGCTTCGCCTTCGAGGAGGCCATCGCCGAGCTCGATGGCGGCTACCGCTCGATCGTCACCTGTTCCGGGCAGGCGGCGATCACCACGGCGCTGGGATCGCTGCTGGCGGCCGGCGACCATGCGCTGATCGTCGATTCGGTCTATCACCCGACCCGGCGCTATTGCCTCGAGCACCTGACCCGCTGCGGCGTCGAGATCGAGTTCTATGATCCGCTGATCGGCGGCGGCATAGCGGCGCTCATCAAGGGCAATACCAAGATCGTCTTCACCGAATCTCCAGGATCGCTGACCTTCGAGATTCAAGACATACCGGCTATCGCGGCGGCAGCCCAGGCGCGCGGCGCGCTGGTGGTAATGGACAATACCTGGGCGACCGGACTTTTTTTCCGGGCGTTCGACCATGGCGTCGACGTCTCTGTGCAGGCAGCGACCAAATTCATCGGCGGCCATTCCGATTCCATGCTGGGCGTGGTGACCTGCAAAAACGAAGCCTTGTGGTACCGCATCAAGAACTGGACCACCTTCGCCGGCATGGCGGCCGGCAGCGAAGAGACCTATCTCGGCCTGCGCGGGCTGCGCACGCTGGGGGTGCGGATGCGCCAGCATCAGGAATCCGGCCTCAGAGTGGCGCGCTGGCTGCAGAGCCGCCCCGAAATTGCGCGGGTCATTCATCCCGCCCTGCCCGGCTCTCCCGGCCATGAGCTGTGGAAGCGCGATTTCAGCGGCGCTCCCGGGCTGTTTGCGGTCGAATTGAAACCCTGCCCGCAGGACGCCGTCCATGCGTTGATCGACGGACTGAAATATTTCGGCCTCGGCTATAGTTGGGGGGGCTTCGAAAGCCTGGTCCTGCCGACGACGGGGGCCATCCACCGCACAGCGACGCATTGGAAGCCGCAGGGCCCGACCTTGCGGCTGCATATCGGGCTGGAAGATCCTGATGACTTGATCGCCGATCTCGAGAAAGGATTGCGTCATGTGTCGAAACATACGAACGCTCCATAATTTCGAGCCTCCCGCCACCAACGAGGAAGTCCGCGCCTCCGCCCTGCAATTCGTGCGGAAATTGAGCGGCTTCAACGCGCCTTCACGGATTGAAAGAACAAGACGCAACCCAGATGGACGCAGACGACCGCAGATGGACGCTGATCGCGCGGGGATACGCCGCAGGCTTTCTTCAAAGACTTCCGCGCCAGGTGATGCTGGGGTTTTAGCCTGCGGCGCTTGAGCTCCCATCTGCGTTTATCTGAGGTCGTCTGCGTCCATCTGCGTTGCACCTTCCCTTAAGCCGCCGTCTCCACCCCCTTTGACCGGCGATGGGCGTTCAACGCGTCCGCGATGAAGTCCACGAACACCCGGGTGCGCGGCAAAAGGTAGGGGCGGCCGACGAAGCTGGCGCAGAGTTCCAGCCGGTCGTCGGTGAATCCGGCCAGGCATTCGACCAGGCGGCCGGCTTCGAGATCCTCCTCGATGTCCCACAAGGGTTTCTGGCCGATGCCGCGGCCATTCAATAGCCATTCGTGAATGACCTCGCCGCTATTGGTGGCGAGGGTGCCGTTGACCCGCACTTCGCGCGGGCCCTTTTCGTCGACGAAATGCCATATATCGATGGTGTGCCGTCCGCGCTGCTTGCGGATGCAATTGTGGCGGACCAGATCCTCCGGCAGCTCGGGCAGACCATAGCGGGCGAGATAGCCCGGCGAGGCGCAGATCACCTTGCGGCTGATCAGCAAGCGCCGCATCACCAGATCGGGATCGGCCGGGACCCCGACGGTAAGCGCGACATCGAGATCCTCTCCCACCATATCGCTGCAGGAGTCGGAAAGATGCAGCTGCGCGTCGATCTCGGGATAACGCTCGGTGAAGCGCCCGACCAGCGGCGCGATCAGCCGCCGGCCGATCTGTAACGGCGCCCCGACGCGCAAGGTGCCGCGCGGTTCCTTGCCCTTGGTGGCGGCCTCGGCTTCGGCCTCGTCGATCTCGGCCAGGATCTTCAAGGCGCGCTGATGGAGAAGCAATCCTTCCTCGGTCAGCGCGAACCGCCGCGACCCTCGCGACACCAGCATCACTCCCAGACGCTGCTCCATCGCCGCCAGCCGGCGGCTCATCACGGGCGGCGAACTTTGCAGGCGCCGCGCCGCTTCGGACAGGCTTCCGGCGGCCTCCAATTGCACGAGCAGGCGCAGATCGCTGATTTCGTCGGCCATGAAGGGGCTCCATCTTTTCTGATTCCGGAAAGATGGCGTGCGAAATCACCTCTGTAAATAATTTACGCGCGTCCCCATTTCTGGTCGGAACTTTTTGACCCAACCGCCGAGTAGACTCTATGTGGATCGTCAAGGTTGCCCTGCAGCGCCCCTACACCTTCATCGTGATGGCGTTCGCGCTGACGCTGCTGGGAGTCCTGACCATCATCCGCACGCCGGTCGACATCTTCCCCCAGATCAACATCCCGGTGGTCAGCGTGGTGTGGCAATACACCAACCTGCCGGCCGACGAGATGGGCAACCGCGTGGTGGCCCAGTTCGAGCGCGCGCTGACCACCACTGTAAACGATATCGAACATATCGAGAGCAATTCGCTGACCGGCGTCGGCGTGATCAAGATTTTCTTCCAGCCGACCGTCAATCCCGAGATGGCGGTGGCACAGGTAACGGCCATCTCCCAGACCTTCCTCAAATATCTGCCGACCGGCACCACCCCGCCCCTGGTGCTGAGCTACAACGCCTCGACGGTGCCGGTGATCCAGCTGGCGCTGTCCTCGCAGAAGCTGTCGGAACAGGAGGAGTTCGACCTCGCCAACACGCTGATCCGCACCCAGCTGGCCACCGTCCAGGGCGCCGGCATGCCCTTCCCGTTCGGCGGCAAGCAGCGCCAGATCCAGGTCGATCTCGATCAGGCGGCGCTGCAGGCCAAGAGCATCACACCCAGCGACGTCAATGCCGCCATAGCGGCGCAGAATCTGATCCTGCCGGCCGGCACCGAGAAGATCGGCGACGTCGAATATAATGTGAAGATGAACGCCAGCACCCAGGTGGTGGACGAACTCAATGACCTGCCGGTCAAGCGGGTCAATGGCGGCATGCTGTTCGTGCGCGACGTCGCCCATGTGCGCGACGGCTTCGGCCCGCAGACCAACATGGTGCGCCTGGACGGCAGCCGCGCCGTGCTGATGGTGATCCAGAAGACCGGCAACGCCTCGACGCTCGACATTATCCAGAAGGTCAAGGACCGGCTGCCCGGCATCAAGGACGTGCTGCCCGAGGGACTCAACATGACCTCACTGGCCGATCAGTCGATCTTCGTCGAGGCCGCGGTGCAGGGCGTGGTCAAGGAAGGCGTCATCGCCGCGGCCCTGACTGGGCTGATGATCCTCTTGTTCCTCGGTTCCTGGCGTTCGACCCTGATCATCACCGTGTCGATCCCGCTCTCGGTGCTGGCCTCGATCATCGCTTTGTCGGCGATCGGCCAGACCATCAACATCATGACTTTGGGCGGCCTGGCGCTGGCGGTCGGCATCCTGGTCGACGACGCCACCGTGGCGATCGAGAACATCAACACCCATCTCGAATCCGGCAAAGAGGTCGAGGCCGCCATACTCGACGGCGCCCAGCAGATCGCGGTGCCGGCGCTGGTCTCCACGCTTTGCATCTGCATCGTCTTCGTGCCGATGTTCTTCCTGACGGGTGTGGCTAAATATCTGTTCGTCTCGATGGCCGAAGCGGTGGTTTTCGCCATGCTGGCCTCCTACGTGCTGTCGCGCACCCTGATCCCGACCCTGGCCAAATATTGGCTGAAGCTGCATGACCCGCACGCTCATCACAGGCCGTCGAACAATCCTTTTGTGCGGTTCCAGCGCGCCTTCGAGACGCGCTTCGCCAAGCTGAGGAAGCGCTACCGCCATTTCCTGGCCGGCGCGCTGCTCAGGAAGAAGAGTTTCGCCGCCGGCTTCCTGGCCCTGACCCTGGCTTCGCTACTGCTGTTCCCCTTCCTCGGGCGCGATTTCTTCCCCTCGGTCGATGGCGGCCAGATCAAGCTGCATTTGCGCGCCCCGATCGGCACCCGCATCGAGGAGACGGCGCGCCTGTGCGACCAGATCGAGGATTATATCCGCACGGTGATTCCGGCGTCGGAAACCGCCAGCATGGTCGACAATATCGGCCTGCCGATCTCGGGCATCAATCTGTCCTATTCCAATTCCGGCCCGATCGGACCGTCGGATTCCGACATTCTGATCTCGCTGAAAGAGAACCATCATCCGACCGCGGACTATGTCGCCGCCTTGCGCGACAAGCTGCCGGAGAAATTCCCCGGCATCAGCTTCGCCTTCCTGCCGGCCGACATCGTCAGCCAGATCCTGAATTTCGGCCTGCCCTCGCCGATCGACATCCAGGTCACCGGCGTCAACGAAGCCAATGACCGGCTGGTGGTCGCCAAGCTCTATGACAAGCTGCGCACGGTTCCCGGCATGGTCGATCTGCGCGTCCAGCAGGCCAATAATTACCCGGAGCTGCATCTCGACGTCGATCGCGCCCAGGCCCAGGATATCGGCCTGACCCAGCGCGACGTGGCGAACAACCTCTTGATCTCGCTGTCGGGCAGTTATCAGGCCACCCCGTCCTTCTGGCTGTCGCCCAAGAATGGCGTGCAATATCCGGTAGTGACCCAGACGCCGCAATATGCGCTCGATTCGGTCGACGCGCTGCGCAATATCCCGATCAACGGCGCCGATCCTTCGGCGCAGCCGCATATTCTCGGCGCGCTGGCCAGGATCACCCGCGGCACCGGCGTGGCGGTGGCCAGCCATTACAATGTCCAGCCGCTGATCGATCTCTACGCCACCGCCCAAGGTCGCGATCTCGGCGCCATATCCGGCGATATCGACCGCATCGTGGCCGAGGTCAAGAAGGACATGCCGAAGGGCGTCACGGTGACGGTGCGCGGCCAGATCCAGACCATGACCAACTCCTTCGCCGGCCTGTTCGGCGGGCTGGTCTTCGCGATCGTGCTGGTCTATCTGCTGATGGTGATCAACTTCCAGTCCTGGGTCGATCCCTTCATCATCATCACTGCCCTGCCCGGCGCGCTGGCCGGCATCTGCTGGATGCTGTTCATCACCGACACCCATCTGTCGGTGCCGGCGCTGACCGGGGCCATCATGTGCATGGGCGTGGCCACCGCCAACGCCATCCTGGTGGTCAGCTACGCCCGCGAAAGGCTCGACCATGGCCGCAACGCCATGATCGCGGCGCTGGAGGCCGGCATCGCCCGCTTCCGCCCGGTCATGATGACGGCGCTGGCCATGATCATCGGCATGGTGCCGATGGCGCTCGGCTTCGGCGAAGGCGGCGAGCAGAACGCGCCCTTGGGCCGCGCCGTGATCGGCGGCCTGCTGTTGGCGACGCTCGCCACCTTGTTCTTCGTCCCCACCGTGTTCACCTTGATTCATGGCCATCTGGCCGCTCGGAAGGAAAAATAATGTCGCGACGCAATTTTCCGCGCCTGCAGGCCGCCAGCGGGCTGGCCGTCCTGGCCGCCGTCGCCGCCTGGGGCATCATGACCCGCATGGGCAATGAAAGCGCCTTGGCGCAGCATGCCAACAGCGCCCAGGTGCCGACCGTTCAGACCGTCATCGCCGACGCCGGCCCCGCCGAGGAAGAGGTGGTGCTGCCCGGCTCCGTACAGCCGCAGATCGAAGCGCCGATCTATGCGCGCACCAGCGGCTATGTGAAGGAGTGGTACACCGACATCGGCACCCCGGTGAAGAAGGGCCAGCTGCTGGCCCTGCTCGACACGCCGGAGGTCGACCAGCAGCTGCATCAGGCCGAGGCCGACTTCGCCACCGCGCAAGCCAATGACACGCTGGCGCAAAGCACCGCCAAGCGCTGGGCCGCCCTGCTGGCGACCGATTCGGTGTCGAAGCAGGAGAATGACGAGAAACAGGCGGACGCCGCCGCCAAGCACGCTTTGCTCGCCTCCGCCAAGGCCAATCTCGACCGCCTCAAGGAGCTGGAAGGCTTCAAGCGGGTGGTCGCCCCCTTCGACGGCACGGTGACGGCGCGCCAGACCGATGTCGGCGCCCTGATCAATTCCGGCGCGCAGAACGGCGCGGCCTTGTTCCGCGTCGCCGATACCAGCAGACTGCGCATCTATGTGCAGGTGCCGGAGTCCTATTCGCCGATGATGAAAGCCGGTCTCAAGGTCGATCTCGGGGTGGCGGAACTGCCTGGCCGGCAGTTCAAGGCGCAGGTGGCCCGCACCGCCGACGCCATGGACAGCTCCTTGCGCACCCTGCTGGTGGAGATCCAGTACGACAACGCCAGGCACGAGATACTGCCGGGCGGCTATGCGAGCGCGCATTTCCACCTGCCGCTGGCCGAGGGCAGGCCCCGCCTGCCGGTCAGCGCGCTGATCTTCCGCTCGGCTGGCCTGCAGGTCGCCAAGGTCGACAGCGTGGGCAAGTCGCATCTGGTGCCGATCAAGCTCGGCCGCGATTTCGGCAAGGAGGTCGAGGTAGCGTCCGGCCTCGATGTCGGCGACCAGATCGTCGCCAGCCCGCCGGATTCCCTGTCCGACGGCGATGCCGTGCATGTCGCCAACGCGCCCGCGCCGGGGACGCCGAGCGCCAAATGAGGCAAGCTCCCGCCCTCGCCCTGAGCTTGCTGCTGGCCGGCTGCAATTTCGCGCCGGACTATGACAAGCCCCCGAGCACGGCCCAATCCGACGCCTATAAGGAGGAGTCCGGCTGGAAATCCGCGACCCCTTCCGACGCCGCGCCGCGCGGCGATTGGTGGGTGCGTTTCGGCGATGCGCGGCTGAACCAACTCGAACAAAGACTGGCCCAAGGCAGCCAGACCCTCCAGCAGGCGATTGCCGCGCATGATCAGGCGCTGGCCGCCGCAGGCTTGGCCGAAGCCGCCCAATATCCGCAGCTGGATTATAACGCGCAATACACCCGCACACAGAAATCTCGCGAGGTCGCCACTCACTACAATCCAAATCTTTACAATGATCTGGGCGGTAATCTTTCTCTGTCATGGGAAGTCGATCTATGGGGCCGCGTGCGCAATGCGGTGACCGCCGCGCAGGATCGCGCCCGGGCGAGCGAAGGCGACCTCGCCTCGGTCAGATTGTCGCTGGAATCCGAGCTCGCCGCCAATTACCTGGCCCTCCAAGGCTATGACGCGCTGCAAGACCTGCTGGACCGCACCGTCAAGGACGACGAGGACGCGCTGGCCTATACCACGCGGCGTCATGATGGCGGCGTGGCCGCCCAGGTCGATGTCGATCAGGCCGAAGCGCAGCTCGCCACCGCGCGCACGCAGGATGCTGACAATAAGCTGCTGCGGGCTCAGCTCGAACATTCGATCGCCATTCTGGTGGGCGAAGCACCAGCCAATTTCAGCCTGCCCCCGCAGGCGCTGGAAGGCGCGCCGCCTTCCGTCTCCGCCGGCCTGCCCTCGACCTTGCTGGAGCGCCGGCCCGACATCGCCGCCGCCGAACGCCGCGTCGCCGCCGCCAATGCCGACATCGGCGTGGCGCGCGCCGCCTATTTCCCCGTGCTCGATCTCGGCGGCTTCATCGGCCTGGAATCGGCCCGGACCAACACCCTGTTCCAGGCTCCCGCCAAGGCTTGGGCTTTCGGCCCTTCCGCGGCCGGCCCGCTGTTCGACGCCTTCCGCACCGACAGTCTTGTCGATGAGGCGCACGCCGCCTTCGCCCAGACCGTGGCCTCCTACCGCCAGACCGTGCTGGCCGCCTTCCGTGACGTCGAGGACAATCTGGCGGCCCTGCGCCGGCTGGAAGAGGAAGCCGGCACCCAGGATACCGCCGTCGCCGCCGCCAAGCGGGCGCTGGACCAGGCCGAAACCCGCTACAAGGGCGGGATCGCCACCTATCTGGAAGTGATCACCGCGCAAAACGCCTATCTCCAGGCGCAAAGCACCGCCATCAATATCCGCACGCGGCGCATGACCGCCGCTGTGCGGCTGATCCAGGCGGTGGGCGGCGGCTGGGAAGGTTTCGCGCGGACGGCGGCACGGTGACGAAGCTGGCATGCCGAGAGACAGCGAGGTAATCGAACGCTGTTTCACCGCCAAGAAGCCAAGAAACCAAGAACTTGTCAGGTTCAATGCGCCTGCGGCAATCTCCCGATTTTGGAGGAATGCCGCAGGCGCTTTTTCTTCCGAGGTCTCTTGGCTTCTTGGCTTCTTGGCGGTGAAGCTGACATGGCAGCCCGTTCAGACGCTCAATTCCCCGCCAACACAGCGTCGATCACCGTGTCCTTGCCAGCAATGAAGTCCGAAAACCGCCATTTGATCTCGCGTTCCGGCGAGAGATCGCCGGCGGCGACGCCGAAAATGGGGTTCAGCCAGAAGCATCTGGTCAGGTCGCTGCACCCATGCACCCAATCATGCATGCCGGTGGCATAGGAAATGCCGAGACCGGAATTCCTTAGAACGAACGGCTTGCCGGTCTCGCCCCAGAAGACGTCATGGTCGCCGATCTTCTCGCCGATGATGTGGGTGCGGGAGCCGACGAAATATTTGGCACGGGCCAAGGTGACGATGGCGGCCGAGAAGGTGTCGTTACCCGTCAAAAGCCACAGCTTGCCGTCCTTGGCCAACAGATCCGGCAGCTCTTTGGTGAAATCCAAGGTCTGGGTATAGTCGCCGCCGCTATTGAAGCGCAGATCGAGGATCATCCACTTCCAGCCGCCGGGCGGCGCCGAGGAAGCGAAAGCGGCGAGTTGAGCCGGCAAGGGCGTTTTTTCGCTGCCCCACACCTTGTTCATCCGCAGATAGACGCCGTCATTGCCGTAGGGCAGCGTGTAGAGATCGGCAGGCCGGCCGCCATAGAAATGGGCGAAGGCCTCGGTCTCGGGCAGCCAGCGCAACGGCTCGGCATTATCCGGCGTTTCGGCGTCGAAAGTCACATCCGCATCGCCAAATCCGAGGGTGATGCTGTTCGCGTCCGCATCGGGCCATAAGACATGCAGAAAGGCCGGACAGATGAAGATCGAGCGCAGGACCTCGATCCGCGCATGCTCTTCGGTTCCGCTGAGATAGGGTTTTGCCGCGGCGAACGCCTCCTCGACCGGATGGCCGTCGATAGAGACCACCTTGCGCGCCAGCACATCGGGTGCCGAATCGGCGGCGGCGACGACGAACAGCCCTTCCTCGAACCAGGCCATGCGCAACGGAACCACGCCGTAGCGGTCCAGCCGCGCCGAAAGCTTCGCCCCCGTATGGCCATTGCCGGACAGCGCAACCAGCCTCGCCACCGCCATGTCAAAACCTGCGGGCTCAAAAGCGCCGGCGACCGGACGCAGGTCATCGACGCCCCTGAGGAAGGCCGCGCGCTGGTCAGGCGAGAAGCTGCGGTCGTAATCCATCAATTTGGCGAGGTCATCGAGATCCTGCCGGTTGGCTTCCGCCGCATCGGCCGGCGGCGGCCGGTCCGGCAGGTTGATCTCCGGGCTGAAGCGCGCCCTGAGGATAGACCCGACCAGCCATTCACCCCGCCCGGCGAACCCCACCACGAGGACGCCCAGAACCGCGCCGGTGATAAGAAAGGGCCTATACCGCATGATCCGCCTCCTGATTGTCGGGAGGGGTTAATCAAGGATCGTGCCAACCTAAAGAATCGTTGCTTATCAATGCGATAGCCATTTCGCCGGAAGATGACTTGGCGATATTTCTCAGAAAATGAGTATTTCGCGTAACCCGGCGTTGGATTAAACGCCAAGACGCCAAGGAAAACGCCAAGAATTAATGAGTGCCGCCTTCGGCGGCGATAAATTTGGAGTGACCCCTTTAAATGAGACAGGGAGCTAAGACACACTGACCGGAGGAGGTTAGTGTGGCGAGACGACGACGGCATACGAAGGAGTTCAAGTTAGCGGCGCTGGCTCGGATGGAGG
>Ga0213872_10001767_pt1 | contig 13539 bp, 11 predicted proteins | sample VelepicomBERX_R2_FD_160071 | JGI IMG/M metagenome (GOLD analysis project Ga0213872, IMG submission 160071) | Rhizosphere microbial communities from Vellozia epidendroides in rupestrian grasslands, the National Park of Serra do Cipo, Brazil - RX_R2 | ecosystem: Host-associated > Plants > Roots >...
TGATCTTGGCCATCTCGGCCCCTTTGATTTCCCGCTTCTCAGTTCTCACAATCTGTCCTTCTCGGCGTTTTCGGCGATTCCGGCGATCTCGGCGTTTCTCATTCCGGCCTTTCTACGCATGCGTTCTCGGCGTTCTCGCGTTTGCGGCGTTCCCGGCGTTATGCAGCCCATGCGAGTGAAGAGCCGTTTCGAGCTTCCTTACCCGTGGCAGGACTTCCCTTCCAAACAGGATCATTTCATCAAGCTTTGGCCAACCCGAGAGGATAAACTGCGTGACCCCGATCGAGGCGTAATCGATCAAGGCCTGAGCAACCTCGTCATAGCTACCCACCAGTGCCACCGCAGGGGCGCCGTGAGTGCGAACGGCACCCGTCCAGAGCCATGGGTTCAACCACTCGTTTTCGGCGAGCGCGTACGTTTCGCGGATGGAAACCGAGTCGCTCTTCAGCATAAAACGCTTTTCCTTTTCAGCATCCCGGGACGAAGCATCGAGTCCCTCCACCAATCTTTCAGCGGCGCGCCACGACTCTTCACGAGTGCCGCGAGCGATGATTGACATTCGCAGCCCCACTTCTTTGTTCGCTGCCAGGACCGGAGCGATTCTCATTTTTAGATTTTCGGGTGTGTCAACTAACCGCATCCATAAAGTGCCCTGAGAAATCGCCAGATTGCGGGCCTCATCGGAACCTCCCGCAATGAACAACTCAGGGAATGAACGCTGAGGCGAAATAAACGGCGTGTTCAGTGTCCCATCCTCGATGCGATAATAGCTGCCGTCGAAATTCACCGGCCCATCATTTCTCCAGAAGGCCCGGCAGATCGCCAGGAACTCCTCTGTCCGAGCGTATCGCTCCTGATGGCCGAGGTAATCTCCGTAGGAACGCTGTTCGAGCGGCGAGTGGCCTGCCACGATGTTGAGACTCAGTCGCCCGTTCAATAGCGCCGAAAGCGTATTCAGCTGCTGCACAAAGGTCGTTGGCAAAGTCAGGCCGGAACGGTATGCGACAATGAACTCAATCCGTTCGGTAGCCAGTCCGAGACCGGCGGCCAAAACAATCGGATCGGGCTTTGCCGCGCCGATGTCCGTCAGCAGGCCGGTGATGCCGCTTTCCTCGGCTTGACGACAGAACTCAATCTGGGGTTTGAGATCTGGCAAACCAGTCGCTCGTAGGCCAGCTCCCGTCGCCCGAGTAACGCCTTGGGTCTCTCCGCCTTGAAGCAATCGCCAATGGAATTTGAGTTTCATAGCCGATTGGCCTCCGCCTTTTCATCCAATCGCGCCTCCTGCGAGATATCCGGGCCGGCATTATAACGAGTAAGGACACGCGGGCGAACCTCTTCGCTGAACCGAGTCATTTCCGGCACGTCTGGCCACCCGAGGAAAAGGAATTGCGTAATTCCCACTTTGGTAAATTCGATGATACCGTCCGCCACTTCGTCGTACGAGCCGACCAATGCAATCGCTGGTGCGCCCAGGTAAGGCACGGCTCCGGCCCAGAGATAGTCGGTCACCCAATCGGATGAACTCTGCTCCGCCAACGCCAACGTACTGGTAAATGCCACGGAGTCAGAAACGCGGGAAAAGTCCTGGTGAGTCTTCCTCGCGCGGTTGCCGATCTCCACTAACATGGCTTGAGCCGCTGATAGCGCCTCTGCATGGCTCGGACGTGCGATCATGGAAACTAAAATCCCGACTTCCTTCTCGCTATCCAAAACGCCTTGTATTCGGATCGCCAACTCTTCGGGTCGTCTTGGGAGCGTCCAGAGGCAGTGCGCGTGGCGCACCGCTAACTGCAAGGCCTGTGCCGATGAGCCGCCCAGGAAAATCTCCGGTGCCGTACGCCCTGACGCGATAAACGGCGTATTTAGTCTCCCATTTTCGATGTGGTAGTGAACGCCTTTGAAGTTGACTGGACCATTTCCTTCCCAGAAAGCGCGGCACACCGTTAGAAACTCGTCGGTTCGCGTATAGCGATCGTCATGAGCTAAAAAATCGCCATACCCACGCTGCTCGTTCGGGGTGTGGCCGCCGACCACATTCAGGCAAACCCGGCCGTTCGTAAGAGCGGATAATGTGTTCACTTGTTGGACAAATAATGCCGGAGAGCAAAGACCCGAGCGAACCGCGATCATAAACTTAATTTTGGTCGCCAGCATCCCCAGCGCACTTGCCAACACGATCGGGTCTGCCCGGTGGAAACCGAACGCGGTCAAAACGGAGTCGATCTCGAACGCTTCCGCGCACCGGCAAAATTCGACGTGAGCCTCCAGGTCGGGGATTCCGCTTTGCACGGCTCTCGATTTCGCCCCTCTCCACTTTTCACCTACGGAGGACATACTCCAGTGAAAACGAAGCGGTCTTTTTTTTAGGAGACTCACAGTAGATCACTCACAATTGTTGGTAGCGTCGCGCGGAAGCACCCCTACCCAGTCTTGAAAAAGAACTCTCTATTAAAATAGTCTGGCCGGCCGCTGTCGTCCCTAAACCGGGTGTACTGCGAAACGACGATTAGTCCCTTCGTGTAATAGGCCGCCAACAACATTTCAAGAAACTCAAACTCATAACGCGCCAGGAACCCGTCCGCCTGCCGCGAATCGACCGTCGGAGCAAACGGAACTACCTCAACCGTTCCAAGGTTCTTAACTCCGTCCGAAACATAAGCCGTTATAGTGTATCCCTCGCTCGCCTGACTCAAAACAAACCGAGTAATACTTCGGCTATCTTCGAATGTGTTAACCCAGGTACCCAGAAAATGCGAAAGGTCTACCTTCGTATCTGAACCGGCAAGTCCCACGCCATCCGCAGTCATTTGGTCATCTCGCTTGACTACTTGCATTTTCATCCTACTCACTGGTGGAAGAACTCCTTGCAAATATAGTTGGTTCGTAGACCGTCCTCTTTGAATTTGTGGTAGGTATGAATGACGAGAACGCCACGATTATGAATAGCCGTAACAAGTGCCTGCTGGTCCGCGAATTCATACGTGAGCTCGAAACCGGCCACGACCTCACCAGTAATTTCGTAAGCATAAGCCGTAGCCGGTCGGGCCCCCCAATCGCACAGATCCCCCGAGCGAGCGCCGAATACCTGAACCTCGAACGTATCTTTGATTTGATTAACATAGATTTCGGCAATACCGCCAGTGGCGGGATTGGCGTTCATCCATTTCCCAACCAACGAAGAGAGGTCGAGTTTGGCGACACGCCGATGGTCCGGCTTTATCCTGCTATTGTCATTTAGGTAGACTGTATTTTGAGTATTAGTCATGCTTGATTGCTGTTAATAAGTTACCGCTATCCGGTCTGCGGCCTGAAGAAGGATCCATCGTACTCCCTCCCGAGCACCTGATTGCCGATGGCGGCCAGGACCTGATCAGCGTTGTCGTGTCGCACATAAATTGCCAGATCGCGATAAATCCGCTCGACCGGACTCGGCTTGACCAGTGATCTTGCGCCACAGGCCCGCACGCAATTGTCCAGTATCTCCATCGCCAGATTCTCCACGAGGTATCTTGCGCGAACACCGGCTATCTTGGCTTCCTCTATCCGATCGGCGTCCCACAGCGCAGCGACATGCTTTAACCAGAGGTTAGCCGTCTCGACGTTGAGGGACATCCGCGCGATCCGGTGCGACACATACGGATCATCCTCCAGTTGCTGCTTTGCGATAGATGCAAGCGCATATTCATACGCCGCCTCAGCACCGCCCAGAAAGGTGGTCGCATAGTGCGGCGAAAAACGGGTCTGCCACGCCTCATGCAAATACTGACCCGGCCTCCCGATGATATCTTCCGTTGGGATAAATACATCGTTAAATCGAACCAGGTAACTGACCGTGGCGCGCATCCCGATGGGATTCCACCAGGAACTATCGAAGCTCACTCCAGGATCGTCGAGGTCGCAGCCGAGGAGCAGCAGTTGATCAGAGGAACCCGCTGAGTGGCGTGCACCGCCCGGCCCCGCTGCGTTGACTAGCAAAATCGCCCGGCGAGCATGACCGGCGCTGGTCGCATAGGCTTTGGTCCCGCTTAACAAGTAACCGCCGTCTATCTTCCGCAAGTGTGTCCCGAATTTCGATCCCTGGCCTGGCACCTTTGACTGCGGCTCCCCGCTCCACGCGACCCAGAGATCGCCTCTTTTGACAATTCCTTCGAACCAGCGTTCCTTCTGCTCTTCGGTTCCCAGAGAGGAAATCAACACTTGTGAATTCACGTGCCCCTCCCAGCAGCGGGCCAAGGACATATCTGCTCTCGCCAACTCTTTAGTCATCATCCAGAGGACCAGCGTATCGCTCCCGGGCCCAAGCCCCAAGCCACCGTAGGTCTCCGGCACGCAGGGAGCGTATACACCCGCCCGGAACAAGTCCTCGAAGTCTTCGGCCGGAAACGCAGCCGCCCGATCATAACCGTCAGCGCGGGAAGCAAACTTCTCACGAGCCAGTTCACCAATCCGAACAACGTATTCTCGGCTCGCCGCCTGAAAACTATCTACAGGTTGACTCGTTAACATGGCTCGGCCTTCGGGTTAGCATTCGTCCGGTCAAGATGAAAAGATTCGACTAGACCGTTCCCGCTCGCGGGAAGTTCAAGCAGCCGACGAGCAGGCCCCTCCGGCATTTGCTCGCCAGTCATGAGGTTATACTGTCGCATCGTCTGCGCCAACAAGACCTTGCGACCGTCGATTACCTGGTGACCCAGAGCCCGAGAGACCGCCGCCAACGGCGTGCTACCTCTATTGCTATAGACCATATCCACGACCAGAGAACCGGGATCAAGCGTATCCAGATCGATGGGTAACTCTTCTCCCGCGCGACCTACGGGAGTCGCATTAACCAGCACCGAATAGCCGCGAGGCCAGAATTCTTTCAAAGGAATAAATCGCAAACCAAGCAGGCGCCCCGCCCAACTCCCTCGCTCAATGCCTCGATTGACCAGGGTCACCTCCGCGCCCGCCTGAGCCAAAACCGCCGCGGTGACCCGCCCGGACCCACCACAACCCACGACAGCGACTCTGACACGCGCCAGGTCAATTCGTCGGAATATCGCATCAGAAAGAACACCCTCCGGCTCCGTCGTGAACGCCGTCCAGAACCCATTTTGCCGAACTAGTAAATTGGTCGCCTTGCACTGAGAACACAGTGGCGCGGCCCTCCCACTAACTTCCAATGCCGACTCCTTATGCGGCGAAGCTACCGTCAATCCCTTAATGGTCAGCCCCATCACCTCCAGATTGCCGCTTGAAACCAGTCGGCCCCAGAGGCGGCCAAAGGCCTGCGTCGGGAAGCATAGGAATAGGCGGCCGGTACCGGAAGCGCGATGAGCGGCATTGTGGAGCCGCGGCGATAGCGAGCGTGCAACCGGTTTTCCAACTATTGCGTATATCTCACTTACTGGATGAATGTCCGGGAATCCGTAATCGCGAACTAGCTCAGAGAGGAGGCCACCGGTCCCATCTTCACATTCATCTGTCAATCCTCCGAATACGATTGGCGCACCCAGTCTTGGCGCCAGAACCCGCGTCCAAAGCCCGAGCGGGCCTGGAGCATAGGCAACAATGTCCGACCGCCTCGCGTGGTGCAAGAATTGTAGCGTAGTGATGCCCTCCTCGACACTCGTGCAGCCCACCTCAAATCGATAGAGTCGAGCCCCTGTCCGACTAAAGGCTTGCAGCAGTTGCTGCAGACCTTGTTCGTCCCGGGCCTCTCCGCGCCAGGAAATCACCCGCTGTTCAGGGGCAATGCGACTTAACAACTCCGGTACAAGATCCCGGTCGCCCTCCAGCTCAACCAGATCGTAAACCCCGGCGGCTCTCCTCAGCCGGCGGTGGCGTGCGCCGTTGGAAGAATCGTCCCCTCCCCCTTGACTACAGCTTCGCAAGGAGTACAACAGCCGTCCGTTGAAGGCCGACCTGAATGTGATCGGGTCAGGATCGGGCATCAAGTCCGCACGAATCTCGAGCCAATCAGCCAACGTCCAATCCGTGCCGTTAAGCGTATCGCTCCAGCGAGACAAGGAACTGATCGTAGCCACTAGCGTCGCTCGAGACATGATTTCTCTTGTTTCACCTTGTCGCTCGTGCCAACCGGACAGTTTGCCTGAAGGGGCGCTGCTTGGAGGGGCGCTGCTTGCAGGGCCCGGGAGCCGCAAGCGGATCCCCTCCAAACTGACTTCGCGTCTGTTCGCCGAGGGTTTGGCCGTGCGTCTGCCATAACCTACTTGCGAGCCTGCGCCAGAGCATTCGCGTAAAAGAGCAGTTCGTCGATAAATCGGTCCAAACTAATTGCCCAGGCCTCGTCCGTCGGCTGACCTTGCTCATCGAAAAGCTCCTGGACCCTGGACACCGGAAGAGCGTCCGGAATCGGCAAACCGCCAAGAGCAAGGATCGTCAGACGGAGCTGCATCAAACAATTCACTCCCCCGAAGCCACCTGATGAAACGGTGCAGACGCCTACCGGCTTCCTTCGCAAAATGCCCGGCTTAAGATAGTCGAAAGCGTTTTTCAGAACTCCAGGAACCCCCCCTTTGTACTCCGGCGAAACGATCAAGAGACCATCTGCTCGCTCCAATTTGTCCGAAAAGCTTTGCAGACCGGCCGGTGCGATTTTCATATCAGAAAGCCTTTGATCCATAATGGGAAAATTGTACTCGCCGAGATCCATTAGTTCCGTCGTCAGTCGAGGGTCCGCGCTCATCCTGGATAAGACGAACCGGGCAACCTTGCAGCTCTGCCGGCCGATTCGAGTGCTTCCCAGCACGATTGGAATGTCAATAAGGTGCATGTGCTCGCTCGATTCTAGGCCGGTCCGTCCGTGGCATCACTGTCGGGCAACCGCCCGCTGATTTTGATCGCCCAATAACGCAAACTATGAGATCGGTTGCGCCGGCAACCCTTCGCTACCGATCACACGCCATACCGGGTGACGCGGACCGATCTGCTGATCCCTGCCAAGGTAGGTTGTCAGGATCCTGTTTTGTGCATTGACTTGCGATTGTCTGAATTCTTTTGGTGTGATTCCGAAACGCATCTTAAATTCTCGACAGAACTGGGGTATCTGTGGATAAGCCAGCGCGTAGGCCACCTGCTTAACGCTTTGCGCTTTTCGCAACATAACGAGGGCGTTATTTAGTCGCTGGGTCTTAAGCCACTCCCGCGGTGTACATCCGGATTCGATCTTGAATGTACGTTCCAAATGGCGCAGGCTGATCCGGCACAACCGAGCCATCTTCAACGGTTGATAGTTCGACCGATTGGCTAAGCTCATCATGGCCAACTGGCTCGGTGCCAACTGCATGACAGCGGGCTGAAATGGAAGATTGCCCTCCGCGAACTGGTCTACAGTGTCGTTCATAAAGCACCTCAAGCCATTTAGAGTTCGACCGGACGCCAATTTAGCCGGGAGGCCCGCCCAAAATCGCAGTTAGTTAGTCTAAGCCGACGAGCCCCGTCCCACTTGTTGGCAATCATATGCAGGATCGTGTATTAGAGTCTACGATTTTTTCGAGCCTGTTCGGGCAAAATAGCATTGGCACTATGTTTGTATCTTAAATTGGGTTGACATTGGGGTTCCTGCTTTCGAATGCTATGCGGAGCATTTTTATGAAATGCCTCCTGTCTCCACTTGCCTCTTCTTTGCGATTATCGTTTTCGGTGGTTCTTGCCTTTGGCACCCGAAGATCGCTGCTGCTTATCCTTCTGGTTACGGGCTTAGCACTGGACAGCTCGAAAAGCGTTGCGGCCGACAGCCTAGTTACTGTCCTATACGCCGGCTCTCTTGGAAATCTCATGGAGATAGACGTGGGGCCGGCATTTAGTCGTGCGACCGGATATAAGTACCGCGGCGAGGCCAAGGGATCCTTATTATGCGCCAATCTCATCAAGGAGCAGCTGCGAACGCCGGACGTCTTCATCAGCGCTGATCCAAAGGTCAATCTTCTGCTCATGGGCCCTGAAAACGGCAACCTAGTGCGTTGGTATGCCACGATCTTCGGTAACGAGCTGGTGCTAGGCTACCACCCGAACAGTCGCTTCGCCGCTCAGTTAAAGCAGCTCGGCACGGACGATATTCGCGTTTATGAGATCCTTCAGCAAAACGGGTTTCGCCTCGGCCAAGGGGATCCTGAACTCGAGCCAAAGGGCTATCGAACGCTATTCCTCTTTGACTTGGCTGAAAAATATTACCGGCAGCCCGGGTTAGCGACGAAGATTTTGCACGATGCGGAACGTCCTACATTAGTATTTCCAGAGGAGCAGTTAGTAGCGCGCCTCGAGGCAGGACAGTTAGACGCCGGCATCTTTTACCGCAACGAGATCGCCGAGCATGACCTGCCATTCATCGCGTTCCCGCGGGAGCTAAATCTGGGCGATCCGGCACTCGATTCCTATTACAGTTCCGCTACGTATCTGAATCGTAAGGGTGTCACCTACAGTGGCTCCGCTATCGTTTACAGCGTCACCATCCCTGAGCGCTCCCAAAATCGCGAGGGAGCGATTGCTCTGGTCAGTTTCCTCCTCAGCGATGAGGGCCGGAAAATTGTGGAAAAGCACGCATTACGGGTCGTCCAGCCATCGGTCTCCGGCGAGCTCGATGCCGCACCTTCCGCGGTGCAAACTGCTCTTAAGAGAGTCGGCTCACGATGAAGCAGGTTCGCCAACCGGTGCCGCCACTGTTCGTCTTGCTTGGGGGACTTTTGATCGTCTACCTCTTGCTGCCGCTGATAGGTTTCCTGCCCCGCGTATCTATCAACTCGTTCGGGCAGCTGTTGCAGCCTGAGGTGCTCTCCGCTGCCGCCGTGTCTGCCGAGACGGCCACAGTGTCGAGCCTGTTGCTACTGCTGTTCGGAATCCCACTCTCCTATCTTTTAGCCCGCTGCGAGTTTCCCGGTAAAACCTTGGTCACTCTGCTTGTTCAACTTCCACTGGCGCTGCCGCCATCGGTATCGGGCATTTTGCTACTGATGGTCTTCGGCCCCTACGCACCGGTAGGCCACTGGCTCGCCCAACTCGGAGTGCCGCCTCTGACCGATAATCTGGCAGCGATCGTTGTCGCCCAGACATTCGTCGCGAGCCCCTTCCTGATAATCGCCGCGCGCACCGCCTTCGAAGAAGTTGATCCGGCTCTGGAGCAGGTTGCGACCACATTCGGTAAATCACCGGGACAGATTTTTCGGCGTATCACATTGACGTTGGCTTGGCCTGCCATCCGCAGTGGCATAACCCTGTCCTGGATCAGGGCTCTCGGCGAGTTTGGCGCCAATGCCATGGTGGCCTATCACCCTTATTCCCTCCCTGTCCTGGCGTGGGTGCAGTTCTCCGAATCGGGGCTTAACAGCACGGTTCCCCTGGTGATACTCATGCTCGCCGTCGGAGCTGCCGGAGTCGCCCTGTCGTCTTTGTTTGCGCGACGTTCGTGGTCCTGGCGATGCCCCCCGGGCCTTCCAGCCGCTTGTCCCTCCGCTCCTCGAACCGAGGTGAACGGGTTTTCGACCGAATTGCGTTCGGCAATCACAGAGCTCCCCATCGCCACACGCCCGCGCAATACCGCTCCAATCACCGCGGACATTGTGCACGATTTTGGAGATTTTCGCCTTGACGTCCAATTTCGAACGACTTGCCGGCGCGTGGCGGTGCTCGGCCCTTCCGGAGCAGGAAAGAGCCTCCTTCTCAAGGCGCTCGCCGGACTGATCCAACCGCAAAAAGGCCATCTGACTGTCGGTGCGCGGACACTATTCGACACGACGGCAGGAATCTGGTTGCGTCCCGATGAGCGCCGGATCGGTTATGTCCCCCAACACTTCGCCCTCTTCCCGCACATGACCGTCTGGCAAAACGTGTTGTTTGCCACGAACGCGACACCGCAAGACATCAGCCGGGCGGCCGACGTGGTTCGGTTGCTGGGTCTAGAAGCACTTTCTAAACGTTACCCTAATCAGCTATCTTTCGGTCAACAGCAGCGCGCCGCTCTGGCGCGGGCACTTGTACGACAACCCGACTACCTCCTACTCGACGAGCCGTTCGCCTCACTGGACACACCGTTTCGGTTGCATCTGCGACGTGAACTACTCCGGATCTTGCGCCAGCTTGACCTTTCGGTGGTTCTGGTGACCCACGATCCGCAGGAGGCTTACGAACTGGTAGAGGAGGTGATCGTCATCGCTGCGGGACGCGTGCTCCAGCAGGGACGGCGAGAAGAGGTTTTTGGCGTCCCCTCCACCGCGCTCGTGGCCAAGCTGCTCGGCTTTCGAAATACGTTCAGGGGCCAGGTCACCTCGTCGACACCCGAAGCGAATTTCATCGAGTATCAGAATATCTCGCTGTCTGCGCCCCCTGGACCACTGCGACCTGGTATGGCGGTCGATTTTTTTGTGAGCCCGCAAGCATTGACCGTGGTCCGTGCCGGCCACCCCGACTCACTCCCGCCCGGCACTTTCCTGGGTGGCGTCATTGATGCCATCTGGCCCCGCCCGTCCGGCAATCGTCTCGCTGTCATCGTTGGAAACGGCACCAGCCCGGACTTTTGGGAAGTAGAACTAGTGCACAATGGTAGGGCGCCTGAGCTGTGGAGCGAGCGAGACTCCGTGCGCTTGTTTCTCCCCCAGACGTCGATACATGTGATGTGCCAGGAACCTAACCAAAGTTAAACCCAAACTCCGAAATTAGGGGAATCGTGCTCGTGCTCGTCGTCGTGCTCGTGCTCGATCTGTGGGACTTAGGCGCCGAAAAGAGGGTCCGATCTTTCCGCAACTGTTCTGTTCCGGCCGGCGTGGCAACTGAGCGGAGCTTTTCTCGATTACGAGCACGAGCACGAGCACAAGCACGACTTCGGAATCTAGGTTAATTCGCAGGGCGGCAACGCCCCCCGACAGGCAAGATGCCTATGCTACATTGCTGGCGCACGAGTCCCACCTGCATCATCTCACCCGCTCGATCTGACGCTTGAAATCGATCAGGTCCTGCTTCCACAGGATATTCGTTGGGTCCAGCGCCACCAGCGCTTTTGCGATCTTGTGAGCCTGTTCGTATTCATTGGCTGCTCCACTCGATTCCCCTTGGGCCTCCAGTATGTTGCCAACACAGTTGTGCGCGAGCGCGAGATCTCGCTGCCAATCGGCGTTCTCAGGGTCGCGTCCAGTCAACCCGAGCATGATCTGCTTGGCGGTTTCGTACTCGGCCAGGGCATTGTCCAGTTGCCCTTGGATTTGGAGCACGCTACCAACGCAGTTGTGCGCGAGCGCGAGATCCCGTTGCCAATCGGCGTTCTCAGGGTCGCGTCGAGTCAGTCGCAGCATGGCCTGCTTGTAGGCCTCGTACTCGCCCAGAGCACCGCTCCAATCACCCTGGGCTCGGAGCACTCCGCCGACGCACCCGTGAGCCACGCACAGGTCGCGTTGCCAATGAGCGTTCTCAGGGTCGACTTGCGTTAGGCGCAAGAGAATCTGCGCGGCCGCCTTGTACTCGAGTTTGGCCTCGCTCAGCCGACCTTGAACCTGGAGCAAGCTACCGACGCGATTGTGCGCAATGGAGAGTTCTCGGTCCCAGTCGTCGTTCTCGGGAAAGTATCGGATCAGCTGCGACATAATCCGGCGGCACGCTTCGTACTCGCGCAGGGCGTCATTCAGCAAGCCTTGAGCTTGCAAGACGCTGCCGACGCAACCGTGTGCCACCGAAAGGCCTCGCTGCCAATACGCGTTCTCCGGGGAGCGTTGGGTCAGTCGAAGCATGATTTGTTTGGAGGCCTCGTACTCGCCAAGAGCGTCATCGAGCCGACCTAGGCTTTGCAGAGCGCCACCAATGCAACCGTGCGCGATCGACAGATCTCGTTGCCAGTCTGTGTTCGCAGGATCGCGCCTGGTCAGTTGCAACATGATTTGCTGATAGGCTTCGTACTCGCGCAGGGCGTCACCGAGGCGCCCCTCGGCTTGAAGCACCCCACCGACGCGATTGTGCGCGACCGAGAGGTCTTGCTGCCAGTGAGCGTTTTCTGGATCGCGCCGAACCAGCCGCAGCATGATCTGCTTGTGCGCCTCGTACTCGTCCAGGGCGCCGTTGAGTTGGCCCTGTGCCTGCAGCACACCACCGACACGGTTGTGGGCGATGGAAAGGTCTCGCTGCCAAAACGTGTTCTCAGGTTCGCATTCGGCCAACCGCAGCATAATTTGCTTGTACGCCTTGTACTCACGCAGAGCGTCACCCAGCCGGCCCTGAGACTGGAATACGCCCCCAACGCAGTTATGCGCAGCGGAGAGGTCTCGCTGCCACTGACTGTTTTCCGGGTCGCTTCGGACCAAATCAGACATCGTACCTTTGGCGACTTCGTACTCACGCAAAGCGTCATCGAGATGGCCTTGCCCCTGGAGCACGCCGCCGACACGGATGCATGCGACCGAAAGCCTACGCCGCCAGTCGTTGTCCTGTGGCTCGCGCTGGACCAGCCGCAGCATGATCTGTTTGTAGGCCTGATACTCCCGCAGAGCGTTTCCGAGTTGACCTTGGGCCTGAAACGCGCTGCCGATGCAAGTGTGCGCAACGGAAAGGTCCCGCTGAAAATCAGCGTTTTCCGGCTCACGCTGGGTCAGCCGCTGCATAATTTCCTTCGCGGCCTCGTATTGGCGAAGGGCTTCAAGCAAGAAACCTCGCTTCTGCAGGGCCTGGCCCAGCAGGCAGCACGCTTCTGCTTCGCCTACGGGTTCACCGACCTGTCTAAAAAGCGACAACGCCTCGCGCGCCATCGCCTCAATTTCAACCTGAGCCAACCGTCCCTGCATGATCCAGCCGAAACATAGTGTCGCAAAGCCGCGTGCCAACGGGGCAAGCTTCGGAAGCTTTAGGAGTTCGCGAAGCATCGTACCCAAAAGTTGCAAGAATTGGTCCTTTCCTGCTCGGGTCCAAGCGGCCCAGATGGCGTAGAGCTCACCTGTGGCGGAATCCGGCTCGGTCACAAGCTCATGAAAGAGCCTCTCAATGATAAGGTTCGACTCGTCGCCTTTGAAACAGGCCCCGGCAGGGTCCAAACGATTGACGCCATTGTTACGGTTCACGGTTGGGCGGGGCTCCACGGCATTCGACGTTTGTCGCATGGGACATAAGACCTATATGACTTATAAGACGTATAGCAACCATCCGGCGACAGCCGAATGATGCGGGAGCCTCGCCCTACCATCCTTACGCCTGCAAAAAAGAAAGCCCAGGAAACGCCGGCCGCCATTTGCGTTCTCACACGACTTCAGCGACGATCTGGAAGCGAGTAATCTCCCTTTTAAACAACGCCGCAGATCCAGGATCTGCAGGGAACAGGAAAACTTAAACGCGTGGAAATTAAATGAGCCAGAATCTTAGCCTGCTCCGGCAGAACTATTGCCGGCCCGCCACGCTCAGTGGCAAGACAACCCATAACCTCTTTCCCTTAGAGAAAGAGTGCGAGGAGGGGAAAACGCTCCTTGCGAAAGCGCCAAAAACGCTGCTTAACCTACAGGAGTTGGATCCATACGGACTTCAACAGACCTATCGAGACGAAGGTACCGGTGTGGAACTACCCGTCTTCGC
>Ga0213872_10001768_pt1 | contig 13532 bp, 8 predicted proteins | sample VelepicomBERX_R2_FD_160071 | JGI IMG/M metagenome (GOLD analysis project Ga0213872, IMG submission 160071) | Rhizosphere microbial communities from Vellozia epidendroides in rupestrian grasslands, the National Park of Serra do Cipo, Brazil - RX_R2 | ecosystem: Host-associated > Plants > Roots >...
GAAAGCGCACAAGGCGTCAAATTGGATGGTGTGCTGGAGAAGCCGGTTACTGCTCACAGCGTTTTGGACGCTATCGGCAAGGCTATCAGCAAGGACCAGGCGCAGGCGGGGCCTGAGCGTCCGCGTCGCGACATGACCTATGAAGAGGCTCGCGAGCAGGTAAACGGAGCGCGCGTGCTGCTGGTGGAGGATAACCAGATTAATCAGGAATTGGCGCTGGATATCCTGACCTCGGCCGGCGTCAAAGTGGATCTTGCGGCGAACGGCGCCGAGGCGGTGGAACGTGTCGCGCGTGACGATTACGATGCGGTGCTGATGGATTGCCAGATGCCTGTGATGGACGGCTACGAGGCGACCAGGCAGATACGCCTGGAAGCACGTCACCATGACTTGCCGATTTTGGCGATGACCGCCAATGCCATGGTGGGCGACCGCGAGAAATGCCTGGCCGCCGGCATGAATGCCCATATTCCCAAGCCGATCGACGTCAATCAGTTGTTTCGCGTCCTGGCGCGCTGGATCAAGCCGCGCGGCCTGCGCCGCGCCGCGGGCAATGCCGCCGGCGTCAATGCGTCTGCCGCGCGGCCGATGCCGCAATTGCCGGGCGTGGATATGGAAGCGGTGATGAAACGCCTTGCCGGCAACAGCGGCCAATACCGACGCCTGCTGACCATGTTCTATCGTGGGCAGGCCAATGCGGTAGACCGCGTGCGCAATGCCTGGGACGGCGGCAATCGGCAGGAAGCACAGCGCGAAGCGCACAATCTCAAGGGCCTGGCCGCGAGCGTCGGCGCGAATGCATTGGCCGAAGCGGCTGCCGTCTTGGAGTATCAACTCGCCGGTGCGGTTACGCAGGAACGGCTCAATCTTGCCCTGGATGAGGTGAAGGCGCCGCTGGATACGCTGATCGAAGCCCTCGAGACGTTCTTGAAGCAGGAATAGCGGCACCGCTCCCGACACCGGTCCGTGGACAGCGGTGCGGGTCGGCGAAACGTCCGCCGCGCTTCAAAACAGGCTGGCTTGCGCGCTTTGCTCCGCCGCCGGACGCGCATCGGACGCCGGCGAGCGCGTGGATGTCTTCGGCTGTGCCGGCGCCGGTTCTGCTGCCATCAGGACGGCTGGATACGAGCGCAGGAATGAGCGTGCCAACTCCGGGTCCTTGCATGACAACCAGGCGTCGTATTCTTCCGGCGGAACGATCACCAGGGAACGTTTTTCATCTTCCGGCCGATGGAAGCGCCGCATCAATTCGTGTTGATCCGCATTGATCGTGATTTGCGTAAAGGCGCAGGAGAGGGCGCCGTCCTGCTCGCTCCATTCGCGCCACAAACCGGCAACGGCGAAGTCGCTGCCGTCAGCCATGCCGATGCGCCAGCGCACGTGACTGCCTGTTTCCCAATTCGGCTCGTAGTAGCAACGCATCGGCACCAGGCAAAGCCGGCCTGCTTGCCAGGAGGGCGCATAACTGCGAAGCTGACCAATGCTTTCGGCGCGCGCATTCATCGTGGTAAAACGTTTGACGTCGGGAGGTATATGGCGTTTGGGCACCATGCCGTAAGACGCCATTCTGGCTTCGCGCGGTCCGTCCCGCCCCGCGCACAGGATGGGCGCGGAATAATCCTGATAGACGTCGTCGGGCCATTCGTTACCGAACGCAGGCGCCGTATTGAAATGCCTGATCAGGCTTTCGAGAGGGGAGGGAGAGTAAACGATACACATGCCGAAATTTTCGTCTGCTTTGACGGCGAACGCAAGAATCAGCATAATTCTCGAATAAAAAATAGGGATGCGCATGAATCGGCATTCCTCCCATCGGCCGGAATCGCTTCGCGGGAAACTCGATGACGTTCGACAGAATAGGGACTACACCCCAAGGCTTCCTGCAAGATTTGCGCCGCGGGATTTTCTACTTGCTGCTATCGCTCTGCGCGGCAAGCAATGCCACCGACGAGGCTGGCGAAGAAACCTCGGCCTTGCTCGACAAATCTCTGGATGAATTGTTGAATATGCCGGTCACGGTCGGTACGGGAACCCCGGTCGGCAACCGCGAATCGCCCGGTATCGTCACTGTCATCACGCGCGAGCAGATACGGGCAGCGGGCGCACGCGACTTCATCGATATCTTGCGCCTTGTGCCCGGTTTCGATTTCGGCTCGGATGGATGGGGCGTGATCGGGCCGATGTTTCGCGGCTTGTGGGGTGAGGAGGGGCGCATCCTGCTACTGTGGGACGGCATTGAGATGAATGACTATCTCTCTGGAAATCTGCCGTTCGGCAATCATTTCCCGGTCGACCAGATCGAGCGCGTAGAAATCATCCGCGGGCCTGGCTCGGTTCTGTACGGCGGTTTCGCCGAAGTCGCCACTATTTCCGTCACCAGTGTGCAGGCGGCGGCCGGCACGGTTGCATTCGGTGCCAGTTATGGACACGGCATCGGCGATACCCTGCATCAGCACGGTGATCTGTTGTGGAGCGCCGACCTTGGCAATGCTTCCTTGACCGCCGGTTTATATGGCGGAACCGGTCAGCGCACCGATTCCAATAATTATTACGCTGCCAACGGCCAGCAACTCGATCACAACGGCAACTGGAACCTCGATCCGGCTTTTCTCAATCTTGGCTTCAAATCGGGGGCACTGCAGGCGCGCTATATATACGACCGCTACGATTGGACCGAAGCCAGCGATTATGGCGAAGCCGATCTGCCTGCCCCTCAGCATAATTACTTCGGCTCCAGCTCGCTTGATGTCCGCTACAGTGCCTCGCTTTCGGACTCGCTCACGCTGACCCCTCACTTGATGGCCAGCGTGCGTTATCCATGGTGGGTGGAGGGCGCGTTGCCGCCGTTCAGCTACAACCTGCGCATGCTGCGTGAGCGCGGCGGCCTGGATGCCGAATGGAAGCCGAGCGTCGCCTTGCAGTTTTTCGGCGGCATCGAACGCACCGAGGATCGTGGCGATGTAATCGGCGCCGGCGCCTTCCCGGACGGCGCAACCCACGCCGCCGATCAGCACGAAGCAGCCTTCCTGCAGGGGCAGTGGAACGGCATTGTCAATGCCACCCTGGGCGGCCGCTACGAATACGACCAGCGCTACGGCGGCTTCTTCGTGCCGCGCGCGGCTGTTACGAAGGTATTTGGGGCTTATCACGTGAAGCTGCTGTACGGCGAAGCATTCCGCACACCGACTATTTTCGAAATCGAAAACGGCGTCGATCCGGCCAAGATCGTTCCAGAGCGCACCAAAACCGCGGAAGTCGAAATCGGAAGGGTGATAGGCAATGGCTTGCTGACCGCCAACCTGTTCGATATCCGCATCGACAAGCCGCTGGTTTATCTCGGCGCATCCAATGAATACGTCAACAATCCTGGACATCTCGGCAGTGTGGGAGCCGAGCTTGCCTACAGCCTGCGCGAGAATTGGGGATTCCTGAACAGTACGCTCAGCTACTACGGTGAGCGCGACGTCGGCAATGACGACTACCAGCCTCCCGGTCACGATGGCTGGGCCTTGGCTGAGCCGCGCTTCAAGGCGACTGTCGCAGCCGGATGGAACTTGGACCAGCATTGGACGTTCGGCCCATCGCTGGTGTATATGGGAACACGGTACGGTTACGCCTGGCTGCCATCGGCCGGTGCTGCGGATTTTCGTGCCTTCGATCCGGCCTGGTTGGTCAATTTGAATCTCGAGTACAAATTCGAGCGTTATGCGATGAGTGTGGGCGTGCAGGATCTATTGAATCAAAACCCCGGCTTCCTGCAGCCTTACCGCGGCGGTCAGACCTGGATACCCGGACCGTCACGCGAAGTGGTGCTCAAATTCCGCTATGGATTCTGACATGACCATGCCTTGTCCGCGTGATCGCGCTTTTGCGGCGACCTCCGCACATTGAATTCTCCAATCAAGATCTTTCCTCCCGCTTTGAATATTCCGAACTGTTCCAGAATTTCCATCGCCTTGGTGCAAGGCAGTTTTGCCGTTGGCGGCGTGGCGGCCAACGTCGCGCGCGTGAAAGCTTTTTATCGGATCGCCGCGCTCGCCAAGGCCGACCTGGTCGTGTTTTCCGAGATGACCGTTCCCGGCTACCCGCCCGAGGATTTGTTGCTGAGTAAGTCCTTTCAGAAACGCTGTATCGAGGCCTTGCGGGAATGCACGGAAATGACCTCGGCCGGCGGGCCGGCAATGCTGATCGGCAGCATCGGGAGGGAAGCAAGACCTGAAGCCGATGCCGACGGCGCAGCGCTGCACAACGCCATGTTCCTGCTGGAGGGCGGGAAAATCATGGCTCAACAGAATAAGCGCAACTTGCCCAACTACGGCATATTCGACGAGCCGCGTTATTTCGCTGCCGGTACGGTGCCGGCGCCGATGAGCTGGCGCGGAGTAAACCTGGGCGTCTTGATTTGCGAAGAGATGTGGAGCTCCGATCTGGCGCAGGCCCTCAAGCAGCAAGGCGCTGAACTGCTGATCGCGGTCAACGCGTCGCCATTCGAAATTGGCAAGCCGGAAATGCGCGAAAAGGTGGCGGCGCGGCGGGTGCGCGAGACGGCACTTCCTCTGCTCTATGTCAATCAAGTCGGCGGACACGACGAATGGATATTCGACGGCAATGGCTTCGCGCTCGACGCCGACGCCCGGGCGTGCCTGCGCATGCCGGGTTTTCGCGAGGATTTCCGCTTGCTGCGGCTGGAAAAGCGGGGTGAAACCTGGTGTGCGGTTGCCGGCGAAGTGACATCGCGACCGCCGGACCTGGAGCTGGCATATAACGCGCTCGTGCTGGGTTTGCGCGACTTCGTTCTGAAAAACGGTTATGCCGGCGTGCTGCTTGGTCTTTCCGGCGGCATTGATTCTGCGCTGGCGGCAGCCATAGCGGTCGATGCGCTGGGTAGCGAGCAGGTGCGCGCCCTGATGCTGCCATCGCCGTATACCTCGCAGGAAAGCCTGGAGGATGCACGCGAGTGTGCACGACGCCTCGGTATCCGCCTCGATTCCATTTCCATCGAACCGGGCATGCAAGCCTATGCCGCCATGATGGCGCCGATGTTCGGCGGTGAGATGCCGGAATTGGTGATCGGCAATAACCAACCGCGGCTGCGCGCCGCGATCTTGATGGAATTGAGCAGGGTAGAGCGGCGACTGCTGCTCAACACCGGCAACAAATCGGAAATGGCGGTTGGCTATACCACCTTGTACGGTGACATGTGCGGCCACTACGCCGTCTTGAAAGATGTCTACAAGACCATGGTGTATCAACTGGCTGCGTGGCGCAACGCGCGGCAGGAAGTCATTCCGCAGCACATCATCGCCCGGGCGCCGACCGCGGAACTACTGCCTGGGCAGGCAGATCAGGATACCTTGCCGCCCTACGAACTGCTGGACCGGATTTTGGAGCAATTGGTCGAACGGCGTTGCGGCGTCGAGGAAACGATCGCGCAAGGATTCGAGCGCGAGGTGGTCGAGTACGTCGCGGCCATGCTGCATGCGGCCGAACACAAGCGACGCCAGTCCGCTCCCGGCCCCAAGATCGGCGCCATGTCGTTCTGGCGCGACCGGCGTTACCCGATCAGCAACGGCTGGTATGTGGAGCAACTGCAGCGTTTTGACGGCGCGGCGCTGGCGCGAGTTTTGGATGAGCGGAAAAGATGAGTTGAACTGGCGGTGCCACTGAAAACAGGCCTGCAAAAAATGCGCCGCAAATGAGAAAGGGGTTACGGACCGAAATCCATAACCCCTTGAGTTTCTTGGTCGGGGCGAGATGATTCGAACATCCGACCCCTTGCACCCCATGCAAGTGCGCTACCAGGCTGCGCTACGCCCCGACGTGAATTCGACATTATAGCAAAGGAAAACCTTTTTTTGCGAATCCTGCGCTAACTTGCTGCGAAATCGAGGGTCTTAAACTGTTGAAACTTTGCGAAATTCCGCAAAATCCCCGAAAATACGCGCCTTACTCTTTTATTCCTTTGACCCGGCCGGCAGGAATCGCTACCCGCGAAAATATGCCGGATCGGCAACGCACATACACGACATGTCCATCAAAATCAGCCATCAATTCGACGCCGGCTCCATTGAAGTCGTCTCCGCCGCAAGTCCGCAAGCCATCGAACTGAACATCCGCAAGGACTCGCATTCCGACTTTTCGCAATGGTTCTATTTCCGCCTGCAGGGGGCTCGCGGCGAAGTCTGCGCCATCCGCTTCCTCAATGCCGGCCAGACTACCTATCCGGACGGCTGGACCGGCTATCAGGCCGTGGCCAGCTACGACAACGAACATTGGTTCCGGGTGCCGACGACTTACGACGGCAAGGCGATGACGATCACCCACACGCCCGAATTCGACAGCGTCTACTACGCCTATTTCGAACCGTATTCGCGCGAACGCCACCTGAACCTGCTGGGTGTGCTGCAGCAGTCGCCGCTGGTGCGCGTGGTCGATCTCGGTGAAACCATCGATGGGCGCGACTTCAATATGCTGGTGGTCGGCAATCCCGAGGCAAAGAAGAAAGTATGGGTGATTGCGCGCCAGCACCCGGGCGAAAGCATGGCCGAATGGTTCGTGGAAGGCATGCTGGAATCCCTGCTCGACTCCGCCAACCCGATTGCGCGCCAGGTGTTGTCAAATGCGGTGTTGTACGTGGTGCCGAACATGAATCCGGACGGCTCCATTCGTGGCAACCTGCGCACCAACGCCGCCGGCGCCAATCTGAACCGCGAATGGATGACGTCGTCCATGGCAACCAGTCCGGAGGTCTTTTTGGTGCGCAACAAGATCCACGAACTCGGTTGCCACCTGTTCTTCGACATCCACGGCGACGAGGCCTTGCCCTACGTGTTCGTGGCAGGCAATGAAATGATCGAGGGCTTCACGCCGCAACAGGTGGCCGAACAGCAGGAATTCATCGAACACTTCAAGCAGGCCAGTCCGGACTTCCAGGACAAGGTGGGCTACGAGCCGACCAAGTACAGCGCCGACATGTTGACGCTGGCCTCGAAATATATCGGCCACACCTTCAAATGCCTGGCTTTGACGCTGGAAATGCCGTTCAAGGACAACGTCAATCTGCCTGACCCGTACGTGGGTTGGGATGGCGCTCGCAGTGCGCGCCTGGGCGCCGCTATGCTGCAGCCTATCTTGCGGATGCTGGAAAAGTAATAGCCTGCTTAGAAGCCCTAACAAAATGTGATTGGCTAGGGTGTAGCGAGGGTTTTGGGCGGCATGCCGCCTACTCGCGTAACAGTGTCAGCCTACCAGCAGACACGCGCCCTGCAAGGGCCGCGACGCAGACAGTACAGACGTACGGCTAGGAGCGGCAACACCGCCAAGCGCGTTTTGTTAGGGCTTCTTAATGCAGATGCCCCGGCCCGGCTGGGGCATCTTCCGGCATTTCGGCATGCACCAGCTCGGCTTCCATGTCGGGGTAGAGCGGGGCGCCGCAGTCGTCGCAATACTCAAGCACGAAACGCTCGTCGTGCAGCTTGATCTTGGTGATGCCGGCTGCCTGCAGCAGCCCCACGATTTGTTCGATCGGCGTTTTCCCCGCGTATTCGATCGCCGTCATGGGACGACCGGCGGCATCGGTCGCGGCCGCGCGGTTTTCATCGTCTTCCTCGCCATACAAAGGCCAGACCACGCCGTAAATGACTTCAGGTTCATTGCGTAGCGTGAATCCGATCCGGTATTCGTCCACACGTCCATCCTCCGGGGCTTCGGAAAACCCGCCTATGGCCGCGCCCAGTTCCGCGGGCAGGGCGCCCAGCGTGTGGGTCAGATAATGGGCAGCCGCACGAATTGACGCGGGGCGGATCAGTTTGTCCGCTTCGCGGCAGGCAATATAATACGCTTCAGGCAGCAGCAGTTCGATACCGCAACCCGGCAACAGACGCGCGATATTCGGCGTGGCCTGGTTGCGCCATTGTTCGAGGGCGAGATTGCGGTCGTTCAGGTTCAGCTCGCTTTGCCAGTGGAACAGCGGCGCGCCGGCCGGCACGGCCACCGCCGCCAGCAGGTAGCGCGTATCGGCCAGGAAGGGAGCGGTCTCGGGAGCCTTGCCGCTGGCCTTCAGGCTTTCCTGCTTGACAGCCGCATGCGCCAGACGCTGCGTCAGCGTCAAGGTTTCGACATGGCTGCGCGGCAGCTGGTCGATGGAAAACAGCGTCGGCGCCATCGCCATGCGAGCGCCGGACGCCAGCACATGCGCGTACAGGTGTGCGCTGAGTGTTGCAATCATATCCGGTGCAATCGCGCCCGAGGCGATGTTAAAACGCGTCCATGCCAGGATAGGCATGGCGATCAGCAAGGCGTCGTAACTTACGCCTTCATATTCAATGCGGCACGATTCGCTGCCGGCCTCAAGCGCATCCATCAGCACGTCGTAAGCCGCGGATTGTTCCTTGAACAACTCGTCGAGTGCCGCTTCGATGCCATCCTGGTTGCCGCCTTTCAGCATTTTTTGCACCAGGCCGTCGAGGTGGCGTTCCCAGGATTGTTCTTCCAGCCGGCTCGATGACAATACGGTGGCTTGGGACAGCATTACGAGGCGCTGGCTGTCGGCGGAGAGTTTGGCGGGGGATGATTTACCTGGACGGCGCATGATGGCTGTGGTGAAGAGAAGTCCTTAGAGTCGTATTGTAGAGGATTCCCCATGCAGCCATCGAAATGCAGCTCATGAAACTTGTGCAAGGCAGCAATAAAAACGCCGGCATTGCCGGCGTTTTTGTTTTCCACGGTCGATCGAGATCGACCTATGTGGCCAACTTATGCAGCCAACAACTGACGCAGCACGAACGGCAGGATACCGCCGTGTTTGTAGTAGTCGACTTCGATCGGCGTGTCGATACGCAGCAGCAGCTTGACTTCCTTCTTCTCGCCGTTGGCGCGATTGATCACCAGCGTCACTTGCTGTTGCGGCTTGAGCTCGCCTTCGATGCCCTTCAGGTCGAAGCTTTCGTTGCCGGTGATGCCGAGCGAGTCGACGCTGTCGTTGCCGAGGAATTGCAGCGGCAGCACGCCCATGCCAACCAGGTTGGAACGGTGGATGCGTTCGAAGGAACGCGCCACCACGGCCTTGACGCCGAGCAGTTGCGTGCCCTTGGCCGCCCAGTCGCGCGAGGAGCCGGTGCCGTATTCTTCGCCGGCGAAGATCATGGTCGGCGTTTCAGCGGCAATGTATTTCATGGCGGCGTCGTAGATCGACATTTCTTCGCCGCTCGGCTGGAAACGGGTGATGCCGCCTTCGACGCGCGAACCGTCGGACTTGGCCGGGATCATCAGGTTCTTGATGCGCACGTTGGCGAAGGTGCCGCGCATCATGATCTCGTGATTGCCGCGGCGCGAGCCGTAGGAATTGAAGTCGGCCTTTAGCACGCCGTTTTCAATCAGCCACTTGCCGGCCGGGCTCGATTCCTTGATGGAGCCTGCAGGCGAGATGTGGTCGGTCGTGATCGAGTCGCCGAACACGCCGAGTGCGCGCGCGCCGCTGATGCCACCGGCGGCAGCTTGCGGTTCCATCGCGAATTCGCCGAAGAAAGGCGGCTCGGCGATATAGGTCGATTGCGGCCAGTTGTAGACTTGGCCTTCGGCCACGCCCTTGATCTGCTCCCACAGCTTGCCCGGTGCGCCCTTGACGTCGGCGTAGTTGTCCTTGAAGGTCTTGGAATTCATCGCGAACTTCATCAACTTCGCCACTTCCGCATTGGTCGGCCAGATGTCACCGAGGTAGACGTCGCGCGGATTGCCATTCTTGTCCTTGCCCTTGCCGACCGGCTCGGTCATCAGGTCGCGCGTGACGTTGCCGGCGATGGCGTAAGCCACGACCAACGGCGGCGAAGCCAGGAAGTTGGCGCGGATGTTCGGATGGATACGCGCTTCGAAGTTACGGTTGCCCGACAGCACGGCGGCGGCCACCACGTCGTTCTTGACGATGGCTTCGTTCATGGCCGGAGTCAGGTCGCCGGCGTTGCCGATGCAGGTCGTGCAGCCGTAGGCGGTGACGCCGAAGCCGAGCTTTTCCAGGTAGGGCAGCAGGCCGGCCGCTTCCAGGTACTTGGTGACCACGCGCGAGCCCGGCGCCAGCGAAGTCTTGATGTGTCGCGGCACTTCCAGGCCGGCTTCCACCGCCTTCTTGGCCAGCAGGCCGGCGGTCAGCAGCACGCTCGGGTTGGAGGTGTTGGTGCACGAAGTGATGGCGGCGATCAGCACGTCGCCGTTCTTGAGCTTGATGCCGTCGGCATTGGTATATTCCGCGTTCAGGTCATCGGCCTTCTTGTTGAAGCCATTGTCGGCGACCGGCTTGGAGAACAGGTCGGAGAACGTGCCTTTGACCTTGCCGATTTCGATACGGTCCTGCGGACGCTTCGGGCCGGCCAGCGACGGGGCCACCGTGCCGAGGTCGAGCGTGAGCGTCTTGGTGTAGTCGATGTCGCCGGCCTTGGGAATGCCATACAGCTTCTGGGCCTTGAAATAGCCTTCGAAGGCGTCGATCTCGGCCTTGCTGCGGCCGGTGCCCTTGAAGTAGTCGATGGTGGCGTCGTCGACCGGGAAGAAGCCCATGGTGGCGCCGTATTCGGGCGCCATGTTGGCGATGGTGGCGCGGTCGGTCAGCGACAGCGAGGCCGTGCCTTCGCCGAAGAATTCGACGAACTTGCCGACCACTTTTTCCTTGCGCAGCATTTCGGTGATGGTCAGCACCAGGTCGGTGGCGGTGACGCCGCCGCGCAGCGCGCCGGTCAGATTCACGCCTACCACGTCCGGTGTCAGGAAGTAGACCGGCTGGCCCAGCATGCCGGCTTCCGCTTCGATGCCGCCCACGCCCCAGCCGACCACGCCGATGCCGTTGATCATGGTGGTGTGCGAGTCGGTGCCGACCAGTGTGTCGGGGTAATAGACTTCAGCCTTGCCTTCCTTCTTCTTGTGCACGCCGCGCGCCAGATACTCGAGGTTGACCTGGTGCACGATGCCGAAGCCGGGCGGCACGACGCCGAAGGTATCGAACGCCTGCATGCCCCATTTCATGAACTGGTAGCGCTCGTTGTTGCGCGAGAATTCCAGCTTCATGTTCAGGTCGAGCGCATCCTTTTCGCGGAAGTGATCGATCTGCACCGAGTGGTCGACGACCAAGTCCACCGGCACCAGCGGTTCGATGTTCTTTGGGTTCTTGCCCATCTTGGAAGCTACGCCGCGCATGGCGGCCAGATCGGCCAGCAGCGGCACGCCGGTAAAGTCCTGCAGCACCACGCGCGCGACAACGAAGGGAATCTCGTCGGTGCGGGAAGCGGTCGGCGCCCAGTTCGCCAATTGCTTGACGTGCTCTTCAGTCACCTTCTTGCCGTCGCAATTGCGCAGCACCGATTCCAGCACGATGCGGATCGACACCGGCAGACGCGAAATATTGACGCCGAGCGATTTTTCCAGCGCAGGCAAAGAATAGAACGAGCCTTTCTTGGCGCCGATCTTGAATTCCTTGAGCGTATTCAATGTGTTGCGGGACATGGCTTCTCCTTCTTGAATGCTAGTGATATGAATGACTTCTGTGGTGGTATGGGGTGTTTCAGTTGATTTCTGCCGATTATTTCTGTCGCCTGTTTCTGTCCATCTCTACTGCGCCAACTGCTCGGCGGTCTTGCATTCGTTCGCCAGCTCGTGCCCGCTCTTCGAGTCTAGCAGTATGCCCTTGGCCGGAAGGCCGATCCAGAGCAGGCCGTAATAATGGTTTTCGTAGCGTGCGGCGCCGGTACTGGTGGGCACGCGCGTCATGCGATGCAGACGTTTTCCCCACTTGAGCGCGATATGGTCGCTGTCGTCGTTGTTTTGGAAGATCGTCAGTTTGTTGCCGAGTTCGCAGCTATATTCGCTGACCGTGGTGCCGGCCACATCGGGTTCCTTCGCTTCCGGATCTTCCGGCTTGGCCTCCTGTTTGGCTGCGGCCTTTTTCTTGACGGCCTTCTTCGGCGCCGGCGCGGTCGCTGAAGCCGAGGCCGAAGCGCCTGAAGCAGTCGTGGCCGCCGTTTGAGCTTGCGCGGGCGTCGCGACCGCGAACGCGGCGAGCAGCAATGCGGACAGGGAAAGTTTCATTGCAATAGTCCAATTCATAAAAGTTCGTCTGCGCCTTCGGGCAGATGCAGGCCGTTGGCCTTGGCACGCTGGATCACGGTCCAGTAATAGCGGTAACTGGCGCGGTCGTGCAAACGGCCGTGATGTTCGATCGGGCCCCAGGCGGCGCTCCTGGCTTCCGCCAGGATTTGCGCCGCTTCGTTCACTTCCGAAACGCGCGGCGATAGCGACTTGAGAATCGGCTTGATCTGGTCCGGGTGGATGCTCCACATGCGCGTAAAGCCGAATTCGGCTCCGGCGCGGTTGGCGTCGTGCGCAACCACAGCCGGTTCCTTGAACTCGGTGGTGACGTTATGCGACGGCACCTTGCCGTGTGCGTGGCAGGCGGCGGCAATTTCGAGCTTGGCGCGCACCACGAGCGGATGTGTGAATTGTCCGGGCGCGCGCATGGCCGTGGCCGGAATGGCGCCCAGATGGGCGGAGACGAAATCCATGATGCCGAAGGACAGGCATTCCACCTGCGGCAATGCGGCAATGGCGCGCACGTCTTCGAGGGCACCGTGGGTTTCGATCAGGACGTGGATAGGCAGCTTGCTGCGCTTGGCTTTCTTGGCGTGTTGATTGATCAGCGTGATGGCGTTCGACACTTCGGCCGCGCTCTGCACTTTCGGCAAGACGATATATGCCAGACGCTTGGCGGCGGCTTCGCAGATCAGCTTGACGTCGCTTTCGAAAAATTTGCTGCCGGTATCGTGCACGCGCGCGCCGATACGTTCGTAGCGGTTGTCTTCTCCGGCGATCAGCGCGCCGATCAGCTGTGCGTGCGCTTCTTCATTGCCGGCGCTGGCGCCGTCTTCGCAATCGAAGGTGATGTCGAATACGGGGCCAAGCTCTTGTTGCAGGGCAAGCGATTTGCGCATCAGCTTTTCGGAGCCGGCGTAATGGTCGCAGGCCGGAATCGAAACCGGCATGCGGGTGCCCTGGAATAAGACCTCGGATGGATGCATGAGCAATAGAGCGGGGGAGTAAAAGCGCCGCAACGTCAGGCGTTGCGGCGCTCGTCACTGATCGAAATTAGCCGACCAGATGCTTCACGCCTTCGCGCTCTTCCATCAACTCCTTCAGCGTGACGTTGATGCGCTCACGCGAGAAAGCGTCGATTTCCAGGCCCTTGACGATCTTGTATTCGCCGTTTTCCGTGGTGACCGGGAAGCCGAACATGGTGCCTTCGGGAATGTCGTAGGAACCGTCGGACGGAATGCCCATCGTGGTCCACTTGCCGTTGGTGCCGAGCACCCAGTCGCGCACGTGGTCGATGGCGGCGTTGGCAGCCGAGGCAGCCGAGGACAGGCCGCGCGCTTCGATGATGGCGGCGCCGCGCTTGCCGACTGTGGGCAGGAACACGTCCTTGTTCCAGGCGTCGTCGTTGATCATGGCCTTGACCGATTGGCCGTCGACTGTTGCGAAACGGTAGTCGGCGTACA
>Ga0213872_10001770_pt1 | contig 13505 bp, 12 predicted proteins | sample VelepicomBERX_R2_FD_160071 | JGI IMG/M metagenome (GOLD analysis project Ga0213872, IMG submission 160071) | Rhizosphere microbial communities from Vellozia epidendroides in rupestrian grasslands, the National Park of Serra do Cipo, Brazil - RX_R2 | ecosystem: Host-associated > Plants > Roots >...
TCCTCGGTCGACTCCGAGACCGAAAAAGAAATCCAGAAGGCGCTGGACAACCTGGTCAAAGGCCGCACCACCATCGCCATCGCGCACCGTCTGTCGACGCTGCAGATGGCCGACCGCCTGGTGGTGATGGACCGTGGCGTGGTGGTGGAAGAAGGTCCGCACGACGACCTGATGGCGCGCGAAGGCGCCTACTACCGCCTGTATCAAGCCCAGGCCCGTAACGTCGACACCGATCCGGACGACGCCAGCACCGACAGCAAGGAATAAAGCATGACGACGAAATTTGAACTGGTACGCAATCCCTTCGGCAAGCTGGTGCTGACCGACGCCGCCGGCGAAGTACACGAGAACGTGTCGCCCGCGCGCGCCTTCCCCGTGCAGGCGCCGGACGAGAGCATCGCCATCGTCAGTACCGACGGCAAGGAAGTCGGCTGGATCGACCATTTGACCGACCTGCCTGCGGCCATCGCCGCGCTGGTGCGCGAGGAACTGACCGGCCGAGAATTCATGCCGGCGATCTCGCGCATCGTCAGCGTGACCAGCTTCGCCACGCCCTGCACGTGGAAGGTGGAGACCGATCGCGGCGCCACCGAATTCGTCCTGCGCGGCGAAGAAGACATCCGCCGCCTGAACGCCGACACCCTGCTGGTCTCCGACATTCACGGCATCCATTACCTGATCCGCAACCACTGGGATCTGGACAAAGCCAGCAAAAAAATCCTCGACCGCTTCCTTTAAACGAACCCCATCGCGAACCCCATCGGGGTCAAGTCTGTCATTTGGACACGGGCTCTGCCGTAATGCGGTGCAACGGCAGAGCCCGTGTCCAAATGACAGACTTGACCCCGATATAAAAAAGCTCCCCGAAGGGAGCATCAAAAGGACTGCGAGGAGAAATCCTATGCCGTCTTTTCGGTGTACATGCCAGCGAACTTGACGCCGTAGTACAGGATGTAGGTGTAGCACGCAGCAGGCACGATGAAGGAATGCTGCAAGCCGATCGTATCGGCCAGCGCGCCCTGCAGGAAGGGCACCAGCGCGCCGCCCACGATCGCCATGCACAGCAGGCCGGACGCCTGGCCGGTCAGCTTGCCCATCTTGTTCAGCGCCATGCTGAAGATGGTCGGGAACATGATCGAGTTGAACAGGCCAACAGACAGAATCGCCCACATCGCCACACTGCCCTGGCCCAGGATCGCCGTCAGCACCAGCACAATCACCGCCGCCGCATTGAAGGCCAGCGCCTTGCCCGGGCTGACGGTACGCATCACCGCGAAGCCGATAAAGCGGCCCACCATTGCGCCGCCCCAGTAGTAGCTGACGAAGTGCGCCGCATCCGCAGCGGCCAGGCCGGCGATATGCGGCTCGCCCATGAAGTTGATCAGGAAGCTGCCGACGCTGACCTCTCCGCCCACGTACAGGAAGATGCAGGCCACGCCCATCATCAGGTGCGGATGCTTGAACAGCTCACTCCAGCCACCGGCCTCGCCGCCTTCCACGCCAGCGATCTTGGGCAGCTTGGCCAGCGCGAACAGCACGGCCAGCGCCAGCAGCGCCGCTGCCAACGCGAGATACGGGCCTTGCACACTGGCCGCCTGCTGCGCGTGATAGGCCGCCAGCTGGTCCGCAGGCAGCTTGGCCAGATCAGCAGCGCTCATCACGCCGCCCGCCAGAATCAGCATGCCGCCCAGGGTCGGCGCCACGGTGGTGCCCAGCGAGTTGAAGGCCTGGGTCAGGGTCAGACGGCTGGATGCAGTGCGCGCATCGCCCAGCACCGCCACGTAAGGATTGGCCGCCACCTGCAGAATGGTGATGCCGCCCGCCAGCACGAAGAAGGCAATCAGGAACAGTGTATAGCCACTGGTGGCCGCTGGATAGAACAGCGCGCAGCCCGCCGCCGCAATCGTCAGCCCCGCCACCGCGCCGTGCTGATAGCCGATCTTCTTGATCAGCATCCCCGCCGGCAGAGAAACGATGAAGTAGGCGCCGAAGAAGCAGAACTGCACCAGCATCGCCTGCACGTAGTTGAGGGTGTAGACCGCCTTCAAATGCGGGATCAGCACGTCATTCAGGGACGTCAGCAGCCCCCACATGAAGAACAGGATGGTGACGATGATCAGCGGCCCGGTGTTATTACGCTCCGCGCCGGAGGCATCCTGCGCCAGCGGCGCGGCCTGGGAATAGTGCTCCATACTTGCTTGTCTCCTGGTGATTATTTGAATTCGCCGCAGTCCAGCGCAGACTTGTCCAGCGCAGCGCCGCCAGCGATTTCCACGTTAGCGAACGATGCGGTCAGCGGCGAATCGGATGATACGCTAAACGGCACCGCCAGCGTAGCTGCCGACAGCCCACGCGCGGCAAAGCAGCTCAGCGGAATAGTCACCTTCTGCTTACCTTTTCCGGCCAGGCGCTGGAACACGGCGCTGGCGTCCAGCTCCACGCCTTCCATGCCCACGCTGACCTTGCCCAGCGGCGCGGCGGCGACGATCACGTCAAACTGCAGTGCGCCATCCTTGCTGGCGAAGGCAGGCAGCGGCAGCGGCTTGGACGCCTGCGCCAGCAGCCGCGCCGGCCCCGTCCAGCTCAGACGCTTGGCGTCCTGCTGGGTGTTGACCTGCGCGGTATCGACCGTCACCGTCGGCAGGCGGAACACGGCGTTCAGGTCCGCGCCCAGCGCCACATCCTGGCCGCCGCTCTGCACGTGCAGCGGGTAGGTGGAGCGGTCCACCTGGCTGTACACCGGCAGCGAATTGGTCACGCCGCAGCCGCCCGCCGGGTAGCTGGCGTCCAGTACCGGCACTGTGGTCTTATTCGAATAGCGCAGGCCATAGCCGTACTTGAACAGCGGATCGTAGCTCTTGTCGCCGACGTTGAGCGGCGACTGGCACACCGACTTCGGCCAGGAGAACGACAGCATGCCGTGGAAGTCGTGATTGACCTTGCCCGCCTTGGTGCGGAACAGCACATCGGAGACGCCCTTGCCTTCCGTGCCCGGCAGCCATGCCGCGACAAAGGCATCCGACAGATTCATCAGATCGTTGACGTACAGCGGGCGCCCCGACAGCAGCACCGTCACCACCGGCTTACCCTTGCCCGCCACCGCCTGCAGCACCGCCAGGTCTTCCGGATGGCGGCCCGACAGGCGCAGCGTGCCGGATGGGCCGATATCGCCCTCGCCTTCCGCATACGGCGTCTCGCCGATCACCGCGATCACCGCGTCGTACTGGCTCACGTCCACGCCGGAAGCGTTGTCGCTGAAGGTCACATGCTCCTTGCCCACCGCATCGACAATCCCGCCCAGGATGGTGTCGCCCACCGCGTAGTCGCTGTTCTTGTTATCGGTGCCCTGCCAGGTCAGCGACCAGCCGCCGGACTGGTTGGCGAAGCTGTCGGCGCTCTTGCCGACCACGAGGATTTTGTTCGCTCGCTTGAGCGGCAGCACGCCGCCGTTATTCTTCAGCAGCACCAGCGATTCGCGCACGGCCTGGCGCGCCAGCGCGCGTGCTTCCAGCGCATCCTGCTTGCCCGCGTAAGCGTTGGCCGACGGCTTATGGGTGAACATCCCGGCGCGCAGCTTGACGCGCAGGATGCGGCTGACCGCATCATCAATCCGCGCCATCGGGATCTCGCCCTTCTCCACCTGCGCGATGGTGTTGGTGATTAAGCTGCGCCAGTGTTCCGGCACCATGATCATGTCCACACCCGCGTTGATGGCAGTAGCGCAGCTGTCTTCCGCGCAGCCGGGAACTTCCGCGATCGCGTTCCAGTCGCTCACCACCAGGCCGTCGAAGCCCATCTTCTGCTTCAGCGCCACGGTCAGCAGCTCGCGGTTGCCGTGCATCTTGCCGTGGTCCTGCCAGCTGTTGAAGGACGCCATGACAGTCTGCGCGCCTGCAGCCAGCGCCGGGCCATAGCCCGCGCCGTGGATGTTGATCATCTCGCTCAGGGTGGCGTGGTCTTCGCCGCGATCCTTGCCTTCAAAGGTGCCGCCGTCGCCGATGAAGTGCTTGGCGGTGGCGATTACGTTGGCGTCGTCTTTCAGTTTTCCTTGCAGGCCGGTGACGTAGGCGCCAGCGTAGTCGCGCACGATGGCAGGATCTTCCGAAAAGCTTTCGTAGGTGCGCCCCCAGCGATCGTCACGCACCACCGCCAGCGTCGGTGCAAACACCCAGTTGATGCCGGTCGCACGCACCGCCTTGGCCACCGACTGCGCCATCTCGCCGATCAGCTTCTTGTCGCGCGCCGCACCCAGGCCGATATTGTGCGGGAACAGGGTCGCACCGTAGACGTTGCTGTTGCCGTGCATGGCGTCGATACCCCACACCACCGGCACCTTGACCTTCATGTCGGTGCTCATGGAAGCGTCGTAGTAAGCGTCCGACAGCTTGACCCAGTCCGCCGCCGTGGCGTACTTGTTCCCCTGAGGCCAGCTGCCGCCGCCATTCAGCACGGAGCCAATGTAGAACTGGCGTACTTCGTCCGGCGTGATGAACTTGATCTCGGCCTGCGTCATCTGGCCGACCTTCTGCGCCAGCGTCATGCCGGCCACAATCTGCTTGATGCGCGCCTCCATCGCCTTGTCCTGCTTGATGGCGCTGCTGACGTGGGGCCAGTCGGCGGCTGGTGCGGCGTGGGCTGCGCCCATCGAAAGTACAGCCGCCATGACGGCACAATGCAAAATGGTGTGTCGATTGATCATATGGGTGAAGATTTAGTTGGAAGGACCGAAGGGTGCAGGCGGCGTCGGCGACTGCATCCACTTCATCACGGCTCGCTGCGGTTCGTAATGCATGCTGCCGAAGCGCCGGAACAAGGCTTCAATCTCGGCCAGCGAGGCCTTGTTGAAATCCAGCGAAGGGACTTTGCTGTCCGGCGCATTGGTCACCAGACCCCAGGTGCCTTTTCCCTGACCGCCCTTGTTGGTGACCAGCTTGTAGGTCCAGGCGGTGGCGGGCCAGCCGGCGGCAGCGTAAGCGTCATAGGTGGCGCGGGTGACCTGGCCGCCCAGTTCCGCGCCCATCAGCGCCCAGGGCTGGAATTCGCCGATGAAGAAGGCGGCGTCCGCGTGGGCCAGCTTGTCCTGCCAGGCGCACATGCCGTCCTTGCTGCCTTTGCCGCCGGGGCGGCACAGCAGCCAGTCGCCATGCACCTTGGCGCCCGGTTTGCCCCAGCCGAAGTGGCCGGGATAGGGATGCATCTCGATCGCCACATTGACCATGCCTTTATCGGCAGGCTTGCCGTAAGCGTCGAAGCCCGCCGAGTGGCCCGGCAGGATGATGACGTGATTGGGATCGACCTCACGGATGGCGCGGTACAGCGGCAGCATGGTCGCGGCCAGGTTGTCCGGCGTGGTGCCCCAGGGCTCATTGAGGATGCTGTAGCCCGCGACGGCAGCGCGGTCCTTGTAGCGCATGGCGATCTGCTGCCACAGCCAGATGGTGCGCTCCTGATACTCCTGCGTTTTCCAGTACAGGTTCTTGTTGGCGCAGCCGCTGTGATGCTCCCAGCCCTGGCTACCGACGGCGCCATGCAGGTCGAGGATCACGTAGACGCCGCGCTGCTCCGCCTGCGCGACGGCGTCGTCCAGATAGCGCCACGCATCCGCACGCAGGTGACGGGGATTCTTTTCGTCTTCCACCACGCTGTAGATGAAGGGCAGGCGCACCAGGTTCAGGCCAAAGCGCGGCAGCATGTCCCAGTCGCGGGTGGAGATCCAGTTGTCGCGGTAGAGGGTGTACAGGCGCTGGCGTTCTTCGTAACCGAAGCGGCGGTCCAGGGTCGCCTCCAGCTTGCACTGGTCATCGATACCGGCACTGCCTTGCCCCATCATCCAGAATTCCTGCATCAGCCAGTTGCCCAGGTTGACGCCCTTGAGCGTCACCGGCTGGCCGTCCGCGCCCAGCCAGCGCGTGCCTTCCGCGTGCAGCATGGTCAATGGCGCAGCCTGCGCGGCGCTCATCGCCAACGCTCCGGCCAACATCCATCCCGCCAATTGTCTCAGCATGTGGTCTCCATTTATTTTTATTGGAATCGTTTCCAATGTAGCACAAAAATTCGCGGCGTGAACTACCCGATGCGGATTTTTTTATGTCCACGAAAAGGGTTTGACATTGTTCGATGTTTAGCTAACAATCTATCATGACCTCGATCTTCAAAGCACTCGCCGATCCCACCCGCCGCCAAGTCCTGCAGATGTTGCGGGCCGGGCCGATGGGCGCTGGCGCCCTGGCAGAAGCGTTCGACGTATCGAAGCCGACCATGTCGGCGCACTTCGCTGTGCTGCTTGCGGCAGACCTGATCGAGGCAGAAAAGAGCGGGCGCACCATCGTGTATCGACTGAAGATGTCGGTGCTCGAGGAAGCGCTCATGGATTTCGCACAGGCGTTCGGCTTACAGGTCTCGCCCGAGACGCCGCCCACCACCGCCCGCAGGCGGACCAAGGAGAAGTCATGAGCATGAAGCAGCCGATTCGCCGCGCAGTCATCATCGCTGCGCTTTACCTGTTGACGTCCGTAGTACTGCATGCGTTGCGGCAGCGTCAGATTGTCAGTGACGAGGCGGTCATGCGGCTGATGGGCATGCTGTTGGGGTGCGTGGTGGTCATTTCTGCCAACGCGATTCCCAAGAAGCTGGTGCCGCTGGCGGATCTGTCCTGCGATCCAGGACGCGAGCAAACTCTTCGACGTTTCGGAGGCCGTGTACTGGTGCTGGGTGGCCTGGGTTACACGCTCGCGTTCGCACTGGCACCGATCGCAATCGCCAACACGCTAGCCATCGGCCTGCTGGCGCCAGCCATCCTCGTTGTCGCAGGTATCACCGCACGCTGCGCCTGGAGACGCCGCAGCACCACTTGAGCCGGCTGCTCCCGCGCCATCTCGGACGCTGCGCGTCTCCCAGTCCCGAAATCAGCGACTGTATTCTGGTAAGAACACAAACTCCAAATCTAGCTCAATTTCCTGCGCTTGACGGCGCAGGCGCTTCGTTTCGTTTTCGGAATATATTCCCAAGTCAAGCTTAAGCTGCCCGTCCAAGATTTGCTTTTGTAAATCACCTTCAATGAAATTCGACATCCCATCAAACAGCTTTCGGATTTTGATCGCAGCCTTTCTCGCCTTAATATAATTTGATACCGAGACAACAGCACGAAAATGATTAATTCCTAACGGGACATATTCTTCAACATAGTGTGGAATCGCTTCGATAATCGACTGACATAAACTGCATTTGTATTTTTCAACTGCACTGTCCAAAGAGACAAAATATGCATTTCCATCGCAATGGATACATTGAATGCTATTCAAAATTAAGTCTTTCTAGGTATCACATATATTTTTAACCAGAAATGCTTTCGGTTTTTTTTGGCACCGCCCTCCTTCTGATCGTGCTAACCAACCGACGGCTTCCGCAGCCGGATACCGTCATCATAGGTGGATGAGTCAGTTCGGTGCAAAGAAGGAAAGAAATTGCTCCCGAAACGGCCACATACTGTGAGGTCTAACGCGCCGGATATCTTCTGCTTTAAACGGAACAGGATGCTCCCAAGAACCTCGACCTTTGCCATCCCAAATCCCGCGAATCTCGCTGCCGTTAGTAGTCAGTCCTTTGTACACAGAGCCGTCGTACAAAAGTACATCAACCCAGTAAAAGTCTCCTCGTACCATCGTACCTTGCGAGTCCTTAAATTGTGCGGGCAGTAGAACCATATTTTCAGTGAAGTTCACAAATTGAGAGCGGCGGCTTCTGGCCGTTTCCTGTAGTCAGATTAAAGAATTGATTTTTTCTGCGACCAGTCTCAAGAATGTACGGCACTCCGCCTCAGACTTCATTGCGCCAGGGAGCAGTCGAGACACAACCTGTGAAGGTTTATCGAGCTCAACCTGAATCGCAGAAAGACTTGCGCGCACTACTTCAGCTGGAACACCCTTGGTCAATGCAAGTACGGCGTCAGCCAAGTGCCGAGCTACAGGCCCGGTACGGAAGGAAAAGCTGTATAAAACCAGACTGATAGGATCTTGCATCGGGTTTGAGGTTTCAGCTACGGCATTCACGAGAGGTTTTCCTGTTGGCTAAAACACTCAAATTCAGTTCATTATCAAATGATTGCTGTTGGTTGATTTCAGCAGTAGTCCATTACGAAAAGTTCTTCTTTCGCTATCAGGATGTCTTAGCTTTTTTAGGCGCATACGCAAAGCGCAGTTTGCAGGTCGCCGCATTAAATGCGCAGTAGAGAGACGCTGTCTGGTCTAACTTTCGGAATTTAGACATAGCGCCATCTAAAATTTCTTCAGGTACCCAACCACGACTTAAGAACGCGGAGCGCAGCTCCGGCCGCGACGACTCCGGCACTGGGCATTCATACGATATGACCATTCCTGGCGGGCGCACAATGACTTTATTGATCGATGTGCAGTGATCCGAATTTACATGAATGCCGGCCGCAGCACTGATATCTTCATATGCTTCCTTCATTGATGGAATGGAGTTGTACTGCTCTTCAGCTTGACTACTGAGCGCCAGCACGAGAAGCATACAGATCGTAAGCACACGAGGTCCAAAAACGCCAATCAAACGAATCATCTACCTGCCATCCTTAAGCTCACTTCGAAAACAATTATTGCTGCGACCGGCAGCTCTTGGCCGATTTCTGCCAAAAACTTATTGGAGGCGTAAGTAAATTATTGGACCTATCACGGCTAGAGTAAATAGCCCCAAGAGTATCCGGCTGCGTTTTGGCTGGCTTTCCTCGATGCAGTAGCCGCAGGTCACACCTATCAGCATTCCCATACCAAGCCCAAGGGTCATATTTGTATGGGTTAACCAAGCCGCAACTTGCCCCAGCCCCATCCCCAGCATTGACCCAATTATTGGCTTAAGCCCCTGACGACCGCGCACTTCACGTTCGCTCATAGCAATTCTTTCGTAATTCCTGTTTTAAATGTGAAGCGACTCTGTTCGGTCATGGCCGTTACGCGTCATCGCGCTTTAGTTTTTTCTTTCTATCGTCCCATGCAAACCACGCTACCCACCCGCCAATCGCTCCTCCTAATATTTGACCTGCGAATGAAAGCAAGACATGGAGATCAATTGATTCATGAGAGTACTGAAGGTGAAACACTCGCGCCAGAACGCACACGAGTGCGCCGGCAAGCATGAATTTCCAGGCTGCTTTTAGATCTGTTTTTGACACCATTCGTCCTTCAAGATTTGCTATTGATTGTGGATGTGCGGCCGCTACTGGCCGGTTTTTGCCAGTCTATCGAATCGCCCCATCGTTCTGGGATGACAAGGATTCATCTGTCTTTGTTTCGAACTCTGCTTTTAGATCGAGATACTCTCGATAACGCATTTCACGCATCTCTTCTTCAGTAAAGGGATTTTCTTGAATTTTTGCATCCGAGCGATACCGGTTTTTGGGAGGATCAACATCTGGCGTTTCGATTACGTTGACGGATATGCGGCTGCCGATACTGAGCGGGGCATTCGTCCATCGGAAGTGATGTCGAATGTCCTCGCCATCAGGCACGGTAAGCCCGCCAACGGAACAATCAATATACCCATCACGCACTTGGGAACCTTCTTCAGCTCGACTTGCACTTATATGAAAACTGAGAATCGACCAATCTTGCATGCCTGCCGTAACGTACTTTTTTCCATCAATTTCAATTTCATATGCAAGCATATGTAAACTCCGGTGTCTTTATTTTAAGAACGAAAAAACTTACTCTGACGGTCGGCTCTTAGTAGGTAGCAGAATATTGATCTAACCGGTACAACAGGAATAGATAATCCTACTCAACCTGCCATCACGAAACGAAAAATTTACTCCGCCAGACTCACTGCCATACGGCTTCTCAAGCTGGTTTCGTTTAATATTAACTCCAAGAACATCGATTACTTCTTTTGGCTTCTGGCCGATGTGAAAAGGCGAAAGCTCAAACCATTTTTTATTGTGAATTTCTGAAAATAGAATCATGTAACGATCAGGTGCGTTCGAAAATGAAATTATTCCTAAAGTCAGCCCTTCGAAATAAAGATCTTTTCTCTCCGCCACGTAGCCATCCCAATGCTTTACTTCGAGAAGTTCAGTTTTATTTAATTTTCCAATTCGGATAAGCTCCGGTAGCGTCGCTGGCAACCTAAGTCCGAGTCGTCCACCTTCACAGGAGAAATCTTCAATATAGTCTGATGGCGTGGCCGCAGAGCAAAGAGCCGGAGTTATTACCAGGCTGATATGGAGGATCAAAGGCAGGGCATAAAATCGCATAACCGATATTATTTAATCGAAGTTTATTTTTGAATGTTTTAATTAGGGTTAATAGCTGTAATACCTAGATTGTTCTACCATCCGCTGTTGGCCGATATCGGAATATTATTTCGAAATGCCATTTTTCCTCTTAATGACACTCTCTCCAACCACAAAAATTCCTATCGCTACCAAGAAACAATTCCTAGACCAATCACTCTCACCTTTATGAAAAGTAGCAATTTCCAAGGCATTGAAAGCCAATAACCAAAAGCCTACGACTATGAGAAGTATCGAAAACTGTTTAGAGACTATTGGAATCTGCTTTTCTTGCAAACCTTTAAACCTTTTCAGCTGTCGAGTATTTTTTAAAAACATTAATTTAAATGCTTCATAAAAACAATAGACGCCTGCTAGAACACCAAAAAGAGAGAAAATCAAAATCATCGCGTTTCCATTAGGTTAATTCAAGCCATCTTCCGGCCTCAGCCCAAAGGCTTAAGCATCAAATTCCCTACTTCGCCGTCCGCTCGTGGCCGAACCCGACCAACGCCCTTAAGAGTAGCACTCTTGCCCATCTGCAAAATGCGCGAATTTTCACGCTGAGCCCAATGCCGACTGCGGTCAAGCACGCTCAATGGCTGTGGCGCTGATCAGCGAGAACCGATGGAAGACCAACATTCGACAACAGCCACTCACTGACCATCGGCCAAATTTGCACACTGGCTGGTTTAGACAAAATCAAGCGATCGTGCGTGTAATCCTCTGAATAGCCACTCGCACATCCGCACTGCTGAAATTGCACGTGCTGCCCACCAAATGATTCTGCCAGCTCCTGGCATCCACGCTTTGGCGCAATGAACCGGTCTCCAGCACCGGACAAGGCCAATACCGGGACGGTCACCTCCTGCAGATGCCGAAGATAGTCAAAGCCATCCAGGCCAGCGAATTTTTGCGTGAGGTTCCACTTGCACCATTGGCGCATGAGCGCAAAACTCTCTGGCTCAGGCCCTATTTTTAAAAGATGACCCGGCGCTGACCTGGTCACTTTGAGAAAGATATCGATCAGCGAGATCAGCGCGCGCTTTCTCAGCGTCTGCGCTGCACATGTGGCCTGTGCAGCCATCAAGACCAGAGCATGGACCTGATCCCTAGCCAAGTCTGGATTCCTGGCCATCCACATGGACATGGCTAAACCACCGCCGCTATGCCCGACAAAGAACACCTTGTCCTGCTTGTGGAACGCTTTGACGGCTTGCAGGGCTGCTGGAATATCATGATTGGCCACATCGTCCAATGTGGCCGGTGTGGCGGGGTGTTGGCTTTTCCCGTGCCCTCGCCATTCGAGTATCCATGGCGCGAAGCCATCCTCGGCCAGTTTTTGCGCCAGACCTACGCAGGATCGGTGGTTCGAGAACGTGCCATGCGTGAGGATCACGGCAGGTCCGTCGTTATCAGATACCTTCCAAAGCGCCAGCTGAACGCCGTCCTGCGCCTGGACAGGAATCAGCTGCATCAGGCAAGTCAGCCGCTCACGCGGGCCACGGAGGCGCGCTGGGTGACCGTGATGGCATGATTGCGCTCGACCGGCCGCGTCATCTCGTAGCAGCGGTTGAGCAGGAAGTTCAAACCATTCAAGGTCATCTCGGTCCAGGGAACGTGCACCGAAGTCAGTCGCGGCGCGGTAAAGTCTGCGCTGTGCGTATCGTCGTAGCCGAGCACCGAGACCTGCTGCGGCACCGCCACCCCGGCCTGCTGGAAGTAGGACAGCGCACCCACCGCCATCTCGTCATTGGCGCAGAACACGGCGGTGAACGGGGTGCCTGACTTGTGCAGCTTCTCCGCGCAAGACCAGCCGCCTTCCGGCGCAAAGTCGCCATCGGCCATCCACACTTTCGACGTATCGATACCGGCCTTGGCCAGTTCCTCCATAAAGCCGGCGATACGCTGCTGGTTGTCCGGCGCCGCAGCCCGGCCGGCGATGACGGCGATCTGCCGATGGCCATGCTCCAGCAGCGTGCGCGCCGCCAGACGTCCGCCTTCCACGTGGTCCACCGTGAAGCACTGCTCAGGAATACTGGCGAAGGGATGGTTGATCACCACCACGCGCGACTGGAACGGTCCGAGGCTGTCAAAGTCCTCGTCCTGCAAGGCGTTACTCATCACGATCAGGCCATCGCAGCCGCGCTCCGTCAGAAAGCCGATGCCTTCAATCGCCTGCTGGCGCGCGTCACCCTCGCCCACGCCAAAGGCCACCACCATATTCAGCCCGGCGGCGCGCAGCGCGGTATAAACGGTTTGCAGAATCGGCGTGTAGAAGGTGCCGCTCAGGTAAGGGATGTACACCCCGATCATCTGCGAGGTGCCCGACAACAGGGAGCGCGCCGCATGCGATGGCCGGAAGTCCAGCTCTTCGATCGCCTTGCGCACCTTTTCCAGCGTCGCCTTCGACACGGATCCTTTGCCGCTGACCACGCGCGACGCCGTGCCCAGGCCCACGCCCGCGAGGCGGGCCACATCCTTGATTGTTGCCACGTGTCCCCTTGTCAGTTCACAGTCCTGCAATGTTGCCAAGAATACTGCATCGCCGGGGCCAGTGACAAGCGCGGTGCGGCCTCAGGACAACGGTGCAATCACGCGCAGGCGGTGTCCATCGCGGTCCAGCGCGACGAAGCTGTAGCCGAAGTCCATCGGCGCGGGACGCTGGGCGATCGCCACGCCCCGTTCGGCCCACTGCTCGTGCAGGGCGTTGACGGCGCCACGGTCGGCCACGCTCAGCGCCAGCTCGGCCGCGCCGCCGGACGCCATGGCCACCGGCTTGACGTCTCGGCGCGACCACAGGCCCAAGCGGATGCCGGAATCGAGGGCAAACATGGAAAAAGTCGGCGTCGACTGGATCGGTTCCTTGCCCAGCAGATCGGCGTAAAAGGCGGTGCTGGTGGCGGCGCTGTCGACGTAAAGCAGGATCAGGTTCGGATCGATCATCATAGGCTCCCCAGGGTTGAAGCCATTATGCTAATTCCCCGAACTGACAGAACCTGTCAGGAGTGTTTTATAATATCGGCCATGAACGATACTACCCGCCCCCAACTCCCAGACCATCTGTCGATCGACCCGCGCAGCAAGTTCCACGTAGCTGCCGTGTTCCAGCACGACGTTGGCATCCGTTTCAACGATCAGGACCGCTTTGACGTTGAAGAATACTGCATCAGCGAAGGCTGGATCAAAGTGGCTTCGACCAAGTCGCTGGACCGCTTCGGCA
>Ga0213872_10001771_pt1 | contig 13493 bp, 14 predicted proteins | sample VelepicomBERX_R2_FD_160071 | JGI IMG/M metagenome (GOLD analysis project Ga0213872, IMG submission 160071) | Rhizosphere microbial communities from Vellozia epidendroides in rupestrian grasslands, the National Park of Serra do Cipo, Brazil - RX_R2 | ecosystem: Host-associated > Plants > Roots >...
AGCTGCGGGCGAACCGTCGGCGCCGAATCCTGGATGGCGCCATTGCCCATATCGTCGCAGGGATTGCCGGGGCCGGCATTGAAATCGGCGCCGGTCTTGCCTTCCAGGCAATTCAGCGTGTGCTGCATATGGAAATGCACGGTCTTGAAGCTGTCGGCGCCCGCCGCCATGCCGGCATGGGCGGCAGCGGTGCCGATTTCCTGCGAGCTGTCGGCGAGGGCCGGCATGGCGGCAAGGCTCAGACTGACGGCAAATAATTTGACCAGATTGGACATGAACAATCTCCCGGGTGCGGTTCAACCGTCTTCAGACGTTCGAACTATAAGATATATTCCCGATCAATCTGGGTAAGTTTAACGCAGGGGCGGTTCCCAGAGTTCGACCTTGCAGCCATCCGGGTCCATGGTCCAGCCGAAGCGGCCGAATTCAGACTCTTCGACCCGCTCATCCACCCAGCAGCCATTGGCCCGCAGCTGGGCCAGCATGGCGTCGAGATCATCGACCCGGAAATTGACCATCCATGGCTGGGTTCCCGGGGCGAAATGGTTGCTGTCCTCGCCGAACGGCGCCCAGACAAAACTGTTTTGCCGCCGCGAACCCTCGTTCTCCTCGAAATGCGCGCCGCCCCAGTCGGCGACGTCGAAGCCGAGATTGTCGCGATACCAGGCGGACAACGCCTTGGGGTCGGGACTTTTGAAGAACAGCCCGCCAATACCCTGCACCTTTTGCATTTCGATCTCCCGACTATTTGGGCTGCCACAACTCCACTTTATTGCCTTCCGGATCGAGGACCCAGGCGAAGCGGCCATTCGGGTCGCTGTCGTCCTGCTTGAGGATTTCCACGCCCTTGGCGCGAAGCCGCTTGACGATGGCCTCCATGTCGTCGACCGCGTAATTGACCATGAAATCGCCGTTCGACGGCGCGAAGTGCGTGGTAGAGGCCGGGAACGCCATCCAGGCCGCCGCCGGAGGATGGTTCTGCGCATCATAGTGCAGCGCGGCGCCGCCCCAGGATTGCACCGGCAATCCCAGCACGTCGCGATACCAGGCCGAAAGCGCTTTGGGGTCCTTGGCCTTGAGAAACACGCCGCCGATGCCGGTGATATGTCCGGCGCTTTCGTCGGCGAATGTGGGTGCGGCCATCATCAGAACGCAGAGGGACAGGACGGAGATCGCTCGTATCGGCATCGCAGCTCCTATGCGCCGTTTGGGCGCTCATCTTTGTATCATTCTTGGCCGCCCGGGCCAAATTGATCGATATTCTCATAATATACATTATGCGACATTTGAAGATGCCAATGGCGGGGCTTACTCCTCTTCCCCGATGACCGCAGTGGACATTTCCGCAAGCTTCACCTTGCTCGCCATCGCCAACGCAGATTCCACACTAATATTGCCAATCCGAGTCTTTGGTTCTCTTGCCCGCACAAAAATAAAAAATCCGCGATTTATTTCATAGATCTATCGCACAAATCCGGTCCTGGGCCGATAATATTTATCCTTATCTGCTGGATTTAGTATATAGTGGCCCCATCGTTGGCAACGGCTACCGGGCGCCGACGGCTGAGAGACCGAGACATTGATGAATGTCGTGCGCTCCCGCCTTGTGCAGGGGGCGCGCCATGAGTTGGCAGGTTGTTCTGAATTGCGAGAGTCATTATTTTGAGATGAAGACTTGGCAGCGGCGCGCGGTCGAATTGCGCAGATCGTCCGCTATAGCCGTCAGTGAAAGCAAGGATGCGATCAGAGATTCGCGCAGAGTCCTTGTTGAAATCGACGATTTGCTCCGGGGCGTGATGAGGCCTGCTCCATTGGCGTTCGCCACGCGGGCTTCCATCGCCAAGAGCAGATGAGTGGAAGTAGAAGCCGCTAAGGCTTCAAATACAAAGCCCCACAAAAGCCCTCGACCCTTTCCGGAACTGGCGTTAGTGTAATGACGCTTGGGGGAAAACCTGCGTATTCTTATACTTGTTCTTACCCTTGCCGGTCGGGCGAACGCCAATGCCGCCGAGATGTCAATGCGCGCGGCCCGGAACACATTGGTTTTAAAGGAACTTCACCATGAAAACTGTTGCCCTCGCCGCCTGCGTCCTGCTGTTCGGGCTCGTCGTCCACGCCGAGACCGGCAAGGCGGTCATTGGCGAATCCACCTTCGAATTGAAGGACTTCCCGGAAATTCAGAAGGAATTCGGTTCACAGCGGCAGATCCTGATGGATCCTACCGCCACCCTGGACGAGCTGGAAATCCATGTCACCACCTTGAATCCCGGCCAGATGCCGCACGGCCCGCATCAGCACGGCAATGAGGAACTCATCATTATCAAGCAAGGCAGCGTCGAAGCCCTGGTCGACGGCAAATGGCGGCCGGTCGGGGTCGGTGGCATCATCTTCAACGCCTCGAACCAGGTTCATACCATCCGCAATGCCGGAAATATCCCGGCGATCTACCACGTGATTAGTTGGCGGACGGACAAGACGCCCAAATAACAATAAGATATAGTGTAGTTTCTATAGCTGGATGTGAGGAAGATGCCCGCCACCCGCTTCGCCCTGACCGCCCTGCTGCTGCTGACCGGCTGTTCGACGCTCAACGATATCAATCCATTCGCTGACGACGACAACAAGCCGCCCATGGCGATGGAGCCGCTGCCGGCCGACCTCGGCGCCGACAATCCCGCCCTGGTCACCATGGCGCCGGAACAGATCGTGGAGACCGCTCCACTGGCGCCGCCCCCGCCTCTGGTCGATGCCAGCCTGCCGATGGCGGAGATGTGGGCGGCGGAACGGGTGGCCGAGCGCTTCATCACCCTGCACCGCCTGGCGGTGGAAGGGCTGATCGAGCCGGACCTCTATGACAGGTGGGTTCAGCGCAATGAGGGCGCGCTGCTGGTGATGTCGGCGCCGCCGCCGGTGAAGGGTCTGGCCGCCAAGATCCCGCCTTATGATCAGCTGGCCGACTATCTCAGCCATATCAAGAAGGACCGCGAGGACATCGCGGCGGCGGAACGCGCCGCTTTGCTCGGCACCTTGATGCCGTCCGACGGTCCGCGGGCAGCGGCAATGCGGCCGCCCAAGCCGGAAGATATGCCGCGCTGGACCGCCCTGCTCGACCGGGTCGCGGCGGAAGGCGCCTTGCCGCGCTACAAGGTCGCCGGGGAAAAAGCGGTGCTGAAGCTGCTGCGCTAAAGTGCGGTGATCGGTTCGCCGTCCGCCATCAGCATCTGCTCGATCTTGCGGCCGATCACTTCACCGGTCTCGGTGTTCTGGCAGATTACCATGCCGCCCTCGCCCAGTATTTCCTGGGCCACCACGTCGATGGCGTGTTCCTTCAATATGTGCAACGCCGATTCGACATTGGCGATGCCGATCCGATTGCCGGCCTTCATCGAAGACAAAGCCGCGAACCCGCCGAACAGCTTGGCCTGCATCTGGGTGGAGCGGCAGCCGGCGGCGCTCATCCGGCGGATCAGCTCGATGATGGCGCTATCGGTGGCATGATGGATGGCGTCGTCCCGCACTTTGCCGGATTTCGGCACCAAGGAATGGGTCATGCCGCCCATCCTCATCCTGCTGTCCCACAGACAGACCGCGACGCAGGAGCCCAACAGCGTCATCAGCCGGTGCGGCTTGGGATCGAAGAACAGCATGCCGGGCATCAGCCGGACGATGGGGGAATCGCCCTCGAACGGCATCAGACGTTTCAGCCGCTTTGCCGCCTCGACTGCGCGCGGTCCGGGAGTAATCTTTTCCGCCTCTCGATCCGGGTGTTGTCTCAAAATCAATCTGCCCGTAAATTAGCGGTACTGCCGCTATCCTACCGGATGATCCCTTAATACCGGGTAATGTAACTCGCTGCATATCTAAATAGCACAGGGAGTACTTCAGTATGGCCAAGACCGTCCTCAGCGTGGACGATTCCGCCAGCATGCGTCAGATGGTCAAACTGACCCTTTCCGGCGCCGGCTATTCTGTCGTCGAGGCTGGCGATGGCAAGGAAGCCTTGGCCAAGATCGGCACGGCCGATGTCAATATGGTCATCACCGATCTCAATATGCCGAACATGGACGGTCTGACCCTGATCCGCGAATTGCGCAAGATGCCGGCCTATAAATTCCTGCCCATCGTCTTCCTGACCACCGAATCCGACGAAGGCAAGAAGGGCGAAGCCAAGGCCGCCGGCGCCACCGCCTGGATCACCAAACCGTTCAAACAAGATCAGCTTCTGGCGGTGGTGAAAAAAGTCCTGGGGTAACGCTTTAACCAAGGGGACGACTATGGAAGCCATCAAGATCGTAACCCTGGGTCTCGCCGACGAGATTTTCGCCGTCGAAGCCGAGATGGTGCAGGAAATTCTCGATCCGGTGCCGATCACCCAGGTGCCCAATGCCGATCCTTTCGTCAGCGGGCTGATCAATGTGCGCGGCAAGGTGATGCCTCTGGCCGATCCGCATGTCCGCTTCGGCATGCCGACCCCTCCCCCCAGTATCGACACCCGCATCGTGGTGGTCGAGGTCGAGCATCATGGCGAACGCATCAATGTCGGGCTGCTGGCCGACAAGGTCTATGAGGTCGCCGAGGTGACCCGGCAATCCATGGTCGATCCGCCCAAGCTCGGCATGCGCTGGAAGCCGGAATTTCTGCAAGGCATCGGCAAGCGCGGCGAGGAATTCATGGCCATCGTCAATCTGGCCGGCCTGCTCGGCCTGAATGAGGTCGGCACCGAGGCGGGAGCTGCCGATGCCCGAGCCAGCCGATAGGGTCGATCTGCTCAAGCAGGATGATTTCGAACGGGTGGCTCATTTCATCGAGACCACCACCGGCATCAAGGTGCCGGACGGCAAGAAGACCATGGTGGAAGGAAGGCTGCGCCGCCGCGTCCGCGCCCTCGGCCTCAAGGACATGGCGGAATATTGCCGGCTGGTCTTCGAGGAGGGCGGCTTCGATGAGGAATCCACCCATCTGATCGACGCCGTCACCACCAACAAGACCGATTTCTTCCGCGAGCCCAGCCATTTCGCTTTCCTGACCAACAGCGTGCTGCCGGAAGCCGCCCGTCACGGCATCGGCTATGAGCGGCCCTTCAAGATCTGGAGCGCCGCCAGTTCGATCGGCGCCGAGCCCTATACCATCGCCATGGTGCTGGCGGATTACGCCATGCTGCATCAGGGCTGGAATTATCAGGTGATGGCCAGCGACATCTCGACCAAGGTGCTGGCGCATGGGGTGCGAGCCATCTACACCGAGGAAGAGATCGAGCCGGTGCCGCCCGAGATGCGCAAGCGCTATCTGCTGAAATCCAAGGACAGAAAAAAGAGCCAGGTGCGGATCCGCCCCGAACTGCGGCAGATGGTGAGTTTCTTCCGCCTCAATGTGATGGACACCACCTATCCGGTGGACCATGGGCTTGACGCCATCTTCTGCCGCAACCTGCTGATCTATTTCGACAACGAAACCCAGGAGGCGGTGGTCAACCGCCTCAGCCGCCATTTGCGTCCCGGCGGCTATCTGTTCTTGGGACATACCGAAAGCATGGCCAACAAGGCAGTGCCGCTCACCTGGCTGGGCGACGCGGTCTTCCAGCGGAGTTCACATGAAAAAAATCCGCGTCCTCATCGTTGACGATTCGGCCTCGGTCCGCCAGACCCTGGAATCGATCCTTGGCGAGGACCCCGACATCGAGATCCTGGCCACCGCCGGCGACCCCTTCGCCGCGGCGCGCATCATCCAGCAGGAGATCCCCGACGTCATCACGCTGGACGTCGAGATGCCGCGCATGGACGGCATCACCTTCTTGCGCAAGATCATGTCGCAGCGGCCGATCCCGGTGGTGATGTGCTCATCCCTGACCGAAAGCGGATCGGAAACTCTGATGCAGGCGATGGAAGCCGGCGCCGTAGAAATCATTTTGAAGCCGAAGATGGGTACCCGCGAATTCCTCGAGGAAAGCGCCATCCGCATCCGCGAGACGGTGAAAGGCGCGGCGCAGGCCCAGCTGAAGAAATTGCCGGCGCGAACCCTCGGCATCACCAAGAAGCTGTCGGCCGACGTCATCATGGCGCCGCCACGCCCCGGATCGGGGGCGATGGCGCGAACCACCGAAAAGATCATCTGTATCGGCGCCTCGACCGGCGGCACCGAAAGCCTGAAAGAGGTGATCGAGGCCCTGCCCCTCGATTGTCCGGGCATCGTGGTGGTGCAGCATATGCCGGAATTGTTCACCGCCAGCTTCGCCAAGCGGCTCGACAGCCTGTCCAAGGTGTCGGTCAAGGAGGCGCAGGACGGCGATCCGGTTTTGCGCGGCCATGTGCTGATCGCGCCGGGTAATCGCCATACAATGTTACAGCGCAGCGGCGCCCGCTATCACGTCTCGGTGCAGGACGGTCCATTGGTGTCGCGGCACCGCCCCAGCGTCGATGTGCTGTTCCGCTCGGCGGCCAAATTCGCCGGCGTCAACGCGCTCGGCATCATCATGACCGGCATGGGCGATGACGGCGCCAAGGGACTTTTGGAGATGCGCCAGGCCGGCGCCCGCACGGTGGCGCAGAATGAAGAGACCTGCGTGGTGTTCGGCATGCCGAAGGAAGCCATTGCATTAGGCGCTGCCGAGCGTATCGTGCCGCTTGATCAATTGGCGATGGAAATCCGCAGGGCGGATTCCGCATAAGTTGCAATTGAAATAAACCGCCAATTCTGTAGTATCCCTTCGTCTTTGAGGCAAGGAGCGCAGTGATGTTCAACAAGTTGAAGATCAGGACTCGTCTGGTGATCCTATTGATCGCCCAAGTTCTTCCACTGCTGCTGATCGCTTTCCTCAATGACCACAGCATGGCAAAAATTCAGGACGGACTTGGCCGAGTCTACCAACACCGCACAATTCCCTTGGTGTATCTCGAGGGCGTGTCGCGGCAATTGGGACGCGTCCGCAGCAACAATCTGCTGCAGGCAATGGCGCAAAGTGACGAACAGCGCAGCGAATCCAGCCGTCTGGTCGCAGAATCGCGCAACTTGCTGACCCAGCAATGGGACCTTTATTACGCCACCATCATCACGGTGGAAGGCCGCCGCCTCGCCGATACCGCCTGGAGCGCCGTCCAGACCTATTTCGGCACGGTGGAATCGTCGGAACGGATGCTGGGTCCCGCCGACCGGGCGCGCTTGACCGCACTGATGCTCGGCGATTGGCGGGACTCTTATAATCAGGCCGCCAAGACGGTCGAAGACGTCGTCAAGTTCCAGGAACAGAAAGCCGGAGAAGACTATAAGCTGGCCGGAGAACTCTATGCCGACACTCGCCTGCAAAGCATCGTCATCATCATCTTGGCGCTTGGCGCCTCGGTCACGTTGACCATGCTGATCGCCCTTTCCATCACCCGCCCGGTCACCCGAGTCATGGAAAGCATCTCGCAAGGCGATCTCACCGTCAGCCTGCACGATCTCTGTCTCGACGACACGCTGGGCGCCGCCATCAAGGCCATGCTGGACCGGCTGCGCGGCGTGGTGAACGAGATCGTCAGCGCGGGCACCAATGTGGCGTCGGGCAGCGAGGAACTATCAAGTTCCGCGGAGACCTTGAGTCTGGGCGCCAATGAACAGGCCTCCGCCACCGAAGAGGCCTCGGCCTCGATGGAGGAGATGGCGGCCAACGTCAAGCAGAATGCCGAGAACGCCGCCCAGACCGAAAAGATCGCGCGCCAATCCTCGGTGGATGCCTTGTCGTCCGGCGAAGCGGTCAAGCAGGCGGTCAAGGCGATGCAGACCATCGCCGAGAAGATCGGCATCGTGCAGGAGATCGCCCGCCAGACCGACCTTCTGGCGTTGAACGCCGCGGTCGAGGCGGCACGCGCCGGCGAACATGGCCGCGGCTTCGCGGTGGTGGCGTCCGAAGTGCGCAAGTTGGCGGAACGCAGCCAGGCGGCGGCGGCCGAAATCAGCACCCTGTCCTCGGAAACCGTGGGCGCCGCGCAGAATGCCGGCGAGATGCTGGTCAAGCTGGTACCCGATATCAAACGCACCGCCGAATTGGTGGAAGAGATCAGCGCCTCCTGCCGCGAGCAGGATATCGGCGCCAATCAGGTCAATCTGGCGATCCAGCAGCTCGACAAGGTGACGCAGCAGAACGCCGCGGCCGCCGAGGAGACCTCGGCCACCTCGGTCCAACTGTCGGCTCAGGCCGAACAAATGCAAAAGGTCATCAGCTATTTCCAGCTGGAGAGCGGCCCTTCGCCGATCGCCCGACCGGCGGCCCGGCCGGCCAGATCCAGGCCGGCCAGGAAGGCCGCAGCCAAAGCCGCTGCCGCCGTCAAACCGGCGTCGGGACCGACCCCGAATGGCGGGTTTGCTTTCGAGATGGACGGTGAAGATAGCGAATTTGAACGCTACTGAAAGTTGCAATTGTAATAATCAGTCATGATGCGGCGAATGCATAGCCTGAAGCTTAAGAATAATCGGCCAGGATTCATTGTGTAATAAATGATGGCTTGCCTGATCCTTTAGTTAAACTATAATCACCACCAAGTGGTCTCTGGGGGCTGAAAGAGATCGGGGGGGGTTGAGACATGGTGGTACCCGTAACCCTCGCAGGGTCGCAAACCATTCGCGAAGCGGCGGACACCGCCGAGATATTGCGTGCCGCCGTGGTGCAAGGCGATGATCTTTGCATCGATTGCGGCGGCGTCGATGAAGCCGACATCACCTTCGTTCAATTGGTCATGGCCGCCCGCAAGTCGTTGGAGGCCAAAGGCAAGACCCTCACCCTCGCCGCCAAGGCCGAAGGCGCGGTGTTGGCGGCTTTGGACGCCGCCGGGATCAAACCCTCCGGCAGCCATCAATTCTGGTTCGAGGCCCGCCCATGAGCCAAGATCCCGTCGATACTTTCCGCGCCGAAGCGGCGGAGCTGTTCGAGCAGCTGGAAGCCTCGCTGCTCGATATGGAGTCTGATCCCAATAACCGCGAACTGATCGACGGCGCCTTCCGAGCGCTGCATACCATCAAAGGCTCGGGCGCCATGTTCGGTTTCGAACAGGCCGCAGCCTTTACCCACCATGTCGAGAACGCCTTCGATCTGCTGCGCAAAGGTGAGCTTTCCGTCACTCCCGCCCTGATCGAGGTGGCGCTGGTGGCCAAGGATCACATCCGCATCCTGATCGACGCGCCGGAAACCGCCGATCTGTTCAAGGGCGACATGATCCTGGGCGATCTCGCCTCTATCGTCGGGGGCAGCGCGCCGCGCCCGATCGGCGAGACCCCCGCTCCGACCGCCGCTCCTCAGAAACCGCAGCGCCATACCTATCGCCTGCATATCGGCCTGCCGCGCGACGTGATGATGAACGGCACCAACCCACTGCTGCTGATCGGCGAATTGCGGGCCATGGGCGAATGCACCCTGGTCGCCGGCACCGACGCCATCCCGTCCCTGGAAGAGATCGACCCCTATGGCTGCTATGTCACCTGGGACGGGCTTCTGACCACCGAACAGCCGAAATCCGCCATCGAGGACGTCTTCATCTTCCAGCTCGACGATATGCAGCTGAGCATCGAAGAGGTCGAGGTCGAGCCCAAGCTTTTGGGCGAGATCCTGGTGGAGCGCGGCGACGTCGCCCCCGAGACGGTCAAGGATCTGGTCGACGGTCAGCAGCGGCTCGGCACCATGCTGGTCAAGGAAGGGCTGGTCAGCCCGGATAAGCTGTCTGCCGCCTTGGCGGAACAGAAGCATCTGAAGAACGAGCAGGAGCGCGCCAGCAAGGAAACCACCTCGATCAAGGTGCAGGCGGAGAAGCTCGACGAGCTGATGGATCATGTCGGCGAATTGGTGATCGCCCAGGCGCGGCTGCGCCAGATCGCCGATCGCAGCAGGGATCTGGCGCTGAAATCGATCGTCGAGGAGATCGAGCGCCTGTCCAACCAGCTGCGCGACACCTCGACCGGTATCCGCATGGTGCCGATCGGCAGCCTGTTCTCGCGCTTCCGCCGACTGGTGCGCGATCTGTCCAACGAACTCGGCAAGCAGATCTCGCTGACCTGGTCCGGCGAGGAGACCGAACTCGACAAGACGGTGATCGAAAGGCTGCACGATCCCTTGGTGCATCTGATCCGGAATTCCATCGACCACGGCGTCGAAACCCCGGACGAACGCGAGAAGGTCGGCAAGTCGCGCGAAGGCAATGTGCATCTGTCGGCCGTGCATTCCGGCGCGCAGGTGCTGATTTCGATCAAGGATGACGGCAAGGGTCTCGACAAGGCGCGGATTCGCCAGAAGGGCATCGAAAATGGCCTCATCACCGAAGACGCGGAACTTTCGGACAACGAGCTGTTCAAGCTGATCTTCGAAGCCGGCTTCTCCACCGCCCAAAAGATCACCAATGTCTCGGGCCGCGGCGTCGGCATGGATGTGGTGCGCCGCATGATCGAGGCGCTGCGCGGCGTGATCGAGATCACCTCGAGCCCCGGCGAAGGAGCCACCTTCACGCTGCGCCTGCCCCTCACCTTGGCCATCATCGACGGGCTTCTGGTGCGGGTGGCCGGCGAGAAATATGTCATCCCGTTATCCGCGGTCGAGGAATGCATCGAACTGGACGAGGCCAATTCCCAGGGCGGCAAGCGCGACTTCCTCAATATCAGGGGCGATCTGGTGCCGTTCGTGCGCCTGCGCACGCTGTTCAAACTGCAAGGTCCGGCCGAGCTTTACCAGAAGGTGGTGGTGGTTTCGGCCGGCCAGTTCCGGTTCGGCCTGGTGGTGGATCAATTGCTCGGCGGGCATCAGACGGTGATCAAATCGCTGTCGCACCTGCACGCCAATGTTCCCACCTTTTCGGGCGCCACCATCTTGGGCGACGGCACCGTCGCTCTGATCCTCGACATACCGAAGCTGCTCGAACTCGGACAGCTCGATGAAGGCCAGCAAAAGGCGTCATGATGGCGGACAATAGCAGCCAATATGTGACCTTGGGGGTGGGAGACGACGTCTTCGCCATCGAAGTCGGCCATGTCCACGAGATCCTCGAACTCGGCCCGGTATCACGGCTGCCGAGCGCACCCAAACACATCATGGGCATGATCGATGTGCGCCGGCGCGCCGTGCCGCTGGTCGATCTCCGGGTGAAAATGGGTCTCGACCCGATCGAGGCCACCCACAATACCCGCATCCTGGTGATCGACGTCGAGGTCGGCAGCCGCCGTATCGTGCTGGGTCTGGTCGCCGACAGGGTCTATGAGGTCACCGATCTTGCCGAACGTTCGGTCGCTCCGCCGCCCGACATCGGCATCTCCTGGCAGTCCGACTACATCAAGGGCGTCGGCCGCCGCGGCGAAAAATTCGTCATCATCTTGAACCTTTCCCGCCTGTTCAGCGATGCGGAAGTGGCGGCAATACGCGGAAACATCCCGGAATCCCAGCAGGCATAAGCCGGCTCAGCAAAGGAGTCCAACCATGTTTGCCAATCTCAAGATAAGGACGCGGCTGGTCATCCTGTTGGTCGCCCTGATAACGCCGATGCTGCTGATCGCCTTTCTGGGCGATCGAGGCATGGGAATGATCCATGATGGGCTGAAGACGGTTTATGAAGACCGGACGGTCTGCCTGGTGCAACTCGGCAAGGTGCAGCAGGGTTTGTCGATCGTGCGCATCCAGCAATACAAGTATTTTTTCTCTGGATTGGATGATGTCCGCGCCCAGGCCAAGAAGATGGCGGAACAGTCGCGCGAAATCATCGCCAAAGAGTGGAAGGACTATGTCTCCACCTACGCCACTCCCGAAGAAAAGAAGATGCAAGAAGAATTCGTGGTGGACTTGAAGGAATATTACGACAGCATCGAAGTTACCGATAAATTATTCAACACGCCGAACTACGACAAGGTCAAATTCCAACAGCTGATGTTCGGTGAAGGCCAGGCTGCCTATCTGAAAGCGGAAAGCAAAGCCGAAGAATTGGTCCAATTGCAGGACCGGTTAGCGCTTGAGGAATATAAAAAGGCCACCGGCAACTACAGCAGCACCCGCACCAGCAACATCGTGGTCATCGTGCTGGCGGTGATCCTGTCCATCGGTCTGGCCACCTTGATCGCGCTTTCCATCACCCGCCCGATCGCCCGCATCGTCGAATTGCTGGCGCAGATGGCGCTGCGCAACATGAAGGTCAAGATCGAAGGCCAGGACCGCAAGGACGAGGTCGGCGAAATGTCGCGCGCCTTGAATGCGGTCAATGTCAACCAGCTGGCCATCGCCGGCGCCGCCGAGACCATCTCGCAGGGCGATCTGACGGTGAATGTGGCGCCGCTTTGCGACGAAGACACTCTGGGCGCCGCGCTCAAGACCATGCTGGAGAGGCTGCGCGGCGTAGTGCATGAGATCGTCGGCGCCAGCCAGAATGTGGCGTCGGGCAGCGAACAGCTTTCCAGCTCGGCCGAGACCCTGAGCCAAGGCGCCAATGAGCAGGCCTCCGCCACCGAAGAGGCGTCCGCCTCGATGGAAGAGATGGCGGCCAACATCAAGCAGAATGCCGAGAACGCCGCCCAGACCGAAAAGATCGCCCGGCAATCCTCGGTGGATGCGCAATCCTCGGGCGAGGCGGTCAAGCAGGCGGTCAAGGCGATGCAGACCATCGCCGAGAAGATCGGCATCGTGCAGGAAATCGCCCGCCAGACCGACCTTCTGGCCTTGAACGCCGCGGTCGAGGCGGCGCGCGCCGGCGAACATGGCCGCGGCTTCGCGGTGGTGGCGTCGGAAGTGCGCAAGCTGGCGGAACGCAGCCAGGCGGCGGCCACCGAAATCAGCACGCTTTCCTCCGAGACGGTCGGCGCGGCGCAGAATGCCGGCAATATGCTGGATAAGCTGGTGCCCGACATCAAACGCACCGCCGAATTGGTGGAAGAGATCACCGCCGCCTGCCGCGAGCAGGATATCGGCGCCAATCAGGTCAATCTGGCGATCCAGCAGCTCGACAAGGTGACGCAGCAGAACGCCGCCGCCGCCGAGGAGACCTCGGCCACCTCGATCGAGCTGTCGGCGCAGGCCGAACAACTGCAGACCGTGATCAGCTATTTCCGGCTGGACAATCATCCGGCTCCCGTCGCGCATCGCGCCGCCAAACCGGCGCCCAAGGCGAAAAAACCCGCCGCTCCCGCTCCGAAAGCGGCGGCCAAACCGGCGCCGGCGGCTCAGAATGGCGGCGGCTTCGCGCTCGACATGGACGGCGACGATAGCGAATTCGAACGCTATTGAGGGGATAGATGAGTTTGCAGCAAGCCAATACCGCGCTGCGCGAGGTACAGCAGGCGATCGCCGCGCTGACCGGCGAAGCGGAGCAGGTGTTTCGTCCGATCGGCGAGATGTTGACGCAATCCACCGCCACCCTCGACCGGATGGCGGGGGATCTGCGCAGTCTTGGCAGCCAATTGCAAAGCGAACAGGCGTCGCGCGCCCTGGAAAACTTGACCGCGGCGCTGGCCGGCACCCGCGGACTGGTGGATAGCTCGCGTCAAAGCAGCACCGAGCTTCT
>Ga0213872_10001772_pt1 | contig 13482 bp, 9 predicted proteins | sample VelepicomBERX_R2_FD_160071 | JGI IMG/M metagenome (GOLD analysis project Ga0213872, IMG submission 160071) | Rhizosphere microbial communities from Vellozia epidendroides in rupestrian grasslands, the National Park of Serra do Cipo, Brazil - RX_R2 | ecosystem: Host-associated > Plants > Roots >...
ATGTCGCGATAGCGGGTCAGGCGTGGCCAGTCCTGCGCTCTTGCTCAGAGGGGAAACGCCATGCTGGTTTGTGTGGCATAATCTCTTTATGCCTGTGATTGATAGGTCTAAGATGGGAATGCCTCCAGGAACTCTCCCCTTGCTCATTTTGCGTGTGCTCCAATCCGAAGCATTGCACGGATACGCGATTGCGCAACGCATCCACGTGCTTTCGAGCCAAGTCCTGGCCGTAGAAGAAGGCTTGCTCTATCCGACACTTCAAAAGATGTTGTTGAAGGGCTGGGTAACAGCGAAATGGGGCGTGTCGGAAACCAATCGTAAGGTTCGTTTTTATCAATTGACCAAGAAGGGTCGCGAGGAACTCGAGGAAGAACTTTCGGACTACGCCCGCTTCAGTCAGGCTATTCAGGATGTTTTGCGGACCGCGTGAACGAGATCATCCATGACCGAATTTCTGCGGCGTTTGCACTATCTGGTAAACCGGCGGCGCTTCGATCGCGAACTCGAGAGCGATATGCAATTCCACCGTGAAATGGCAGCGCGAGCGGGCCGTGCCAACTTCGGCAACATGCTCCAACTCCGGGAAGATGCGCGGGAAGCGTGGGGATGGACCTGGATCGACCGCCTTTGGCAGGATTTACGCTACGGCGTTCGGGTGATGGCGCGGTCCCCGGGCTTCACGTTGACAGCTGTGCTGGTACTGGCGATCGGGATCGGCGTCAATGTGGCGGCATTCAGCCTGTTCAACATGGTCGCGCTCAAGCCGCTGCCCGTTCCCCATCCAGAGAGTCTGGTAAGGCTTGAACGGCGGGCGCCCAACGCCTACACAAGCGAAATGGCCTATCCATCGTTCCTCTTTTATAAGGACCATGCCAAGACGCTATTGGCCGCGATTGCGGTGCTGGGAATTCCGCCCGTGCAGATCAATAACGACATAGAACGGACGAGTACTTCGTTTGTCACGCCGAACTACTTCGTTCAGTTGGACACTCAAGCGGCCTACGGGCGCTTGTTCAGCCCGGCTTTCGACGACAGTGCTAGCGCGCCGCCCGTAGCGGTCATCAGTTATGGGCTTTGGCAGCGCCGTTTTGCTGGAGACCCGGCAGTGATTGGCCGGACGATTCGCCTCAACAACAAGCCGGTCACGCTTGTGGGCGTCACACCATACGCGCTCGCCACACTGGGAGGGCAGCACCCCGATATCTGGCTGCCAGTTGCACAACAGCCATATTTTGTAGACGGCAGCAAGGTCCTGAACGATTTTAACGATTCCAGTGTGCGGATGTGGGGCAGGCTGGCGCGAGGCGTAACCGCCAAAATGGCCGAGCAGGAACTGCGAAGGCTGACGAATGAATTGCGACAGCAGCACCCAACGGCGGTTTGGGACAAAGAGTTTATTCAGAGTTCGCCGGGCGGGCATTTGCAGGTGATGCAGCCCGAGATGTATCAGGTGGCTGCCATAGTGGGCGTTCTGACGCTGCTGATTCTGGCCGTTGCGTGCGGCAACCTGGGAGCGTTGTTGTTGGCACGGGCGGTGCAACGCGAACGTGAGATCCGAATCCGGCTCGCTATCGGCGCAAAACGTGGGCGCATTTTCCGCCAGTTGTGCACTGAGAGTCTATTACTTGCGGGCACTGGGGCGGTCGCAGGGCTCGCTCTTGGATGCGCAGTGATAAAGGTTGCGCTGGTTGACTTGGACGCGCCAAAGTGGCTTACCGCAGCGCCGGATTTGCGGGTGTTGCTGTTCACCGTGGCAATGAGTCTCGTCTCGGCGATCTTCTTTGGGCTCACACCTGCACTTCAGATTGCCCGGCAGGCTCCGCATAAGACAATCGCCCGGCAGATTCTAGTAAGCGCGCAGGTGGCGGGAAGTTGCGTGCTGTTGATTGTGGCGGGGCTGCTGGTTCGAGCTGCGCATCACGCGCTGTATACAGGTCCCGGTTTCGGATACGAGCGGTTAATCTCGATCGATACTCAACTCGCTCAGCACGGCTACAGCGCGGCACCGGCGAAGGCTTACCTCGATCAAATGCAAACGCGGCTGGTAGCCGTGCCGGGTGTTCGCTCCCTATCGCTGGTCCTGCTTCCACCTCTGGGCCATACCGTTTCTCGCGAAAGGCGCGAGATTGATGGCCACACCGTGATGCTTTACCCAAACTGGGTCACACCCGGCTTCTTTCAGACGATGCAGATTCCGATGCGGCTGGGGCGGACATTTTATCCGGGGGAGAAGAATGCCGTCATCGTAAGCGAATCATTCGCGCGCAAACAGTGGCCTGGGCAGAATCCATTGGGCAAGCTGGTCGGGGACGGGGCGCTAAAGGACACGGTGGTCGGCGTCGTGGGCGATGCGCACGTGAACGCCTTGAGCGAGGATGATGCTGTCGAACAGTATTGGCCGGCTGCGGCGGGCCAAATGCCGGGCATGGTTTTGATGGTGCGAGTGGCGGGCGCGGTGGAAAGCCTCCCGACTGCCGCAAGGTCCGTCAGCGAAGGCCTCGATCCGAAGCTGTTTCCCGAGATTCGGCAAATCAAGTTGCTGTATCAGGACAACATGCTGGTAGCCGAGCGCGTGGCGGGCGCCGTGACATTGATCGGGCTGGTCGCGTTAGTGCTGGCGGGTGTGGGCGTGATTGGGTTGGTGAGCTTTACGGTGTGGCAAAAGACAAAAAAGATCGCAATTATGATCGCGTTGGGCGCGAGGCCAGGTAACGTGTTGGAGATCGTTCTCCGGCAATTCTGCCGACCGGTGGCCATCGGACTCTTTGTAGGCACAGGGATTGCGGCTGCGGCATCTAAGATAATGCGTCACGTGCTCTACGGCATCAACAATCTTGATCCCATTAGCTATGCGGGGGCAATCGGATTTCTGGTTGCAATCCTTTCGATAGCCGCCCTGTTGCCTGCACGGCGCGCTTTGCGGGTAAACGTGTCGAAGGCGTTGCACTACGAATAAGCCATGGTGCTTTGGAAACCGCCACGACGGCACATGAAAATTGCCACTCAGCTTGGTTCTTTGCCCCTCAATGGTTATCTTCGAAGAAGTAAGCTTGAAACACCGCGCATCGGACAATCAGATGATCGCGGTGCTGGCAGTTTGATCTCAGCCCTTAGGCTTTTGAGACACTTTCGAGAATGCGTCGTCGCAAAGGGGGTTTGGGTGGTCTCCTGGTCTTGTGGTCGGAAGAACGGCGTTATCCGAAAACGGAGAAATCGACACATTTCATGACTCGACCGAGCGAGAGCTAGACATAAGCTCCTGACCTCGATGCTTTGACGAAGTGCCTCGCCGACAACGATGAACAGGCATCGCACTATCCATTTCCTAAGAGCTTTGTAGCACCGGCTCGAGAGACTAAGATATGCGAAAAGGTTTTACGAGAAAACCGCAAGGTGACGAACCCGCGACGCAAAGCAAGAACTACATAACGCCGAGCGGCCTGCAGCGCCTCAAAGATGAGCACCGGTTTCTGGTCACCAGGGAACGCCCGGCCGTGACGGAGGTGGTGGCGTGGGCTGCGAGCAACGGCGATCGCCGTGAAAACGCCGACTATCAGTACGGCAAGCGGCGGCTGCGCCAGATCGATGGGCGGATTCGCTTTCTCACGAAGCAAATCGAATCCGCGGAAGTAATTGACCCGGAAACTCCGCGAGCGAGGCAGGCGGCGACGATGGCATTCTTCGGAGCGACCGTGCGCTATGCCAATGCTGCGGGAACGGAGCGAGTGGTGAGCATCGTAGGCACCGACGAAGTCGATCTCAACCGCAACCACATCAGTTGGGTGTCGCCGCTGGGGCGCGCGTTGATGAAGTCGACAGCGGGCGATCGCGTACTTCTCCAAGCTCCGAGCGGCACAGAATACCTGACCGTGATGGAAGTGCGTTATGAGCGCATTTCGGTGGAACCGTTCCGTGAACCACCGGGAGCCGAGGCCTCGGCAAAGGGACTCCCTCGCCGACGCCAATCCACCTAACGAAGGCAAGCGAAGCGGCATATGAACATTCCAGGCCCCGAGTAAGGACGATTTGTGAGCCGGCTAAGGCTATTCGTTCCGCTATTGTTCGACCCCAGTCAGGATCGATCGCGTTTGACGGCCCAGTATTTAGAAATCCAAGTTGACGGGAAGGAGTCATCTCGCTGATCTGCCCGTACGGTCCGGGTGCTTCGGTCGGAATACGCGCTACTCGGACCGGGAGCGATAGGTCATTCCGATCGGTCAGATTGAGTCGTGCATTGTGCCGTGTCGGCTTTGTGCCGTGTCGGCTTGACGCCGTCCACTTTGTCCTGTTAAGATCTGCGAATCGCTCCGGGGTCGATGCTCGCCGGGGCGCAATGCTCGGTTTGGGAAGATCGGATGCGGAAGAATCACGTCAGGATCATCGCTTTGACATTTGCCTTGCCGATTCTCTTGCCCGGCGCAGGTGGGCAGGCAGTTGCACAGGCTGGAAAAGCTGCCTATCCGGCGATGGCTCCCCTCGACCAGTACCTGATATCTGACGACCAATCCGAAATCGCGCTGGCTCGCAGTGCTGCACCTACTTCCATTTCTGGTGGCGCCGAAGTGATGGTGCTGGGACGGGAGGGATACAAGACCGCGGTGAAGGGCACGAATGGTTTTCTCTGCATCGTGGAGAGGTCATGGGCGCAAGGCACGGATGATGCGGAGTTCTGGAATCCAAAGATGCGGGCGCCCCATTGCTTCAACGCGCAAGCGGCGAGGAGCTTTGCGCCGATCTATCTGATGAAAACCAGGCTTGTGCTGGCAGGAAAATCGCAGGCTGAAATCGCGCAGGCAATCGCGACGGCGCTGGATAAGAATAAACTGCCCGCGCTGGAGCCTGGCGCGATGGCTTACATGATGTCGAAGCAGCAGTACCTGAACGCCCGGGGTAAGAGCTGGCACCCGCATGTGATGTTTTATTCCCCCGGCGACATGACGAAGACCTGGGCAGCCGACGACCCCAACTCACCCGTCATGGTGGCGAATGACCCGCAGGAACGAGTGACGGTTCTGTTCATCCTGGCGGATAAGTGGTCAGATGGTACGGTGGCTCCGACGAATATGCCCTGAACAGCAGGCCGCAGTTTTCACGCGAGACATTTCGTAAGCAGAGGCTGCAGGCTCCAATCTACGTCACTCCCGAGCATCATCGTAAGGCAGACCGGCAAATGCTCGTTGATGCAATATCGCCGATGCGCTCACCGAGATTCCGGATGAACTCGGCACTCTGGACGTATCACGCGCTGCTCGTACCAAGCTCGAATCCGCTCCACGCAGTCCACAAGTCTGATTCTGGGAGATCACCCATGAGTGACGGCCTCGTGACGATGTGGAAGTCAATTTGCGGAGAATCCCGATTAAGTGACCCTTCCGGACCACGGCGGATCTATTTCTCCGTAACGCCGGGCCGGACGCCAATCTCACCATAGCCGACTTCCCGTCAAGATGGTTTGCACCGTCGCTAAGGCGCCGCAATTCACTCGACAAAGCGATCATGATGCGCTCGATGGTCTTCGAGGCCGCATAAAGCGGTGAACTAGGACGCCAATGCTCCTTATACGGTCACAGCAGCCGTCGCGTTTGGAGATTTTGTACGCGATGCGGCGCGTCGAGGCAGCGGCTTCAGGAAAGTCTCCTCCAGCTTGTGTCCTGCGAAGAATGGATGAGTTGCCACACTAATCGTGTTACGCGGCGTGCTGCAAACAGCTCACGCAAGCACGGCTTTTAGATTCTTCACAACCGCTTCAATTTCCTCTTCAGTCGTCGTGCGACCCAAGCTGAAGCGGATCGCGCCCATGCCGGTCGCCGGAGGTACTCGCATGGCCTTCAGGACAGGTGATAGCTCTACGGCACCCGAATGGCAGGCGGAACCGGTTGAGGCAGCCACGCCATCCAAGCGGTGCAGAATCTCCATCCCGACCCGACCCGGGAAGCTGACGTTCAGAGTGTTCGGAAGCCGGTTGGTTGGATGCCCATTGAGAACTACTTTGCTGTCGAACTCCTCGTTCAATCGGTGCCAGAACAAGTCTCGGAGTTCTCGGATTGACTGCCTGTCGATCCAAGATTCGGCCAGTTCGCAAGCTACACCAAGCCCTACATCGAGAAGAATATTCTCTGTACCCGCCCGACGGCCCGATTCGTGCCCTGCACCATGGATGAGCGGTTCGATTCGAACACCCGCACGCATATAAAGCGCGCCGACGCCTTTGGGGCCATAGAGTTTGTGACCCGCGACGGACAACAGATCGACGCCCAGTTCTCCCACCTTCGTCGGGATCTTTCCTACCGATTGCGCCGCATCGGTATGGAGAAGGATTCCGTGCTCCCGCGCAATGCGGCCGATCTCTGCAATTGGTTGTATGGTCCCAACTTCGTTGTTGGCGTGCATCACAGAAATTAAGATCGTGTCTTTCGTCACCGCGCGACGCACATCATCAGGGTCGACGCCACCGAAACCATCTACCGGCAGACAAGTTAGTTTTGCGCCGAGCCGTTCCAGAAATCGGCAGGGATTGACTACTGCTGGATGCTCGATCTGCGTAGTGATGATGTGAAGGCGCTCTATTTTCCTTGCGAAGTAGGCTCCTTTCAGCGCGTGGTTATTAGCTTCGCTGCCACCGCTTGTGAAGACAACCTCGCCGGGGTTGCATCCCAGGAGTGCTGCCACGTCTGCTCGCGCTTTCTCAACAGCATCCCGCGCGGGCTTTCCCGCCCAATGGTCGCTCGACGGATTTCCGAAGGGCTCGTTCAGCATTGCCCGCATGCGAGCGGCTACCTCGGGTGCCACAGGCGTGCTCGCATTGAAATCAAGGTAGATGGGCATACTGCTCCCGTTTCTCACAATCCATTCATCACTCCCGCAATCTGACAAGTAAGCTCAGGGTCCGCGTCTAGCTTTGTTCTCGTTGCTCTTACTTTCAACTATGCCCGAGATTTCTTTGTTGCCCTGACGATAAGGGCCTGAGCCGGAAAGCTCATCCCGCAATGTGTGGAGTACTCACGAAGAGCTTCGAGCGATTCACCCTTCGCTTCAACCGACTGCTCCCTCGAAAGCATGGCAATCTTTTCCCGAAGCTTCTCAGACATCTCGCATCGAAGTGTGTTCAGCGAAAATTGAAAAATCTTGCTGACGACATTTAGATTTCCCTATCTGAAGTGAGTTGAGACGATGCCGTAAGCGCTTGATGGGAGAGCGCTTGGCAGGATGGTCACAGACCAGCAGATAAGGAGGTTGTTCAAGTTGTCGAATACAGAGAAGACGGAAGAAATTGCAGCGTCGAAGGCCGGGATGGATGTAAAAACGGCGCGGAAGTACTTGCGAGCGCGGCGGCTGCCAAGCGAGATGAAGGCAGAACGGCACTGGCGGACGCGGGAGGATTATTTCGAAGATGTCTGGCCGAAAATACGCGAGCAGTTGAGTACGAACCCGGGTCTGGAGGTGAAGACGATCTTCGCGGCGCTACAGCGGGAGCATCCAGACCGCTTTGCGGACGGGCAGCTGCGGACATTGCAGCGCAGAGTGAAGCACTGGCGGGCGACCGAGGGGCCCGCACAGGAAGTGTATTTCACGCAGGAGCATCGGGCCGGCGAGTTGTGCGAGAGCGACTTCACGCATGTGACGGAATTAGGGATCCGCATCGCCGGCGAAAAGTTTCCGCATCTTCTTTATCACTTCGTGCTGACGTACTCGAACTGGGAGACGGGAACCATCTGCTACTCAGAAAGCTTCGCCAGTTTAAGTGAAGGCTTACAGCAAGCGCTGTGGGAGCTGGGCGGCGTGCCGATGGTGCATCGTACGGATCGGATGACGGCGGCGATTAACAATCTGACCGAGTTGGCTGACTTCCAACGGAATTATCAGGCGCTGATACGGCACTACGGAATGGAAGGGCAGAAGATCCAAACCGGCCGCCCCAATGAAAACGGCGATATCGAGCAACGGCACCATCGATTCAAGCGTGCGTTGGAACAGGCGCTACTGCTGCGCGGAAGCCGCGACTTCAGCAGCGTAGCGGACTACGAGCTGTTCCTGAAGCAACTGTTCGAGCAGCTGAACAGAGGCCGCAAGGAACGTCTTACCGAAGAAATGGAAGTGTTGCGGTCGCTGCCGGAACGGCGTTTCGACAGCGCCAAGCGAGTGCGGGTGCGCGTCAGTTCCGGCAGCCTGATCAACGTGGAGCGGAACAGCTATTCCGTGAACAGCCGGCTGATCGGCGAGATTGTGGAGGCGCGGGTGTTCGCGAATCACCTGGAGATCTGGTACGGCGGCCAGAAGCTGGAGCAGTTGCCGCGGCTGCGCGGACGCACGAACTACCGCGTCGATTACCGCCACATTATTGATTGGCTGGTGCGGAAGCCGGGCGCCTTTGCCAACTACCGGTATCGCGAGCATCTGTTTCCGACAGTTCAGTTCCGGAAAGTGTACGACCTGCTGAAGGAACTGACGCCGCGGCGCTGCGATCGGCGTTATCTGGAGATCTTGCAACTGGCAGCCCGCGAAGGCGAGGCGCGGGTGGACGATGCTCTGCGACTGCTGCTGCAGAGCGAGGCAGGCCAGCAGGCCATCATCAACAAAGAGGCTTTCGAAGAGTTCCTCGATCGCTGCGAGCAGGCGCCCGCGATTACCGACGTTCACATTGCCGAGGTGTCGTTGGCGAGCTTTGATCAGCTGTTCAGCGAGACGGAGGTGTTGCAGTGAGCGCAACGCCGAATGTGAAAGCCGATCTGACGCAGAATCTGAAGTCGCTCCATCTGCCGACCATCCGGCAATGCTATGAGGAAGTGGCCCGCCAGGCGGAGCGGGAGGCGCTCAGCTACGAGCGCTATCTGCACGAGTTGGTGCAGCGGGAATGTGAGGAGCGCCAAGAGAACCGGACCGCGAAGATGCTCCGCGCATCACAACTGCCGTTAGAAAAATCTCTGGAAGCGTTTGATACGCGGCGCCTGCCGCCGAAAGCCGCCCGGCAGATGCGCATGCTGCTCGACGGCGGCTTCCTGGAACGAACCGACAACGCCTTGGTTTTTGGGAATCCTGGCAGCGGGAAAACCCACCTTTTACAGGCAGTAGGACAAGAGCTGATCCGAAAAGGGCGCCGGATCTTCTTCACAAGCTGCGAAATGTTGGTGCAGGAACTGCTGATCGCGAAACGTGACCTGAAGCTCAGCAAACTGATCAAGAAATACGCACGTTACGAAGGCATGATCATCGACGATCTTGGCTACATCCGACAGACGCGCGAAGAAATGGAAGTGGTCTTCACACTGCTGGCAGAACGTTACGAACGTGGCAGTGTATTGCTCACGAGCAATCTGCCGTTCTCCAAGTGGGAAGGTATTTTCAAAGATCCGATGACCACGGCGGCTGCGATCGACCGCCTGGTGCACCACAGCATCATCATCGAGCTGAACATATCCAGCTACCGGCTCGAGCATGCCAAAGCGAATCTTCAATCGCTCGGCGGCGACGGTAAGGATGCCCCGATGGCCGCCGCGCCAGATTCTGGGGAACTATCCTACGGCTCCGGGCTTCGCCCTTCGCCTTCGGCCAGTTCCCCAGAATCTCAAGTTAATGTCGCTGAAAGCTGACGGTGGTAATCGTCGCCAATAGTGCGACTAAAGGAAAGATGTCGAGAATAGGGAAATATAACTGTCGTTGACCGACTTTAGTTATTGACGGCGGTCAGAAGTGTCCAGAAATCTTCAAGTGAGATCGCTGCTTGTATCTTGAATTGCAGCATGCGCTCGGCTGGAGCGATCGCTCCGGCCTCGCCAAGAATGTCTCGTAGCTTGCCAGGCTTGGTGAAACGGAATGTGTCTGGAGCATCGGATGTGGGTGTAGCTGAATCAACATACTGTTCGATGGTTCGCGAAAGGACGTAGAAAAAAGGATTACTTTCGGCGAGATGCCGGACCGCCAGGGCCAGTTTTCCCTCCTGGCTTGAGCACTCTCAACATCTCTCGAACCCCATGCTCAGGAGACGGGAAGAACATCACACTGAAGCGGCTGACCACGGAATCAAAGGTGTCGGCTGGGAATGGCAGATCGTCTGCAGAGGCGAGGCTGAAGTGTGTATTTTTGAATCCACGATCCTCTGTCGCTCGCTGAGCGGCCGCCACCATCTCGGGAACAGGATCGACCCCAATGACCTTGCCTTCCGGTCCGACCACGGTAGCTATGCTCAAGGCTGGTTCTCCGGGACCCGTGGCAACATCCAGAACTGTGTGTCCACTGCCAATCAGACCATCCTCCATGAGCGCTTGCGTCACCGGCGTAAACATCTGCCGGATAATTTCGCGGTGCTTCTCCCAAAACGGTGCGGCGCCTCTTCATGCGCCAATACCGTTGGGTTTAGTTGCATCAACGCAAATATAGCGCCAAGCCGGCAGGCAGCGGCTTCTTGCCGCCATCAAGTTCCGAGCTGACCTCAACACAGGCGAATCGGTGTTGGATCACGCGCATAGAGAGGCAAATATAAGCGAAGTCTACGACGGGACCTTTCACAGTTGGAACCATGCCCGACGTCTCGGAGCGAATAAGGTTACACTCATTCCGCTTGACCGTTAGAAGTGGAAGCCGATGGTCCCGGTCACGGTACGCGGCGTCACATAATGGCTTCCGCTAAACGTCGAGAGGAAGTTATAGAGGGTCACTTTATTCGTCAGATTGATCACCTCAATTCGAGCGCTCCATTTGTACCTGTCGCCGTGAAAAATGTTGTCATGTCCCAGCGCCAGGTCAAACAGGTTCCGCTGCTGAATTCGCTGTGGATTGTGATCGTCGTTCTCGGTAAAAGGTGCCGGTATTTTAATCAGGTTGGAGGTGAGCTGGTTAGCGGGACAAACGTAGAAGCTGGGAAATCCGGGTAGAGGCGTCCCGACGGGTGTGGTTGGGGTAGGCTTCATGCCGCCGCAGGTGAGCCCAGACTCGAACTCCTGATCAGCGGTAAGAGGCAATCCGCTGATATTATTCTGGAGGAGTACGTCACCTTTTGGAACGGGGACAGAGCTGTAGATCGCAATTGGCGAATCGGCACTCCCCGTTGAAAATGAGCAGGTTACCGTCGTGGCAAGGCAGGGCACCGTCCCGCTCACAAGTCCGCTGTCGTACCTCCAGTTGAAGCCCAGCCAGGGGCCCCGCTTAAACGGTTGATATTGGATATGCGTCGTTTGGTTGAAAAGCTCGTCGTGGTCGATGCGAAACACCCCCGGTGGCTGACCGGGTGCGATTCCGCTAACCGTTGGCGGGAAGAAGCGTGCGGCGACACCCGACATCACAATAAATGCAGTTAAACCATGCCAGTTTGGAAGACTTCCGCGTATGGCAAATCCCGGAATCTTGGAATTGTGCCATTCGATGGGGAGGGTGATGGGACTTGTACCAAGGACGTTGAAGTCATATCCATTGTGCGTGTACTTCCAAATGTACTCTCCGCTCAAGACGAAATACTTCCCAAAGGCCTGTTCCAAGCCCGCATGGAATTCGTTGCGGAAGCCAGGACTCAGCGGGGCTAGAGGTAGGATTTGGCCGGAGGGTGAAAATACACCACAGGGGAAGCCTTGGGCGAGTTGCATAACGGCAGCGACGGCAGGGGTGTTGCACCCAGTGCCCGAGATAATCAGGTTCTCATTAAATGGGCTTTCCATGGTGCGAGCATAGGAAACGCGGAGCACGGTGCCTGTTTTTTTGATGTTGTAGGCGACGCCGGCGCGAGGCTCCGGTTGTGCGGAACTGGTTTGCAATCCGTTATAGAAATCTCCGCGGAGCCCGATCATGATGGACCAAGGTCCCTTGCTGATGTTGTCCTCCGCGTAGAGCGCTTCCTCCTTGATGTCCGTGTGGCCGTGATAAGGGAATTGGGCCTGATTTGGGTCCGTCGCTGGGTTGGTCAGGTCATATGGCTGTAGAGTCACGCATGCGGCGCTGGTGCAGCCTGCGAGTAGCCCCGGATTCACGATTCCAAAGGTGTCGTTCTCCGTAAGAAATGTATGTTGAAACGTGCCCCCCACTTTAATGTTGTGTATTCCTTTCGCGTAGGTCACATCGGCGCGAATGCCCGCATTGGTCAGGAACCTGAGCTGGGAAAAAGTTTCGTCCTGAAGTGGCCCCAGGTCGTTGAAAGGATCAGGGCTTGGATAATAGTTATATTGGTCATGCCGCACCCATGCACCGATGTTAAACACGGTGTTGGGATTCAGGATGCGGGTCCATGTCGGCGCAATGTCAAAGGTCCTGATTTGCGAGCGCTGATCGGTCGGCCCGAGAGGATTGCCCGTAAGTGGGTTGAGAACCACCGAGCCTGGAGCATACGCGGCCCCGCTGCACATTGCGGATAGAATCGTGCAGGTGTGAAGTTGCTGGTCCCAAGTGTTGGGAGTTTGGAACCAGGAGCGCGTGAATTGGAGATTCAGGGTGATGGTATCGGCATCGGTCGGCTTAAAATCCAATCGGTCGAAAAAATTCTCTTGGTTGCCTTTGTCGTGCAAAACGGCGAATTCGGGCGGATCCAGAAAGCGGCCCGTGTTCAATCCGTTGACGGAAATGAAGTTCCCCCATTTCTGGCCTCCGTAGGAGAGATCGAAAGCGTCGTTCGTGGTTCCGAACGTACCGTAGGACGCGGTCACATCGCCATGGGGTGTCGTGTAACCTAGGCCTGACCGCGTAGTTGCCACGATCACCAGACTGGTCTTGCCACCAAATTCGGGAGGCGGCGCGCCTTCGATCACCTCCATCGACTGTATGGCATCGACCGGGAGCTGATTTGAAAACACCTTGCTCTGTTGGTCGGTAATCGGTTGCCCATCAATGGAGAATGAGTTCTCGGCGTGATCGCCCAGTCCATGAAAAAGACCGTTCGAATCCGCCGCGACTCCCGGCGAGGCCAGCGTCACCAGTGAACTCAGCGAGGAGGATTGACTTTCGAGCGGCAGCTTATCGAACAGCGCGCGATCCACGTCGGTGTGGGTGGTAGGAACGTTTTCGACCAGATCCGACGCACTCTCGACAGTCACAGTGGTTGTCGCGGCGCCGATCTTCAGACTGTAATTGAGATCGACAGGCACGGTGGATCGCACATTGACGTCTTCCGCACTCGTCTGAAAGCCCTTGGCGGCGGCCGTCGTGTGATAGTTGTTGAATGGAACATTGTCGAACTCGAAATGTCCCCGGCTATCGGTTTGAACGCGTCGACTGTACTGCGATACAGGGTTCTCGATCTCGACAGTACTGCCGTCGATGACCGCGCCGGAGGGATCGAGCACCGTGCCGCGAACGGTTCCCGAGTTCTCCTGCCCGTGGAGCAAACTGCAGGACAAGCTAATGCACGAAAGAATAACTGAAGCACGGCCTGCGACAATGACGACGGCTCGGTTTCTCATTCTGAGATTGTGAGGCCGCTCGGCAAAATAACGATAGCAAAATCATACAGGTGACCTGACCCGGGGCATGAGCGGCCTAACTTGCACGATGAGCGGGCATGCCGAT
>Ga0213872_10001773_pt1 | contig 13482 bp, 13 predicted proteins | sample VelepicomBERX_R2_FD_160071 | JGI IMG/M metagenome (GOLD analysis project Ga0213872, IMG submission 160071) | Rhizosphere microbial communities from Vellozia epidendroides in rupestrian grasslands, the National Park of Serra do Cipo, Brazil - RX_R2 | ecosystem: Host-associated > Plants > Roots >...
GCGCGCCTGGCGCGCGAGGCGATGACGCTGACGGTCTGCCCGCTGTCGAACCTCAAACTCTGCGTGGTGACCGACATGCGCGACCACCCGCTGCCGCGCATGCTGCGCCAGGGGTTGCGCGCCACCGTCAATTCCGACGACCCGGCCTATTTCGGCGGCTATGTGAACGACAATTACCGCGCCATCGCCGGACTGCCGGGGATCGGACGCGACCAATTGGCCACCTTGGCCCGCAACAGCTTCCTCGGCTCCTTCCTGCCCGACGAAGCGGTGGCGGCGCAGCTGGCCGGACTCGATGCCTATCTGGGGGGACGCTGACGATGCAGGCTTGGCTCGAACGATATTTCGGACTGGCGGAAAAGGGCGTCACCGTCCGCACCGAGGTGCTGGCCGGCTTCACCACCTTCCTCTCCATGTCCTATATCGTGCTGGTCAACCCGGCCATCCTGTCCCAGGCCGGCCTGCCGATCGTCGCCGTGGCCGCCGCCACCTGCGCCTCGGCCGCCTTCGCCAGCATCCTGATGGGGCTGGCCGCCAATTATCCGCTGGCCCTGGCGCCGGGCATGGGGCTGAACGCCTATTTCACCTTCACCGTGGTCAAGGGCATGGGCGTGCCGTGGCCGGTGGCGTTAGGCTGCGTGTTCATCTCGGGCGTCACCTTCCTGCTGATGACCTTCGTTGGCATCCGCCAGTTGATCGTCAGCTCGATCCCTCGTCCGCTCTATTCGGCGGTGGCGGGCGGCATCGGCCTGTTCATCGCCTTCATCGGGCTGAAGGAGGCCGGTGTCGTGGTCGGCAACTCCGCCACCACCGTGGGCCTCGGCAATCTGCATTCCGTCACGCCGCTGCTGGCGCTGTTCGGGCTGGCGGTGATCGCCGTCCTCAACATCTGGCGCATCCAGGGCGCGGTGGTGCTGGGCATCCTGGCCACCACGGCGCTGGCCTGGCTGGTCGGCGCCGCCGGCTTCTCGCCCGAGCCCTATCACTTCTCCGAACTGACCGAGACCGCCTTCAAGCTCGACATCGGCGGGGCGCTGCATGTCGGCGGCGACGGCTTCGGCATTCTCGAGATCATCTTCGTCTTCCTGTTCGTCGATCTGTTCGACAATGTCGGCACCCTGGTGGGCGTGACCAAGGAAGCCGGTCTGGTCAAGCCCGACGGCACCATCCCGCGCCTCAACCGCATCCTGCTGTCGGATTCGATCGCCACCATCGTCGGCTCGTTCCTCGGCACCAGCACGGTGACCTCCTATGTCGAAAGCGCCACCGGCGTCGCCGCCGGCGGCCGCACCGGCCTGACCTCGGTGGTGACCGGGCTGTTCTTCCTGCTGGTACTGTTCTTCGCCCCCTACGCCCAGATCATCCCGGCGGCGGCCACCGCCCCGGCGCTGATCCTGGTGGGCTCGCTGATGATGGCGCCGCTGGCCGAGATCGAATGGAAGGACCCGGTGGTCGCCCTGCCCGCCTTCCTGACGCTGGCCGGCATCCCCCTCACCTTCTCGATCGCCAACGGCCTCGCCTTCGGCCTGACCGCCTATGCGCTGTTGAAGCTGGTCAGCGGCCAGGCGACGAAGAAGGACATCATGCTGTTCGTGCTGGCGGGGCTGTTCGTGCTGCGCTTCGCCTATCTGGCGGAGTAGAACCGGAACGCACCTCTCAAGTGCAACGAAAGCAGGATGGTCCAGGCCAAAACAGGGGCAGGCGAACATAAGTCCGCAGAAGGATGATACGACACCTCTGGTACTCACCATTCAAAAAATAAAAACCCACCCCCTTCAAGACTCCACTCGGGGGAACCACAACTGAAGCGCAGCTGACATTAGCTTAAAACTATCACACTCTTTTAGTTTATTTACTCCTGCGCCCCTCCCTATTCCCTCGAAATCTCGAGGAGATATGGTCTTCCTCAGGCGCTCACGTATCAAATGCTCAAAAAGCTCTTTAGGCGCTGCGGTCTTGAGATATTGAGGCGACTTGCCTACAGACTGCGCTCTCTCATCAACCCACCTCTGCAACTGCTCTGCGGCCACCTTAAAGTGTGCAGCAATGGCGGCTTCGCAATACCACACCCATTGCTCAAATTCAGGCACAAGAACTATCGCTGCACTAATACCTTCCCACGTAAAAACGTCCAATTTTCTCTGAATTTCCTTAGACACATCCTGCGGAGACTGTCTGTGATCCCGCCCAGACCCGTGATGATCCCACATGAGCAAGGCTCTGCTATAGAGGCCCTTCTTCATTCGAGCTAACTCGGCCCCACTTTGCACCATGCCAGCATCACGCTGAGGATGCCTTTCAATATCAAAGCTAAATGATCGAGTACCAAGGGCCTCATGCTTATTTAAAATCGAACGCAAAAATGCCATGACATCAGCGTCAGCGACATAAACAAGCAAATCTTTCATTCTAATACCCCGGCGGCAAATACTATCCCCAAATCAGGGATTCCATCCCAATTCTTCAACATAGGATGCTCAGCACCTAGAGTGATATGGGCCCCTTTCTCATCTCGACTGAAGCACAAGAGAGGTTCAATACCGCACTGTTGAACGACAAACGGCGAGTGAGTCGCGAGCAGCATCTGAGCGCCGGGAATAGAAGATAGAGAGCGCAATATAATTTCGAGCGCTTTGGGATGAACCCCGTTTTCCGGCTCCTCGACCATGTACACAGCTGACTCAGGAGGTAGGAAAGCGGGAATCGTCAACGCAAGCATTCGTAAAGTGCCATCGGAAAGCACCCAACTCGGAGCCTCCAAGCCATTCTCATACCGCAGCATCAAATATTCTGCGTTGTCCGCTTGCCGCCTAGCCCACCCGACATTAAGGAGATCTGGTAGCGCGTAGCGCAAATGCTCTGTCCAATTCGCAATCGGCGACTCCGGCTCAGCCCAATAGGGGCCAAGGCCTCCATTTGAACCCAAGAGGCGACCAACTACGCGAGCAAGATTGGTTCCATCTAATTCCAAGTCTGTCGGTCTCGTCGCTGGGCATGGCAGACGCATAGATGGGCTATTTAATTGAATATAACGCACACCTTGCATGAGGAAGCGCCGCACTGCATTAGCCGATGGATAACGTTCCTCGTCCGGGGGAGTTAGCGCAAGCGTTAACTTATCAAGACCAAAATTGAATGAGTCTTGATAGGTTCCTTTTTCTCTAGAATAAAAATCCGTTCCCTTGGTCGTCTTACCAAGTAATCTTTTTGGTTTAACTTTTGGGCTAAACTCCAACTTTCTTCCACTGGGCAACCAGCTTTTTGAGTACTGATGAAGTTGCTCGTCATCAACACAGACACCAAGTTTCGAATCTTGCCGTATCGCGAGACGATAATTAAGTAAATTCTCACCAGCGGTCTGTATTTGATAGGAAAGATCGAGCCAAAGTTCTATTTCTATAGTCCCCCCTTTACGCATCCAGGTAAGGTCGTTAAAGTCCGCAATATGGCGTGACTCTACCGCTGCTGCAGGACTTTGGGCCAAACAATCACGAACAAAATCAATAGCATCAAGGAAGGTAGTTTTACCGACGCCGTTGGGGCCGACTAGGACGTGAAAATCCGACAGCGGCAAATTTAAGATTTCCCGGATCCCTTTGAAGTTCCTGATAGTCAAGCCAACGATCATAGTCTCACCCCTATTGCTCGAACCCACAGTGATATCAGATCATCCACTCACCGTCTCCACGCCCCCCCAACTTCGCCTATCTAGCGGAGTAACGGCTGGGTGCCATGCCATGAAACGCCTTGAAGGCCCGGCTGAACCCGGCTTCTGAATCATAACCCACCAGGCGGGCGATCTCGCCCACCGGCAGATCGCCCTCGGCCAGCATCTCCGACGCGAGGGTGAAGCGCCAGCGCATCAGGTAGCGCAGCGGCGGCTCGCCGAAAGCATGGCTGAAGCGCTCGGCGAAGACCGAGCGCGACATGCCGGCCAGGCGCGCCAGTTCCTCTACCGTCCAGGCGGCGGCGGGTTCCTCGTGCATCGCGGCGAGAGCCTGGCCCAGCCGCTCCTCCCGCCCGCCGCCCAGCCATTTTCCCGGACCGGGCTGATGGTCCTGCCAGCTGCGCAGCGTGCGGATCACCATCAGGTCGATGATCCGCGAGATCATCAGGGCGGATCCCGGCGCCGGATGGTTGACTTCCAGCATCAGGAAATGCGCAATCGCGCCGAGCCAGTCGGGCGCGGTGCCATCGCGCTGCGCCAGATGGATGACGGCAGGCAAGCGGCGGAACACCGGCGGCAGGGGTTGGCGCTCGTAATGGAACAGGCCTCCGATGACGCGAGTTTCCGGCGTCGCGCCGCCCTCCGGATCGGAGAACAGGCGGTGTCCCCGCCCAAGCGGAAGCAGCGCCAGATCCCCTGCCCCAAGGGTTATCGCCGCGCCGCCGTTCGGCGCCAGCCTGGCCTGTCCGCTCTCGATGAAGTGCACATGCGAGGCACCGGGCGCGAAGTCCAAACTCCACGACCCAACCAGATCTCGCTGATAAACCGATTCGCCGCGCAGCCTGACCCAGGCGAGCAGGCTTGACAGGGCGTCGTCGCGCAATACCGGCTCGACTTCCGGACGATCCGTCAAATGATCAGGCTTTCCCGCTATGGAGCATAATCCTCATAAAATATAGATTTCGCGCCCATCAGACCACTCATTTAGGCGTGACGAATACGCCGGAGGTTATCATGACCATCGAACTCTATACTCTTTTAGCCACGGGCCTGCTGGTGCTGACGCTGGCCCTGGTTGCGTCTGCATTATACGGCAAGCAGGTCGGGCAGCCGGCGATGATCGGCAATCGCGAGAACATCCCCCAGCCGACCGGCGCCGCGCGACGGGCCGCTCGCGCCCATCTCAACCTGCTGGAAAACGCCCTGCCCTTCGCCATCGCCGTGCTGGTGGCGCACGCCGCCGACGTGTCGACCCCGGCGACCCGTCTGGCCGCGTTGGCCTTCCTGGCGGCCCGGGTGATTCACGCCATCGTCTATATCGCCGGCATCCCGGCCATCCGCACCGTCGCCTGGGTGAGCGGCGTGGTGGCGACCGTCGTCATCGCCCTGGCGCTGATCTGACCGTCGTTCAGCGCTCGGTGCGCAGAACGATCACCGCATAGACGCAGGGTTCGGCGCCGGGATTGGCGAAGCGGCAATCGTCCGGCGCACCGAACTCCAGACTGTCGCCCGGCAGCAGCCGGTGCAGGGTCTCGCCTTCCCGGATTTCCAGTTCACCGCTGACGATCCACACGATCTGGCGGATGAACACATAGGACGCCGCCGGGAAGGCGACCTCGGCCCCCGGCGGCATCTCCACCTTGACCACGTCGAGCGGCAGATCCGACCCCGGCGCCGGCGCGACATGGCGCCGCACATAGCCGCTTTTCGGATCGCGCCAGACCGGCTGCTCGGCGGCGCGCAGCAACCGCCCCGCCTGGGCGGCCTCGGCCCGCGCCAGCAGGGTCGACATGGTCAGGCCGAAGGCTCCCGACAGCTTGCCCAACAGGGCGGCCGTCGGACTGGTCAATCCCCGCTCGATATTGTTGATGGTCGCCCGCGACACTCCCGCGCGTCCGGCGAGATCGGTCAGCGACCAGCCGCGCTCCTCGCGCTCCGCCCTGAGTCTCGCCCCTAGCCTTTTGCCGAGATCGTCTATTATAATGGACATAAATCTACCATATCATCGCAGCAGCGGGCGGGGCAACCATGACGCGGATCGAACCGGCGACCGAAGCGCACCTTCCCGGCATAGTGGCGATCTATAACGAGGTGATCGTCACCTCGACCGCCGTCTACAGCTCCTTGCCGGTCACCCTGGAGGACCGCGCCGCCTGGCTGGCCAAGCGCCGGGAAGGCGGATATCCCGTGTTCGCCGCCCTGGACGACGACGGAACGGTGGCTGGCTTCGCCTCCTTCGGTGAATGGCGCGGCGCGTGGCAGGGCTACAGCCACACGGTCGAGCATTCGCTGCATGTCCGCGCCGACCGCCGCGGCGTCGGGATCGGCCGGGCCCTGCTGGACTCGCTGATGGAGGAGGCGGCGCGGCAACGCAAGCATGTGATGATCGGCGGGATCGACGCCGACAACGCCGCCTCGCTGGCGCTGCACGAGAAGCTGGGATTCGAGCGGGTGTCGCTGTTCCGCGAGGTCGGCCACAAATTCGGCCGCTGGCTCGACCTCGTCTTCGTGCAGAAGATCCTGCTGCCGGGACAGCGGCCAGACTCCGCCGACCGCAACTTCACCATTCGCCAGGACGATTTGTCCGGCGAACCGGTGCGCGCGCTCCTGGCGCTTCACCTGGCGGGCATGCAGGCGAACTCCCCGGCGGACAGCGTGTTCGCCCTCGACCTGTCGGGCCTGCAGAGCCCCGAGGTCACGGTCTGGTCGGTATGGGCCCAGGAACGCATCGCCGCGATCGGCGCCCTGAAGATGCTGACCCCGGCCACCGCCGAGGTGAAATCGATGCGGACCCATCCCGATCACCTGCGGCGCGGCGCGGCCGCCCAGCTTCTCGACCACCTGATCGGCGTGGCGAAGGCACGCGGCGTTCGCCGGCTCAGCCTGGAGACCGGATCGGGGCCGGCCTTCGAGCCCGCGATCGCCCTCTATCTCAAACGGGGGTTCGCGCCCGGAGAAGCGTTCGGCGACTATCGTCAAAGCCGGTTCAACCAGTTCTTCCACCTCGATCTCGTCTAAGACCTGAACTATCGTTGTCCTATTCAATTGGCGGGGGTGGGTGATGTGTATTTTCAGAGCCTGTTCTATAGTTGTGCTTCTGACCTCGTGGCCCGCCATGAGCGCCGAGATGGCGACTTTGGCGAATCTCTATGACGGGTCGATGCTGCCGGCGGTCGAAGTCCAGACGTTGTCGCATTGCGATAAGCTGCTGCCGTCGGCGCCGGTCCATAAGAGCGCCTCGCCGCGGGCATTGCCGTCAGCCGGCAAACCCTTTCCGGCGATCCGTTTCGAAGATCGCGGCAGGGCCTTCGATCTCTACGACTATCTGGCCGTCAATCGGGTCGCCGGCCTGCTGGTGCTCAAGAACGGGCAGGTGGCCTTCGAGGATTATGAATTGGGAGCGGGTCCCGACACGCACTGGTGCTCGTTCTCGGTCGCCAAGTCGGTGGCCTCGACATTGGCCGGCGCCGCCGTCAAGGACGGCGCCATCGCCAGTCTGGACGACCCGGTGACGCGCTATGTTCCGGGTTTGCAGGGAAGCGCCTATGACGGCGTGTCGGTTCGCACCTTGCTGATGATGGCATCCGGCGTGCAGTGGGACGAGACCTACACCAACCCCAACTCCGACCGCCGTCGCCTGCTCGACGCCCAGGCGACACTCAAGCCGGGCACGATCGTCGAGTTCATGAGCAAATTGCCGCGCGCGGTCCCGGCCGGCACACGGTGGAACTACAGTACCGGCGAGAGCTTCCTGATCGGGGCGGTCGTCGAAGGCGCCACTCACAAAAGGCTGGCCGACTATCTGACGGAAAAGATCTGGCGACCGGCCGGGATGGAGAGCGACGCCACTTGGTGGGAGGAAAGTCCCGGCGGCATGACGCTGTCGGGATCGGGACTGAGCGCGACGCTCCGCGATTACGCCCGCTTCGGGCAATATGTGCTCGAGGGCGGCAAGAGCATGGTGCCGTCCGGCTGGTTCGACGAGGCCGGCGCGCCCCACAAGATGGGCGACGCCATGGTCAATTACGGCTACTTCTGGTGGGTTCCTCCCCAGGACGATTCGATCCACGCCAGCGCCTTTCGCGCCCAGGGCATATTCGGACAGTTCGTCTATATCAACCCGAAGCAGCATCTGGTCATCGCCGTGCTCAGCGCGCGGTCGAAACCGGGCTCCGCCGACCGGTTCGAAATCAGCGACTATTCGTTTTTCGCGGCTGTCGCCAGGGCATTGCAGGACTGGTGAAGCGACGGCGTGACGCCGTCGCTCGAATTCCTCAATAGATCGCCGGCACGTACATCTCGCGCGGGATCGGCTCGCGGGTGTAATCCGGATTGTGCACCCGGTCGGGCAGGATCACCGGCTGATGCTCGACTTCCTGATAGGGGATCTGGCTCAGCAGGTGATGGATGCAGTTGAGGCGGGCCTTCTTCTTGTCGACCGCCTCGACCACCCACCACGGCGCCTCGGGGATGTGGGTCCGCTCCAGCATCGCTTCCTTGGCCTTGGTGTATTGCTCCCAGCGGCGGCGCGATTCCAGGTCCATCGGGCTCAGCTTCCACTGCTTGATCGGGTCGTGGATGCGCATCTGGAAGCGCAGATGTTGCTCGTCGTCGGTGATCGAGAACCAGTATTTGATCAGGATGATGCCCGAGCGCACCAGCATCCGCTCGAATTCCGGCACCGTGGAGAAGAACTCCTCGACGTCGGCCTCGGAACAGAATCCCATGACGCGCTCGACGCCGGCGCGGTTGTACCAGCTGCGGTCGAACAGCACCATCTCGCCGGCGGCCGGCAGATGCTGGACATAGCGCTGGAAATACCATTGGGTGCGCTCGCGCTCGCTGGGCGCCGGCAGCGCGGCGACGCGGCAGACGCGCGGATTGAGGCGCTGGGTGATCCGCTTGATCACGCCGCCCTTGCCGGCGGCGTCGCGACCTTCGAACAGCACGACGATCTTCAGCTTCTGGTGCACCACCCAGTCCTGCAGCTTCACCAGCTCGCGCTGCATGCGGAACAGCTCCTTGAAATAGAGCTTGCGGTCCACGGTCGGACGATCGGGATATTCCTCATAGATGTCGAGCAGCGATTCCAGACGGTCGTCGTCGAGCTCCATCTCCAGCTCTTCGTCGAAACTGTCGGCCAGCTCGTCGGCGATACGCTGCGAGATGGTACGCGGGTCGAGTTGAGGATCCTGAGGCACGAGCGTCACTCCCTGAGACGGCGATGTTGCCGCAGTGTGACATATCGCCGGCTTCAGGTATGGCGAAACCAATGTGACAGAAGCGTCAGGCCGCCTCGACCGCCAGCCGGTTGCCGCCGCCGCTCTGCTTGGCCGAATACATAACGCCGTCGGCGACGTTCAGCAGATTCTCGAGATTGGCGTCGTGCAGCGTCGCCACACCGACGCTGACCTCCAGCGGAATCCGCGGGTCGGCGCCGTGGCTGACCGCGGCGCAGATCCGCTCGGCCACCAATGCCGCGCCCTGGAGGTCGGTATGCGGCAGGACGATGGCGAATTTCTCGGTGGCGAGGCGGCCGAAAATGTCGATCTGGCGCAGGCAGGTCCCCACCTTGGCGCCGAATTCGCGCAGGGTCTTGTCGCCGGCGGCACGCCCATGCTCGTCATTGACCCGTTCCAGATGGTCGAGATCGATGACGATGGCCGACAACGGGTGGCGGAAACGCCGCGCCGCCAGCACCAGCGGCCCGGCCATATTCATGAAGGCCGGCTTCTTGTAGGCGCCGCTGAGGGAACAGGTGGCCGAGAGGTCGCGGATGGCTCCCTCCATCTCGGCCCGGTGCTCCAGCAATCGGCCATGGGCGGCGAACATCACCAAGGTGACCAGGCCGGTCGCGGTCAGCAGCCAGTCGCCGCTGGTGATCTTGGCGCCGCCGCCCGATTGCAGAACCGCCGAGGCGACATAGAGGCCGCGCGCCGACAGCAGCAGCAGGACCACCATCGCCGCCCCCAGCAGGAGCAGCGTCTCGCCCCGCGCCCGCAGCTCGCGGATCGAACCGAAAAGGAAGGTCACCGCCAGCACCGTCGCGATGGCGATGGCCAGCTGAAAGATGAAAAAAGCGATCTCGAAGCTCATTGCTCCGACCCCGGGACGCGAGTGAGGCTGAGGATTACTTGCTGCCGCCGCGCATGGCGTCGAGCGCCGCGGCGGTGACGATGTTGTATCGCACCATCGCATTGTCGACCGTCTTGCCGGTCAGCGCGCGCCACACCGCCAAGGCCTCGGGGCGCGGGAACGGTCCATAGCTTTCCAGCTTGTGGCCGTCGGCGAGATGACAGAAATCGGTGTCGGCATATTCGCCGCCGGCCACGAACCAGCTCTGCTCGACAAGCTCGGCCTCGGGGCGGATGCGGAAGCGGATCAGCGCGTTGTCGACGGTCTGGCCGGTGAGCGAGCGCCACTTGTCGCGCGCCTCCTGCTCGGTATAGGGACCGAACCGCTGTTCCTGCTGCCCCGACGCGAACTCGGCGAAGCTGGTATCGGCATATTCTCCGCCCACTACATAGAATTTGCCGTCGGCCATGGCCACCCCGCTCGCTGCTTTTGACTTACGCCCGGATTTATACGATGTTCCCGCAACTCTGCAAACCCCGGGATAAGTAAGACCTTAAATGAGTGTGACGCATATCATCGGCGGCGGGCTGGCCGGCTGCGAAGCCGCCTGGCAGGCGGCCCAGGCCGGCTGCGACGTGGTGCTGCACGAGATGCGCCCGCATCGCCGCACCGAAGCCCACGGCACCGACCGGCTGGCCGAGCTGGTCTGTTCGAACTCGTTCCGCTCGGACGACGCCGACCACAATGCCGTCGGGCTGCTGCATGAAGAGATGCGCCGCCTGGACAGCCTGATCCTGACCCAGGCCGATCTGCACAAGGTTCCCGCCGGCGGCGCGCTGGCGGTCGACCGCGACGGATTCGCCGCGGGGGTCGAAGCGGCCCTGCTGAGCCATCCCCGCGTCACCCTGCTGCGCGAGGAAGTCGCCGGCCTCCCGCCCGAGGATTGGCAGCGGGTGATCATCGCCACCGGCCCCCTCACCTCGCCGCCCCTGGCCGAGGCGATCCGCGAGCTGACCGGCGAGGAGTCGCTCAGCTTCTTCGACGCCATCGCGCCGATCGTCCACAAGGACAGCATCGATTTCTCGAAGGCCTGGTTCCAGTCGCGCTACGACAAGGGCGACGGCACCGACTACATCAACCTGCCGCTCGACCGCGAGCAGTACGAAGCCTTCATCGACGCCCTGCTGGCCGGCGAGAAGCACATGCCGAAGGATTGGGAGGGCACGCCCTATTTCGAAGGCTGCCTGCCGATCGAGGTGATGGCCGAACGCGGCCGCATGACCCTGGCCTATGGTCCGATGAAGCCGGTCGGGCTGACCAATCCGCACAATCCGACGGTCAAGCCCTACGCCATCGTCCAGCTTCGCCAGGACAACGCGCTGGGTACGCTCTACAATCTGGTCGGTTTCCAGACCAAGCTGAAACATGGCGAGCAGGTGCGCGTCTTCCGCACCCTGCCCGGCCTGGAAAACGCCGAATTCGCCCGCCTGGGCGGCATGCACCGCAACAGCTTCATCAACAGTCCGCGCCTGCTCGACAAGACGCTGCGCTTGAAGCAGCGCCCGGCCTGGCGTTTCGCCGGCCAGATCACCGGCTGCGAGGGCTATGTGGAGAGTGCCGCCATCGGCCTGCTGGCCGGCCGCTTCGCCGCCGCCGAAGACCAGGGCCGCGAGATCCGCCTGCCGCCGGTGACCACCGCCATCGGGGCGCTGCTGAATCATGTGACGGGTGGCGCCAACCCCGAGACCTTCCAGCCGATGAACGTCAATTTCGGCCTGTTCCCCGAGCCGGAGAAAGAAGTCGGCAAGAAGAAGCTGAAGGGCCGCGACCGCAAGACGCTCTATTCCGCCCGCGCCCGCCTGGCCCTGGCCGATTGGATGTCAGAAGCGGCCTAGGCTGCTGGCCAGCATCAGAGACAGCGGCCGGGTGTTGATCGCCGACCAGGAGCGGTCGATCAGGTTGAAGCGGGCGGTTTTCAGCCGGGCGAGATAACCGTCGGCCAGCCTGGCCGGCAATAGCGCCGGGATGGCGGCGCGGGATACCTCGCGCCGCAGCTTGCGGGCCGAGGCGAGATGTCCCGCCGCCAGCGCGGCGATCTGCTCGGCCAGGTCGGACAGGCCCGGCGGGGTTTCCCCGGCCAGGATCGCCTCGGCATCGAGGCGCTTCTCCTTCACCGGCAGGACCAGGCGCCGCACCTTGATGGTGTAGGCATGGGCGCGCAGCAGACCGATCAGCCCCCAGGCCTGGCCGACATGGCGCGCCGCCTCCTGCGTGGCGCCGTCGTCGCCGCCCAGCACCAGCGCCGCCAGCGCCGAAAGCCCGGCCGAGCTGTCTTCGACATAGAGCTGCAGCTGGGCCATCGTCTCGGGCGGTGTGTCCTGCATGTCGAGCTCGCGCGCCTCGATCAGCCGGTCGAACAGCGGACGCGGCAGGGATTGGCGCCGGATCAGGCCGGACAGGGAATCCGCCACCGGGTGGCCGGCGTGATCGCCGCGGCACAGGCAGTCCAGCGTATCGCGCCACCATTGCAGGCGGATCTGCCCCAGCATCGGCTCGGACACCGTTTCGCGGATGCGGGCGATCTCGGTATTGAAGGCATAGAGGGTGAACAGGTCCTCGCGCGGCCCCGGCGGCGCGAACAGAGCCGTGATGAAGCGATCGCGGTCGTAACGCCGCACCGTCATTCCATGTTCCGAGAGTCCCTGATCCGACACGCCAGTTCCTTTACGTTCCTGATGAGTTCTTGATATATAGGCCGCTCGTTTTTTTCCAGGGTCGTTCATCAGCATGACCGTTCATATCGTCGGCGCGGGACTCGCCGGCCTCTCCTGCGCCCTTGCGGCGGTCGACGCCGGCCATCGGGTGGTGGTGCATGAAGGCGCCCGCCAGGCCGGCGGACGGTCGCGCTCGTGGCCGGAGCCTACTCTCGGCCGCATCGTCGACAACGGCACCCACATGGTGGTCGGCGCCAATCGCGCGGTGTTCGATTATCTGAAGCGCATCGGTAGCGAGAACAGCCTGATGCCCGGTCCGACCGCCTTCCCGATGATGGAGCTCGCCACCGGCAAGGTGTGGACCGCCACGCCGCTGCGCCTGCTGGGCTCGGTGCTGGCTTCGATGTGGCGCATGCCGTGCGACCGGGACGCGCCGATTTCGGCCTCGCTGGGCCGTTCGTCGAACTATCGCCGCTTCTGGGATCCGCTGGCGCTGGCGGTGATGAACACGCCGGCCGACCAGGCCTCGGCCGTGGTGTTCCGCCGCGTGCTGGCCCGCACCTTGTGGCGCGGCCAGAAGGAAAGCCAGCCCTGGCTGGTGCGCGAAGGCCTGTCCGAGAGCTTCATCGCCCCGGCGCTGGCGGCGCTGGAGAAAGCGGGAGCGACGATCCGCCTCAACGACCCGCTGCGGGCGCTGGAGCGCGACGGCAATCGCCTGACGCAAATTTCTTTCGACAGCGAAACAATCGCCCTCGCCCCCGGGGACAAGGTGGTGCTGGCGACCCCCTGGGTGGTGGCGCGCGGCTTCCTGCCCGAACTGCCGGACCTGCCGGCCAGCCCGATCGTGAACGTCCATTTCCGCATGGCCGAGCCGCCGACACCGCCCAACAAGCTGGGCTTCCTCGGGCTGCTGGGCGGCACCGGCGAATGGATGTTCGTGCGCGGCGACGTCATCTCGGTCACCATTTCGGGCGCCGCCAAGGTGGTCGACCTGCCCGGCGACGACATCGCCGCCCTGGTCTGGCA
>Ga0213872_10001774_pt1 | contig 13481 bp, 8 predicted proteins | sample VelepicomBERX_R2_FD_160071 | JGI IMG/M metagenome (GOLD analysis project Ga0213872, IMG submission 160071) | Rhizosphere microbial communities from Vellozia epidendroides in rupestrian grasslands, the National Park of Serra do Cipo, Brazil - RX_R2 | ecosystem: Host-associated > Plants > Roots >...
CGGTAGCAGTGCATCTCGACCAGGATTTTGCCGTCGAGGACATCGACCAGGGTCTCCATGCCGATGTCGCGGTCAGGTGGCGCGCCTTTCTTCTCCTTTTCCCAGGCCTTGCGCTTCTCGCGGTAGTTGACGGCTTTGGTGAAGGCTTCGCGGTAGCCGGCCACATTGCCCATCAGGGTCGAGGGCGCGGTCTTCTTGTCCTGGCCGTAGACGCGCTTGGGGTTCTCGCCGCAGGCCATCTTCAGCACTTGCGGGGCGCCGGGGAATTTCATGCCCTGGTAGGTCACCGAAGGGACGTTCTTGAGCAGGGTACCGCGCCCGCCGATCAGGTTACCGGAGCCGGGCAGGATCAGCATCGAGGTGACGCCGCCCGCGCGCGCGGTGGAAAAGCCGGGATCCTGCGGCCAGACCGAGTGCTCGGCCCAGACCTGCGGGGTGGTCGGCGCGGTCAGCTCATTGCCGTCGGCGTGGGCCCAGACGCCGGGCGAGGCATAGTCGCCCAGGTGCGAGTGCGGATCGATGATGCCGGGCGTGATCCAGCGGCCCTTGGCGTCGATCACCTGTGCGCCTTGCGGCGCAACCAGGCCGTGGCCGACGGAGACGACTTTGCCGTCCATCAGCAGCAGGTCGCCGTCTTCAAATTTTTCGCCGTTACCGGTAAGGATGGTGGCGTGCTGGAACAGCAGCGCCGGCGCGGGGCCGGGCGCGTAGGTCGAGTCGTAGCGGGGATCGAACAGTGGGGCATCTTCCGCCATCACGGGTAGCGTGACAGAGAGGGCGATCAATGCCGGTAGCAGCAGGGATGTCAAACGCATGGGCAAGCTCCTAGTAGAGGATGCCCGGTAGTATGCCGTCAATCAGCGCCGTTGCGCACCAACTTTTTTAAATCCGCCTGGTCGTGCGTGGTGCTATGGCCGCTGAAGTCGAGGAAGTCGCGCGCGGTCTGGCGCGGCGCTTCCACCATCGGCAGGTGGCCGACGCCCGGCATGACGATCACGCGGCTGTTGCGGAACAGGCGGCGCAGGGTCTCGGCGCCGGATGGATGCAGGATCTGGTCCTGCGCACCCCACACGATCAGGGTGGGCATCTGCAGGTTGGCGAACTGCTGTTCCAGCAGCGGCACGGTGGTGAGCTGGCGCAGGATGCGGGTGTGCAGCGGATAGTCGGCGGCGCCGCGGCGGCCCAGCGCGGTGGCCACGCAATAGGGCAGGAAGGGACGGCGATAGGTGGCGGCGGCCATCAGGCGGCGGAAGTCGGACGGGGCGCGCAGCAGCAGCGGCACGTCGCCAGTATCGCGGTAGCGCAGCAGCAGGGCGGAGCTTTGCGCCGCCTCGGTGCCGGCAGGGTCCAGCAGCCACAGGCTGGCCACGCGCTCGGGATAGGTGGCGGCAAACTGCGCGGCGATAAAGCCGCCCATGGAGTTACCGCCCAGGTGTATCCGGCTCGGGCCCGGTGCGACCTGGTCGAGGAAGGCGCGCAGCCGTTCGACCTGCTCGGCGATGGTGTAGCTGGCGTCCGGATCGCGGCTGGCGTCGCCGAAGCCCGGCAGGTCCGGCACGATGACGCGGTAGTGCGGCAGCAGGTGGCGCGCCACGCGGGTGAAGTTGTCCTTGTCGGCGCCAAAGCCATGCACCAGCACCAGCGCTGGCTTGTCGGCGTCGCCCCCCTCCAGATAGGGCATGTCGAAGCCGGGCACGTAGACGCGCTTGACGCGCATGCCCGCCAGCAGGCGTTCCAGGCCCAGGCCCGCGCGGGCGGCGGTCAGCGGCATCAGGCGGTTGAACAGGTTCAGGGCAAGCAGCAGGACGGCCAGTCCCGCCAGCAGGGCAAGCAGGGTGTTTGGAATATCCATCTCAGGTTCGCTTTCGTGGGGAAGGAGAGTTGGCGGCCCAGACGTCCATGGTGGCCTGGGCGACGGCGTGCAGGTTGCGCAGCATGGTGGCGCGCGGGGTCTTGAAATCGGACAGGGCCCAGTTCTTGGCCATGTGATACAGGGCGCCCAGCATGGCGCCCGACAGCAGCCGGGGCGACAGGCCGTTGGCCGGCTTGGCCGGCAGGCCGGCGCAGATCTCCTGTTCGATCAGATCGGTGGCGATATCGAGCTGTTCGCGGTAGCTGGCGTTGGCGCGCTCGCTGGCGCCTTCGATCTCGATCAGCATCACGCGGGCGCGCGCCTTGTCGGCGGCGATCAGGGCGAGGTAGGCATCCAGGGTGGCCAGCATGCGCGCGGACGGCGTCGGTTCGGCGGCCACCATCTTTTCGACGATCTGGTGCAGCATCAATGCCGCCGTCTCCTGGTAGGCGCAGCACAGGATGTCGTCGAAGTTGGTGAAGGATTCGTAGAAGTAGCGCTCGGTCAGCCCGGCCTCGGCACACAGCATCTTGAGGGTGGTGCGGTGGTAGCCGTGGGTGCCGAAGCAGTGGATGGCGGCCGCGATCAGGCGCTCGCGCCGTTCGGCGACGCGCTGCTCATTGTCCGCGCCACGGTAGACGCGGCGCGGCTTGTCGGCGGAAAGAGGGGCGGAGCACATGCCACGATACTGACATTGTTCGAAGTCACTTGTAAAGAAGTTATGACATTGGGCGATGTCAAATGTGGCGAATTCTCATCACACCACCTTGAAGAAGGACATGGTCTGCTGCAGCTGCTCGGCCTGGCCGCTCATTTCCTCGGCGGTGGCGGCCAGCTCCTCCGAACTGGAGGCGTTCTGCTGGGTGGTCTGGCTGAGCTGACTCATGGCGCTGTTGATCTGGGCCGCGCCGGCCGACTGCTCTTCCGAGGCCGCCGTGATCTCCTGCACCAGGTCGGAGGTGCGCTTGATATTCGGCTGCATGGTGTTGAGCAGGTTGCCGGCCTTTTCCGCCAGGCTCACGCTGCCGGAGGCCACCTGTTCGATCTCCTGGGCCGCGACCTGGCTGCGTTCGGCCAGCTTGCGCACCTCGGCCGCCACCACGGCAAAGCCCTTGCCATGCTCGCCCGCGCGCGCCGCCTCGATCGCCGCGTTCAGCGCCAGCAGGTTGGTCTGGTAGGCGATATCGTCGATGATGCCGATCTTCCTGGCGATCTGCTGCATCGCCGCCACGGTGGAGCGCACCGCCTCGCCGCCTTCGGCCGCTTCGGCGGCGGCCTTGGCGGCCATGCCGTCGGTGACCTTGGCGTTCTCGGTGTTCTGGGCGATGGAGGCCGACATCTGCTCGATGGCGGCGCTGGATTCCTCGGCGGCGGCGGCCTGCTCGCTGGCGCCCTGGGCCAGCGCCTGGGCGGTGGCGCTGACTTCCTCCGAGGCGCTGGCCAGCGATTCGGCGCCGTCGTTCACCTCGCGCACCACGCGCGCCAGGTTGTCGACCATGGCGCTCATGGAGTACAGCAGGCTGCGGGTGTCGCCAGGGCGCAGGCGCACCTGCATGGTCAGGTCGCCGCCGGCGACCGCGGTGACCACGGCGGCGGCGTAATCAGGCTCGCCGCCCAGCTGGCGCACCAGGCCGCGCGCGATGAGGAAGGCGATCGCCGCGATCACGATCAGCGTGGCCAAGGAGATCAGCATGGCGAAGCGGGCCGCATGTTCCTTGGTGGCCACGGCTTCCTTGGCGCCTTGGTCGCCCAACTCGACGTTGTAGTCGAAGTGCTTGTCCAGTGCGTCGCTCATCGAGATCAGGTCGGCCTTGGCCGCGTCCAGCAGCTTGCGCGCCTGGTCGTTGCGGTTGGCGCGCGATTCGACCAGCACCGCTTCCACCTGCGGCAGCACTTTGGCCCAGATCTCGCGCTCGCGCGCCAGCAGGGCCTTGTCCTTGTCGTCGGCGATCAGGGGCTCATATTTCTTCATCTGCTCCTCGATAACCTTGCGGCTTTCGACCAGGGAGGCGTCGTTCTCGGCGATCTTGGCCGGGTCGGTGTTGAGCACATGCTGGCTGATGCGGATACGCATGCGCAGATAGGCATCGCGCAGCTTGTCCAGCACCACCAGGCTGGGCACCGTGTTCACGGTGGAGAAGTTGGCGGCCTCGTAGACCGCGTTCATCTGGTACTGGCTCAAGCCCGCCAGCAGGACAATGCCCAGCAGGGCCGCTCCCGCCATCGAGGCCAGTTTCATTGCGACAGTCAGTTTCATGAGTGTTCCCCTTTTTTGTGTCTCACTGCATGGTCATCTCAGGCGGCGTGCGCCGCTTCCTTCTTCACGTACTCCAGCATCGATGCCAGGGGCATGGGGTGGGCAAACAGGTAGCCCTGCATGCACGCGCACTGGTTGGCGGATAAAAAGTCGGCCTGGGCGCGTGTCTCCACGCCCTCGGCCACCACCCGCAGGCCCAGATGGCCGGCCATGGCGAGGATCGACTGCACCAGCGCCTTGCTGTTGGCGTCGTCCGGCGTATCCATGACGAAGCTGCGGTCGATCTTCAATTCGTACAAGGGCATTTTCTTCAGGTAGGCCAGGCTGGAATAGCCGGTGCCGACAGCGTCCACCGAGAAGCGGATGCCCAGCGCATGCAGCTGCGCCATGCGGGCGATGGTGTCTTCCAGCTTGTCGATCAACAGGCCTTCGGTGACTTCCAGGATCAGGCGCTGCGGCGGCACGCCGCTGGTGGCGAGGATATCGCGCACCTGCCCGACAAAGTCGTGCTGGCGGAACTGGCTGGGACTGACGTTGACCGACAGCGGCACATGGCAGCCCACCGCGGAGAGCTGGAGCGCCGCTGCGCAGGCCTGCTGCAGGGCCCACCGGCCGAGCGGCAGGATCAGGCCCGACTCCTCCGCCACGGGGATGAACACGGACGGCGGCACCATGCTGCCGTTGTCCAGCGGCCAGCGCATCAGCAGCTCGGCGCCGACCGTGCGGCCGGCCGCGTCGACCTGGGGCTGCAGGTACATTTGCAGGCGCTGCTGCGCCAGGGCCGCGCCCAGGTCGCGCTCCAGGCTGAGGCGGCGTTCCACCTCGGCCTGCATGGCCGACTCGAAGAAGGCCACGCCGTTGCGGCCTTCCGACTTGGCGCGGTACATGGCGGTATCGGCCTCGCGCAGCAGGTCTTGCGCGGTCTGTGGCGCAGATGCGCTGGCGTTCTTGGGCAGCAGGGTGATGCCGATGCTGGCGCTGGACTGGTAGGACTGGCCTTCGATCTCGAAGCCCTGGCTGATGGCGTCGCGGATTTTCTCCGCCACGGTCAGCGCGGCGTGGGTGGCATTGGGCAGGTCGGTGGCCAGGTGGGCCAGCAGCACGACGAATTCATCGCCGCCGATGCGGGCCACGGTGTCGGCCTTGCGCATCAGCTGGGCCAGGCGGCCGGCGGCATGGCGCAGCAGGGCGTCGCCGATGGCGTGGCCGCGCGCGTCGTTGATGTACTTGAAGCGGTCCAGGTCAATGAACATCACGGCGCTGAAGGTGGCGCCGCGCTCGGAACTGGCCAACAGCTTGTCGATGCGGTCCATCAGCAGGCGGCGGTTGGGCAGTCCGGTCAGCACGTCGAAGAAGGCCAGGCGATGGATATCGTCCTGCGATTTTTTGCGCTCGGTGATGTCGCGTTCCACCACCACCCAGTGGGTGTTGTTGCCGCCTTCGTCGTTGAAGGGCACCATGTCGGTCTCGACCCAGTAAGGCTCGCCCGCTTTGGTGTAGTTGACCAGCTCCGCCTGCACCGCCTCGCTGCGCGCCATGGCCCGTTCGATGCGGGCGATCTCGCTTTCCTCCGTTTGCGGTCCGTGCAGCAGGCGCAGATTGCGGCCCAGGACTTCGTGGCGGCGGTAGCCGGTGCGGCGCTCAAAGGCTTCATTGACGAAGATGATGCGCTGGCTGCCGTCGGTGGCCTCGGCGATCAGCACCATATCGTTCAGGCGCGCCACGGCGGCGGAGGTCAGGCGCAGTTCCTCCACCGACCGTTCCAGGTGGCGCAGCAGCACGGCGCTGGACAGGGTCAGCACCGCCGTCATGAACAGGAAGTTGATGGTGACGATGACGGCCCGCAGGAAGGCGGTATCGGGCATCCCGTCCATGCGCAGCTTTTCGCTGGCGACGTAGCCCAGCACCAGCACCGCCAGACCGGTGGCGGCCAGCGACCACAGGGCGGTCCTGAGCCCCAGCAGCAGGGCGGCCAGGATGGGAATGGCGACCAGGTAGATCTGGCTGACCGGGCCGACCTTGAGCATCAGCGCGCAGCCGACCAGGAAGGCCACCACCAGGAAATTGATCACGCGCAGGCTGTAATCGGCCTTGCGCAGGCGCCAGATGGCGAACACCCAGACCAGGGCCACCGTGTCGATCACGGCGATGGACCACAGCCCTTCGGCAGTGGCTAGCAAGATGCTGGGAATGGCAGTGGCCAGACCGAGGACGAAGACTACCAGCAGCAGCCGAGCAAAGATTTGCGCGCGCCAGTGCGCGATGTCATTCGGCACAGCCACAGTGATGGTCTCCCGGGTCGGATGATGCGGGTAGGAAGCTTGATACTACCCGCAATCGCACCCCATGTCACCGTGACAACTACCCCGTGTGGCGATTTTCATTCAGTCGGCCGCCTGCACGCTGCCGATGCCTTGCACAGATTTGTTGACCGTACGGGGATGCCCATAGTAGTTCAGCGAGCCCATGCCACGCGCGATGGCGTTGAGGGTGTCGGAGGCGAACACGCTGACCGCGCCGACGCCTTCAAAGTTGACATCGACGCGGTCGGCCTGCAGGGCCTTGGTATCGACTTCGCCCACGCCCTTGGCGGACAGGCGCAGGTACTTGGTCTTGCCGCTGGCGCGCAGGTAGCTGATGTCGATGCGGTCGGTGTTGATATTGTTGAGCAAGTTTTCGCCCGCGCCCTCCAGCTTGACCCGGCTCAGCGAGGGCAGGGTGATGGTCACGCGCGGGTCGCCCTTCATGCTGTTGTAGCTCTTGGGCAGGGAGATGTTCAGTTCCTTGTCGATCACCTCGGTGCGCAGGTCGGCCACAAAGCGCTCGTCGCCGCTGACCTTGACGCTCTGGCTCTTGCCCACTTCCACCGTCAGGCTGACCGGCCCCTTGCAGTGAATCGCAATAAAGGACGGCAGGCTGCGGCTGGCCTCGGCCGCGTGCAGAGAGGGCAGGCAGAACACGGACAGCGACAGCGGGGGCAGCAGGAGCAAGGAGCGGCGCATGATCATCCTCGGAGGTTGAGCTTTCTAGACTGAAGTGTTGTCAATAATTATATCAAAATTACAAAACCTTGACGGCCCGAGGCGACACATTCACCGGCATCCGCGCGCCGCACCAGCTTTCCGTGCGGGTCGCCTTTTTCGCCCCACGTACGAGCACGTTTCCTATGCCATGGCGGGAAATGACGCTAAACAGCATCAATGCCTTGTTAAATCGTTGCTACCACCGGGATCGTCCGGTAACGCGGAAATTCCCCTGGGTATCGCCCTACGGGCTTCACTTACCCGGAGTTCTGTCGATTGATGTCGATTACGTAATACCACTTAGAAATGTTGTATTTTTGTGCGTCGCGCAAGGAAAGCGGGGTGAAATATTGGACTCTTGGCCATGTTATATATACATTCAATCTTGGTAATCCTGCTGTACGGTAAGACCTTGAATAACAATGTGGCACTAATACCCAAGAGAGATGCTATGAAGATGAAGAGTCGCTTTCCGATTGCAATGTTGATGTTGTCCGCCAGCCCCTACATCCTGGCGGAAGAAGTGAAGCCGGCCGATGCCGCGCCACAAGCCCAGGCAGCCGCCGCCTCCGACGCTCCCGCAAGCGACGATATCCAGAAGGTTGTGATTGTTTCCACCGGTAGCCGCGGCGCGCAGCGCACGCTGGTCGACACCCCGGTGCCGATCGACATTCTCAGCACCCGCGAACTGAACAACACCGGCCAGAACACCCTGGACAAGGCGCTGGGCTTCCGCGTTCCTTCGTTCAACACCGTGCAAACCCCGGTCAACGACGCTACCTCTCTGCTGGACCCGTACGAAATCCGTAACATGGGCCCAAGCCGCGTGCTGATCTTGATCAACGGCAAGCGTAAAAACCAGAGCGCCCTGGTGTACACCCAGACCTCGCCAGGCCGTGGGGAAAGCGGCGCCGACATTTCGGCGATTCCACCGGACGCCATCAAGCGTATTGAAGTGCTGCGCGACGGCGCGTCGGCCCAGTACGGCTCGGACGCGATTGCCGGCGTGGTCAACATCATCCTGAAAGACGCGCCCGAAGGCGGCGCGGTCACCGTGCGCGGCGGCATGACCCACGAGAGCGACGGCAAGCAGGGCGGCATCAGCCTGAACCAGGGCTTCGCGCTGGGCGATGCGGGCTTCCTGAACTACACCCTGGACCTGTCCAAGGTTAACCTGTCCAACCGTCCGGGCAAGGTCGACGCCCGTGCGGAAGCGGACAACGACATCGGCTTCGGCGCCCCGCTGTCGCAGGTGCAGACCTTCCTGGCGGCCCATCCGGACGCCGGCAACATCAACGGCTCGCCCGCCACCCAGGCACAGAAGGGGGAAGTGAACACCCGCTACAACCTGAGCGACGAGACCAATATCTACGCCAACGCGGCCTACATCCACAAGGTGGTCGATTCCTACGCCAACTACCGTACCCCGTACTGGCGTCCGACCGACTACGGCCTGCTGACCCCGGCGGGCCAGCCTTACCAGGGCTATGTGCCGACCTTCATCGGCACCCTGGATGACTACAACGCCACCGCCGGCATCAAGTCCAACATCGACGGCTGGGCAACCGACCTGAGCCTGACCTACGGCGGCAACGAGCAGCGCTACCACGTCGGCCACTCGCTGAACCGCCAGATGGCGGCGGCCTATGCGGCCGGCACCAGCAAGGTGCAGTCGCCGACCGAGTTCGATGGCGGCGGCGTCAAGTTCCACCACTGGGTGCTGAACGGCGACATCTCCAAGCAGATCACCCCGACCGTCAACACCTACGCCGGTACCGAACTGCGCCACGAGAAATATGACGTGGTGCCAGGCTCGCCGGAATCCTACCAGCTGGGCGGCGCCGACTCCTACGCCGGTAACGACCCGCAGAACTCGGGTACCTTCTCGCGTTCCAACTACGGTATCTACGGCGGCTCGACCTGGGACATCACCCCGGAATTCCTGATCGACGGCACCGTGCGCTACGAGAAGTACACCGACTTCGGCAGCGCCACCGTGGGCAAGCTGTCGACCCGCTGGAAGTACAACGACAAGATCACCGTGCGTGGTTCGGTCTCGACCGGCTTCCGCGCACCGTCGCTGGGCCAGATCTACACCCAGAAGGCGCAGTACTCCTTCGTGGCCGGTGGCGCCATCCAGGTGTCGGGCCTGATCAGCAACGCCAGCGATGCCGCTGCCGCGCTGCAGATTCCCAAGCTGAAGGCCGAGAAGTCGGATAACGTCACCCTGGGCCTGGGCCTGAAGCCGGACAGCAACACCAGCGTGACCCTGGACTTCTACACCATCAAGCTGAAGGACCGCATCGTCCTGTCGACCGAGATCACCCCGACCGGCAATCCAGCCAATGTGCTGGACCAGCAGCTGGCCAAGTTCGGCATCGTGTCGGCCTCGTTCTTCGTGAACTCGCTGACCAGCCGCACCACCGGTCTGGACTACGTGGCCTCGCGCAAGAACATCGATCTGGCGGGCGGCAAGCTGACCCTGAACCTGTCGGGTAACTTCACCCAGAAGAACGAGCGTGAAGGCAATGTGAACAACCCGGCCCTGATCGCGGCGGCCGGCCAGTCGGTGACCAACCCGACCACCGAAGCGCTGATGTTCAGCTCGCGTCCGAAGTTCAAGACCATCTACGGCGGCGAGTGGGAGTACAAGCAATACAACTTCACGCTGAACAACACCATGTTTGGTCCGACCCACTTCCGCAATGCGGGTCTGGATGAAAACCTGGAAGTGGCCTTCAAGACCAAGACCGTCACCGACTTTGGCGTGACCTACGCTGCGACCAAGGACGTCACCCTGTCGTTCAACCTGAACAATGTGTTCAACACCACGCCACAGTGGCACTTCAACGCCCTGAATGCCAAGGGCCAGGCGATCCTGAGCGACAAGACCGTCAACGGCAGCGGCATGACCCCGGCCGAAGTGCAGAGCAACCTGGTGACCTTCAACGGCCGCTACTCGATGGTGACCTACGATGGCTCGCAGTTCAGCCAGCTGGGCCGCACCTTCGCTGCCTCGCTGAACTACCGCTTCTGATCGAAGTAACCGGCGCCTGCGGACGCCGCACCCCCGAGGCCGCCTTGCGCGGCCTTTTTTATTTGGGGTCAGCACTGAGCCCATGTTTGACCTCAGCAACTAATCGGATGATACTAGCTGCCGTTTTACCGATTATTTGTCTCACAGCCCAAGGAGGTTCGTAGTGAAAAAGACCATGCTGGCGGCCCTGCTGTTTGCCGCGTTTTCTGTCCAGGCCGACGAAGCGATCCATTTCGATGCCAGGCATCTGTCGCAAGACGTGCAGGTGCTGGCTTCGGATGAGTTCGAAGGCCGCGAACCGCACACGGCGGGCGAGACCAAGACCGTTGCCTACATCATCGAGCAGTTCAAGGCCGCCGGCCTGAAGCCGGGCGGCGATGTGGTCAAGGGCCAGCGCGGCTGGACCCAGGACGTGCCGCTGGGTCGCTTTGAAATCAAGGGGCCGGTGCAGGTCTCGGTGACCAGCGACGGCAAGACCCAGGCCCTGCGCCAGGGCGACGACGTGGCCATCCGCGCCGCCCAGAACGGCGCCAAGCGCGTCGACTTCGACAAGGCGCCGCTGGTCTTCGTCGGCTATGGCGTCACCGCGCCGGAGCGCAAGTGGGACGACTTCAAGGGCGTGGACCTGAAGGGCAAGCTGGCCGTGGTGCTGATCAACGATCCGGACTTTGAAACCGGCGTGGGCGATTTCGGCGGCAAGGCCATGACCTACTACGGTCGCTGGACCTACAAGTATGAAGAGATGGCGCGCCGCGGCGCACTGGGCACCATCATCGTGCACGAAACCGCGCCGGCTTCCTACGGCTGGAACACGGTGAAGAACTCCAACACCAACGTCATGTACGACATCGTGCGCAAGGACGCCGCCAAGGTGCACGCGCCGGTGGAAGCCTGGATCCAGCGCGACCTGACGGTGGACCTGTTCAAGCGCGCCGGCCTGGATTTCGAGGCGCTGAAGCAGCAGGCGCAGACGCGCGACTTCAAGCCGGTCGAGCTGAAAGGCGTGACCCTGTCGGCCCACTACGCGGTGGACGCGCAGGTGATCAAGTCGCAGAACGTGGCGGGCATCGTGACGGGCAGCGAACGCCCGAAAGAAACCGTGCTGTATAGCGCGCACTGGGACCACCTGGGTGTCGGCCTGCCGGACGCCAAGGGCGACAAGATCTACAACGGCGCAGTCGACAACGCCACCGGCGTGGCGGCCCTGATGGAACTGGCGCGCGCCTACGGCAAGGCGCCCGCGCCCAAGCGCAGCGTGGTGTTCCTGGCCGTGACGGCGGAAGAACGCGGCCTGCTGGGCTCCGAGTACTATGCCGCCAATCCGGTCTATCCGCTGGCGACGACGGCGGGCATGATCAATATGGACGGCTTCAGCCCATGGGGTCCGGCGCATGACTTCACCATCTCGGGCAGCGCCAAACTGGGCCTGCTGGACGAGCTGATCGCCAAGGCCAAGCAGTGGGACATGCACTACACCCCGGATCCGGTGCCGGAAGCGGGCCACTTCTTCCGCTCCGACCACTTCCCGCTGGCCAAGCGCGGCGTACCGGCGGTGTCGTTCGGTTCGGGCAACGACTTGTTTGACGGCGGCGTCGCGGCGGGCAAGGCCAACGAGGAAGCCTACACCACCAACAACTACCACCAGCCTTCCGACGAGTGGAAGGCCGAGTGGCCGTTCAGCGGCGTGGCGCGCGACCTGGAGCTGCTGTACAGCGTGGGCCGCGACCTGGCCAACTCGAAGGAGTGGCCGAACTGGTCGCAGGACTCCGAGTTCCGCGCCATCCGCGACAAGAGCGCAGCCGCGCGCAAGTAAGCACGGCATAACAGGGAGAGTCAATGAAATATCAGTTCACAGCAACCGTGTTCGCGGCCTCCCTGGCCGCCGGCACCTTGGCATTGAGCGCGCAGGCGGCCGAGCTGTCGCCGCAGCAGAAGCAGCTGCGCGGCATCTACCAGGAGCTGGTGGAGACCAACACCACCAGCTCGGCCGGTTCCTGCACGCTGGCGGCGCAGCGCATGGCCAAACACCTCAAGTCGGCCGGCTACCGCGACGCCGACATGCAGATCCTGGCGCCGCCCGGCGCGCCCAAGAAGGGCAACCTGGTGGTACGCCTGAAGGGGGACGGCTCGAAGAAGCCGCTGATGCTGCTGGCCCACATCGACGTGGTGGAGGCCAGGGCGGCCGACTGGGTGCGCGATCCTTTCAAGCTGGTGGAGGAAGACGGCATGTTCTACGCGCGCGGTGCGTCGGACGACAAGGCCATGGCCTCGGTCTTCATCGACACCATGATGCGCTTCAAGAAGGAGAAGCTGGCGCCCAAGCGCGACGTGGTCCTGGCGCTGACCTGCGACGAAGAGACCGACGAGGCCTATAACGGCGTGTCCTATCTGATCAAGAACCACCGCAAGCTGATCGACGCCGAGCTGGCGCTGAACGAAGGCGGCGGCGGCCTGCTGGACCAGGACGGCAAACCGGTGCGCCACGGCGTGCAGGCGGGCGAAAAGGTATTCCAGAGCTTCCAGCTGGAGGTGACCAACAAGGGCGGCCACAGTTCGGTGCCGCCGCGCGACAACGCCATCTATCACCTGTCGGACGCCTTGTCGCGCCTGGGCAAGTTCGATTTCCCGTTCCGCCTGACGGAAGTCACGCGCGCCTACTTCGAGCGCATGTCGAAGATCGAGACCGGCCAGGTCGCGGCGGATATGCAGGCGATTCTGAACGATCCGCCTGATCCTGCCGCGCTGGAGCGCCTGTACGCCGTCAGCCCGGCCAATAATTCGACCGTGCGCACCACCTGCGTGGCCACCATGGTGGAGGCGGGCCACGCGCCCAACGCCTTGCCGCAGCGCGCCCGCGCCGTGGTTAATTGCCGCATCCTGCCAGGCGATCCGATCGAGGAAATCCAGAAGACCATCGTGCGCGTGATCGCCGACGACCAGGTCAAGGTCAGCGCACTGGAAGCGGGCGTCATCAGCGATGCGCCGCCGCTGACGCCTTCCCTGATGAAGGCGGTGGAGGAGACCAGCAACGCCATTTGGCCGAACGTGCCGGTGATCCCCACCATGTCGACCGGCGCCACCGATGGGCGCTACCTGAACAACGCCGGCATCTGGACCTACGGTATCACCGGCATGTTCCATGGTCCGGAAGGCAGCAATGCCCATGGCCTGAACGAGCATCTGCGGGTGCAGTCGCTGTATAAGGGCCAGGAGTTCCTGTACCGGTTGAGCAAACGGCTGGCGACCGAATGAGATTTGCTATGCTTACGCCTTTAAGCAGCGGTAAAAGGAGTAAGCGGCAATGGTCAATTT
>Ga0213872_10001775_pt1 | contig 13479 bp, 12 predicted proteins | sample VelepicomBERX_R2_FD_160071 | JGI IMG/M metagenome (GOLD analysis project Ga0213872, IMG submission 160071) | Rhizosphere microbial communities from Vellozia epidendroides in rupestrian grasslands, the National Park of Serra do Cipo, Brazil - RX_R2 | ecosystem: Host-associated > Plants > Roots >...
CGGAATGCTCCGGCGGTCGCAGCGGAAGTCACGCCGGATTGATGTTCGGCGTGAAGGCGTTGAAGGCGATCAGGGTGTGGGTATCGACCACATCCTCGATGCGCTGAACCACCGAGGTCACGAACACGCCCGGGTCCTGATTGCTGCCGATATTGAATTTGACCAGCAGGTCGAACTGGCCGGAGGTGGAATGCACCTCCGACGTTTCCTCGATGGTATCGACGATCTTCTCGGCGACCTTATAGGCGGTGCCCAGGCGGCATTTGATCTGCACGAAAATGGTTCTGACGTTGTATTCGCCGACCATGGTCCTCTCCGAATTCCTTACTTGGCGGCACTATAGCCTAGAACAGGAATGACCTGTCGATGGCCTTGATCGAGGGCGCGCCGAACGAGATCATCGCCGACTTGAATTCCTCGGTCAGGATCTGCAAGGCGCGGTCGACGCCGGCTTCGCCATAGGCCGCCAATCCCCACACATAGGGACGCCCGACGCAGACGGCCGTCGCGCCCAGGGCCAGCGCCTTGAAGATGTCGCTGCCGCGCCGGAAGCCGCTATCGATCAGGATCGGCATGCGCCCGCCGACCGCCTTGACCACGTCGGGCAGCACTTCGATGGTGGACAGACCGCTTTCCTCGCTGCGTCCGCCGTGGTTCGAAACCACGATGCCGTCGACCTTGTGCCGAACCGCCAGGGCGGCGTCCTCGGCGCTCATGATGCCCTTGAGGATGATCTTCATCTTCGTCGCGTCGCGCAGGCGCGGGATCAGGTCCCAGGTCAGCTTGTTGGTGGTGGTCGCGGTCAGCCTGGTGGCATCCAGCCCGTCGAACATCGGCAGGCGGACATAGGCGCCGCCCGGCTCGGTCGAGTGGCAGTCGGTGCAGGTGCGGCTATCGTTCTGCTTGCCACGCGCCGCGGTGACCCGGCCCATGGTCGAGGGATTGTCGATGGTCACCATCACCACAGGGCAGCCGGCGGCTTCCTGCTTCCTGATCAGGCCCTGGGTGATCGCCCAATCGGAGGTCGGATAGAGCTGGCACCACACCGGCTCGCCGCGCGCGGCGATCACTTCGTCGATCGGATGGGTGGCCAGGGTGGCGTAGACCTGCAGATGGTCGCGCTTGCGGGCGGCGCCGGCCACGGCGGTCTCGCCATCGGGATGGAAGGCGTTCAGGCGGCTGACCGGATCGAGGATGATCGGCGTCGGCCATTTGCGGCCGAACAGGGTGACGCTCATATCGAGCTTGCTGGTGTCGACCAGGCGGCGCGGCTTGATGCGGAATTTGGCGAAGCCCTGGCGGTTGGCCAGCACATCCTGGTCGCCCTCGGTGCCGCCGATGAGCGACGCCCAATGGGCCGGGGGGACATTGTCCTTGGCCATCTTCTCCAGATCGAAGATGTCGAGGGCCTGATCGGCGCTGGTGATGGTGAAATCGCGCCAGAACTCATTCGCCGCCCTGGCCGGCAGCGAATGCGCCGCGGCGAACAGCGGACTGGCCGCCAGATAGCGCAGAAAGCGCCGACGCGCGAATTCCGAAGTCATCACCGGTCTCCCCCATGCGGTTGCGCGCAGATATTCGATGCCGAACGCAATTTTGGCAAATACTGCGCAAAAGTCCGGCAGGAAAAGCAAAGGGGGCGAATAAGTTGACGGCCCGCGGCCAGCGGCAGCAAATTATACTGGCGAGCCAGACGGGGGAGCGAAATCGTGAACATGCGAGACACGCGGCGTCATCAGATGTTCCCGATCCTGACCGCGGATCAGATCGTGACGGCCCGCCGTTTCGCGTCCGGGCAGCCGCGGCGTTTCGAGCCCGGGGAAACCCTGTACTCGATCGGCGAACGGCACGCGCCGGCCTTTCTGATTCTGGAGGGTGAGGCCGAAGTTTACCGGCGCGACGGAACCGGCAACGAGGACTTCATCACCGTTCACACTCCCGGCAGCATCAGCGGCGAAGTCTCCCAGCTGGCCGGACGCGCCACCATGGTCGGGATGCGCGCCCGGGCCGAGGGCTGCGAGGCCATCAGCTTCTGCCCCGCCCATTTGCGGGCCCTGATCATCGGCTCGGCGGAAATCGGCGAGATCATCATGCGGGCGTTCATTCTGCGCCGCACCGCCCTGATCCAGGATGGAGTCGGGTCGGTGCTGGTCGGCGCCCACAACGATCCGGCTCTGGTGCATATCGAAGGCTTCCTGACCCGCAACGGCTATCCCTACGCCGTGGTCGACGCCTATCGCGGCACCGAGGGCCGCGAACTGGTCGAACGGCTCGGCCTGATCACCGAAGATCTGCCGCTGATGCTGTGCCCCAACGGCTCGATGCTGAAGCGCCCGACCATCGCCGAGATCGGCGTCTGCCTGGGCATCACCCCGGAGCTGAACTCCGACAAGCTCTATGACGTGGCCGTGGTCGGCGCCGGCCCCGCCGGTCTGGCTACCGCGGTTTACGCCGCCTCGGAAGGCCTGTCGGCGGTGGTGCTGGACAGCCGCGCCTTCGGCGGACAGGCGGGCGCCTCGGCGCGGATCGAGAATTATCTGGGCTTCCCGACCGGCATTTCCGGCCATGCTTTGGCCGCCCGCGCCTATAACCAGGCGCAGAAATTCGGGGCCGAAGTGGCCATTCCGGTGACCGTCGAAACCCTGGATTGCGGCGGCAGCGAGCGCCAGCCCGGCGAACCGCTGATCCTTACCGTCTCCGGCGGCCAGCAACTGCGCGCCCGGACGGTGGTCATCGCCTCCGGCGCGCGCTATCGCCGCCTGCCGGTCGAGAATATGGAACAGTTCGAAGGCGCGGGGATTTCCTATTGGGCGTCGCCGGTCGAAGCCAGGCTGTGCGCCGGCAGCGAAGTCGCCCTGGTCGGCGCCGGCAATTCCGCCGGTCAGGCGGTGGTCTTCCTGGCGCCGAAGGTGCAGCATCTGCATCTGATCGTGCGGGGCCCCAGCCTCGACGCCTCGATGTCGCGCTATCTGATCGACCGGATCGCCGCCCTGCCCAATGTGTCGGTGCATTTCCACGCCGAGGTCACCTCGCTCGCCGGCGACCCCGCCACTGGGCTGGAAGGACTGGAAATCCACTGCAGAAAGACCGGGACTATGGTCGCCAAGCCGATCCGGCATTTGTTCCTGTTCATCGGCGCGGATCCCAATGCCTCCTGGCTGGCGGATTGTCCGGTCGCCCTCGACAAGCACGGCTTCATCCTGACCGGCGACGCGGCCGCCAGGGAACCCTGGCCCGCCTTCGGCCGCCGCGCCTTGCCGCTGGAAACCAGCGTGCCGGGGGTATTCGCCATCGGCGACGTACGCTCCGGTTCAATCAAGCGCGTCGCCGCCGCCGTCGGCGAAGGCGCCCAGGTCGTGGCCGCGCTGCACAGCGTGCTGGCGGCCCACTGAGCCTTCGGCCACCGCCTCGGCGTCCGTCGGGGCGGATCAACGGTCCCGCCATCCCCGGCGCCCGGAGTAATCCTGACGGTCGCCTTCATAGGGACGAGAGCCGCGCGGCTCGTAGCGGGACGGCCGTCTTGCAGCGGGATAGACGTCGTTGTCGCCGGCCGGACGCCAGCCCCGGGGCGGAGTGCCGGGTTCGTAGAAGCGGGACGGGCGGCCGGGTTCGTCATCATCGCCGGCATTAGACCGGTCGTCTTCCCAGTCGGATGCATATCGGGTCATGGAGCAATACTCCTGCTGATGAGAGATGCCCCCTCAACCAGCGCGCTAGCGCCGAGGTTCCCTCACCGGACCGTATGCCCGTCACGCTGGCGTCCGCCGACAGCGGCGGCAGCGGCGGCGATGAAGGCGCCGATCAGCATCGAGAAAGCACCGAACAGCGAAAAGGCCGCGGCGGATTTGCGCGCCGCATCGGCGGCCTGTTTCACCTGATCCGAGATCTCGTCCACCCGTTTTTGCGCTTCCTGCTGGGGCAGGCCCGTGCGCGCCGCCACCAGGTGGACAAGATAGGCGCGGTCCTCGTCCGGCAGGGCGCCGGCGAGCGCGTCCTTGGCTAGGATGCGCAGCACCTCGCCGCGCTGGTCGGGTTCGGCGGCCGCGCCGGTCTCGGGCGACGGCCGGCGCAGCAGGAGATCGGCATCGTAGGCGCGCGCCGCCTCGGGCAGGGCCCGCGCCGCACTTTCCGCCAGCCTGGTTCCTCCGCCGATCGCCGACGATCCCGCCGCCACCAGCAGCAGGGCGCCGGCCAGAGACGCCAATCCCCAGGCGACAAGGCCGTTGGCGGTATCACGGAACAGCACCTCGTCATCGTCGGCATCGGCCCAGCGGATGCGCAGCCTGCCCGTGACATAGCCGCCCAATCCGGCGGACAGCCATTGGGTAACGATCAGCCAGATGCCCGCCGTAATGGTGAAAGCGGCGGCCGACGGGCCCCCTCTCCAGGGCGACAGGGCGGCGAACCCCAGCCCGGCACCCAGCGCGGCCAGGATCAGGGTCAGGGATGCGGCAATCACCGCGCCGGCAAAAACCGCCGGCCAGGACACCGCGGATGAAGTCGGACCGTTCATCGTCATTCCTCCTTCATCGCCCGATCAGGGCCAGCAGCAGAATGATCGGGAGCGGCACTCCCAACAGCCAAAGAAGAATTCCCCGTCCCATGACGTCCTCCATCCGAAAGCCGCGGGCTGCTTGCCCGACCCACGCTCAACCGCCGCGGCGCGCAGGAGTTGCGTGACATCGGCGGGAACCGGGGGGCTTTTGCGAGGTTTTTCAAGGTGTCTACGGAACGGAGCGCAGTGTGAAACTGGCCCTGAAGATCATCGGCTGGAGCCTGCTCGCCGTAATTTTGCTGATCGGCGCGGCCGGAACCGGCGCCTATTTTTTCCTGACCTCGGACTTCCTGCGGCGGCAGATCCAATCCCGTGCCGAGGCCGAGTCCGGCCATACCACCAGCATCGGCAAAGTGGCCATCGACTGGGGATGGACCACCCATTTCCATATCGAGGACGTGAAAATCGCCAATGCCGATTGGGGCAAGGCGCCGCAGATGTTCGCCGCGCAAGACATCGAATGCGACATCCGCCTGTGGCCCCTGCTGAAAGGCAATATCGAACTGCCGCTCCTGAAACTGGTCAAACCCGAACTCGCCCTCGAACGCAGCCCCGGCGACGATTTCAACTGGAGCAGCGGACAGACGCCGATAGCGACCGGCATCGTGAAGCAGGCTGCCCCCCAGCATCGCCACCAGGTGCCGCTGATCGGGCGGATCGAGATCGACGACGGCCGTATCGGCTATCGCGACATCAAGCGCAAGCTCGACCTGGACGGCACGGTGCAGACGGCGATGGGCAAGGCCGGACAGCAGGGCCAGGCCGAACTCGCGCTGCACGGACGGCTGGAAAACGAACCCCTGGCGCTGCGCTTCAGCGGCGGCTCGGTGCTGATGCTGCGCGACACCGACACCCCCTATCCGGTCGATCTCGATGTCACTTACGGCCAGACCCATCTCACCGTTCAGGGCACGCTGCAGGACCCGCTGCAATTCAAGGGCGCGACTGTGACGCTGACCCTGGCGGGCCAGAACCTGTCGCAGATCTATCCGCTGCTGGGCATTCCCGGCCCGCCCACTCCGCCCTATCGGATCGCCGGTCGCCTCGACCGGGCGGGTACGGTGTGGAAGGTCACCGACATGAAATGGCATGCCGGCGACAGCGATCTCGCCGGCCGGCTGACCATCGACCAGGGACCCAAGCCGGCCAGGCTGACGGCGCAGCTGACCTCGGACAACCTGGTCTTCGCCGATCTCGCCCCGCTGGTCGGCGCCTCGCCGGGCAAACACGGCACCACATCGGAGGAGCAGAAGAAAACCGAGGCCGATCTCGAGCGGAAAGGCGAGCTGTTCCCCGATACGCCGCTGCATGTCGAAAGGCTGCGGGCGATGAATATGGATGTCAGCCTCGACGCCCGCAAAGTTGTGGCGCCGGACTATCTTCCGGTGCATGCGCTGTTCGCCCATGTGGTGATCGACCAGGGCGACGCCCAGGTACAGCCGTTGAAGATGGCGTTCGGCGGCGGCACGATCGAAGGCAGCCTGGGCATCGACGCCCGGCCCGACCAGCCGGTCGTGCGGACCGATTTGCGGGCGGAGAATGTCGACCTCGCCGAATTCTTCCGCAACACCCGCTTCTTCGACACCACCGAAGGCAGGCTGCAGGGCCGCATCCGCCTCGCCGGCGGGGGCAAATCGCTGGCGGCGGTGATGGGCTCGGCCGATGGCGACATCACCCTGGCGATGGCGGGCGGCTCGATCTCCGACCTGATGGTGAGCCTGGCCGACCTGCAGATCGGCAGTGCCCTGGTGCTCTACGTCACCGGCGACAACCGCATCCCGCTGCGCTGTGCCATGGGCCGGCTGAAAGTGACCCATGGCACCGTCGCGTTCGACCGGACCCTGATGGATACGCAAAGGTCGGTCCTGCATTTCGACGGACAGCTGACGCTAGGCGATCAGGTGCTCAAGACGAAGATCACCGCGGCGCCCAAGAAATTCGACCTGCTGGACCTGCATGCGCCGGTCATGATCGACGGCAAGCTCCGCTCGCCCAGCATCAAGATCGGCCGCAAGATCCCCATCCCCACCCCTGATTTCGGCGGCGCCAAGGATGTGCCCTGCGAGGAAATGAACCGTCAGCTCCTGGAGGATCGGGGCTGACCGGCGCGTCCCATCACTGCGGCAGGGATTGAGCCATCTGGAGATGGCCTTGCAGGGCCGGCAGCGTCTTGGCCGCCCAATCCTTCAAAGCCGGGTTGTCGCCGCTCTTCGAATAGCGCTCGAACAGGGACACCGCCATGGTGTGCGCGTCGACCTGATCCTGGCCGTAGCGCTTGCTGAAATCGGCGCCCTTCAGGTTCTGCAGCTTTTCCATTTCTCGCTGATGCTGGTCGTCGAGCTTGTCGGGCGGCGAGATCTCGACCTTGCCGCTCTTGATCAGGCCGGTCAGCTCGGCGGTGGTCTTCTGGTGATCCTTCAGCATCTGATTGGCGAAGGTCTTGGTGTGGGCATCGCCGCGCTCGGCCGCCAGCTTGCTCGACGAGATCTCGAACATGTCGCTGAGCGCCACATCCTTGACGAATTCCTCGGTCGAAGGGGTGATGCCCAGCAGGGAATTGGTGCCGGTCTTCTCGCCCATCGACGGCGATTTGGTGTCCTTGGGATCGGACGGGTTCTGCGGCGGCTGGGCCAGCGCGCAGGCGGCGTACAAAAACCCGGCGGCGATGATCAGGCGGTATTTCATGACCGATGCTCCTCGTTGCTCCCCGCCCCTCAACCCGCCATCTCCCTGCCCGTTCCTGGGCGGAACGAATGATCACCGGCCGCCTTGGGGAAACGGTCCCGGCCTGATTTTCACTCCCCGGCCTCCTTCGGCGGCACCAGCAGGGTATGGGCCTCGATCTCCGAAGCATGGTGCTTGCGCAGGATGTCGATGGCCCGCCGCTCATGCGCTTCGTCGCGCAGGCTGACCCACAGCACCAGTCCGCCTTTCTCCAATTGCTCCTCGATCAGCTTGCCGTGCGTGTCGCCGATCAGCTTGCCGAGAAAGCCGCCCACCACGCCGCCGGTTCCGCCCGCCGCCAGGGCTGCTCCGACAGCGGCGGCGACGCTGCCGCCGGCGACGATGATCGGTCCGGCGGCGGCCAGAGCGCCGATATAGACCAGCCCGCCGATCAGCAGGCCCTTGGCGTTGCCGACATCCGCTTTCGGAATCAGACTGATCCGCGGCACGCCCTGCTCGTCGAGCACATCGGCGGTCCTTTCATAGCGGTGCCCGAGCTTGGCCTCGACGGCGGCTTGCGACGCCAGCACGCTGATTTCCGCGCGGTCGAAGCCTGAACTCAGCAATTCCTCGATGGCCCTGTCGAAATCGGCAGGGTCGTCGAAAATCCCGGCGGCCTCGCGCAGGGACAGTTCCTTTTCCATTTTCATGGCTCATCTCCTTTCGGGTTCCTCCTCTCAACCCTCCCTCCCCTCATTCTTTCCGCCGACCTTGTGAGATATCTGTGTCGCGCGGCACTTCGCGGGCGATCCGGACGTTACTGTTTCCGAGACAGGCTGCCGGAATCGCTCGGATGAATGAGAAACAGGACGCGAAAAATCAGCCGCGCAGCCGTTGGCCGCTGATCGCCCTGGCCATCGGGATTGTCGTGGTTCTGATCGGCGCCCTGGTCTATTGGCTGCTGACCCGCAACCTGCAAAGCACCGACGACGCCTATACCGACGGGCGGGCGGTGATGATCTCGCCCAAGGTCGGCGGCTATGTCACCCAGCTTGCCGTCACCGATAATCAGTTCGTCCATGCCGGCGATCTTCTGGTGCAGATCGAGCAGAAAGATTATGTCGCCGCCCGCGACCAGGCCGCCGGCCAGATGAAAGCGGTCGCCGCCCAGCTCGACGAGGCCCGCGTCTCGTTCGACAAGGCCCACACCACCTTTCCCGCCCAGAAACGGCAGGCCGAGGGACAATTGCTCGAGGCGCGCGGCCGGCTCTACCAGGCGCAGCGCGAATATGAGCGGCAAAGCCATATCGACATCGCCGCCACCACCCAGCAGACCATCGACAGCGCCAATGCCGGCCTGAAGATCGCCGAGGGCCAGGTGGCGGAGGCGGAAGCCCAATTGCGCCAAGCCGAGCTGGTCGACCAGAATCTGGCCCAGTCCGAAGCCCAGGTACGGCAGCTGGAAGGACAATTGGCCCAGCAGAAGGCGTCGCTCGACCAGGCCGAGCTCAACCTCTCCTATACCCGGGTCACCGCGCCGCATGACGGCTGGGTCACCCGGCGCAATGTCGAGGCCGGGACCTTCCTGCAGCCGGGCGCCCTGATCATGGCCGTCGTCGAGCCGGAAATCTGGATCACCGCCAATTTCAAGGAAAAGGAACTGACCCGCATGCACCGCGACCAGCGGGTCGAGATCAAGGTCGACGCCTATCCAGACCTCAAGCTGGAGGGCCATGTCGACAGCGTCCAATCGGGATCCGGCGCCCGCTTCTCGGCCTTCCCGCCGGAGAACGCCACCGGCAATTTCGTCAAGATCGTCCAGCGCGTGCCGGTCAAGATCATCATCGACCGCGGCCTCGACCCCAACGCACCGCCGCTGGCGCTCGGCCTGTCGGTGATCCCCACGGTGCATCTGGAATGACGGAGAGCGAGTCCAGCTGGCGGCCCAAAGGCAATCCCTGGCTGATCGCCATGGTGGTGACCCTGGCCGCCTTCATGGAGATTCTCGACACCACCATCGTCAATGTTTCGCTGCGCCATATCGCCGGCGGCATGTCGGTCTCCTATGACGACGCCACCTGGACCATGACCTCCTATCTGGTCGCCAACGGCATCGTGCTGACCCTGTCGGGCTGGCTGGCCCGCACCCTGGGGCGGCGGCGCTATTTCCTGATCTGCCTCGGCATGTTCACCCTGTCCAGCGTCGCCTGCGGCATCTCCACCAACCTCGCCGAGCTGGTCGTCTTCCGCGCCATCCAGGGCTTTTTCGGCGGCGGTTTGCAGCCGACCCAGCAGGCGATCCTGCTCGACACTTTCGGCGCCGAACAGCGCACCAAGGCGTTCGGCCTGACGGCGGTGGCCACCGTGGTGGCGCCGGCGATCGGCCCGGCCATCGGCGGCTGGATCACCGATACCTATGGCTGGCCCTGGATCTTCTTCATCAATGTACCGATCGGCGCGCTGGCCCTGTTCGGCGTGGCGGCCCTGGTCGAAGATCCGCCTTCGGCCAAGGCCCAGGGGTTCCAGCATGTCGATGCGATCGGCATCGCGCTGATCTCGCTCGGGCTGGGCTGCCTGCAGGTGACGCTCGACCGTGGCGAGGACGAGGACTGGTTCGGTTCGGGCTTCATCCGGCTATCCGCCGCCTTGGCCGTGCTCGGCCTGCTGGGATCGGTCGCCTGGCTGCTGTCGGCGCGGCGGCCGGTGATCAATATCCGCGTCTATGCCGACCGCAATTTCGCCATGGCCTCGGTGCTGATGGCGGCGATGGCGATGCTGCTCTATGGCAGCGTCGTGCTGCTGCCGGAGCTGGCCCAGACCGTGCTGGGCTATACCGCCACCTTGTCCGGCCTGATCCTGTCGCCGGGCGCGGCCCTGCTGATCGTGCTGATCCCGGTGGTGGTGCAGATGCAGAAGGTGGTGCCGACCAAATATGTGATCAGTCTGGGCTTCGTGATCCTGGCGGCGGCGATGTTCTATTCCTGCCGCGTGCCGCCCGACGTCAGTTTCAACGAGCTGGTTCTGATGCGCGCCTTCCAGGCGGCCGGCCTGGCTTTCCTGTTCGCGCCGCTGACCACCATCGCCTTCGCTAATATTAGCAAGGAGAACAATGGCGACGCCTCGGCCCTGTTCACCATGTGCCGCAATGTCAGCGGCTCGATCGGCATTTCGGTCACCACCTCGCAGATCACCGAACGGACCCAGATTCATATGGCGCATCTGGTGCCGCATTTATCGCCGCTCGATCCTGGCTATGCCGGCCAGGCGCTGGCGTTGCGCGGCAATCTCGCCGCCTTGGGCGGGCGGGCCGGGGCGGCCATCGGCCAGAGCGCCGATCATCTGCTCTACACCGCTTTTCAGATCCAGGCGCAGGTGCTGGCCTATGCCGACCTGTTCGTCTTCGCCGGCATCGGCGCCCTGTGCGTCCTGCCCTTCACTTTCTTCCTGACCGGCAAGGCCGGCGGAGGGGCGCATGCGGGCGGCTAGATCCTGGCTGATGGCGGGCTTGGCCGGCGCGCTGGCGGCCTGCACCCTGGGGCCGGATTATCAGGCGCAGCAACCCGCCTTGCCGCAGAGCTGGCAGCCGGACCAGCAGACTCCGCCCGCCGCCAGCGAGACGACGGAAGAGCCGATCCAATCCGACTGGTGGACCGCCTTTGCCGATCCCGAACTGACGGCGCTGGAATCCCGCATCGCGGAAGCCAATCTCGATGTCCGCGCCGCCACCTTCCGGCTGGCCGAAAGCCGGGCCCAGCGGCGGATCGCCGGCGCCGCGGAATTCCCGCAAATCAGCGGCCAGGGCTTCTACCAGCACATCAAGCCCAGCGCCAAAGGCCTGTTCGGCCAGCTCGAACAGGGCGGCAAGCCGGGGCCGCCGTCCAACAACCTTCCCGCCAGCGACCTCTATCAATATGGCTTCGACGCCACCTGGGAACTGGATCTGTGGGGCAAGGTGCGGCGTTCGATCGAGTCCGCCGACGCCGAGGTCGACGCCTCGGCCGAAGCGCGGCGCGACTCTCTCCTCTCGATCCGGGCCGAACTGGCGCGCGATTATCTGCAATTGCGCGGCATCCAGGCCCAATTGCGCATCGACCGCGACAATCTGGCTACCGCGGAAGCCATCCTGGCGCTGACCAGAAAGCGCGCCGATCACGGCCTGAACAGCCAGATCGACGTCGCCAATGCCGGCGCGCAATCGGAGACCGTCGCCGCCGCCATTCCCCAGCTGGAGCAGCAGGAGGCGCAGGCGATCAACCGGCTCGGCTTTCTGCTGGCCCAGCCGCCCGGCGCCCTGGCGGAAGAGCTGGGCACGCCGCGCGACGTGCCGCCGCCGCCGCCCAAAGTGCCGCTGGGGCTGCCCTCCGAACTGGCGCACCGCCGCCCCGACATCCGCCAGGCCGAGGCCGAGCTTCACGCGGCGACGGCGCAGATCGGCGTCGCCAAGGCCAATTTCTATCCTTCGATCACCCTGAGCGGCAGTTTCGCCCTGCAATCGACGCGCTTTGCCGATCTGGCCAACTGGGCGTCGCGCAACGAGACGGCCGGCCCCCTCGTCAACCTGCCGATCTTCGAAGGCGGACGGCTGACCGGCAATCTGCATCTGACCGAAGCCCGGCAGAAGGAAGCGGCCGTGGTCTATCAGCGGACGGTGCTGTCGGCCTGGCAGGAGGTGGCGAACGCCCTGATCGCCTATCAGGCCGAACAAAGGCGCCGGGAGAAGATCATCCTGGCGGTGCGGGAGAACCGCCGCGCCCTCGACCTGGCGCGCGAGGACTATAACCACGGCACCGCCAGCTTCCTGCAGGTCCTGACGGCGGAGCAGCAGCTTCTCGCCACCGAACAGCAGGAAGCCGACAGCACCACCACCGTCTCGACCAATCTGGTCGCCCTTTGCAAAGCGCTGGGCGGCGGGTGGGAAGCGGACTTCCCCGACGAAAGTCAGTGATTTTTGTCGACGTGCTCGGGCTTGCCTTTGCGGGAGGTCGAGGCGAAGTCGTGAAGCTGTTTCTCGCTCATCGACTCGACCATTTCGCGCGACGCTCCCTTGAGCTCGCTTTTCTTGATCTCACCGCGCTTGGCCGCGAGGGCCGCACCCGCGGCTTTTTGCTGTGCTTTGGATTTTGCCGGCATCATGAACCTCCCTGCCGCACCTCTCCTTCTCTCAATGCGGCAGGGATTTTTCGGTTCCAATGACCGGTCAGCTCGCCAGCGCCTCGAAACGCTCGGCGGAGGCCAGCGCCCAGTTGCGGGCGTAGAGCTTGTGTTCGCATTCGGTGCCCAGCAATTCGCCGGGCCGCAGGAAGACATGCAGTTCGGAGAATTGCTTGATCTCGGCGATGCTGATCCGCCGGGCCAGATGGTGCGGCCCGATCTCGGAAGGGTGCTCCAGGCCGGCGGCGGCCAGCAGGTCGGCCAGCGCCTTGACGGTATTGTCGTGGAAGCGCTGGACCCGCAGGGCCTTGTCGGGAACGACCAAAGCTTTCTGGCGCAGTTTGTCCTGGGTGGCGACACCGGTCGGGCAATGGTTGGTGTTGCAGCTCATCGACTGCACGCAGCCCACCGCGAACATGAAGCCGCGCGCCGCATTGACCCAATCGGCGCCGATGGCCAGCACGCTGGCGATGTCGAAGGCGCTGACGATCTTGCCCGCCGCGCCGATCCTGATCTGGCCGCGCAAGCCTGCGCCGACCAGGGTGTTGTGCACGAACAGCAGGCCCTCGCGCATCGGGATGCCGAGATGGTCGCTGAATTCGGTCGGGGCGGCGCCGGTGCCGCCCTCGGCACCGTCGATGACGATGAAATCGGGCCGGATGCCGGTTTGCAGCATGGCCTTGACCATGCCCATGAACTCCCACGGATGGCCGAGGCACAGCTTGAACCCGACCGGCTTGCCGCCCGAACCCTCGCGCAGGCGGGCGATGAAATCCATCAGCTCGAGCGGGGTGGAGAATTCGCTGTGGGTGGCCGGCGAGATGCAATCCTCCCCCATCGGCACGCCGCGCGTCTCGGCGATTTCGCGGGTGACCTTGGCGGCCGGCAGGATGCCGCCATGGCCGGGCTTGGCGCCCTGGCTCAGCTTGATTTCGATCATCTTGACCTGCTCGGCCTTGGCCTGCTCGGCGAATCGGACCGGGTCGAAACGGCCCTTGGCGTCGCGGCAGCCGAAATAGCCGCTGGCCACTTCCCACACGATGTCGCCGCCGAATTCGCGGTGATAGGGGCTGATCGAGCCCTCGCCGGTATCGTGATAGAAGCCACCC
>Ga0213872_10001776_pt1 | contig 13470 bp, 12 predicted proteins | sample VelepicomBERX_R2_FD_160071 | JGI IMG/M metagenome (GOLD analysis project Ga0213872, IMG submission 160071) | Rhizosphere microbial communities from Vellozia epidendroides in rupestrian grasslands, the National Park of Serra do Cipo, Brazil - RX_R2 | ecosystem: Host-associated > Plants > Roots >...
CCCACATCTTCCCACCAACAGGCGCCACGGCTGTCGTCGTGCTCGCCGTACAGCTCGCCCCAGCGCACACACCCACCCCACCGTTACCCCTCGTATCCTGCCCGTACGCACTCCCTCCCGTCCCAACCCCCATCAGGATCGTCAAAAAAAGGGCTGACTTTAGAGACAGGCGCATGGGCATCCCTTAGACCTATTGCGATTTATAACGAATCTTGCGCAATAGTTATTGCTGATTTGTTAATATTTTGCTGTGCAGCACTTTATCCGCGCAGTTTCTTGATGATGTTATCCAGCTGGTCAAGATCATGATAGTAAAAGGTAATTGCACCTGATTTACCCTGTGCCGCAATTTTAACCTTGAGGCCAATAACGCGCTCCAGCTCTTTTTCCAGCGCTATAACGTCAGCATCGGCCTTATTCGTGGCTTTGCGCTTATGAATTTGCGGATTGTCATTTTCACGTTTGGCGAGTGCTTCTGCCTGACGCACATTCAGCCCGCGCTTCGCGATAACATCAGCCAGCGCTACAGGATCACGCGATGTGATGATCGCACGCGCATGACCAAGCGTCAGCTCACCGCTTTCGATCCGCGTTTTGATGGACGCGGGCAGTGTCAGAATGCGCAAAAGATTGGCGATATGCGGACGACTTTTGCCGACGATTTTCGCAAGCCCTTCCTGCGTGTGATTAAACTCATCCAATAGGCGCTTGTAACCTTCGGCTTCTTCCAGCGGCGAGAGATCCTGCCGCTGCACATTTTCAATAAGACCGAACTCAAGCGCTTCGCGGTCCGTCAGTTCACGCACTACCACGGGTACTTGATGCAGGCCCGCTTTTTGCGCCGCGCGCCAACGGCGCTCACCGGCAATGATTTCGTACGCGTCCTTGGTGCCAGCAACGGGGCGCACCACCAGCGGTTCCAGCACACCGCGCTCACGCACCGAGTCCGTCAAGCCTTTCAGCGCGTCTTCGTCAAAATGGCGACGCGGCTGGAACGCACCCGGCTGCAACCAGGTGATATTCATTTTGGTTGTACCCTCGCGCGGCACTTCGGCAACGGAAGCGGCAACCACAGCAGGCGCGGCAGGTTTCGGGGCATAGGAATTATCCGCATCGCCAAAAAGTGCCGACAGGCCGCGACCGAGCGGGGAGGGTTTGACTGTGGTGTTCATGCGCGTCTTCCTGTTTGTTATGTTATAACATTATTCACCAACGGCTTTCGCCGTGGTGATGATTGCGTTGGCCTGTCCATTTTCACGGCGCAGCATTTCACTCGCCAGTTGCAGGTAAGCCTGTGATCCGGGGCACTTCAAATCATAAAGAAGCACGGGCTTGCCGTGCGACGGCGCTTCCGACACGCGCACATTGCGCGGAATGACAGTCGTAAAAACACGATCGCCAAAATAAGCGCGCACGTCGCGCTCAACCGCAACCGACAGGCTGTTACGCTTGTCATACATAGTGAGGATCACACCCTCGATCGCCAAAGTCGGATTAAACCGTTCGCGTACCGCGTCAACCGTCTGGAGTAAGCTGGTCATGCCCTCCAGCGCATAAAACTCAACCTGCAAAGGAACCAGCAATCCGTGCGCTGCCACCAGAGCATTTAGCGTGATGAGATTGAGCGACGGCGGGCAATCAATCAGGATCAAATCATAGTCATGTGCACTGCGGGCAAAAGCCTGCTGCATACGGAATTCGCGATTTTCTGTGTTGACCAGCTGAATTTCTGCGCCCGCCAAATCAGCCGACGACGTTACCAGCGATAAATTGGGGATCATGGTCGGAACGGCGATATCCTCAATGCGCATGCCGTCAAAAATCAGCTCGTAACAACCGGCTCCGCGTTCTGCCCGTGCAATACCAAATCCGGTTGACGCATTGCCTTGCGGGTCGGCATCTACAATCAACACACGCTTGCCGACTGCGGCCATGGCGGTTGCAAGATTGACGGTTGTCGTGGTTTTACCAACGCCGCCCTTTTGGTTGACGACAGCTAAAACGCGGCATTCATGCCCTGTTTTATCGTTTGCGGTTTCGGGACGGCCTTCTGTTTCCGGCATTTTTCAGATTCCCGATGGTCAGGATGACGCCGGACGGATCGCTCACACTCGGCTTTTTATCAAGGCTGAATGTCCAATATTTCTTCGATTCTGTCAATTCCAGTTCGGCATTTCTGCCCTTCAGGAACACGCATTTTCCTTGCGGTTTCAAAATACGATGCGCCAAACCAAACAGATCATTCAGCGACGACATGGCACGCGCCGTGACAATATCAGCTTTGAAATCCTTGATATTTTCGACACGATCATGATGAACGACAACATGCGGCGCTATCTGACGTACCACTTCGTTCAGAAACTGGGCCTTCTTGCCGATACTCTCTATCAAATGGACATTGGGACAGCCCATAATGGCCAATACCATGCCCGGGAATCCAGCGCCTGACCCCATATCCGCAAGAACAGCGTCTTTATTATCGATAAGATTATAAAGCTGGGCCGAGTCCATAAAATGACGGGTCCAGATATGTTCGACCGTACTCGGTGCTATCAGATTGAATTTCTCATTCCATTCACGTAGAAGGCAGGCATAGGCGTCGAGTTTTTCTACTGTTTCACGGGAAACAGCCAGGGTACTTTCAAATTGCTGGCGGTCGTTTTGTTCCATGTGAAACATCAGGCTGATTTTTTATCGCGCCGAACATAGCGCAGTAAGGCGACAAGTGCCGCCGGGGTCATACCGGGGATACGAGAGGCCGCCCCCAGTGTCGTCGGTTTAGACTGTTTCAACTTCTGACGTATTTCTGCCGACAGACTGCCAATGGCATCAATATCCAGATTTTCAGGCAGCGCTAAAGCCTCATCCTTACGGAAAGCGTTGATATCCCCTTCCTGGCGCTGCATGTAACCGGCATATTTCCCATCAATTTCAATCTGTTCGACAATTGATGTGTCAAGGGTTGATAATTCAGGCCAGAACCCCGTCAGGTCGGAAAAATGGATGTCGGGATAGGTAAGAAGGTCCAAAGCTGACCGCCAAACACCATCGGCGTTGATCTTGATGCCATATTCATTCAACTTATTAGGCGTGGCCTTAAGGCTGCTGGCAAGGCTGCGGGCGGCAGCAAGGGCCGTAAGCTTGCCATCAAAATGACGGCGTCGATCAGCCCCGACACACCCCAACTCCATGGCCAATGGGGTCAATCTTTGGTCTGCATTATCGGCACGGAGCGTCAGGCGATATTCAGCACGAGACGTAAACATGCGGTAGGGTTCATTGGTGCCACGCGTGATCAGGTCATCAACCATAACGCCGATATAGGCCTGTGAGCGGTCAAGCGTAAACGGCTGTCCCCCACCGACCTTAAGCGCGGCGTTCAGCCCGGCCATAAGGCCCTGCGCCGCCGCTTCTTCATAGCCCGTTGTCCCGTTTATCTGCCCGGCAAAGAATAACCCATTGATTTTCCTTGTTTCCAAGGTTGGTCTGAGAGCGCGCGGATCGCAATAATCATATTCAATGGCATAGCCATGGCGAATAATCTCAACATCTTCCAGGCCGATAATCGAGCGTATAAACGCCGTTTGTACATCGCGGGGCAGGGATGTGGAAATGCCGTTCGGGTACACCGTGTCATCGTCCAGACCTTCGGGCTCCAGAAAAATCTGATGCCTTTCTTTGTCGGCAAAACGCACAACCTTGTCTTCGATAGAGGGGCAGTAACGCGGCCCCACCCCTTCAATTTGTCCGGAATAAACCGGGGCGCGCGATAAATTATCGCGGATGATCTGGTGCGTATTCGCAGTCGTGTAGGTAATGCCACAGGCGATCTGCGGCGTTGTGATCCTACGCGTCAGGGTGGAGAAGGGTACAGGTGGCTCATCCCCCGGCTGCATCTCCAGCCTATCCCAATGAATGGTTTTTCCGTTCAACCGGGCGGGTGTGCCTGTTTTCAAGCGACCCATTGGAAAATTTAATCTTTTCAATGTATTAGAAAGGCCTATGGCCGGGGGATCACCCACACGGCCTGCGGGTGTTTTTTCTTCCCCCAGGTGAATGAGGCCGTTCAAAAAAGTGCCTGTCGTTATGATAACCGCTCCTGCACGGTAAGGCGTGCCATCAGCACCGATGATGCCAGAGACGCTATCGCCATCAGTCAAAAGATCTTCGACAGCGATGGCTTTGATGGTCAGATTAGCCTGCTCCGCCAGCACGCGCTGCATCGCCTGACGGTATAATTTGCGGTCAGCCTGCGCGCGTGGCCCTTGTACAGCGGGCCCTTTGCTGCGATTTAGCAGGCGAAACTGGATGCCGGCGGCGTCCGCCACGCGACCCATAACACCATCCATGGCGTCAATTTCGCGCACCAGGTGGCCTTTACCCAAACCGCCAATGGCAGGGTTGCACGACATTTCACCGATGGTTTCAAGCTTATGCGTTGCCAAAAGCGTACGCGCGCCCATACGCGCGGAAGCGGCCGCAGCTTCGCAACCCGCATGGCCGCCGCCAACGACAATCACGTCATATAATTCATTCAAATTCGGCATCCTTCCCATCCACGCGCAAACTAATGCAAAAATGCCGCATATTCAAAGGCATTAAAGCTTTCTGGCTCTACCATCATATCGTTAACGAGATAGTTAGGATTTTAGGTAATAATCGTAAATGGAGAGAGGGAGACGGAGGCGAAGTATTAGGCGGCCTAAAAATCCGCCGGAAAGGCAAACATGGCTGGACGCTATGTGACTATTCCCCGCCTGAAGGCGTTGCTGGCCAACGCCAAGGACCGACTCTCCTCTGAAAAACGTCAGCTTCTGGAACTTTATCCCGTTAACGGCGCGCTGAATCGCGAGGGCTACGGGTTTGCTTATTTGCGCGCTGAACGTGTTGGTCTTGCCATCATCAATGACCGGCTGGAAGATGTCGCCTGGCTGCCTATGCATTTAGACCCTGCGGCAGAAATGATGGACGACCATCGTGCCGCATTGAAAAAATGGATCGCGTCTGAAAAAAGTGGCGCACCGTCGATGGATGATTTCGGCAATGACTTTATCCATGTCCTGACACGGTCCGCCCTTCATGCTGGCTGGGAAGCCGCCGAATGGCGCCGTCTGGCCACCCGCGTTGCCAACCTGTTTCATGACCTGTCTTGCCTTATCGGCATGATCTATTACACCACTTGGTTTGAAGAAAATGACGTAGAGGCCATCAGCCTCACAGATCCCGGCAATCTGGGTCTTTCCGCTATGGAAATGACCGCGCTGGCGCAATCTGAGGAATTAAATGATCAAATATTGGCCCGCCGCAAATTATTCGAAAAAGCAGCCAAACACCCCATGATCGGCGCCAAATCGAAGGCCAGAAACACCCCCCATTTAACGGTCATCGAAAACACCGGCTTTAACGACCCCCTGTTGGGCGAACCCCTGCCGATATAGCCCTCACAGCACAGGCCACCCAAAAGCCATTTTTGCCCAATGGGTTATGCCGTTCTACCGCTTGACTTGCCGGGCCAGCTTTGGCAGTTTGGGTCTGTTGATGCTTCGCTTTGAGGAGGCCCCAAGCCCATGACCAAGTCTGATCTCATTTTGCGCCTCGCTGAAAAATATCCGCATCTTTTACAAAGAGATATCGAACGCATCGTGAATACCGTCTTCGACGAAATCTCTAACGCCTTGGCGCGCAACAATCGCGTTGAGCTGCGCGGCTTCGGCGCATTCTCGGTAAAAAAACGCGATGCACGTCAAGGACGTAATCCGCGCACCGGTGAATCCGTTTCCGTTTCAGAAAAATTCGTGCCCTTCTTTAAAACCGGCAAGCAGTTGCGTGACCGCCTGAACGGCATCGAAGGCACAAGCGACGAGTAACGCACAAAGAAATAATCGCTGAATAATGATGAAAGCTATTACTGCCATACTCAGCGCGCTCTTGCTGCTTGTGCTGGTCGCCTTCGCGCTCTGCAACCGACAGACGACCGTTTTGCATACCGGCCTTGCCGGGTTCGACGTCGCAGCGCCCGCTTACATATTGATCTTGTGCACACTTGTGTTGGGCGCATTGACGGGCACGCTGTCAGCAGGCGCGTGGAATTTTGCGCAAAGACACCAGATGCGCAAATTACAAAAAGAATTGCGCCTACTGCGCGATAAATTATCCCAATTTGAAACAACACCGCGCCCCAAGACCGGATTGGGTAAAATTGCCAGCTTTGACCGTGCCTTACGCCCCCATATGCGTCCACGCCTGCGGTTTTGGGAACCGCGCTTTTAATCGCGCACGCCACCGAATCCTCTACTTTTTGCCATAAAGCTGGGCTAGACCTGTTGCCATGAACGCGCCCGTCGCCCATTTGCCTATCCTGAAAGGTGAAGGCAATCTCGCCCTCTATCTGCAAGAGATCCGGAAATTTCCGATCCTCGGCGCCGATGAAGAATTCATGCTGGCAAAAAGCTGGAAGGAACATGGTGATCTGGATGCCGCGCACAGGCTGGTGACCAGCCACTTGCGCCTGGTCGCCAAAATCGCCATGGGCTATCGCGGCTATGGCCTGCCGCTTTCCGATCTGATCGCCGAAGGTAATGTCGGCATGATGCAGGCCGTGAAACGTTTTGATCCTGACCGCGGGTTTCGCCTTTCCACTTATGCCATGTGGTGGATCCGCGCCGCGATACAGGAATATATCCTGCATTCATGGTCGCTGGTGAAAATCGGCACGACCGCCGCGCAGAAAAAACTGTTTTTCAATCTGCGCCGCCTGAAAGGTGAAATGCGCGCCATTGATGATGGTGATTTGTCGGCTGAGCAGGTCAGCCAGATCGCGCATCGCCTGGATGTGGCGGAAGAAGAAGTCGTCAACATGAACCGCCGCCTGACGGGGGGTGATCAGTCGCTGAACGCGCCCCTGCGCGTGGATGGCGAAGGCGAATGGCAGGATTGGCTGGTTGACCCGTCCGAGTCCGTTGACGTCAAGTTGGGTGACGCCGAAGAGCGTGATCACCGCCATCGCTTGCTGGTCAAGGCGATGGAGGGGCTAAGCCCGCGTGAGCGTGATATTATCATCGCGCGCCGTTTGGCGGACAATCCTGCGACGCTGGAAGATTTGTCACAACGTTATAATGTCAGCCGCGAACGCATTCGCCAGATCGAAGTACGCGCATTCGAAAAACTGCAAAAGAACATCAAGCTTGCGGCGGAACGCGAAGGCTTGCTGCCGGCCGAACAGGCCTGATCCTTATCTGATTTTCTCGAGCGCCTTGTTGGATGCAACATCCGGACCCCATGTGGTCTTCAGCTGTTCCAGATTGCTCTTCAGCGTGCGTACACGCAGTTCAAGGCGCGCAATCGTGATAATGACCATCGTCTGCGGTATGGCGAATACGATCAACTGACCGATAAACGCTGCGCCGAGCGTCACGAGCCATGTGTTCGTGTCACGCAGAATGGCGAACATGTTGCTCATGTTCTGGCCCTTGACCCACAAATCAATCAGAAAGGGCGAAAGTCCGGCGCAATTCATCGCACCGATGGCAGCGGTTGTGGAATGCTCGCGGTCCGTGTCAATGAACAGCGCCACGAGTGTGGGCAGCAGACCGATGCCCATCAGAATCAGCGTCGGAAAAATAAAAGGCGCCGCAAAGCCGAGGAAAATCATCGTCAGCAAAAAACCGCCCTTGCCGCCTTTCTTTTTCGGGGCGGCGGCTTGTTTTTTATCAGCAGCTTTTTCTTTTGCCATGACGCCCCCTTACATACTACCCATGATGGCCTGCCAGACGGCACGCAGAATAGCGGCGAACACCATGATGATGGCCAGAAATGTGCTGATGGACGCCGCCATGGGCTTGCCGATCGACCGCACGACCAGTTCTTTGTTTTGAATTTTAGACTCGCACAGGGCGATCTCTTTCTGAATGTTCAGATACAACATGCGCGCGGCTGTAAAATCCTGCTTGTCGCGCTCAATGCGCCTTGGGTCATCCGCCAGTTGCAGCATGGCGCTCAGATCGCCGCGTTGTACCGCCTCGCGCATCAATTGACGCAGTTTTTCCTTAAGCGCCTTCCCCAGAAAGCGCTGAATGGCGGGCTCCAGCATCGGCGCAATCCACTGCGCCAGTGCGGGCGTACTGTCGGGGCCGTATCTGTATTGCATTTCCGACAGCAGTGTCAGAATGCCGATACCACGCCGCGGGTCGGATTCCGGCGCCGCAATCGCTTCAAACAACAACTCGCTGCGCTGATCGCGCACAATCAGGAAGGCAGCCAGATGTCTGTCAACAAGTTCCGGCGGACGGTTGCCAGAGGCCGCAAGCCGTTCAAACGCGGCCAGCAGCATGCGCGGTGAAACAACATACTGGCTGGCGACAATCGGGCTGAGGCAGGGCAGGCCGGGATTAAGTTCATAAATAACGCGCTCAATGCCATTGCCGTAGGTCGTCTTTTCAATCAGCAGTTTCATACGCTCAAACTGCTGTCCAAGCGGCACAAGTTCGGTCTTGATATCCTGTTGCGTCTCAACCCAGAAGGCGACCAACTGGTTGGCGATGATTTCGGCCAATATCTGCGGGCTTCCGCCTGACATGACAGTTTCCACCAGCATGCTGGAAATGCCGCCCGGCATAACACATATGCCGCGGTAACGCAGCGGACCCGACGGGTCTAAAATGATGCAAGTACGTGCCACCAACTGTTCTTCGTAATTCGCGGTTTTTCCTGCGGCGCTGATGACGGTTAGCATTTCCACCAGATTATTGGCGCGCTCATCATCATCCATCGCGCGGCGCAGCCATTTCTCAAGACTGCCATTTTCAATAATCTGTACCGCCTCTGTCACGTTGGTGGGCAGTGCCGCCGCCAGAGAACGCGTGGACCAATATTCCTTACCGCAGAAATCATAATGCCGCGACGCGCGGTGGCCCGTGTCCGTATTCTTGGGTGTCAGGCGACGACCGTTCAACCATTGGTCAAGATCATTACCCGACCAGCGTTGGCGCGCATCATCGCTTAGCAAACCGCGCAGAATTTCAATATGCGAGGCCGACAGACGGTGATTGCCGACCAATGCCGCAAAACTGCCGCGCTCAATCTTCAGGCGCAAAATGCTCGCGTCATCCATGCCCTGTAACGGATTCAAACCCAGAAAGGTCATCGCCAGCGTAACGCCCAGCGCGTAACAATCATCGCTGTGCTGACCGACACCACGGCCAATCGGCGGGCAAAGACCGCGCTCGATGGTTTCGAATAACACCGGTTGGCCATAACCGCCGGGAACGGACAAACATTCGTTCAACTGTGGCGCCATCGCGGTGCCTGGACGCCAGAAGATATTGGTCGGACGAATACCGTTGTGCACAATACCCGCACGCTGCATTTCCTGCAGCGCGCCAATCAGCGGTGTAACGAAATAATGGTTGATGGTATCCTCACGCATCGGCGTGTGGGTTTCATCAATCGACGTTTTGAAACGCGGCGCCAACGGGCGTTGAAAAGCAAACGCATAATAACGGTTATTGTCCGGCCATGCGACAACACCGCTGTCTATCAGGCGCAACAGGGACACATGGTCAACGCCGCGCATGCTATTAACCGTGTCCAGTCGGGGCGGCAGGCTGGTATTACACAAAATACCCAGCAGATCCGAAGATCCTTCAACCCCCTTCATGCGCGCGGCAAAGGCCGGGCCGCCGATGCTGTTTAGCTCGGGAATGGGCACGCTGGGCAGGATTTCGGCACGCTGGCCTACCGCCAGCGCACCGCCCTGAAGTACCGAAGATGTGCTTTCATAAGCCATTGTTCAGGCAGTCCCATTAACCCAACTATGGTTAATGTACCCGAATTTATGGCGGTGGGCTAGGCCTAGTCCTTCGGTTTAGGGGTTATTAATCCGCCGCTTGTTCCAGCTCACCGCCAATAACCGTGAAATCACGCGGCATTTTTTTACCTGGCGCAATCGCATGGGTATTTCTTGCATAACCTACTTGCCCCACTTGCGCCAACGTGCGCGCATGAACGCCCAGAACACCCAGAAAACCTTCGGAATCCTTATGGTCAAAGGACCCTTCGTCTTCCATGGAACTGTCATTGTTGAACAACGAAAACGGCACGTCTGCCGTCGAAACATAGGCAACATGCCCCTTATACAGGCTGACGGTTACCGTACCCGTCACAAGGTTCGACACTTCGGCAATGCCCTGCAGCGCCATGCGTGACGCGACGTCGTTCCAATACCCCTGGTACAATTGGCGGGTCAGGGTGGATGACAGGGTATCGAACATTTCACGTGAACGCCGATCAAGGATCAGTTGCAGCAAATAGGCATAGGCCGTTCCCAGCAATTCCATGCCGGGGGCTTCGTAAACACCACGCGACTTCACGCCGACAAATCGGTTTTCGACCAGATGCAGGCCGATGCCGATACCATGCTTGCCGCCAACCGTGTTGCACCAATGCAATGCCGCCAAGGCATCCACCGGTTTGTTATTAATGGCGGCCGGCTGCCCTTTTTCAAAGCGTATCGTGACTTCTTCCGCCTGTTCAGGTGCCTTTGCGGGCCACACACCCATTTCCGGCGTGATGAAATGCGCGGGCGTCTGCAACGACTCCAGCTGGCCGCTTTCATGCGTCAGCCCCAACAGATTGGCATCGGTGGAATAAGGCTTATCGCGTGTCGCCTTGATGGGCAGCCCGTGCTGTTCGCAATAATCAATCATTGGGCCGCGACCGCCAAAGCGGCTTAAAAACGCTTCGTCGCGCCAGGGGGCGTAGACCTGCAACTCCGGGTTCATCATGTTGGCGATCAGCTGAAACCGCACCTGATCATTACCGCGCCCAGTCGCGCCGTGACTGATGATCTTGATGCCTTTCTTTTGTACCGCTTCTACGATGCCTTTAGTTGTCACCTGACGGCCCAGTGGTGTCGTGCACCAGTAACGGCTTTCATAAAGCGTTTGCGCCTGAATGCCCTGTATCCCGGCTTCGGCCATTTCCTTTTGCAGTGGCATGCCGATAAAATCGACCGCGCCGCAGGCGCGCATACGCTTTTCAATCGCGCCAAAATCGGTTTCATCCGGCTGGGCCAAATCAGCCGTCACAGCCACAACCTTGACGCCTTGTTGCGTCAGCCAATGGGTGATGGTGCAACTATCCAAACCACCTGATGCGGCAAAAGCAATGGTTTGACCCCTTAAATCTTCAACTTTGATGGTGCTCGACATGGTTATTTCCTTAAAGGCCGTTTGTTACGGTCTGGTGTGAGGGTACGAATTATGTGCGGAAAAACAGTGTAGTAGCGCCTAGCGGGCGCGTCGGAAAGCGCGTCGCGTTGCGACGTTTTGGGCAAATTGGATGTTTTGCGCGTTTAGCATGGGTTCATCCTACGCAAGGGCAGACCTGTGCATCAAGCGAATAATGGCGCCGGGCGTCCTTTTATGACAATTGCCTTTCAGGGGGCGGGGCCCTAAAGTAGCCACGGCTTTAACAATCTGACTTTTGTGGAACCTATGACGGTCAATCCGGCGGATGATCTGATCCAAACCCGCGCCAGTCGCGACCTTAGCTTTCTTGACCTTGTCTCTATCGATCAGGTCACAGACAAGGATTTTTCGCTGATTATGGATGTCGCGCGCGCCTTCCGGCGACATGGCACTTATAAATTCGATTTCAATAAGGGCCTCAGCCTGATGAACGCCTTTTTTGAAAGCTCGACCCGCACGATGGCGAGCTTTGATCTGTGCGCCAAACAATTGTCGATGGATACCAGCAACCTTAGCAGTTCATCCAGCTCTACCACCAAAGGGGAAAGCTATCTGGATACTGCGCTGACGCTCGACTCCTATAATCTCAAGATCATCACAGTGCGCACTCGCGAAGCCGGCGTGCCGGAATTTCTGGCGCGTCACGTGAATGCCGGTATCATCAGCGCAGGCGACGGATGGCACGAACATCCGACACAGGGCCTTCTGGATGCATTGACCATGCTGGATCACTTCAAATCAACAACGCTGGAAGGCCGCACAGTCACCATCGTTGGCGATATTCTGCATTCGCGCGTGTTTGGCTCACTGGTCCGGTTGCTGAAAAAACTTAAGGCCACCGTGCGCGTCGCGGCCCCCGAAACATTGCTGCCTGTCGGCGTCGAAAATTTCGGCCTCACCGTATATCATGATGCAGACGCCGCCATTACAGGCGCAGATGTCGTTTATGCCCTGCGTGTGCAGGAGGAGCGCGGCGCTGCCGGGTTTATTCCGACCCTGCGGGAATATTCGAAAATGTATGGCATCAGCAAGCGCAGGCTGGACCTCGCCAAGCCGGACGCCATTTTAATGCATCCCGGCCCCGTACGCCGCGATATCGATGTTCACTCGGCACTGGTCGCGGTCGACGAGCGTTCACACATTCTGCAACAGGTGGAAAATGGCGCGGCGGTTCGCAAGGCCTTGCTGTGGTTGATGGCCAGCCGTCTTAACGGCAAGAAGAAAGAGATTGTGCGCAAATGACAACGCTGCTTATTCAAAACGGCCATGTTGTCGATCCGTCGAACGGCATTGACCGCCCCCTGGATATCCGCGTAGCTGACGGCAAGGTGGTTGAAGTTGCGCCCAGCCTGAACGTCAAGGGCGGCGATCAGGTCATCGACGCTAAGGGTTTGCACGTGACGCCGGGTCTGATCGATATACAGGTCCATGTGCGCGAACCGGGCCGTGAAGATCGTGAAACTATCGAAACGGCGGGCAGGGCGGCCTTGTCCGGCGGTATTACGTCGGTTGTCGCCATGCCGAACACGTCGCCTGTGGCCGACAATCAGGCCGTGATTGAATTTGTTTACAAGCGCGCGGCCGAAGTGGGCTTGATCAATGTTTTTCCGTCCGGCGCCATCAGCCGCAAACAAAAGGGCATGCTGCTGGCGGAAATCAACGAAATGAAGCAATCGGGCGCCGTCGCCGTTACGGATGACGGGGTCGATGTGCAGGATGAAAACCTGCTGCGCCGCGCGATGCAGTACGCCAAGACCTGCGATATTGTGTTGATGAGCCATTGCGAAACCGAAGCATTGACGCGTGACGGCGTCATGCATGAAGGTTGGGTGTCAACGCAGCTCGGTTTGCCGGGCGTCACCAGCGCCACCGAAGATCTGGCCGTTCAGAAAAATATTCTGCTGGCGAATTTATGCGGCGCACGACTGCATCTATTACATAATTCATCGGCGGGGGCTGTCGCCGCCATTCGCGCCGCCAAGCGTGCGGGAAATAAAAACATTACGGCTGAGGTTTCAGTCCAGCATTTCTCACTGACCGACGAAGAATGCTTTGGCTACAACACGAATGCCAAGATGTATCCGCCCCTGCGCTCACGCGACCATGTCGAGGCGATTATCGAAGGTGTGAAGGACGACACGTTTGACGCTTTCACGACCGATCACGCGCCGCATATCGAACCGGATAAATTGCTGCCTTTCGCGGATGCAGCCTTTGGCTCAAC
>Ga0213872_10001777_pt1 | contig 13469 bp, 12 predicted proteins | sample VelepicomBERX_R2_FD_160071 | JGI IMG/M metagenome (GOLD analysis project Ga0213872, IMG submission 160071) | Rhizosphere microbial communities from Vellozia epidendroides in rupestrian grasslands, the National Park of Serra do Cipo, Brazil - RX_R2 | ecosystem: Host-associated > Plants > Roots >...
GCGCCCGCCTGGTAACGCTCCTGAATGAACAACGGCCCGGTCGAAAATTCGACCGGGCCGTCAAAGCCAGACCTCAGCGCTATACCGTTCGCGTTCTCAAACGAGACCTTAACTGAACGGCATTACCACCTTGCGGTGGCCTTTTTTCTTTATGCCGCCTTGGCGACTTTCGCTTCGGCGGAGGGGGAGAGCTCTCCCTCCCACTTCGCCACCACGGCGGTGGCGATGCCGTTGCCGATGACGTTGGTGGCCGAGCGCGCCATGTCGAGGAAGTGGTCGATGCCCAGCAGGAGCAGCAGGCCCGCTTCCGGGATGTTGAACTGGCCCAGGGTGGCGGCGATCACCACCAGCGAGGCGCGCGGCACGCCGGCCATGCCTTTGGAGGTCAGCATCAGCACCATCATCATGGTCAGCTGCTGGCCCAGCGACATCTCGATGCCGTAGGCCTGGGCGATGAAGACGGTGGCGAAGGTGCAGTACATCATCGAGCCGTCCAGGTTGAAGGAGTAACCGATAGGCAGCACGAAGGCGGCGATGCGGTTAGGGACGCCGAAGCGCTCCAGGCCTTCCAGCGTGCGCGGGTAGGCCGCCTCGCTCGAGGCGGTGGAGAAGGCCAGCAGCGTCGGGCCGCGCATCTCGGCCATCAGGGCGAAGATGCGGCCACGCAGGAAGACGAAGCCGATCAGCATCAGCAGCAGCCACAGCATGGCGATGGCGAAGTAGAACTCGCTCATGAACACGCCGTAGGTGGACAGGATCTTCAGGCCGCTCTTGGCGATCACACCGGTGACGGCGGCGAACACGGCGACAGGCGCAAAGCGCATCACGTAGCCGGTCACCTTCAGCATCACATGGGCCACGCCGTCGAGGGCGTGGATCATGACGGTGGCCTTCTCGCCCACTGCGGCGGCGGCGGAGCCGAAGAACAGCGAGAAGATCACGATCTGCAGGATCTCGTTCTTGCTCATGCCCTCCACGATGGAGGCGGGCACCAGGTGGGTGACGAATTCCTTCAGCGTCAGGCCGGTGGTGACGATGTCCGACTTGGCGGTGGTGGCGGCCATGTGGCCCACCAGCGCGTCGCCGGGGCGGAACAGGTTGACCAGGATCAGGCCCAGGGTCAGCGACATCAGCGAGGCGAGGAAGAACCAGCCCAGGGTCTTGATGCCGACGCGACCCACTTCGCTGGCGTCGCCCATCTTGGCGATGCCGCAGACCAGGGTCGAGAACACCAGCGGCGCGATGATCATTTTGATCAGGCGCAGGAACAGGGTAGTCACGAGCGACATGGTGTCGGCGAAGCCGGCGGGATCGGCCAGGTTGGTATTTGCCAGGTAGCCGGCGACAATGCCCAGTAGCAGCCCGATGATGATGTAAGTGGTTAATCGGCTTTGTTTGTTCATGTTCTGGGCGTCCTGTGGTAGTGTCTCTCTATTTTTGGGCCTGCGGGTCGGCCTCTGGGCAGCGCTAAGCTGTTGAAAGAATTGGCAAGTTCGGAAGTATCCGGGCGGACCTGAGTGCTGTCAAGCGCGTCCCGGCGCGCTGTCATAGCTACTTCTCCTTTATATGATCGAAATTAAAAACCTCAGTAAGTGGTATGACAAGTTTCAGGTGCTGAGCGATTGCAGCACCAGCGTGGCCAAGGGCGATGTGATGGTGATTTGCGGGCCTTCCGGCTCGGGCAAATCGACCCTGATCAAGACCGTCAACGGGCTGGAGCCGTTCCAGCAGGGGCAGGTGCTGGTGGATGGCGTGAGCGTGGGCGACCCCAAGACCGATCTGCGAGCGCTGCGGGCGCGCATTGGCATGGTGTTCCAGAATTTCGAGCTGTTTCCCCACCTGTCGGTGCGCGAGAACCTGACTTTGGCCCAGGTGAAGGTGCTGGGCCGCAGCCAGGACGAGGCGACGGCGCGCGGCCTGCAGTACCTGGACCGCGTGGGCCTGCTGGCGCAGCAGGACAAATTCCCCAGCCAGCTCTCCGGCGGCCAGCAGCAGCGGGTGGCAATCGCCCGCGCGCTGTCCATGGACCCGATCGCCATGCTGTTCGACGAGCCCACGTCGGCGCTCGACCCGGAAATGATCAACGAGGTGCTGGACGTGATGGTGGGCTTGGCGCAGGAAGGCATGACCATGATGGTGGTGACGCACGAGATGGGCTTCGCGCGCAAGGTGGCCAACCGCGTGGTCTTCATGGACCAGGGCCGCATCGTGGAGGACGCGACCAAGGAAGCCTTCTTCGCCGCCCCCAGCTCCGAACGCGCCCGCGACTTCCTGGCGCGCATCATTCATTAATAATTGCTATAGATAGCCATATTTTAATAGCCTGTAACTTGCCCGCTCCGGCGAGCAAGCGCACCTCTCAGTAGTGGCAGCGGGTAAAATGTCGGGTATTCCGCAATTTGACTGCCTGAAAGCCTGCCGCCATGTCTGATTTTGACCATCCTCCCGAAAGCATCACCATCGTCCGTCCCGATGACTGGCATCTGCATCTGCGCGACGGCGCGACGCTGGCTTCGGTGCTGCCGCATAGCGCGCGCCAGTTCGGCCGCGCCATCGTGATGCCGAATCTGAAGCCGCCCGTCACCACGACCGCCGCCGCCGTCGCCTATCGCGAGCGCATCATGGCGGCTCTGCCGAGTGGCATGAAGTTCGAGCCGCTGATGACCCTCTACCTGACCGATAACACGCCCGCCGACGAAATCGTGCGCGCGCAGGAGAGCGGCGTGGTGCACGCGGTGAAGCTGTATCCGGCCGGCGCCACCACCAACTCGGACGCGGGCGTCACCGACCTGTCCAAGTGCTACAAGACGCTGGAGATGATGCAGGAAGTGGGCATGCCCTTCCTCGTCCACGGCGAAGTCACCGACCAGGATATCGACCTGTTCGACCGCGAAGCCGTCTTCATCGAGCGCGTGATGCGCCCGCTGCGCCGCGACTTCCCCGCGCTGAACATCGTCTTCGAGCACATCACCACCAAGGACGCCGCGCAGTACGTGGCCGAAGCGGAGGGCCCGATCGCCGCTACCATCACGGCGCATCACCTGCTCTACAACCGCAACGAGATCTTCAAGGGTGGCATCCGTCCGCACTACTACTGCCTGCCCGTGCTGAAGCGCGAAGAGCACCGCCTGGCGCTGGTCACGGCCGCCACCAGCGGCGACGAGCGCTTCTTCCTCGGCACCGACTCCGCGCCGCACGCCAAGGGCGCCAAGGAAGCCGCCTGTGGCTGCGCCGGTTGCTATACCGCGCTGCACGCGATGGAGCTCTACACCGAAGCCTTCGAACGCGCCGGCGCGCTGGAGAAGCTGGAAGCCTTCGCCAGCCTGAATGGCCCCGCCTTCTACGGTCTACCCGTGAATACGGAAACCATCACTCTCAAGCGCGAGCAGTGGGTGCTGCCGGAAGCGCTGCCGCTGGCCGACCAGACCGTGGTGCCGCTGAACGCCGGTGAAACCATCAACTGGAAGATGGTATAAGGCGTGTTTGACGCAATCGACTGGTCCCGCCCCTGGTACGAATCTGTACGGGTGGCGGCCAGCAGGCTGGCGCGGGACGAAGCTGGACAGATCGGCGCCGGCTTCCGCGACTCCTTCAACGAGCAGGCGCGCACGCTCGGTATCTGCAACCACACAGGCTGGCCGCTTTCCTTCGTGCCGCAGGCCGCGCTGCCGGAAGGCGAGGCGTACGAAGCTTTCATCGGCTCCACGGGCGGCGTGCCCACGCGCGACAATCTGCACGACTTCTTCAACGGCCTTGTGTGGCTGACCTTCCCCCGCATTAAAGTACAGCTGAACGCCCTGCAGGCGGCGCAGATCGCGCGCGACGGCATCGGCAAATCGCGCGGTCCCGCGCGCGATGGTGCTACCATCTTCGACGAGAACGCGGCCCTGCTGGTGGTGCGCGATAATGCGCAAGGCGCGGCGCTGGTGGAAGCACTGCGCGGCCACCAATGGCGCGCGGCCTTCATCGACATGCGCGCCATGTTCGGCCGCGGCGCGGAGGTCTGGTCCTTCGGCCACGCGCTGATGGAAAAGCTGGTCGCACCGCGCAAGGCCATCACGGCGCATACATGGGTGGTGATGGCGGGCGACGATTTCTTCGCGCTCGATCACGAAGGCCGCCGCGCATGGCTGGACGAGCGCGTGGCGCGGGACCTGGCCACGCAGGAGCTGAGCACGTCCAGCTTCACGCCGATGCAGGTGCTGGGCATCCCCGGCTGGTGGCCGCAGCAGGACGACGATTTTTACAACGACACTTCGGTGTTCCGCCCCAAGCGGAGCGCCGTGGGCTAACCGACGCCGCCGACGCGGCAGAAAGCGCACACCATGACTCAAGTAATCCGCTGGGGTATTCTGGGCACGGGCAAAATCGCCACCGCCTTTGCCAAGGCTTTGCTGGACACGCCTGACGCCAAGCTGGTGGCCGTCGCTTCGCGCACGGCAGATAGCGCTAACAAGTTTGGCGCGGAGTTCGGCGTCACACGCTGCCACGGCACGTACCAAGGCCTGGCCGACGACGACCAGGTGGACGTGGTCTACATCGCCACGCCGCACCCCATGCATCACGAGAACGCGCTGATGTGCCTCAACGGCGGCAAGGCGATCCTGGTCGAGAAGTCCTTCACCATGAACCGCCGCGAGGCGGAAGACATCATCAATCTCGCGCGGGCGAAGAACCTGTTCGTCATGGAGGCGATGTGGACCCGCTTCATGCCCGCCGTGGTGGAGGCCAAGCGCATCGTGGACAGCGGCGAGATCGGCGTTCCTGGCCATATCAGCGCGGACTTCGGCTTCACTTCGGATGCGGGCCCCGATCACCGTCTGTTCGCGCCGGAGCTGGGCGGCGGCGCGCTGCTCGACCTGGGCATCTATCCGCTGTCGATCGCCTCCTACTTCCTCGGCGACGTGGAAAGCGTGACGGCGCAGGCGGAAATGGCCGCCACCGGCGTCGACATGCAGACCGCCTTCACCCTCAAGCACAAGAGCGGCGGCGTTTCCTCCTGCGGCTGCAGCCTGCGCGTGCGCACGCCGACGGAGCTGACCATCTCCGGCTCCAAGGGCTACGTGCGGCTGACCGACCGCTTCCACAGCACGGAAAAGATCGTCGTCACGCTGATGGACAGCGCCTCGCGCAGCGAGCGCACACTGACCATCCCGCGTATCGGCAACGGCTACACGCACGAGGCGCGCGAAGTGGGCCGCTGCCTGCGCGAAGGCCTGATCGAAAGCCCGGTGATGACGCACGCGCAGACGCTGAACCTGATGGGCACGATGGACGATATCCGCAGCCAGATCGGCCTGCGCTACCCGGCTGATTAAGGCCGCCTGCGAAAATTTTGGCATTCGGGTAATATCGGAAGGATAAGTATTCCAATCCTGACGAGACACCCGGAGTTGCCATGTGTGCCGCCACTGAAAAGCCTTCCCTGAAAACCGTGCTGCTGGCCAGCGGCGTCGTGCTGACCCTGGCCATGGGCGTGCGCCATGGCTTCGGTTTCTGGCTGCAGCCGATCTCGCAGGCGCATGGCTGGACGCGCGAAACCTATTCGCTGGCGATGGCGCTGCAAAATCTGCTGTGGGGTGCGTTCGGTCCGTTCGCGGGCATGGCGGCGGATCGTTACGGCACCATGCGCGTGGTGCTGGTGGGCGCGGTCAGCTACATGGCTGGCCTGCTGTGGATGGCGCTGGTGACGCAGCCCACGCTGTTCGTGCTGGGCTCCGGCGTCTTCATCGGCTTTGCGCTGGCCTGCACGGCGTTCGGCGCCGTGAGCGGCATCATCGGCCGCACGGCGCCGGCGGAGAAGCGCTCCTGGGCCTTCGGCATTTCCGGCGCGGCCAGCTCCTTCGGACAGTTCCTGATGATGCCCGTCGAGATGCAGCTGATTTCCGCCATCGGCTGGCAGCAGGCCTTCTATCTGCTGGCGGCGCTGGTGGTGACGGCGATGATTCCGATGGCCTTCTTCCTGCGCGAACCGGAGTTGAAGCATGACGATGGTCCGCATCAAAGCATCGGCGAGGCGGTCCGCGAGGCGGTAAGCAACCGCTCCTTCCTGCTGCTGGTGACGGGCTACTTCGTGTGCGGCTTCCAGCTGGTGTTCATCGGCGTCCACCTGCCGGCCTACCTCAAGGACAAAGGCATCCTGAATCCGAACGTGGCGGTGCTGGCGCTGGCGCTGATTGGCTTGTTCAACATCTTCGGTTCCTACACCGCGGGCCAGCTGGGCGGACGCCTGCCCAAGCGCTATCTGCTTTCGTCGATCTACTTCCTGCGCGCGGTGGCGATCGGCTTGTTCCTGCTGGCGCCTCTGTCGCCGACGTCGGTGTATGTGTTCGGCGCGGCGATCGGCTTCCTGTGGCTGTCCACCGTGCCGCTGACTAACGGCGTCATTGCGGGCATCTTCGGCGTCAAGCACATGTCGATGCTGGCGGGGATGGTGTTCTTCTCTCACCAGGTGGGCAGCTTTATCGGCGTCTGGCTGGGTGGGTACATCTTCTCCACGCGCGGCAGCTACGACATTGTGTGGGGCTTGGCGATTGGCCTCAGCATCATGGCGACGCTGGCCAACCTGCCCATCAACGAGCGCCCGCTGGTGCGTGACCGCGAGCTGAAGGCGGCATGATCATGAAAGCCTGGCTGCTGCGCGCGGCCATTGCGGCGGTGCTGGCGCTGGTGTTCCTGTCCTATCTGCGGCCCGAGCTCCTGCTGGATCTCGGCAACCGCATCGTGATGTGCTTCTAAACTTTCAGGAATTCTTCTTTGCCGCCGAGCCAGCGGGCGAGGTGGGCTTCCACGGTGGCGGCCTTTTCGGGCGAGGCGTCGTGCAGCAGGTCGTGGGCGACGTCGCGCGCCTGGTCGACCAGCCAGCTGTCCGTCTCCAGGTCGGCAAAGCGTAGCATCGCCTGGCCTGACTGGCGGGCGCCGAGGAATTCGCCGGGGCCGCGGATCTCCAGGTCGCGACGGGCGATCTCGAAGCCGTCCTGCGTTTCGCGCATCGTCATCAGGCGCTGCTTGGCGACGCCGCCCAGCGGGCTTTGATACAGCAGCACGCAGACGCTGGCTGCCGATCCGCGTCCCACGCGTCCACGCAGCTGGTGCAGCTGGGAGAGGCCGAAGCGTTCCGCATGTTCGATCACCATCAACGAAGCGTTGGGTACGTCGACGCCGACTTCAATCACGGTGGTGGCGACCAGCACCTGCATTTCGTTTGCGGCAAAGGCATCCATCACCACCTGCTTTTCGGCGGGCTTCAGGCGGCCGTGGACGAGGCCCACGTTGAGGTCGGGCAGGGCTTCGGCCAGCAGGGCGTGTGTGTCCGTGGCTGTTTGCAGCTGTAGCGCTTCCGATTCCTCGATCAGCGGACAGACCCAGTAAATCTGGCGTCCTTCCAGCGCGGCAGCGTGCACGCGCTCGATCACTTCATCGCGGCGGTTCTGGTCCACAGCGGCGGTGACGATGGGACTGCGGCCCGGCGGCAGCTCGTCGATCACGGACACTTCCAGGTCGGCGTAATAGGTCATCGCCAGTGTGCGCGGGATCGGCGTGGCGGACATCATCAGCTGGTGCGGGATCGCGCCCTCGGCGCCTTTATTGCGCAGGGTGAGGCGCTGGCCAACGCCGAAGCGGTGCTGCTCGTCGACGATCACCAGGCCAAGGCGCGAGAACTGCACCACGTCCTGGATCAGCGCGTGGGTGCCGATCACCAGCTGAGCCTCGCCCGATTCGATCATGTCGTAGGCGGCCTGCTTTTCTTTCTTCTTCAAACTGCCCGTCAGCCACGCGACCTTTACGCCAAGAGGCTCCATCCATGCGGCGATCTTGCGGAAGTGCTGGTCGGCCAAGATCTCGGTCGGCGCCATCAGCGCGGCCTGATAGCCGCTGTCGACAGCCTGCGCGGCGGCCAGTGCCGACACCACGGTCTTGCCGCTGCCAACGTCGCCTTGCAGCAGGCGCTGCATGGGATAGGGCTGCCGAAGGTCGGCGCGTATCTCTTTCAGCACGCGCTGCTGCGCCTTTGTGAGCTGGAAGGGCAGGGCAGCCTCGAAGCGCTCCGTCAGCGATGCGGACGGCGCTCCCTTTGGCGGGCCCTTCAGTGAGGGCGAACCCTTGGCGCGGCGCGCGCGCTGGGCGCGTTTCAGCGACAGCTGCTGCGCCAGCAGCTCATCGAACTTCATGCGCGTCCATGCGGGATGCGAGCGGTCTTCCAGCGAGTGCTCATCCACCTGCTGCGGCGGATAGTGCAGCAGCTTCACGGCGGGCTCAAAATCGGACAGGCGCATTTGTTGGCGCAGTTCGGCGGGCAGGGTATCGGTCCAGTCGACGCGCTTCATGGCGTCGCCGATGGCGCGGCGCAGAACGGGCTGCGTCAGGCCCTCACCGGACGGGTAGACCGGCGTGAGAGACGTCGGCAGCGGAGCGCCTTCGTTCACCACCTTGTACGCGGGATGCACCATCTCCGCTCCGAAGAATCCGTGTTTCAGCTCGCCCCGCGCACGCACGCGCGTGCCCTCGGCCAGCTGCTTGACCTGGCTGCCGTAGAAGTTCATGAAGCGCAGCTGCAAATCGCCCGTCTCGTCGGCGATATGTACCAGCAGCTGGCGGCGCGGCTTGAAGGCGATTTCATTTTTCACCACCACGCCCTCCACCTGCGAAGTCTCGCCGCCATGCAGGCAGGCTTCGCGGACGCTCACGACTTTGGTTTCGTCTTCATAGCGCATGGGCAGATGCAGCACCAGGTCCATATCGGTGTGCAGGCCCAGCTTGGCCAGTTTTGCCTGAGGGCTGACGGTTTTTTTGGGCGTTTTAGGCTTTGAAACAGGCATATCTGAGCATTTTTCGGGCACTAGCGTAAAATAGAGGGTTCGCCGCTGCAAAACAAGGCCAATATTGTAAGGCTTGCAGGGCAGTCCTTAACAGTTTCCGGTAGTCCGCAAATGTATTCGCTTTCCGATTTCGATTTTAACTTGCCGCCCGAGCGCATCGCGCAATTTCCGCTGCCAGACCGCAGCGCTTCCCGTCTGTTGCATTTGGATGGCGAGCAGATCATCGACCGCCAGTTTGCCGATGTCGTCAATCTGCTGCAGGCAGGCGACCTGCTGGTGATGAACGACACCCGCGTGCTGAAGGCGCGTTTCTTCGGCGTCAAGGAAAGCGGCGGCAAGATCGAGGCGCTGGTGGAGCGTGTGCTGGACAACCGCACCGTGTTGGCCCAGGTGCGCGCCTCCCGCTCGCCGCTGGCTGGCACCAGGCTGCGCCTGGCTGACGCCTTCGACGTCACCGTGGGCGAGCGTGCGGGCGAGTTCTTCACTCTGCATTTCGACGCCGATGTGTTCGACCTGATCGAAGCGCACGGCCGCCTGCCGCTGCCGCCCTACATTGAGCACGATGCGGATTCCTTCGACGAAACCCGTTACCAGACGGTGTTCAACAAGGTGCCCGGCGCCGTGGCCGCGCCGACGGCCGGCCTGCACTTCGACGAAAAGATTCTGGCCGAGCTCAAGGCCAAAGGCGTCAACTTTGCCTATGTGACACTGCACGTGGGCGCCGGCACCTTCCAGCCCGTGCGCAATGAAGTGCTGTCCGAGCACAAGATGCACACCGAGTGGTACACCATGCCGCAGGAAACGGTGGACGCCGTGCGCGCCGCCCGTGCCGCCGGCCGCGACGTGGTGGCCGTGGGCACGACCTCGCTGCGCGCCCTGGAGTCCGCTTCGCAAAGCGGCCAGCTGGAAGCGGGCAGCGCTGATACGGCCCTATTCATCACGCCCGGCTATCAGTTCAAGACGGTGACGCGCCTGATCACCAACTTCCACCTGCCCAAGTCCACGCTGCTGATGCTGGTGTCGGCCTTTGCCGGTTTCGAGGAAATCCGCAAGGCCTACGCCCACGCCATCGCTCAGGAATACCGCTTCTTCAGCTACGGCGACGCGATGTTGCTGACCACCCAAGCCCGCGCGCCGGCGATTTAAAGAGAGAAAAAGATAATGTTGGAATTCAAGCTACACAAGACCGATACCACCGGCCAGACCAAGGCCCGCCGCGGTGAAGTCAAACTGAACCACGGCGTGGTGCAGACCCCGATTTTCATGCCGGTTGGCACCTACGGCTCGGTCAAGGCGATGTCGCCGCTGGAACTGAAGGAAATCAACGCCCAGATCATCCTCGGCAACACCTTCCACCTGTGGCTGCGCCCAGGCAACGACATCATGTCCAAGTTCGGAGGCCTGCACGGCTTCATGGGCTGGGATAAGCCGATTTTGACCGACTCCGGCGGTTTTCAAGTGTTTTCGCTCGGTGATATGCGCAAGATCACCGAAGAAGGCGTGCATTTCCAGTCGCCCATCAATGGCGACAAGCTCTTCCTGTCGCCGGAAATCTCGATGCAGATCCAGCGCGTGCTGAATTCCGACATCGTCATGCAGTTCGACGAGTGCACGCCGTATGAAATCAACGGCCGTCCCGCCACCGTGGACGAGGCCGCCAAGTCGATGCGCATGTCCCTGCGCTGGGCCCAGCGCTCGTACAATGAATTCCATGAAGGCCAGAACCCGAACGCGCTGTTCGGCATCGTCCAGGGCGGCATGTTCGAGACCCTGCGCGACGAATCGCTGGCCAAGCTGGAAGAAATCAACTTCCCCGGCCTGGCCATCGGCGGCCTCTCGGTAGGCGAGCCGAAGGAAGACATGATGCGCATCCTGGCCCACGTCGGCCCGAAACTGCCCGCCAACAAGCCGCACTACCTGATGGGCGTGGGCACGCCGGAAGACCTGGTGGCCGGCGTTTCCAACGGCGTCGACATGTTCGACTGCGTGATGCCGACCCGTAACGCGCGCAATGGCTGGATTTTCACGCGTTTTGGCGACATTAAGATCAAGAACGCGCGTTATAAAGACGATAAGGCGCCGTACGACGAAACTTGCTCCTGCTACGCCTGCCGCAATTTCTCGCGCGCGTACTTGCATCATTTGCATCGTTCGCAGGAAATCCTGGGTGCGCGCCTGAACACCATCCACAATTTGCATTACTACCTGGACATCATGCAGCAGATGCGCGACGCCCTGGACGAGGACCGTTTCCCCGCCTGGGTACAACAATTCCACGCCGACCGGGCGCGGGGTGTCTAAAAAAACAACCGGAAGTCTGGCGGCCGCCGGTCCCGGTGCTAGAATACAGCGCTATTTTTTCAAACTTATTATCGGAGTCATTGTGTTCATTTCTAACGCGTACGCGCAAACCGGCACCCCTATGGATTCTTTCCTGGGTGGTAACTTCGGCACCTTCCTGCCGCTGATCGTGATGTTTGTGGCGATGTACTTCCTGATGATCCGTCCTCAGCAAAAACGCGCCAAGGAACAGAAAGCCATGATGGAAGCGCTGGCCAAGGGCGATGAAGTCGTCACCGCCGGCGGCATCCTGGGCAAGGTCGCCAAGGTGAGCGACCTGTACGTGACCCTGGAACTGTCCAGCGGCGCGGAAATGGTGGTGCAGAAGAATTCTGTCACCATGCTGCTGCCAAAAGGCACGCTGAAGTCGCTGTAATCCCGGCCGGCCCCGTCTTGTACGGGGCCGTGTCTCGTCGGCTCAACATTTAACGCTGAACAATATGAATCGTTATCCCGTCTGGAAATACATAGTCATTGCCGTCGCCATTCTGCTGGGCGCGCTGTACACCGCGCCCAACTACTTCGGCGACTCGCCTGCGGTGCAGGTCACGAGCGGCAAGTCAACCGTCAAGATGACGTCGGACATGGTGGCCAAGGTGGAGTCCGTTCTCAAAGCCGAGAACGTCAAGACCGACGGCATCGAGTTTGACGGCTCGGGCACCTACGCCTCCGTGCGCGCCCGCTTCGACGATCCGGACACCCAGTTCAAGGCCAAGTCCGTGCTGGAAAAGGACCTGAACACCGATCCGGCAGATCCGACCTACCTGGTGGCCCTGAACCTGCAGCCGAACACCCCGAAGTGGATGCAAAGCCTGCGCGCCCTGCCCATGTACCTGGGCCTGGACTTGCGCGGCGGCGTGCACTTCCTGATGCAGGTGGACGTGAAGGCGGCCCTGTCCAAGCGCGTGCAAGGCATCCAGGCGGCGTCGCGCAGCCTGCTGCGTGACAAGAATATCCGTCACGCCGGCATCGACCGCGTGGGCGACACCATCGAGATCAAGTTCCGCGACGAAGAGACCCGCCAGAAGGCCAAGGACGTGCTGGCCGGCGCCATGGGCGACCTGACCTTCGTCGACGCCGGCGAGGGCAGCGAGCTGAAGACCATCGTCAGCATGAAGCCTGCCGCGCTGAAGCAGACCATCGAAGACGGCGTGAAGCAGAATATTTCCACCCTGTCCAAGCGCGTGAACGAGCTGGGCGTGGCTGAACCCATCATCCAGCAGCAAGGCCCTGACCGCATCGTCGTCCAGTTGCCGGGCGTGCAGGACGTGGCGCGCGCCAAGTCCGTGATCGGCCGCACCGCGACCCTGGAAATCCACATGGTGGATGACAGCATCACCCCGGGCACCGAGCTGACCTCGGCCATTCCGTTCAACTCCGAGCTGTACACCGTCGGCAAGGGCGTGCCTGTCGTGCTGAGCAAGGACGTCGTGCTGAGCGGCGACTATATCTCCAGCGCCACCGCCAGCTTCGACCAGAACCAGCGTCCTGCCGTGAGCATCGACCTGAACGGCGACGGCGGCCGCAAGATCCGTGAAGCGACCCGCGACAACGTGGGCAAGCGCATGGCCATCGTGCTGCTGGAAAAGGGCAAGCCGGAAGTGCTGTCGGTGGCGACCATCCAGAGCGAACTGGGCAGCCGCTTCCAGATCACCGGCATGGGCAACGCGGAAAACGCCGCCGAACTGGCCCTGCTGCTGCGCGCCGGCGCCCTGTACGCGCCAATGGACGTGATCGAAGAACGCACCATCGGCCCGCAGCTGGGCGCGGAAAACATCGCCAAGGGCCTGCACTCGACCGAGTACGGCTTCGCCGCGATCGCCGTCTTCATGATCATCTACTACATGATGTTCGGCTTCTTCAGCGTGCTGGCGCTGGCCTGCAACCTGCTGTTGCTGGTGGCCCTGCTGTCGATGATGCAGGCGACCCTGACCCTGCCGGGTATCGCGGCTATCGCCCTGGCCCTGGGTATGGCAATTGACGCCAACGTGCTGATTAATGAGCGTATCCGCGAGGAACTGCGTAAAGGGAACTCGCCGCAAGCAGCCATTGCGGACGGTTTCAGCCACGCCTGGGCGACCATTCTGGACTCCAACGTGACCACCCTGATCGTGGGCGTGGCGCTGTGGGTGTTCGGTTCCGGTCCGATCCGCGGCTTTGCCGTGGTGCACTGCCTGGGCATCCTGACTTCCATGTTCTCGGCCGTCTTCATGTCGCGCGGCGTGGTCAACCTCTGGTATGGCCGCAAGAAGAAGCTGCAATCCATCGCTATCGGCACCGTCTGGGTGCCCGGCACGAAATAATCAGAGG
>Ga0213872_10001778_pt1 | contig 13464 bp, 14 predicted proteins | sample VelepicomBERX_R2_FD_160071 | JGI IMG/M metagenome (GOLD analysis project Ga0213872, IMG submission 160071) | Rhizosphere microbial communities from Vellozia epidendroides in rupestrian grasslands, the National Park of Serra do Cipo, Brazil - RX_R2 | ecosystem: Host-associated > Plants > Roots >...
ACGACCTGGACGTGGAAACCCTGCGTGCGCTGGAAGATGCGCTGCTGGAATTCGCCGGCTCGGTGATGGTGATCTCCCACGACCGCTGGTTCCTGGACCGTATCGCCACCCACATCCTGGCCTTCGAAGGCGACTCGCAAGTGACCTTCTTCGACGGTAACTATCAGGAATACGAAGCCGACAAGAAGAAGCGACTGGGTGAAGAAGGCGCCAAGCCTAAGCGCATCCGCTACAAGCCGCTGACCACGTAATAAAAAAAGCCGGGGAAACCCGGCTTTTTCGTTTTTAGAAGTGGTAGGCCACTGCTGCGGTGATGGCCCCTTGCTTGCGGCCGAAGTCGTTATCGTTCTTGCCGTAGTGCTCATACTCCAGCGAGGCCGATACTTGCTTGTTGATGGCGTATTCTGCGCCGACCGATGCATACAGCGCCGTCTTGTTGCCGCTACCGCCCAGGCCAGCTGCGGAGCCGGTGGCTTCCACGCTGTTGTGGTTACGGGCAGCACCCAGCTTGCCGAACACGGAGAACTGCTCGTTCACCGGGAAGCTGCCTTTGCCTGCCAGATAGAAGGAATGGGCGTCGCTTTCAATGTGGCCAGCGGTGCCGCCAATGCTCATGTCGCGGCTGGCGCTACCGAAGTCGGTGTAGCCGCCTTCAATTGCCCAGGTCTTGTCGAGGTTATAGCCAGCGAACAGCTTGCCGGTGCCTTTGGTGGTGCTGTCATCGCCGCCGACCGCGCCAGCGACATCGAACTTGTCATGGGTGCCGACCAGGCCGACACCGGCGTAAGCGCCGACATCGGCTGCGTGGGCAGAAACGCCGGTCAAGGCAGTAGCGGTGGTAATCAGTGCAAAGAGGATTTTTTTCATGATTGAGATCTTTCAGCTTTGGTTATCGATAGTCTTGCCTTGGATCGCAGTTGCATTGAATTGCGATGGAGCCAAGATAGCACTTGGATCAACCCCGGTCCGTCCCGATTCCGTAAGAAATGTGACGAGATGTAAGCCGAAATAGGCAAAAGATGAGCGAAGTTGCCAATACTTAGGCGAAACTTAAACGCACTTGAAAAATCAGAGGATATTTCGGAAAGTCAGGTTGATGCGCGGCCCGCAGGGCTTGCTTTCCTTGTTGATGCCATGCAACCAGTGGCTTTGCAGCGCGCCCGCCATCAGCAGCAGGCTGCCGTCGCCCAGCGCCAGCTTGCGCTGCAGGGGCAGGCGGCGGTGTTTGAGGATGAAGGTGCGCGCCGCGCCAAAGCTCAGCGAGGCGATGGCCGGATGCGGGCCCAGCTCTTTTTCATCATCGGCATGAAAGCCCATGCTGTCGCGCTGGTCGCGGTAGTAGTTGAGCAGCACGCTGTTGAACTGGCGCCCGGTGGCCTGCTCCACTGCCTGTTTCAGCAGCAGTTGCAGCGGCGTAAACGGCAGTGGATGCAGGGTCATGCCGGAATAGGTGTAGCTGGCTTCGCCATGCCAGGCCGTCAGGCGCGGCTGCAGGTAAGTTTTGCCGTAGACGGTGATGTGCTCGGCGCGCCAGGACGTTTCCTCCAGCAGGCACTGCATGACCAGCTCCGGCGTCAAGCCATCCGGCAAGGGCAGGCGCTGCTGAAAGTACAGCTCGCCGTCTTCGATGGGAATTGCCAGCAGGCCCGGATCATGGTCGGAAAATAAGTCCATGCGCGCTATGATAGCGGCAACCAACATTTCCGGAGATATCCATGCAAAAGCGCCAGTTTCTGCAAACGCTCGCCGTCGCCGGCGTGCTGCCCGCCGCAGCCCAGGCCGCACCGAACGCCGCCGGCCCGACCCTGCTGACGGTGACAGGCGCGATCAGCAAGCCCAACCGTGGCAAGCTGGATCCCGTACGCGACCAGATGATGTACAAGCAGAAGCTGAGCTTTGAGCAAGCCCATGCTTTCGATTTTGCCGCGCTGACAGCCCTGCCCGCCTTTACCATCCGCCCGACCCTGGAATACGACGGCAAGCCGCATACCCTGAGCGGCCCCAACCTGCTGGACGTGGTCCGCGCGGCAGGCGCCGCACCGAGCGATTCCGGCAAGCTGGTACTGCGGGCGGTGGATGGCTATGCGGCCAGCATCACGGTGGCGCAGGCGCGCGCGCAGCGCTTCATCGTGGCCACCCATCTGGATGGCGCACCAATGGCACTGGGGGGATTAGGTCCGCTGTGGGCGATCTACGATGCGGATAAAGTGGCCGAGATGGCACAAAAGCCCCTGGCGGAGCGCTTTGGCTCCTGCCCATGGGCTTTGTATCACATCGAAGTGCAGGCTTGAACGATCAGGCGTAGGCTTCCGCCAGGCTCATCACGCGCGGCACGATTTCAATACCGATGCCGCCGAACAGGTTCTTCAGCGCAGCCATATTGGCTTCGGCTTCTTCCGGCTTCCAGCCCTGGAACAGGTCGGTGCCGTCTTTCTGGAAGTGCAGATCCAGCACCTTGCCGCGGTCTTTATGGGTGTAGCCGCCGCTATAGGTGTTCTTGAAACCCAGTGCGGCCAGCGCGGCCAGCACTTCGCTTGGCTGGTTGTCCGGGTCGGTGGCCATGAAAACGCCATAGGTCTTACCAGGCGGCTTGGCCGCGATGTCGACTTCGTAGATACCAGGTGCCTTGGTAACAGAAGTACTCTTCAGAAATAACATGGTCTAACCCCTTGGAGCGTGATTCTTGTAGAAAACATTCTAAGAAACAAGCATATTTCTTATTCGGATGTTTGTCGACTGGTCGGGCGCTTTTTTTTACAAACGTACCATTCGCGCGCCAATGCCCACTCTTAAAATATAGTTGTGTGTTAGTAATTTGCAAGGAGTTACGAATTGGCCTTGCGGCGGGCCAGATCGGCGGTCGGCGCCACCAGGGACTGGTATAGCTCGCCAGTTGGCGTATCCCATTGCGCAACCGCCTGCTGCTGCCGCGCCACGGTCGCCATATCGCCACGCGCGATGGGGCCGCTGAGCGCCGCCGCCGCGCCTAAACGGAACACGTTGGCCATCGATTCGCTGGCCAACGGCTGGGCCATCTGGCGCGCAATGGACTCGGGAATACCGGCAGCCTGGTAGGCGCGCAGAGCCGCGTCCAGCACCGTCACCAGGTAATTGCTCGCAAAAACAGCAGCAGCGTGATACACGGTCTTGGCGGCGGCGTCGATCGGCACCGGCTGGGCGCCGATGGCTTGCAGCGCGGGCGTCAGCAGCGCCAGCGCTGCAGCGTCGCCTTCGATGCCGCAAAAGGTGCCCGAAAATTGGGCAGCCACCGCCGCCGTATCGGCAAAGCTGCGGATCGGATGCACGCTGGCCAGCAGCGCACCGGCGGCACGCGCCGCTTCCATGCGGTCGGAGGCCAGCGCGCCACTGCAGTGGAACACCACCGCGTTCTTGATTGGCAGGGCCGCGGCCAGCGCGGCGCTGGCGGGCACGATCTGGTCGTCGGTAACCGCCAGCAGATAAACGTCGGCCGGGCGCAGCTGCGCGTAACTGTCCACAGCGCGGCCGGCGCCCATGAATTCCACCGCCTGCTGAGCACTGGCCTGCGAGCGGGTCAGCACATCCTGCAACTGCCAGCCGCCCTGCTGCGCCAGCAGCTTGCCCAATACGCGGCCGACATGGCCCGCGCCGATCAGATTCAGCGTCGTCATCAGAAGCGCGATCCCGGCTGCTTGAGGAAGGCTTCCTCCTCTGGCGTCGAAGGCCGTCCGACGATGGCGTTACGGTGCGGGAAACGGCCAAAGCGGGCGATCACCTCGCGGTGCTTGCGCGCGTAGTCGCACATATCGTTGAGCGCCGGATGAGCCTTGGACAGGCGCGTGAACAGGGCTACGGCCTGATTCTGCATCTCCATGTCTTCCGCATGCTCGAACGGCATGTAGATGAAGGAACGGTGGAACGGCGGCATGGCCAGGTCTTCATCGCCATCCACCATATCCTGTGCCGCCTGCAGCGCCAACGCGTCGCCAGCGAAGGCCAGCGGCGTGCCGCGATGGATGTTGCGGGTGAACTGATCCAGCAGCAGGATGCGCGCCAGCGCGGAGCGTGGACCTTCCGCATCCCAGGAACGCAGCGCGCCGGACAGGGCCTGATCCACCAGCGCGCCAAAGCGCTCGCGGATCTGCTGGTCGAAAGCATCGTCCTTGATGAACCACTCGCGGCGCGGCTGGTCCGGGTCCGCCTCGGGCGGGAACCAGAACTGGTAGACGGCTTGGGCGTCGGGATTCATGGAACGCAGCATGACAAATCCTCAGTTACGTGCGTGGGTCAGCTGGAAGCCGTCCACGCCGTCGAAGGTATTCAGCTCGGCGGCCAGCGCGGTCAGCGGCGCACCGCTACGCTTGTCCAGCGCAATGGCAACGAAACGCCATTCCTGCTTGTGCGCTTCGCAGGCCACCATCAGCGAGCCCAGGGCAATTTCATAGCCGCGCGCCAGCGCCATCGCACGCAGCGCTTTCTCGTCCGGCATGAAGCCGGTGCGGAAGCGCATGGTGATGGCCACCGCGTGGCGCGAAGGCAGCCAGTTCTCCACCCTGGTCAGGTACATCATCGCCATCGCGCAGAACAGCGCCAGGCCCATGGCCGACAGGTAGAAACCCAGCCCCACCAGCACGCCGATCACGGACGAGGCCCACAACGAAGCCGCCGTGGTCAGGCCGCTGATGTTGAAGCCTTCGCGCATGATCACACCCGCGCCGAGAAAGCCGATGCCGCTGACAATACCCTGGATCACGCGGGTCGGATCGACCAGCGCGTGGACCACGCCGCCGCCAAACCAGAAACTGGGATAGCCCGCCACCACGGTCAGCGCGCAGGAGGCCATGCATACCAGGCCGTAGGTACGCATGCCGGCGGCGCGGCCGTGGTAAGAGCGTTCGTAGCCCACCAGCAGGCCGAGCGCCAGGGCCCCCAGTAAATTCAGCAGAATCACGCCATTGGTGACAAGCTGGGAAGTGGACCAGTAGGAGCTAAGGATTTCGTAAGAAGGCATGGCGTCTCTCTGCGCTTAAGGCGCTTTTTTTGTCAGCTGTTTTTCGAAGGCGGCATCCAGCTTGCTCACGCGCTTGGGCGCTTGCGGGCTAAGGCCATTCACGAAGGCCACAAAGTCATCCAGTTCCAGCGGCGCGCATAGCGGCGGCAGGCCCGGACCTTCGGACAAGAAGAAGTGGCCGCTGCCGGTGCGCGACATGGTGTACTTGGCGTTGCCGGTGCGTTTCTTCAGACGGTCAACGGCGCCGGTAGCCTTGGTGGAGCGGGAGGAAGCACTCATAGCGGCACCGTACGGTTTTCCAGCCAGGCCAGGGCGTCGCCGGACAAATGCGGCTGCAGGCGCGTGCGCACCGTGGCGTGGTAATCGTTAAGCCATTGGCGCTCATCATCACGCAGCAGCGAAGGTTCGATGCAGCGGGTGTCGATGGGGCACAGGGTCAGGGTTTCAAAGCGCAGGAAGTCGCCAAAGCTGTTGCTCTCCGACGGACGATTGAGCACCAGATTTTCAATGCGGATGCCCCACTGGCCGGGACGGTACAGGCCCGGCTCGATCGAGGTGATCATGCCCGGCTCCATGGCGGTATGCGGCTCCGGCATGGAGGATGGCGAAATCGACTGCGGGCCTTCATGCACATTGAGGAAGTAGCCGACGCCGTGGCCGGTGCCGTGGCCGAAGTCCAGGCTCGCAGCCCACAGCGGCGCACGAGCGATGGCGTCCAGCATGGGCGACTTGGTCCCGCGCGGGAACTGGGCGCAGGACAGCGCGATCATCCCTTTCAGCACCAGGGTGAAGTCGCGCTTGTGCGCAGCGGTGATATTGCCGACGCCGACCACGCGGGTGATGTCGGTGGTGCCGCCGATATACTGGCCGCCGGAATCGATCAGCAGCAGGCCATCGCCTTCAATCACCGAGTGGCGCTGTTCCGTGGCGCGGTAATGCATGATGGCGCCATTGCTGCGGAAGCCCGCAATGGTGCTGAAGCTTGGACTGACGAAGCCGGGACGGCGCGCACGCGCGGCCGTAATCTCGCGGTCGACATCCAGCTCGGTCAGCGGCTGGCGCTGCGCCAAAGTCTGCTCCAGCCAGACAAAGAATTCGCACAGGGCGGCGCCGTCCTGCTCCATCGCGGCGCGCACGTGCGCGGCTTCGGCATCGGTCTTGCGCGACTTGGCGAGCGTGGTCGGGTTGATCGCTTCCACCACCTTGATCCGCGCAGCGACGGCCTGGCGCGTGCCGTGGGTGATGCGGCGCGGGTCGAGCAGCAGCGCGCTTTCCGCGGGCAGCGCTGCGATGGTGCTTGCGGCATCGGCATATGGCGCGATATCGATACCGTCCCGCGCCAGCGTGGCGGCCAATGCGGGCGCGATCTTGGCGTCGGCGACAAACAGCGTGGTGCGCTGTGGGCCAACGAGGGCGTGGGCCACGAACACGGGGTTGTAGTTGACGTCCGAGCCGCGCAGATTGAACAGATAAGCGATATCGTCCAGGGTCGAAATCAGATGGTGGCTGGCGCCATGCTGCTGCATCGCTGCGCGCAGGTCGGCCAGCTTGGCGGCGCGCGGCTTGGAGGCATAGGGCGGCAGATGCTCGAACACCGGCGCTTGCGGCAAGCCGGGACGCATATCCCATACTTCGTCCAGCAGATCCAGCTCGGTGCGCAGCGCAATCTGGCGTGCTTCCAGCGCCTGCGCCAGCATGCGCGCGATGGACAAGCTCAGTACCGCGCCATCCACAGCCAGCGACTGGCCGGGCTTCAGCTGCGCGGCCAGCCAGTCGATGTATTGGACGCTGCCGCCCGAAGCCATCTTCATGAGCTGGATGCCGGTGCCGGCCAGTTCCGTTTCCGCCTGCTGCCAGTAGCGCGCGTCGGTCCACACGCCAGCGAAATCCGCCGTGACGATCAGCGTGCCGGCCGAGCCGGTAAAACCGGAAAAATACTGCCGCCCCTGCCAGCGCTCAGGCAGGTATTCGGACAAATGGGGATCGGACGACGGCACCAGCAAGGCGTCGACGTTATGGCGGCGCATGGCCTGTCGCAGTAAGGCGATGCGGCCGGCGATGTCGGTAGGTTCTGGAATATGCATGGAATTCAATATCGAAGCTTGCCATCATGATACAGCGAATGCCTCACCGCCGTAGGTGTTCGGCGGAGCGCGGAGTGGCGTATATGCCTCCGCGCAAATAAATTGCTTGGGGTAGAAGGAGAGTTTCTGTATATTTACTTACCTACCTTGCAAGAAATTTGTTTTCATGGAAAGCAACACTCAACCCTCCCCCAAGCCGCGTGTCCGGCTTAGCGAGATCGACCTGGCAAAAGGCCTGGCCATTATGCTGGTGGTCTGGGGCCACATCGTCGCCACCGACAACCCTCCGGGCAATGCCTGGTACGGCGCCAGCAAATCCTTTGTCTACCTGTTTCACATGCCGTTCTTTATGTTCCTGAGTGGCACCGTGGCCGGCTATGGCTACAGCCAGGTAGGCAGCGTCCGCGACTGGGCCGGCTTCGTGCACAAGAAGCTGACACGCCTGCTGCCGGCCTACGTATTATTTGGCACGGTCATCGTTGCCGGGAAAATCTTCGCGTCCCATTACGTCCACGTGGATAACGTACCGCCTTCGTTCTGGTATGGCGTTTGGGAAGTCCTGACCATGCCTTTGAACAGCGGCGCCCGCTCGCTATGGTTCATCTACGTGCTGTTCCTGTATTACCTGACCCTGCATCCGTGGATGCTGTTGTCCGGTCAGCGCATCCTGCCGCTGTTAGGCGTCGGGCTGCTGCTGCCATTCCTACATTTGCCGGAAGTCCTCCTGCTCAATACCTACGCCGAGTTCTTCCTGTTCTTTGTCCTGGGTTTGGCGGCAGGGCGACATTATCCGCAGTTCAAGGAACAGCTCAAACGCTGGGGAGGCATTGCCATCCTGCTGTTCCTGGCGGCCCTGCTCATGGTCTATGCTATCCCGCAATTGCCGGGAAAACTGATCGCAGGCTTGTTCAGCATTCCTGCACTGCTTTACCTGATGAGCCGCACCACGTCTCCGACCGTGCAGCACTGGCTGCGCTATTTTGGCACCTACTCGTTTGTGATCTACTTGCTCAACACGGTGTTCATTGGTGTGATCAAGGCGGCAGGTCTCAAAGTGCACCCTTGGGACAATGCTGCCTTTCTGGTTTTTGTCCCATTCTTGTTCTTCGGCGGGCTACTGCTGCCTGTCCTGACCAAGCGCGTGGTCTTTGCCCGCGTCAGCTACCTCGACAAAATCACGCAATAAGACTCTGCGTCAGCTTTCGTAGCGGCGCAGGCCGTCCAGGTCGAGGATGCGGATACCACCGTAGTCGAGGCTCAGCAGGCCCTGGCGCTCCAGGTGCTGCAAAGCCTGGTTGGCGCGCTGGCGCGAGGCGCCGGACAGGAAGCCCAGCTCTTCCTGCGAGATCTGCACCAGGCGATCACGCCATGGGTACAGATGCGAGTTGAACATCGACGCCAGCGAGCGCGCGATGCGCGTATCCAGGTCCAGTAGGCGCTCGTTTTCCACCATGCCGATGAACTGGCCCAGCCGTTCATTCAGCTGCATCAGCAGGAAGCGCGTGAATGGCAGGCTGGATTCCAGCAGCCAGTGAAAGGTCGCCGTCGGCATACGGGCGATGCGGCTGTCGCGCAAGGCCATGGCGTCGTACTTGAGGAACTCATCCTTGAGCAGCGAGCCCTCGCCAAACCAGCCGCCCGGCGGCACGCCGGTAAAGGTCACGCTCTTGCCGGAGGCGGAGAAGTTATTCATCTTGACCATGCCGCCAACGATGCCCAGCCAGTTTTCCACCTTGTCGCCCTTGCGGCAGACATAGCCGCCCTTGGGCACAAAGGTCTCGAAGGTGTCCGCTTCCACCCGCGCCATTTGCTCGGGCGTGAGGCATTCCGCCCACATCGCCGAGCGTAGAAATTCCTTAAGGGTCGGTTGTATTTCTGCCATTGTTGCGCCGCATAATCAAAATCTAGGTCAATTGTCCCCGAAATGACAACACGGGGCCAGACCTCAGGCTAATATCATCACACAAAAAGCACACCAGGGAGACAGAGGTGCACAAGACGACGGACACATTCCCGCGCAAACTGCTTGAGCATGGCCGCGTGCGGCCATCGCGGCCGGCATTCCGCGAGAAATACCTGGGCATCTGGCAGAGCTGGACCTGGGCCGAGGTCAATGAAGAAGTGCGTGCCCTGGCCTGCGGCTTGGCGGCGCTGGGCTTTGAGCGCAGCATGAATCTGGCCATCATCGGCGACAACCGTCCGCGCCTGTACTGGGCCATGCTGGCCGCGCAATGCCTGGGCGGCGTGCCGGTGCCGCTGTATCAGGACGCTCCCGCCGCCGACATGCTCTATGTGCTGGAAAACGCCGAGATCCATTACGCCATCGTGGAAGACCAGGAGCAGGTCGACAAGCTGCTGGAGCTGAAAACCGATTATCCCCACATCGCCCATATCGCCTACGAGGACGAGCGAGGCATGCGCCACTACAGGCAGCCGGGCCTGACCTCCTTCGCCAAACTGCAGGAGCTGGGCCGCCAGTGGGACAAGGAACACCCAGGCGCCTTCGACGCCGCCGTGCAGGCCGGGACCACCGGCGACAACGCCATCATCCTGTACACCTCCGGCACCACCGGCAAGCCGAAAGGCGTGTGCCAGACTCATTCCGCACTGCTGGCGGCGGGCACCGGCGGGGTAGGCTTCGAGCAGCTCACTGATGAGGAAAACGTGCTGTCCTACCTGCCCATGGCCTGGGTGGGCGACTGCCTGTTCTCCTTTGCCCAGGCCATGACGGCCGGCTTTACCGTCAACTGCCCGGAATCCGGCGAGACGGTGATGACCGATATGCGCGAGATCGGCCCGACCTACTACTTCGCTCCGCCGCGCGTGTTTGAAAACATGCTGACCACGGTGATGATCCGCATGGAAGACGCGGGCGCCATCAAGCGCCGTATGTTCCATCACTTTATGGAGGTGGCGCGCCGCAGCGGCGCCGCCATCCTGGACGGCAAGCCGGTGGCGCTGGGTGAGCGCATCGCCTACGCCATCGGCCGCGTGCTGGTATATGGTCCGCTGAAAAATGTGCTGGGCATGTCGCGCATCCGCGTGGCTTATACGGCGGGTGCGGCGATCGGGCCGGACCTGTTCCGGTTCTACCGCTCCATCGGCGTGAACCTGAAGCAGTTCTACGGCTCCACCGAAACCTGCGCTTACATCTGCCTGCAGCCGGACGGCCAGATCAAGTTTGACAGCGTGGGCCTGCCCGCACCGGGCGTGGAGGTCAAGCTGGCCGATAACGGCGAGGTGCTGGTCAAGTCCCCGACCCTGATGACCTGCTACTACAAGCGTCCCGATGCCACCAGCGAGGCGATCGACGCGCAAGGCTACTTCCACACCGGCGATGCCGGCCTGTTCGATCACGAAGGCCATCTGAAAATCATCGACCGCGCCGCCGACGTGGGCCGCATGAACAACGGCGCCATCTTCGCGCCCAACTACATCGAGAACAAACTGAAGTTCTTCCCGTTTATCAAAGAGGCGGTGGCCTTCGGGCACCAGCGCGATGAGGTCTGCGCCTTCCTCAACATCGATATGGAAGCCGTCGGCAACTGGGCCGAGCGGCGCGGCATCGCCTACTCCGGCTACACCGACCTGGCGGCCAATCCGCAGGTATATGAGCTGATGCGCGAGAGCGTGGAAAAGGTCAACGCCGACCTGGCCGCCGAAGAAGGCATGGGCGCGACGCAGATCCATCGCTTCCTGGTGCTGCACAAGGAGCTGGACCCGGACGATGATGAGCTGACCCGCACCCGCAAGGTACGCCGCAAGTTCATCGCCGAAAAATACGCGGTGCTGATCGAGGCGCTCTACAGCGGCAAACAGTCGCAGTACATCGAGACCCAGGTCAAGTTTGAAGATGGCCGCAGCGGCGTGGTAGCGGCCGATCTGCGGATTGCCCCAGCCAAGACCTTCCCTGCCCTGCAAGCGGCGGCATGACGGAGAGCGCGATCATGAAAATGAACGAACCGGGCGACAACTTCGGCGCCACCACCGGCCGCCAGATCGGCCCCGTCATCCTCGACCTGCAGAATATCTCGCTGTCGTTTGGCGGGGTGAAGGCGCTGACCAATATCTCCTTCGACGTGCGCCAGCATGAGATCCGCGCCATCATCGGCCCCAACGGTGCTGGCAAAAGCTCGATGCTCAACGTGATCAACGGCGTGTATCGCCCGCAGCAAGGCAGCATCATGTATCGCGGCCAGCAGCGCAAGAATATGGACTGCTACGCCGCCGCCAAATCCGGCATCGCGCGCACCTTCCAGAACATCGCCCTGTTCAAGGGTATGACAGTGCTGGACAACATCATGACGGGCCGGAACCTGAAGATGAAGTCCAACTTCCTCATGCAGGCGCTGTACTGGGGACCGGCACGGCGCGAGGAGATCGAACACCGCGTCAAATGCGAAGAGATCATCGACTTCCTGGAGATCCAGGCCATTCGCAAAACGCCGGTGGGCCGCCTGCCCTACGGCCTGCAGAAGCGCGTGGAGCTGGGGCGCGCCCTGGCCGCCGAGCCGGAGATCCTGCTGCTGGATGAGCCCATGGCCGGCATGAACGTGGAAGAGAAGCAGGACATGTGCCGCTTCATCCTCGACGTCAACGACCAATTCGGCACCACCATCGTGCTGATCGAGCACGACATGGGCGTGGTGATGGATATCTCCGACCGCGTGGTGGTGCTCGACTACGGCAAGAAGATCGGCGACGGCACGCCGGACGAGGTGCGCTGCAATGAGGACGTGATCAACGCATACCTTGGGGTGGGCTGCGAATGAATATCAACTTCTTCTTCGAGGTGCTGATCGGCGGCCTGCTGTCCGGCGTGATGTATGCGCTGGTGGCGATTGGCTTTGTGCTGATCTACAAGGCCTCCGGCGTGTTCAACTTTGCCCAGGGTGCGATGGTGTTCTTTGCCGCGCTGACCTGCGTGGGCATTGTGGACAAGTTCGGCGTTTCCCTCTGGGTGGCGGTGCCGCTGACGATTGTGGTGATGATCATCCTCGGCCTGCTGATCGAGCGCATGGTGCTGCGGCCTTTGGTCAACCAGCCGGAGATCACGCTGTTCATGGCCACCATCGGCCTGTCCTTCTTCCTGGAAGGGCTGGCGCAGCTGATCTGGGGCTCGCAGGTGCACAAGCTGGAACTGCCGATCGAAGACGTGCCACTGCAAGTCCTGATGGACAAGTTCAACATCCTCGTTTCGCAATTCGATGTGGCGGCAGCTGGCATCTGCGCCCTGCTGGTGACGGCACTGGCGCTGCTGTTCTCGAAGACCAAGGTGGGCCGCGCCCTGCGCGCCGTAGCGGACGATCACCAGGCCGCGTTGGCCGTCGGTATTCCGCTGCAGCGCATCTGGGCCGTGCTGTGGGCCGTGGCGGGTATGGTCGCGCTGGTGGCGGGCATGCTGTGGGGCGCGCGCAATGGCGTGCAGTTCGCGCTGACCTTTGTGGCGCTGAAGGCGCTGCCGGTGCTGATCCTGGGCGGCTTTACTTCCATGCCGGGTGCGATCGTGGGCGGCCTGCTGATCGGCGCTTCCGAAAAACTGGCCGAGGTGTATATCGGTCCGATGGTCGGCGGCGGCATCGAGGGCTGGTTCCCTTATGTGCTGGCCCTGCTGTTCCTGCTGGTGCGGCCGGAAGGCCTGTTCGGCGAAAAAATCATCCGGAGGATCTGAGCCATGTTTTACCGCGAAGCGGGACAATTCAAGACCAGCTACGAGGCCGACAGCCAGATCTTCCCGATCCGCCAGGACCGTATCGCCCTGGGCGTGCTGCTGGTGCTGGCCCTGACGCTGATTCCGATGCTGGCATCGCCCTATATGCTGTCGGCGATCCTGATTCCCTTCCTGATTTTTTCGCTGGCGGCGCTGGGGCTGAATATCCTGACCGGCTATGCGGGCCAGCTATCGCTCGGTACGGCGGCCTTTATGGCGGTCGGTGCATTTGCATCGTATAACTTTGTCGCGCGCATTCCCGGTATCCCGGTGCTGCTGGCCTTTGTGCTGGGCGGCTTGAGTGCGGCGATGGTGGGCATCGCCTTCGGCCTGCCTTCGCTGCGGATTCGCGGTTTCTATCTGGCCGCCGCCACGCTGGCCACGCAATTCTTTGTGGTGTGGTGCCTGACCAAGATTCCCTACCTGACCAATGGCAGTTCGTCCGGCGTGATCACGGCGCAAAAGATCGTCATCCTCGGCTATGCCTTCGATACGCCGGCGCGCAAATACCTGCTGGTGCTGGGCGTGGTGGCCGTGATGGCGCTGCTGGCCAAGAACATGATCCGCTCCAACGTGGGCCGCTCCTGGATGGCGGTGCGCGATATGGACATGGCGGCGGAAGTGATCGGCATCCGCCTGATGCGCACCAAGCTGCTGGCCTTTGCCGTCAGCTCCTTCTA
>Ga0213872_10001780_pt1 | contig 13459 bp, 11 predicted proteins | sample VelepicomBERX_R2_FD_160071 | JGI IMG/M metagenome (GOLD analysis project Ga0213872, IMG submission 160071) | Rhizosphere microbial communities from Vellozia epidendroides in rupestrian grasslands, the National Park of Serra do Cipo, Brazil - RX_R2 | ecosystem: Host-associated > Plants > Roots >...
ACCAGCCCGGCGCCGGCACCAGCCAGGGCAATGGCGCCCAGTTGAGCTATTCCTATGTGGCGCCGCTGGCCGACCCGTCGGTCTGGTCCAAGTGGGCTTACTACACCTTCAGCAAGGACTCGCCGCTGACGCTGCGCCCCACGCTGGAGGCGGCCCAATACCGCTGGCTGTTGGAATTCCTGCGCTGCTGCAATGCCCAGCGCGTGCGCCACACCACCATAGCTCTGCTCAAGCTGGCCTTCTACAGCCGCGACCAGCTCACGCAATGGAACGCCGGCCTGGACCTGCAGTTCGACTACCAGCGCTCGGGCAAGCTGGTGATGTTCACCGATACCCAGGGCCTGGACGCCGCCGCGCAGCAGGTGCAGTTCCAGGCGCAATACGGTTGCCAGCAGGAAGTGCTGAGCGCGGCCGCCTGCATCCGCATCGAACCCGCGCTGGGCCGCTCGCAACGCGACTGGGCCGGTGGCGTCTACACCCCCAGCGAAGAAGCCGGCGACTGCCCGCAGTTCTGCCGTGCGCTGGTAGAGGTGATGCAGGCCGATCCGAATTTCCGCTTCATCGGCAACACCCGCGTGACCGCCACGCGCGTGCGTGAGGGCAGCCTGCAGGCAGTGCAGGCCGGCAGCGAATGGATCAGCGCCGAGCGCTTCGTGCTCGCGCTGGGTGCCGAGAGCGCCGACTTCGCCCGCCAGGTGGGACTGTCGCTACCGCTCTACCCGCTCAAGGGCTACAGCATCACCGTACCGCTCGAAGACGAGACCAGCCGCGCCGCCGCGCCGCAGGTGTCCATCACCGACATCTCGCGCAAGATCGTCTACGCCCGCCTGGGCCAGCGCCTGCGCGTGGCGGGCCGCATCGAACTGGTGGGCCGGGACCGCAGCATCCCCCAGCGCGCCATCGACGAACTCAAGAGTGGCATGGGCGAGCTCTTCCCCGACTGCAGGCTGGGCGAGGATGCCACGCTGTCGCCGTGGATGGGTTTCCGTCCGGCCACACCCAGTGGGGTGCCCATCGTCGGCGCCTCGCCGGTGGGCAATCTCTACCTCAACATCGGCCAGGGTGCGCTGGGCTGGACCCTGGCCTGCGGCAGCGCGGCGCTGCTGGCCGACCAGATCGCCGGCCGCCGCTGCGCCATCGACGACGCACCGTTCCGCTACCAGGCCTGATGGCCTGAAGAGTTTTCATGCGCGGCCGGCGCGTTCGGAATTAACATGGCACATCGCCCGCCGCACGGCTGGCTCAACCATGGAGATGGAACATGCGGGAAAACCGGTTGCGCACCCTGTTCGCACAAAAGACCCTGGCCCTCTCGGGCTGGATATCGATGGGCAATTCGCTGCTGGCCGAGGTCGTCGCCCATAGCGGCTATGACGCCGTCACGGTGGACCTGCAGCACGGCCCGTTCTCGATCGAATCGGCGCTGCCCATGCTGCAAGCCATCTCCAGCACCCAGGCGGTGCCGCTGGTACGTTGTTCCGAAAATAGCCTGGGCGAGATCAACAAGCTGCTCGACGCCGGCGCCTACGGCGTGATCTGTCCGCTCATCAACACCGCCGACGATGCCGAACGCTTCGTGCGCGCCTGTCACTACTCACCGCGCGGCGGGCGCAGCTACGGTCCGGCACGCGGCTTCCTCTATGGCGGCGCGGATTATTTCGCCCAGGCCAACCGCACCATCCTGACATTGGCAATGATCGAGACCCGCGAAGGCTACGCCAACGCCCAGGCCATCCTGCAGGTACCCGACCTGGACGGCATCTTCATCGGCCCCAGCGACCTGGCCATCGAACTGGGCCTGGCGCCGGACGCCTACGACCACCCGCGCCTGAACGAGGCCATCGATTCCCTGCTGGCGCAGGCACGCGCCCTGGGCAAGTACGTGGGCATCTTCGCTGGCACCATGGACATGGCCCAGCGCATGAAGTCCATCGGCATGGACCTGGTGGTGCCGGGCACGGACATCCAGCAGATCAAGGCCGAAGGGGCGCGCCGCATTGGCGCGTTACGTTGAAGTAGCTGACTCCCTCCTGCTCCGGCCGTAGACAGATGTTCTTTTCGGCAGTAGGATTAAATCTTATCCATAGGGAAGGAGTCCGCCATGCGAACAACCCAGCAAATGAGCATCACCTTGCCCAACGAGATGGCGGACGTGGTGAAGAGCAAGGTACGTAGCGGTGAATATGCCAGTGAAAGCGAAGTGATACGCGACGGACTGCGTACCCTGCTGGCACGCGATCGCGCCGTGGAAAACTGGTTGAACAACCAGGTCGCACCGGCCTATGACGCCTTGAAGGCCGAACCATCGCGCGCTGTCAGCGCCGAGCAGGTACGCGCCCGCCTGGCCGCCGAGCATGCCAAGACGCGATGAATTTTCGCGTTGTCTTCAGCCCCGAAGCCCAGGAACAACTTGTCGAACTCTACCGATACATCGCCCAGGCCGCATCGCCAGAGCTAGCTGCGCGATACACCGACGCCGTCGTCAGCTACTGCGAAGGCCTGCGCACGCTTCCCCTTCGGGGAACACAACGAGATGATGTAAGGCCTGGCCTGCGCATCACCCACTACAAGAAGAGGACAGTCATCGCCTACGATGTCGCACCGGAGCTTGTCTCCATCATCGGAATCTTCTACGGCGGGCAAAATTTTGAGGCCATCCTGCATGACGACGACGAATAATGCCAAGTGCTTGTCGCCAGACTTCATGAGTACCTGACGCTGTCCACAAAAATAATTGGAGTAGATTTGCGCCCCCCATCCGCGGGGACTAGGTTTTAGCTCACGCACATACACTGAGCAAGTACGTGGGCACCTTCGTCGGCACCCTGGACATGGTTCAGCACATGAAATCCACCAGCATGGGACTGGTGGTGCTAGCTGCAGACATCCAGCAGGTCAAGGCGGGAAGCATGCGCCGCATCAACGTGTTGCGTTAAGAACGACATGCAAGGTGGTGCCCGCCTAAGGCAACATCAAACTCCTGCAAACTGCGGAATGTCAAACATCCAAGAGGCGGATTCATGCACGACAAGCAAAGCTCGCTACAATACTTGCCCCTTAGAGTGCCCAATTAATCATCTCCATCTACCAAAAAATCTTCATCGGGGCGCCCTCCATCCCGGATAACTGACAACGATTTGAGGAAATAAGTCAGCGCGGAATGCTGCCGTTTGTTCAAACCAGAGCAGCCGAGCAAGGCCTGAACTCGCGGCTCCATAGATATCACGTCCATTGCGTAACTCAGAGGCGTCATGGCAACGCGATAAGTCTCCGTCATTCCGCTTCCCGATTGCCGCAATCCAGTTCGAACAAATTTATCCACCAAGCTTAGGAAAAGTTCATCATCATCAAGCATAGGTTGGAACTTCTGCGCGATAGTGGAGCCGTCCCCCCATGCGTGCCAACAATGCACGATGTAGTCCAATTCTGGTATCAAGAGTAAGTCAGTCAACGGAGCTTCATCTAGGCGCTTGCCCAAATTGGCTTTAATCTCTTTCACAAATAGAGGGTCAAGCTCCGACAACGAATCCGGGGCTTTCGATGGATCGCGCTTCGCATCCGAAGCCAAATCAACTAACCCAACGAGAATCCATAGGCCCGGGGAAGTTATGGTCAATTTTCGCAACAACGCTTGGCGTCCGTCCAAATCTAGGCTACCAAGAAGGTGTGTCAAGACGAACTCGATTCTCCAGCGATTGGGCACACTCATAAAGCCGCCCCGCTCATCCGCAGGCCTTAAAATTTGCTCGCCGTTGGCAACCAGTGCTTCGATGAGCACCGTAGCCTGCTCTGGAGTCAACCTGTCTAGGTCTTGGATGCGTTCTAAAAGATCGCGCGCCTTGGAGTGCCCATCTGGGAATACTACTTCTTTCGCATCAAGCAACAGTTCAAAGACTTGGTCCGGAGTCTGTTGGCTCGTCAGTCTATCGAGCTCAGCCTTGGAAACATGACCTGCAGGAAGTCCAAATTGGAAATAGACGCTGAAGCAATCTTCCGAGCAAGGGCGCAACTCCCTGCGCCAGGTTCGCGCGTCGCCACTACCAATGAAATCGCCACCAAGGATTTTCGCCACCTTGGGAAATAGGCGACCAACAAGCGCTGTCAGCCAAACTCTCTCTCTCGGGGGAAGCCCTTCCTTCCATGCATCGAAATATTGGCGTTCAGGGCCCTTTTTATGCGAAATCTCCGACGCCTCTCCACAGAAGAAATCTTTACCGTCCCTGATAGATTGATAGGTTTCTGGCTGAAATACCCGCAGAAACTCCAGAGCAATAAAGTCGACCGGATTGACCTCTCCTGCCAAGGGGGGATAGGTAACCGAGAGAGCATTGAGGGCGCGAACAATGTCACGCGGTTTCTTGATGCACCGATCCAATCCGCCATAGTAAGTAGCGGCCCAACGACTTTTATCGAATTCAAAAGATATCGGATCTGCGTCCAATAGTGCGTCGAGTCCTTTGAATAGTTTCTGATCCAGTGCCCCCTTCTCGATGGCGGGTAAATGAAATGGCGCCTGGACGATCTTTTCGAGATAGGCCTCACCGTCCATTTTCAACGATGCTGTCAATGACTTTACGACCTCTTCTCGATCAAAGAACAGAACATAGATGACTTCGGGGAAATCGGCCAAAGCCTTGATGGCACGAAAGAAATCGCGTGCCTCATCCGGCGTTAGCCGATCGATATCGTCGATAAAGAAAACGAACCTCTTGCCGCTTTTTTTCAACGCGGATGCCACCTTTTTCTTTACCGATGGAATCCCCGTCTTCTCGGTTAAAAATTTAAGACCAGGAATCCGCCCTAACAACCACGAAAGCGGGCCTTTGATCCAACCATATCCAGAAACATCGGCAGCGGCATTGGCAATTTGCTTCGAGTACTCTCCGACTAACTTTGCAATGACGCGAAATCGCTTGAGCCGATCCGGTAGTTGTGCGGAGAACTGTCCAAGGAGTTGCGTGGCAATCTGTTCTCGCCCCTCAAACCACCAGGGATTGAAGTCCACGATGATAGGCTGTCCCTCCAACGGCAATTTTCTCAGGTCATGCTTGATGAAGTTCAACAAACTTGACTTGCCGCTGCCCCACTTCCCATGCACGGCCAATACCAATCCTTGCGGACTCTTATTCTCTACGATGGCAGCCGCGAGTTGCGATGCAAAGGGGGCATATCCAAAAGCATCTTCTGCCGGATCTGTCAGAGGCAAATCGGAGCCCAATTCCCCAGATATCTTTGACGTATCTTTATTCACCGCTCCCCCTTGTTTTACTAAATCTATTTTCCGGCATCTCAGTCAAAAAATATTCAGCAACTTGATGCCCATGAGCTTTTTGATATCGATCCCGCCGACCACGTCGTCTATTCTCCCTTGAAACGTAGTTTGCTTCACGCGCCCCCGCATGACGACGACGGAAGGTATGGCACAAGCAGTGACCATTCCCCTATCGCTATGAGACAGCCTTTGAGCGCATACCATTACTCGCTGTGGGCGCCCAGTCGGTACTTGATCGTTCTGAGACCCCACCAACCCACACCCCGCGCTGCTAAGCCTCAATGCTACCCAGTACGCCTCAACAACCGCGACATCACTCCCGCACTGGCCAGCAGCAAGGCCGCGACGAAATAGAAGGCGTAATCCATGCTACCGGTATAGGTCTTGATCTGGCCGATGATCCACGGCGTGATCATCCCGCTGGATACGCCGATGCTGCTGACAAGCGCAATGCTGGCCGCCGCGCCGGCGCCACGGAACACGGTCGACGGCACCGCCCAGAAGATGGGATGGGCGCCGTAGATCGACACCGCCGCCACCGCCAATAACAGCAGCGACACCAACAGGCTGGCCGGATGCAGGGTCATGATCACCAGCGAGATCGCCGCCGCGACGATGGACAAGACGAAGTGCCAATGACGCTCGCGTTGCCGGTCCGAATGACGCGCCAGCAGGATCACGCCAACCGCCCCCACGGCATTGGGAATGGCGGAGTACAGGCTGATCTGGACGATATCCTGGATGCCCAGATCCTTGATCATGGAAGGCATCCAGAACAGCAGCAGCAAGAGCCCCGAGGTCAGGCAGAAGTAGACGAAGGCAAAGCCATACACCATGGGATTGCGCAAGGCTGCCAGCGCGGAACGATCATCGCTGCCCGGCTGAAGTGCCCTCTCGGCGGCCAGCTCGTTCTGGATCAGGTGCTTCTCGCTCTCCTGCAGCCAGGGCGCATCAGCGGGACGGTCCTTGAGCACCACCAGCGCCAGCAGCCCCAGCACGACGGCCGGTGCGCCTTCCAGCGCAAACATCCACTGCCAGCCGTAGTAGCCGGCCACGCCGCCCAGGTGGCGCATGATCCAGCCCGATACCAAGCCACCGAGCACACCCGCCACTGCCACCCCTGCATAGAACCAGGAGAGCACTCCGGCGCGGCGCCTGCCCGGGAACCAGAACGTCAGGTAGAACACTACCCCCGGAAAGAATCCGGCCTCGAACACCCCCAACAGAAAACGCAGAATGTAGAAATGGGTGGTATTGGTCACCAGCACCATCAGTACCGATGACAGCCCCCACAACACCATGATCCGCGCAAAACTCAGGCGCGCGCCGAACCTGTGCAGCAGCATGTTGCTGGGCACCTCGAAGAGAAAATAGCCGACGAAAAAGATCACGGCCCCCAGGCTGTACATCGCGTCGGTCAAGCCCAGATCGTGCTTCATCTGCAATTGCGCGAAACCGATGTTGTTGCGGTCGAGAATGGCAATCACATAGGAAATGAACAGGAAGGGAACAATACGTCGCCATACCTTCCGATAGGTATTTTCGGCGGCTGCGGTACTGGTGGTGGATGGACTCGTCCCCGCCAGGGGCAGATCGGACGCCTGAATGCTCATGCTGGTCTCCAGAATCTTGTTGTTATGCAAGACCTCGACCGTTCTGCGACGGCGTGTAAGGTCGACGTGCCGTCGCCATCAAGGGCGCAGCGCGTTAACCATAAGCGAACTTATTTGTTATTGCAAAACAAAACGGATTCATCTAAGTGCAGCGTCGCGGGCCTGCAACTCCCGACACCATTGCGCAATGGTGCTAGCGCTCAGGGCGAGCGCACACCTGCCTGTATGCTCGGAAGCACCCGGCAGGCCGGTAATGGGAACAGAGGAAGAGGTGGTGCGCTGCCTGCGGCGGCGCGCTGGAGTGGAGGACATGGGTTCCGAACGGGCGCCGGCCCCCACGTCTTGCAGGTGCGGATCAGCCCCGCACCACCCGCCCGAAGAACGGATAGTTGGGATCGTTGTAGCCATGCGTGGACGCATGGCCGGGCGTGACCAGGCTGTCGACCAGGGCTTCTTCCTCGGCGCTGATCTCAAGCTCGGCTGCGGCGTAGTAATCCTCCATCTGCGCCAGCGTGCGCGGGCCGGCGATGACGCTGCTGATGGCCGAATTGGCCAGCACCCAGGCGGTGGCGAACTGGCCCAGCTTGATGCCGCGCGCCTCGCAGTGCTGCTGCAGGCGCTGCGCGATCAGCAGCGACTCTTCGCGGAATTCGGTTTCCATCATGCGCTTGTCGCCACGGCCGGCACGGGTGTCTTCGGGCGGCTTCTGGCCTGGCTGGTACTTGCCGGTCAGCACGCCACGGGCGATCGGGCTGTAGGGCACCACGCCCAGGCCGTAGTGCGCGCAGGCCGGCAGGATTTCCACCTCGGGCTGGCGGTTCAGCAGGTTGTAGTAGGGCTGGCACACCAGCGGCAGCGGCACATGGTTCTTCTCGCACAGGCGCGCGATCTCGGCGATGCGCCAGCCACGGAAGTTGGAGACGCCAAAGCCGCGGATCTTGCCGGCACGGATCAGGTCGCCCAGGGCTTGCACGGCTTCTTCCAGGTTCTCGTCCTGGTAGTCGCGGTGCATGTAGAGGATGTCCAGGTAATCGGTATCCAGACGGCGCAGGATGTTGTCGGTCTCGCGCAGGATCCAGTGGCGCGAATAGTTCGACTCGTTGGGCTTGCCGCTCATGGCGTTGCCCAGCTTGCTGGCCAGCACCCAGTCATGACGCTGCCCGGCCAGTAGCTTGCCGACGATCTCCTCGGACTTGCCCTTGGTGTAGACGTCGGCGGTATCGATGAAATTGACGCCGTGTTCGCGTGCCGATGCGACGATGCGACCGGACTCCTGCAGGTCGGTCTGGTCACCGAACATCATGGATCCCAGGCACAGGGCCGATACCTTGAGATTGCTCTTGCCGAGGCGACGATAGTGCATGCTGTCTCCGTTGAACGTGGATAGTGAAAGCTTGTGGATAAGATAAACCGGACAACGATTCTAGCGCTCCACGCCGTCTCCTGCAGGGAGCCTACAACAGCGGCGCTTCTTCTTCCTGCCAGCGACGCTTGTCGCGCAGCGGCGGCGCACCGAAGAGGCGGCTGTATTCGCGGCTGAATTGCGATGAACTCTCGTAGCCCACCAGGTGCGCCGCCGTGGCCACGCTGGCGTCGGCGGTGAGGATGAGCTTGCGCGCCTCCTGCAGGCGCAGGTTCTTCTGGTACTGCAAGGGGCTCATGGCCGTCACCAGCTTGAAATGGTGATGCAGCGAGGACACGCTCATGTGCACGTCGCGGGCGATCTCTTCGATCCGCAGAGCCTGGTCGTAGCCGTCGCGGATCAGGCGGATGGCCTTGGCGATGCGGTTCATCTGGCTGTCCTGCAGCACGGTCTGGCGCAGCAGCGCACCCTGGCCGTTCATCAGCAGGCGATAGAGGATCTCGCGCCGTATCATCGGCGCCAGGATGGGAACGTCGCGTGGCGTCTCGTGCAGCCGCAGCAGCCGCAATACCGCGTCCAGCAGTTGCACGTCGAGCCGGTTGACGTACAGGCCACGCGCGGCGCTGTCGGTGCCGGCCGTGCTGGCGGCCAGCGGCAGGTTCTCGTCGCCGATCAAGGCGCCGATCTCCAGGGTGTCGAGCTCCAGCCGCAAACCCAGGTAGGGTTCCTCGGGGCTGCTCACCATCACCTTGCCCACCACCGGCAGGTCCACCGAGGCCACCAGGTAATGCATGGGATCGTATTCGTAGACCTCGTCGCCGATGAGCAGCCGCTTGGAACCTTGCGCGATGACCGCGAAGACCGGGTTCTGCACCGTGTGCTTGGGCCCGGTCGGGCAGGTGATGCGGTAGATGGCCATGCCCGCAATGGCAGTATCGATGATGCCCTCGGTGCCGCTGGTGTAACGATCCAGCAATTGCAGCAGCTCTTGCTGCATGGCCTCGAAACGGGGATCGTCGCTGGCCTGGGCAGGCGCCGCCGCGGTGGCGGCAAGGTCCAGGGCAGGATCGGCCAGCGGGGCGGTGTCGTGGACGGCGTGCAGGTTCAGGTCCATGTTGCTCTCTCAGTCAGGAAGTAGGCGCGAGCTTAACGCGGCCACCGGCTTGCCTGATTCTCCACCCGGAACCCTCGGAGGATCAGGCAATAAATCAGCAGGATTAGGTATGCCGCCACGCCTGCCCGGCAGGCCGATCGCTGCAAATCCGCCACGCCGGTCACTACCACCGGTGGTGCAAAGCAGCATCAACGGAGAATCGGGCAGGAAATCGGCAGCTTTCGGCACGCGAAAAATGCGACCGGCGTCGCATAATCCACAGCATCACGACAAACCCATCCGATTCAGAACACGCTCTCGGCGATGTTGTATTGCTCCACCACGGTACGCACCGTGGTCTGCTCGGACTTGTCGACGAAACGGCATTCCTTGTCTTCCATGCCCATGGTGCAAGCCTTGTGCAACGGGCAGGTGGAAAACAGCTCGGCCACCCAGTCGACAAAGGCGCGCACCTTGGGCGAGAGATGGCGGTTGTGCAGGTAGACCACCGAGATCGGCAGCGGCGCCGGCTTCCATTGCGAGAGCAGCTCGACCAGGCGGCCTTCCTCGATGTGACGCGCGACCATGTAGAGCGGCGCCTGCACCATGCCGAAACCCTGCAGCGCGCATTCCACGTAGGCGTCGCCGTCATTGACGGAGAGCTTGCCGTCCATCTTCACCTCGCGGGTGACGCCATCGACGACGAAATCCCAGTCGATGGTGCGGCCGGTGCGGCTGGAGAAATAATGGACCGACTTGTGCTGCTGCAGATCCTCGATGGTGTGCGGCACGCCATGGCGCTCCAGGTAGGACGGCGCGGCACAGGTGACGGTCTGGAAGGTGCCGATGCGGCGCGCCACCATCGACGAATCCTGCAGCTCGCCGATGCGGATGACGCAGTCCACCGCCTCCTGCACCATGTCCACCGGGCGGTCGCCCATGCCCATGACCAGTTCGATGTCCGGGTACTTGGTATAGAAGTCGCACAGGTTGGGCAACAGCAGCAGACGCCCCACCGAGGCCGGGACGTCGATGCGCAGCCGCCCTTGCGGGCCGCGCGTGACGTTGCGGAAGGATTGTTCGGTTTCATCCACGTCGGCCAGGATGCGCACGCAACGCTCGTAATAGGCCGCGCCATCGGGGGTGAGGCTGATGCGGCGGGTGGTGCGGTTGAGCAAACGCACCTGCAGCATGCTCTCCAGCCCCTGGATCAGGGTGGTGACGGTGGTGCGGGGCAAATTGAGGTTGTCGGCAGCTCGCGTGAAGCTGTTGGCATCCACCACAGCGGTAAACACCTGCATGGCCTGGAAACGGTCCATCGCTCTCTCCTTAGCGCCCTCTCCCGGGGAGAACCGGGGAGGCAGACGGGGGCAGGACAAAACGCGGTACGGAACGAGGCGCCGCCCCCGGCGCGCCGACTTGCCATGCTGGATGGATGTGGCGAAAAGCCGCCAAGTCCACTTCAATTTAAACCAAATTACATCAATTCCAAGGAAATTTGCTGCATCACTCCAAGGCAGGGACCGGTTTTTCATGGTCTTGCCAGACGGGCTGCAGCGACATTTCCATCGCTATCGGGAGCCCTATTGTGAAGAATTTCCTTGCCTTGATTGTTCTGAACTACCGAACAGTGTTGTTGGATTATAGGTGTTTATTTGAGTCCCTGCTGTGGCGCACAATCCGCTTCAATCTTGGACAAGTGGCTTCGGCCCAGGCGCACATCATGCAAGGCTCGCATTCCGTCAACATCCGCAATTTCTTCGTCCCCGGCCCGCTGGGGCGCATTCCGGTGCGCCTCTACCAGCCGGCCCGCGAAGCCGCCGATGGCTCCAGGCTGCCGCTGGTGATGTATTTCCACGGCGGTGGTTACGTCAGCGGTTCGCTGGACGACGCCGACACCCCGGCACGCTTCATCGCCCAACATGGCCAGGCCGTGGTGCTGTCGGTGGGCTACGCGCTGGCCCCGGCCAAGCCCTTCCCGGCCGCGCCCGAGGACGCCTTCGCCGCCGCCACCTGGGCCTGCAAGCATGCCGATGAGATCGGCGTGGACCTGGACCGCATGGTGGTCGCCGGTGACGACGCCGGTGGCGGCCTGGCCGTGGCCCTGACCCTGATGACCCGCGACCGCTGCGGCAAGCCGCTGGCCGCGCAGATCCTGATCAGCCCCATGCTGGATCCGAGCATGCGCATGATCGGCGACGCCGGCCGCCTGCAATCGGACCTCACCGTCGAGAAGTGCGCCGCCAGCTATCGCCAGTACCTGCCGCAGACCATGCAACGCCTGCATCCCTATGCCGCGCCGCTGGAAGTGAGCCGCCTGGCCGGCCTGCCGGCGGCCTTCATCGCCACCGCCGAACGCGACGTGCTCTGCCCGGAGGCCGAGAAATACGCCTCCAGCCTGATCCGCGCCGGCGTGCCCACGCAGGTCTCGCGCTTTGCCGGCATCACCCATGGCGCCTTGAGCACGCATCTGCCCCTGCTCAAGGAAATCGTCAATTTCCTGCGTTGCCGCTTCGCCAGTCTGCAAGGCAACGATGACCAACACCCTTACCTGCCCTTCAAGCTCAACCCCTCCACTGCCCTCTGAGGATAAGAAAATGCAAACTCCAGCCCCCCTGCGCAAGCGTTTCGCCCTTACCGCCACCGTCCTGGCCGTCATCGCCCTCTCGGTCGGCGGCGCCATCTCGGTGGTCGGTCTCTCGGCCAATGCCAGCACCGGCCCGGCCGCCGCTCCGGCGGCACCGGTCGATGTGGCCGAAGTCGTCAATCGCCAGATCATCGACTGGCAATCCTATTCGGGTCGCATCGAAGCGGTTGACCGCGTCGAGGTCCGTCCCCTGGTGGGCGGTACCCTGACGGCCGTGCACTTCAAGGATGGCGCCCTGGTCAAGAAGGGTGATGTGCTCTTCACCATCGACCCGCGTCCCTATGAAGCCGAAGTGGCCCGCGCCGAAGCGCAACTGGCCGGCGCCGAAGCGCGTGCCGGCTATACCGCCTCCGACCTGGCACGCGGCCAGCGCCTCTTGGGTGACAACGCCATCGCCAAGCGCGACTTCGAGGAAAAGCAGAACGCCTCCCGCGAAGCCAGCGCCAATGTCGCCGCCGCCCGCGCCGCCCTGCGCGCAGCGCGCCTGAACCTGGAATACACCCGCATCACCGCCCCGGTCTCGGGCCGCATCTCGCGCGCCGAAGTCACCGTGGGCAACGTCGTCAATCCGGGTGCGGCCAGTGCCCCGCTGACCACGCTGGTCTCGGTGGCCAAGGTGTATGCCTCCTTCGATGTGGATGAGCAGAGCTTCCTGAAGTACGTCAACCCGGCGCGCGCCGCCGGCACCAGCGTACCGGTCGAACTGGGCCTGGCCAATGAAGACGGCTACTCGCGCAAGGGCCGGGTCGGCTCGGTGGACAACCGACTCGATACCGCCTCCGGCACCATCCGCGTGCGCGCCGTGTTCGACAACGCCGACGGCCAGCTGGTCCCGGGCCTGTACGCCCGCGTACGCCTGGGCGGCGGCGAGCCGCATGCGGCCGTGCTGATCGATGAAAAGGCCGTCGGTACCGACCAGGACAAGCGCTTCGTCATGGTGGCCGACAAGGACAACCACGCCAACTATCGCCAGATCCGCGTGGGTGCCGGCCAGGATGGCCTGGTCGTCGTGGAGAGCGGCCTGAAGGCCGGTGAGCGCATCGTCGTCAACGGCCTGCAACGCATCCGCCCGGGCGACGCCATCACCCCGACCGTGGTGCCGATGCAGCCGCAGGCAGCGGCCACGCCGGCAGCCGGCAAGGCCTGATACCGCACCAGCCCTTTCGCATTCAAGCAAGAACAGGTCGCAGGGGATGCAACGCCCGCTGCCAGGGCGCTTGCAACCTGACGACTGACAAGGAACCTACATGAACATCTCAAAATTCTTTATCGACCGCCCGATCTTCGCGGGCGTGCTGTCGGTACTGCTATTGCTGGGCGGTGTGCTGGCCATGTTGCAGCTGCCCATCTCCGAGTACCCGGAAGTGGTGCCGCCCTCGGTGGTGGTGCGCGCGCAGTATCCCGGCGCCAACCCCAAGGTGATCGCTGAAACGGTGGCTTCGCCGCTGGAAGAGCAGATCAACGGTGTGGA
>Ga0213872_10001781_pt1 | contig 13452 bp, 11 predicted proteins | sample VelepicomBERX_R2_FD_160071 | JGI IMG/M metagenome (GOLD analysis project Ga0213872, IMG submission 160071) | Rhizosphere microbial communities from Vellozia epidendroides in rupestrian grasslands, the National Park of Serra do Cipo, Brazil - RX_R2 | ecosystem: Host-associated > Plants > Roots >...
TGGCTCGGATGCCGTCCTGAAGCGTATGTTCCGCAAGTACCGCACACGGCACTATGCCACGCGGCTCGAAATCGCATATCGGCTCATGCCTGATGCGGCCATCGGCGCGGACGTGATGACCGGTTTCCCCGGTGAGACCGATGCCGAGTTCAATGAGACTGTTCGTTTCATCGAAGAGCAGCCTTTTACTTATCTGCACGTCTTTACGTACTCGGAACGGCCCGGAACGCGCGCGGCCGAAGAGGGACAGCCCGTGCCGATGCCGCTGCGTCATGAAAGAACGCGCATTCTGCAGGAGCTCTCGAATCGCAAGAACCGGGAATTCCGCCGCCGCATGATCGGCCGAACGCTCTCAGCCGTTACCCTGGAACAGCACGGCATGGCTCTCACCAGCAACTTCCTGAAAGTGCAGATGGCCGGCGCGCGCGACCCTAATTGCCTGATTGAGCTCGAAATCGCGGGCCTCACGGATACCGGCCTGCGCGAGCGCGCGCTGCTTCCCGTACTGTGAGGCCTTACCGCTTATACCCGAACTTCTGCAGCAGCTCGATCCGCTGCCTGACATGGCTCTCGGTTTCTACGCCTTTGGGCGAAGCGCCGTCCACTACTCCCAGAACGCCGCGGCCCTGTTCGGTCTGAGCCACAATCACTTCTACCGGATTTGCCGTCGCACAGTAGATATTCGCGACCTCCGGCACCGCCTGAATCCGTCCGAGCACGTTGATCGGAAAGCCGTTCCGTAGAGCCACCACAAAGACATGCCCGGCTGCCAGGGCCGTGGCATTCTCGATGGCGTTCTGCTTCAGCGCGTCGTCGTTTCCGTCAAAACGCGTCAGGCAGTCGCCGGAAGCTTCGTTGAATGCCACCCCAAACTTGATGTGCGGCGACGTATTCACAATCGCCTCGTAAATATCTTCCACGGTCTTGATGAAATGACTCTGCCCGACGATGATGTTTCCGTTCTCGGGCACCGTCAGGCGAACGGCTTTCAGTTCCATGTTGGTCAATATAGCGGGTGCGCTTCCTATAATTGCGGTGTGCCCAAGCACCTGAGCGATTCCGGCCTGCTAGAACACATCCGCAAACTTCCGCACGCGCGGGCTAGCTACAAACAGCTTGTCAAGGAGCTGCGTTTGCAAGGCGAGCATCGTGACTGGCTCGAAGATGCGCTCGATCGGCTCGCGGATAAAGGCCAGCTTGTTGAATTGCGCTCCGGCCATTTCATTGCGGTCGGCGCGAATTCCGAGTACATTGCCGGCCGCCTCTCGGTCCACCGCGACGGTTTTGGGTTCCTGATTCCGGATCAGCCGCTCCAGAATGTGCAGGGCGACGTGTTCCTGCCGCCGGACGAAGCGGCCAAAGGCATGCACGGCGACCGCGTCCTTGTCCATATTAAGCGGGTGGCTGCGGAGGGCAGGGCAGAGGGCGAGGTCATTCGCATCCTGCGCCGCGCGCACATTACGGTCGTGGGCGAATTTCGCATCCGCCGGCGCGGTAATTTCATCGTGCCCTCCGATGACCGCATCCAGCAGTGGCTGCAGGTTCCCGAGGGAATGGAATTGCCGGAGCGCCGCGCTACCGCTGTGAACCGTGTCGGCGCCGCTCCGCGCGAGATCAACGAAGTGGAAGAGCTCGACGGCATGATCGTGAATGCCGAAGTCCTCGAATTCCCCGAAAACGGCGAGGCCGGTGTGGCCCGGGTCATCGAGATCCTGGGCTATCCGGACGATTTCGGCGTCGACGTCGAGATCATCATCCGCAAGCATCATCTCCCGCATGAATTTCCGTCTGAAGTGATCGAGCAGGCCAGAAAGATCGCCCATGAAATCCCGGTCAGCGAGCTCCACCGCCGGCGCGATTTCCGCAAGCTCGATATCGTCACCATCGATGGCGAGACGGCTCGCGACTTCGACGATGCCGTCTGGGTCGAACATTTACCCAACGGCAACTTTGTCTTGCAGGTGCACATCGCCGACGTCAGTCACTACGTACGCCCCGGAACGCCGATTGACCAGGAAGCACTCATCCGCGGCACCAGCGTCTACTTTCCCGATCGGGCCGTGCCGATGCTGCCCGTCGAGCTCTCCACCGATATCTGCTCTCTGCGGCCGCACGAGGAGCGGCTGGTTCTTTCGGCATTGCTCGAAATCGATCGCCAGGGCGATGTGGTTTCGCAGGAATTCACGCGCGGGGTGATCCGCAGCGCCGAGCGCATGACCTACACGAATGTCTTCCGCGTTCTTGAAGGCGACGCCGCAATGTGCGAACGTTATCACAAGCTGGCCGATCGCTTTGAAATCATGCGCGAACTGGCACTTATCCTGAACCGGAAGCGCACCCGGCGCGGCTCCATTGATTTCGATATGCCGGAGACAAACATTGAGCTCGATCTTTCCGGCCAGATGATCGGCGTCACCCGCGCCGAGCGCAACATCGCGCACCGCATCATTGAGGAATTCATGTTGGCTGCCAACGAAGCAGTAGCCGGCCACCTGGAAGCGGCAGGCATTCCCAGCCTCTACCGCATACACGAGCGCCCCGAAGGCAGGCGGGTTCTCGATTTCGAAGAGATCGCCGCCCATTTCGGATACTCCCTCGGCATAGGAGCAATGCCCGTGAAGCGGTTTCCGGTTGTCGACCGCAAGCGCGACGGCCGCAAGCTGCGCCGGGACATCATTATGCCGCGCGAAGATTTCGATATCTCATCGCGCAACTACCAGCGTCTGATCGCTAAAATCGCCGGCAAGCCGGAAGAGCGTATCCTGAGCTATCTCATGCTGCGATCTCTGAAACAGGCTCGCTACAGCAACGTGAACGAGGGGCACTTCGCCCTCGCCGCCCAGGCCTACACGCACTTCACTTCGCCCATCCGCCGCTATCCGGACCTCATCGTCCACCGCATTCTCGCGCATCACCTCGACACCGGCAATCCGCTTCTCGAAGACCGGCTTCTTCACGAATTAGGCGACGATACATCTTTCACCGAGCGCCGCGCGGCCGAAGCCGAACGCGAGCTGATCGAGTGGAAAAAGGTCAAGTTCATGGAAGACCGGGTCGGCGACGAATTCGATGCGCTGATCATCAGCACAACCAAGTACGGTTTCTTCGTCGAATTGACCGAACTCTTCATTGAGGGACTGGTCCCCATCGACACGCTTCCCGGCGAGCGCTTCCGCTATAACGAAAACGGTCGCAAAATCATCGGTGAGCGCAGCGGGAAGATGTTCTCGATTGGCGACCGCGTGCGCGTGCGGCTGGACCGTGCAGACACCGTGGAGCGTAAGCTGCAGTTTGCCGTTGCCGAGGAGTTAGGCCGCGCGGCGAAGCGGCGCAAGCGGAGTTGAATGAAGGTTATTCAAGCACGCGCACAAACTCCGCGAGCACCTGGTACTTTTCGGAATCCTGCTCCAGGTCCCACGAAGGGTATGCTGGATTCAGGCTCTCCAGCCGGATGCGTGTTTGCGTAAACCCGTCTTCATCCACGATCTTCTCGCTGTGATACCGCTTGACCGTGTACTGGTTGTCGTCCGCCAGTTCGGAATTGCATACCAGCACCAACCGCCCCTTACGTGAGCCTACGACCCCACGGCGGAACACACATAAGCTTCCATCCGGGATCCAGGGTTCCATCGAATGCCCCTGGATGCGCGCGACAAACAGGTTCGCATCGAGCTTCAGATCGGCCGGAGCCTCAATCCACTCCTCGATTTGCATATCTTCTGGGTTCGCGAGAAACGGCCCCGCCGCTACCGCCAGCGAGTAGCGCGGGAGATGCGTGCGATACTTCAGAACTTCCGGCCGCACGTGTTCGCGATATAAGTCGCCGAGGGTGCGCTCGAAGTCGCGAACCGTGACCGCCTCGCGCTCCGAAAGACGAATGGACAGCGACGCGGTGCTCTCCAGCTCTTCCAACACAGCCGTGCCATCGCGCTCGCGCGCCTTTAATCGCAGGTCGTCTTCCAGTTCGCTGAGAACTTCGGCGTCTTCCGCAGACGCAATCGCTTCCCAATCGCGGCGCAGCCGTACGTACAGGCTGTTCGTCGCCGGGTCGAGCAGCAGAATTCCTACCGTGTGAACGCCGCGCCCGGGCAGGTCGGCGAGCAGCCGCAGGTATTGCGCCTGCTTCGAGGTGTAATCGGTGAACCGGAGGACCCGCGCTGGCATTCCGATAAGATTCCAGAACTCAGCATAACCTCTCTTCCACCTTTTCCCAATACACCCGCTTACAGAAGGTAATACTCAAGCCTAAGGCGTGGCCGTGCCCGCGTAGTATCCACGGCGCGCCCGCACCTTGACGCTGCCGAGGTCTACCACCACCTTCACGTTGCGGTATGCCTTGTCGCTCGGGTTGTCGGAGACATAGCGAATGATGTACTGCATCGTCACTTCACCCGCAATATCTGCCACCGCATGATACATGCGGCCGTCGACAGCCGACCGGTAGGCGCCGGTTCCAACCGTCAGGGCATAGTTGCCGTCGTCCGAGGGATGTGACAGATAACCGTCCGTATCTTTGTAGACATCACCGAGCGGGTACACCACACGGCCGCCCGTTTCGGTCGCGAGCCGCACCAGGTTGGCGTCACTTTCATTCGTAAATCCGAAGGCCTGCGTACTGATGCAGTAAACCGTCACCAGGTTGCGCTGCGCGAGTTCCACCACCTGATCAAGCGAATGCTTGCTGGCATTGTCGTGGCCATCCCCGATAACGACGATTACCCGGCGCGGCTCAATCGGTTCCCCATGCACCAGCTTTCGGCTCGTGCAAGCCAGGTAAATGGCGTCATACAATGCCGCTCCCCCGCCCGGCTTCAGCTTGCGGAGTTTGTCCACCATGGGCTCGGGATCGGTGGTGGTATTGACCGCCACTTCGGCGTCCTGCGCGTAATCGATTAGGTAACCGGAATACTTCGGGTCTCCCGGCAGCAGCGTCTGGATGAGTTCGATGATCGCGTCCTGATAGTTTTTCCAATGAATCTTGCTGGCGTTGCTGAGGTCTACCAGGAAGCCGATCACCACCGGTTGGCTGCGCTCTCGCGTGAAATAGCGAATGGTCTGCGGTTTGCCGTCCTCAAAGACCTCAAAATCCTTCTTGTCGAGGTCTGAGACGAAGCGGCCCTTATCATCGGTTACGGTCACCGGCACGATGACCTCGTTTACTGAAACGCGGATGGAACCTTGATCGGGGGCCGCCTCTTTTGCAGGAGCGGCCGGCGGCACCGACACCGTTCCTTCGCTCGTGCCGGGAGCCTTGTTCGTGGTTGGGGTCTGACTCGGGGTTGCAGACTGGTTCGCGCCGGAGCCTACCTGTGTCGTTACGGGCGCAGGCGCCTTGGAAGAGTTCTGTTGTGCCGCAGGAGCTTGTAGCAGACAGAGCGCTACGCCGAGCCCAGCCGCAACGATCGTCGGCTTACGAGACTGCATGTGGGGGTTTGCCTATGGGGAATTATACCCGTACGCTAGCGCTGCACCCGTCCGGAGCCGCCGCCCTGTATCAGGGATTCCACTTCTTCTTTGCTGAAGCGGCTAAAATCGCCCGGAACGGAGTGTTTCAGGCAGGAAGCCGCCACGCCGAATTCCAACGCCTCCGCCGGCGATCCGAAGTGCGTCAAACCGTAAATCAGTCCGGCCGCGAACGCATCTCCTCCGCCCACGCGGTCCACGATATGCGTAATCTCATAGTGGCGGCTTACCAGGAACTCTTTCCCTGTATGCAGGCAGGCAGACCAGCCGTTGTGCGACGCGCTCTTCGACTCGCGCAGGGTGATCGCCAGCATCTTCAGGTTGGGGAACATCGCCAGCACGCGCTCGCTCAGATCCGCGTACTTCTGCCGTTCCAGGCTGCCCGATTCCACGTCGATATCCACCTGCAGGTTGATGCACTGCTGGCAGTCCTCTTCATTTGCAATGCAGACGTCGGCAAGCTTCACCAGCTCCGGCATCACTTCACGTGCCGCTTTGCCCCACTGCCATAGGTTTTTGCGATAGTTCAGGTCGCAGGAGATTTGAATGCCGAGCGCGCGCGCCTTGCGCATGCCCTCGAGGCTCAATTCGGCTGCCGATTCGCTAATCGCCGGCGTGATCCCTGTAACGTGGAACCAGCTCACTCCTTCGAACGCTGCATCCCAGTCGATGGCGCCCGGCTTCGCCAGCGCAATGGAGCTGTTCGCGCGGTCGTACAGCACTTTGGAAGGCCGCTGATTTGCTCCCGTCTCGACAAAGTAGATCCCCATTCGGCCTAGCCCCCGGACGATGTGCCGCTCGTCCACGCCGAAGCGCCGCAATTCTCCGAGGAACGCATCCGCGATCGCATTCTTCGGCGGCAGCACTGTCAGGTACCGGCTCTGTGCTCCGAACTGCGCCACTGCCACCGCCACGTTCGCTTCTCCTCCTCCGAATGTGGCATTCAACTGGGGTGACTGCAGCAGGCGCTCGAAGCCCGGCGGCGTCAAGCGCAGCATGATCTCGCCAAAGGTGGCGATTCTGGGTGTCACTGGCCGGGGTGTCGTTGTCGGAAAGGTCATCGATGGGAATTGTAGCGAGTTAGCGTTCCTGCGCCGTTACATGCGGCGCCAGCACCGCTTCCACTCCCGCCGTCGCATCCATTGCTGGCAGCCCTTCGATAGTCTGAACTGTAAATACACTCGGCGGTACGGACGTCGTCTTTCGCAGCGCCGAACCCGCGGGGGCATCCAGCGCAAACACATTTACCTCGACGGGCGCCTCATCCGTTCCCATGGCCGACGCCGCGCGCCGCAGCCGCGTCAGCGCCTCATGCGCATCATCCAGGTAACTGCCGAACGAAAGTTGCAGGCCAGTAAACACGAGCTCGGGCGAATTCACCAGCGCGGCGCGGTGCTGTTTCAGCAGAACCAAGGGCGCTTCTGCCGGCGGCTGTGAAAGCTGCGCTACCGCCTCGCACATGCTGGTGTCGTTGGCCGGGTCTCTTTCCGCCTGCACGACATTGATAGCACTATTCGGAAACAGACCGTGCACCATTGAGCGAACGTCGGCATCGTTGTTGATGCGCGAGGTGAAGCAGGTGGTGGTAAGCACACGGTCCGCACTAAGGGACGTGGACACCGCAGTGTCTCGTAACCGGTTCAGTGCCTCGCTCAAAGAGCCCCCCGTTTGTCCGGCAATAAACGCTAGTCCGCTGGGATTTACCGTCCGGTGAGTGGAAACAACCGCCTCGATAATGACCTGCGCGGCTTCGTCCCCGAGTGCGGCTACCTGCAGCACAGTCAATACCGGCAAAGGAAGTCTGCGGTCTGTGAAGAGCTGCGTCACCTCCGCCTGCACCCGCCGGGCATCGCCCGCACCCGCCACAAAAGCCCGCAGCTTGATGATGGTTTCGCCTTTGGTGTCGCGAATCAAATCGTTCAAGCTCTGCCGGATCTGCGCCGCCAGGCCGCCGGTCTTGAGCACGGGCGAGATGTGAAAGTCCAGTGAAGCAGTCTCTGCCCGCAGCGCCATGGGCGGCTCCGGCGGCAGCGGAAGCACCTGTGGCTTGGGCTCCTCATATTTCCGTTTCTGCCCGCTCACGAACGACGGGATAACACACAGGCAAAGCGCTACAGCAATCGCAACCGATAGGGGACGCGCTACGCGGCGATTCACAGTCCTAGCCTATCTCGTGCACTTGATCGTGCCTTCTCATTACTCCTATTGTGGGTTTTGAGGGTCCAATTTGGACTGCAATGGATGGCCTGACCGGCAAATAATTTTGCTAAGCTGATGATGTCCCTTGCTGAACCTCGCCCAACTTGCCCTTGATCCCGCCTCGGAATTGCCGATCTACAGGCAATTGGCGGACTCTATTCGTGGTCTGATCGGGCGCGGCTTGATTCAGCCTGGAGAACGGCTGCCGGCCACCCGTGAATTGGCTGGCCAGCTTGGCCTGAATCGGACAACGGTCTCAGCCGCCTATGGGCTGCTGGAACAATCGGGCCTTCTGCAGGGCCATGTGGGGCGCGGCAGCTTCGTCGCTCGTTCCGATGCAGGGCGCATTACGCCCACGCTCGATTGGGACGATATACTTCCGGCTCTCGAAGCCCAAATCGCGCCGGCCCGGAACATTGAGATCAGTTTCTCCAACTCGCGTCCTTCCGAGCACTCCTTTCCGCTTCAAGAGTTCCGCCGCCTTTCGAGAGAAGTGATCGATAGCTCCGATGCCGCCGGCATCCTGCAGCTCGGCTCTGCGTATGGCTATGGCCCGCTGCGCCGCTATCTCCTGGAACAGGCGGCGCAGGCGCATATTGCCCGGCCCTCCGACGACCTGATCATCACCAACGGCTGCCAGCAGGCGCTGGATCTGCTGGCACGTTTGTTTGCTGCCAGCGGCCAGAGCGTTTTCATGGAAGACCCCGTGTATCACAGTCTTCCGCGGGTGTTTCAGCGCGCAGGAGCGGCGATCGTTCCGGTGCCGGTCGATGACCAGGGACTCGATGTAGACGCGCTCGAATCGCTTCTGTCCCAGCAACGGCCGCGAGTGCTGGTCGTTACGCCGAATTTCCAGAACCCGACCGGTGGAACGCTTCCGCTCGAGCGCCGGAAGCGCATCGTCGAGCTCGCGCAGCGCTTCGGCTCCGTGCTGATCGAGAACGACGTCTACGGTGAGCTGCGTTACGAAGGTCGCGATCTGCCTTCTCTCAAACAGCTCGACGAAAGCGGCAACACGATTCTGCTGCGCAGCTACTCGAAGGTTTCGTTCCCCGGTCTGCGAGTCGGGTGGGTGATCGCGCCGCGTCCCGTTGTCGCGCATCTCGCGGAAGCGAAACAACTGTGCGACCTTCACTCAGACCAGCTCTCCCAGGCTGTTCTGCTACGCTTCGCTGAATCAGGCGAACTGGCGCGCCATCTGCAGCGAACCCGCCGCGCCGGCGCGGAACGCCTGCGTGCGGCCCTAATTACTTGCGAGCAGCACCTGCCTGAGGGAGCGACGTTCACACGGCCCGAAGGCGGTATGAATCTCTGGATTGAGTTGCCGGCTCCGCTGAGCGCTCAATCGCTGCTCCCGCGCGTCGAAGAGCGCGGGATAACCTTCCTGCCAGGCAGCTACTTTTCTGCAGGGCGGTTGCACCCTCGTGGTCTGCGCCTCAGTTTCGGCAGTCTGCACCCGCATCAGATTACCGCCGGCATCCAGGTAATTGGGGAGGTGGCACGCGCCGGAATCGAAAGCGAAGCCTCCCAAGTGAATTGGCAACCGGCCGCTGCGCTGGTTTAACACAGGTGGTTGAACGAGTTTTGAAACAAGGAGAAAGTCAATGAATTTCCAAACGGAGCAGTTCCGGCTGAAAGTCGGGCTCGCCGAAATGCTCAAAGGCGGCGTGATCATGGACGTCGTTACGGCAGATCAGGCTCGCGTCGCAGAGCAGGCCGGTGCCGCCGCGGTGATGGCGCTCGAACGTGTTCCCGCCGATATCCGCAAAGAGGGCGGCGTTGCCCGCATGTCGCAGATCCGCGTGATTCGCGACATCATGTCGGCTGTGTCCATTCCGGTGATGGCTAAAGTTCGCATCGGTCACTTTACCGAGGCCCGCATTCTCGAAGTGCTGGGCGTCGACTACATTGACGAAAGCGAAGTTCTCACGCCCGCCGACGAAGAACACCACATCGACAAGCACGATTACAAAGTTCCGTTTGTCTGCGGCGCCCGCAATCTTGGCGAAGCGCTTCGCCGTATCGCTGAAGGCGCCGCCATGATCCGAACGAAGGGCGAGGCGGGTTCGGGCAATATCGTGGAAGCGGTCCGCCACATCCGCACCATCGTGAAGGAGATGAAGCAGCTCACGGTGCTTGGCAAAGAAGAGCTGGTGCACGAGGCCAAGAATCTGCAGGCGCCGCTGGAACTCGTTCAGTATGTTGCCGCGAATGGCAAACTGCCGGTTCCCAATTTCTCCGCCGGTGGTATCGCCACTCCTGCGGACGCCGCGCTCGTTATGCAACTGGGCGCCGAGGCCGTCTTCGTCGGCTCCGGCATCTTCAAGTCTTCCGATCCGGAGAAGCGAGCCAAAGCGATTGTCAAAGCCGCGACCTACTACCGCGATCCGGCTAAGCTTCTCGAGGCCAGCGAAGAGCTCGGCGAGGCGATGCCCGGTTTGGAGATCTCCAAGCTCGAATCGTCTGAGCTGCTGCAAACGCGCGGCTGGTAGCGGAAGAAGAGCAGCCGCATGAGCAAGTCGCAGCCCCACTCCCGGAAACCAAACATCGGTGTGCTCGCCCTGCAAGGCGATTTCGAGGCGCACCGCAGCGCTCTGGAACGTGCCGGTGCGGATGCCGTCGAGGTCCGCACCGCGGCGGATCTCGATTCTATCGACGGCCTGGTGATTCCCGGGGGCGAAAGCACCACCATGCTGAAACTGCTTGAGGAAGAGAACCTCTTTGAACCCCTGCGCCGCTTCGGTGAGCGGAGACCCGTCTTTGGAACATGCGCGGGAGCCATCCTGCTGGCGAAGGAAGTGTTGAATCCGCGCCAGCCGTCGCTCTCTCTGATGGACTTAACCATCGAACGCAATGCGTACGGCCGGCAGATCGACAGCCGCATCGCGCAGATCGAGATGGACGGGCAGCCGGCCGAGGCGGTCTTCATCCGCGCGCCCGTTATCCGGCGCGTTGGCGCCCACGCCAAGGTTCTCGCCGAATATCAGAACGCACCGGTGCTCGTCGAGCAGGGTAAGCACCTGGCCGCTACCTTCCATCCCGAACTGAGCCCGCAGGGCCACGTGCACGAGCGTTTCGTCTCAAAGGTGCGCGATTGCACAGTGTAAGGCTAAATTGAGGTTTGCGTGAAGCGAGTGCTTTTTTTATGCATTGGTAACTCTTGCAGGAGCCAGATGGCTGAAGGATTCGCGCGCCGCTACGGTTCGGACGTGATGGAGGTGGCGAGCGCCGGTCTTGCACCCGCACTCATTGTTCAGCCTCTGACCAAAGAGGTCATGCAGGCGAAAAACATCAGCATCGACGATCAGTATCCGAAGACTCTGCAATCCGTTGAAATCGAAAACTTCGATCTGATCGTCAACATGAGTGGAACGCGGCTGTCGACAGGCCTTCCCATCGAAGTTCGCGACTGGAAGATTGAAGATCCTATCGGCCGAACCGAAGAGTTCTATGTGGAAGTGCGGGACTTGATTGAAACCCAGGTCATGTACCTGATTCTCGAACTGCGGCGGGAGGCCCGTCAGGCCGCGGCGGCATCCGGTACCAAACGCGCCCGCCCCGGTTCCTGACTGCAAGCTGAAAATTTTAGGCGTAGAAGCTGAAAACGCGGTTTCGAGTCGTACGATCTCGAAACCGCGTTTTTAGCTTGGGAGCCGGTGGCCGGCCCTGAGTTACTTCGAAGAGGTGGTGGTGCTGCTGGTGGTGGTGCTGCCAGAGCTGCCCTTCTTGCTCTTCTTGTGCTTCTTGGTGGTGCTCTTCATCGTGCTGTCGGTGCTGGTGGAAGTGTTCTGTGCGAACACGGCGGTACCGGAGAGCAGGGAAAGGCCCAGGGCGGCGATCATGAGTTTCTTCATTTTGGGGATATCTCCTTGTTTAACTTGCGTGATAGCACTCAGTGCTTTCACAGCTATAGTGGCAAACCGAGGGTGAAGGAGTCCTGAACTTCACATTAAACTTGTCTTAATGTGCAGGAGCAGAAAACCCGAAGATTTTCTGGGGAGCCGGCCTTTGCTACAGCCGACAGATTAGAAGCTCGCGCTCGTAAATCATCTCCGGCGGAAGATGATCGTGCAGATCGATGAAAAGTTCCTCGTGCCCGATGACTTCAGAGCGCCACGACGCCCGGTCGAAAGCCTGTAATTCATCGAATTTCTCGACCGGGAAATCCAGCCCGCGCCACTCGACGTCCTGATGACGCGGCATCCAGCCGATGGGCGTTTCCTTCGCAACAGCCCGGCTGCGAGCCCGGTCTACGATCCATTTCAGGATTCTCATGTTCTGGCTGAAGCCGGGCCAGAGGAAACGGCCCTCCTCATCCTTGCGAAACCAGTTCACACTGAAGATTTTCGGTGTCACGCTGAGTGACTTCTGCATCTTCAGCCAGTGCCGGAAGTAATCGCCCATGTGATAGCCGCAGAACGGCAGCATTGCCATCGGATCGCGCCGTACTTTGCCGACCGCTCCCGCCGCCGCGGCCGTTGTTTCCGATCCCATCGTGGCTCCCACGTAAACGCCGGCGCTCCAATTGAACGCCTGGTAGACGAGAGGAATTGTTTTTGCCCGCCTGCCGCCGAAGATGATGGCACTGATGGGAACGCCGTTGGGGTCCTCCCAGCGAGGATCGATAGACGGGCACTGCGAGGCGGGGGCGGTGAACCGCGCGTTTGGATGTGCAGCCTTTGCGCCTGTCTGCCTGCCAGTCTCCGGGGTCCAGCGGTTTCCTTGCCAATCGACGCATTCCTCCGGGGGTTCGTCCGTCAAGCCTTCCCACCAAACGCCGCCGTCCGGTGTCAGCGCCACGTTCGTGAAGATCGTGTTTTTCGAAAGCATCGCGATCGCGTTCGGGTTCGTCTTCGGCGAGGTTCCGGGGGCAACGCCGAAGAAGCCGGCTTCGGGATTGATCGCGTAAAGCTGGCCGTTGGCATCCGGCTTGATCCAGGCGATGTCGTCGCCTACGGTCCAGATTTTCCAGCCCTCGAATCCTTCGGGCGGAATCAGCATGGCGAAATTCGTTTTCCCGCATGCGCTTGGAAACGCGGCCGCCACATACGTCTTCTCGCCCTGCGGATCCTCAACGCCCAGAATGAGCATGTGCTCTGCCATCCAGCCTTCATCGCGGGCGATATTGGATGCGATCCGCAGCGCGAAACACTTTTTGCCGAGCAGGGCATTCCCGCCATATCCGGAACCGTACGACCAGATTTCGCGCGTCTCGGGAAAATGCACGATATATTTCGTCCGGTTGCAGGGCCAGGGCACGTCTTCCTGCCCGGCCACCAGCGGGGCGCCCACGCTGTGCATACAGGGCACCACGCGCTTGGTGTCTTTGTCGATCTCCTTGAATACCGGCAGGCCGATGCGCGCCATGATCCGCATGTTCACGACGACGTATGGCGAATCGGTGAGTTCCACGCCGATCTGCGACATGGGTGAATCGATCGGGCCCATGCTGAACGGCAGCACGTACATCGTGCGCCCGCGCATGCACCCGCGGAACAGGTCCTTGAGGGTGCGGCGCATTTCGTATGGATTCACCCAATTATTGGTAGGACCGGCGCTGTCCTTGGAGAGCGAGCAGATAAACGTGCGGTCTTCCACGCGCGCCACATCGCTCGCGTCAGAACGCGCCAGGTAGCAACCGGGCCACCGCTCTTCGTTGAGCTGGATGAACGTGCCGCTCGCCACCATCTCGGCACAAAGCGCATCGTACTCCTCTTCGGAACCGTCCACCCAGTGAATCGAGGCGGGCCTGGTCAGTTCCGCCATCTTTTCTACCCATCGCAGTAAGTG